>WNFH01002874.1_pt1 | contig 12104 bp, 7 predicted proteins | sample 5400411 | NCBI WGS metagenome assembly WNFH01 (sample SAMN13153347, study PRJNA577476) | soil metagenome | isolation source: 200 cm saprolite under Douglas fir tree site 2 hole 3 | place: USA:California | collected 2015-04-18
CGGCCGACATCCTCGGCCCGCCGCCCCGCTTCCAGCTGCTTCAACGCCCCGATCATCTCCGCTTCGCTGTGCTTCCCCTTCGACATGACGCTCCTCCTCGTTCCGCAGAATCATATACACTTCCTTGCGGATTGCGGGGGGCAGGTCACAACCTCGACACCACTCGCTCACAAAACTTCACCTATGACCAGCTCAATCGAATCTCCTCCGCTCTCACTACTTCCACGCATGCCACAAGTCCCACTCACTGCTGGGGCGAAACCTACACGCTCGACGCCTGGGCTAACCTCAACAGCATCACCGCCACTACCAATTCCAATTACACGGGCTGTTCCCAGGAAAGCGGCTTCTCCCAAATCGCTGATGGCAACAATCATCTTCCAAGCTTTTCGTACGACGCTTCTGGTAACACCCAAAACGATGGCGTCAACTCCTACACCTGGGACGCCGAAAGCCAGTTGAAAACCGCCGCCGGCCTTACCTATACCTACGACGGCGATGGCCGCCGCGTCTCCAAGGTCGGCAGCAAGCTCTACTGGTACGGCTCCGGCGGCGACATCCTCGCTGAAACCAACACCTCGGGCACAACCACCGCCGAATACATTTTCTTCGGCGGCAAGCGCATCGCCATGCTTCCTGCGGGAAGCTCCGCGCAGTTCTATGTCGATGACCTGCTGGGCACTTCCCGCGTCATCACCACGAACACCGGCGTCGTCTGCTACGACGCCGATTTCTATCCTTACGGCGGCGAGCGCACTCCTTACACAAATACCTGCACGCAAAACAATTACAAGTTCGAGGGCAAAGAGCGCGACACCGAAACCGGCAATGACGATTTCGGCGCCCGCTACTATTCCAACCGCTTCGGCCGCTGGCTCAGTGCCGACTGGTCATCTGTCCCTGTCGCCGTCCCTTACGCCAACCTGAGTAACCCGCAAACGCTGAACTTGTATGCGATGGTCTCGGATGACCCGGAGAGCTTCGCCGACCTCGACGGTCACGACCCGACGAATAATTGCGCCACCACTGGGAGCAACTGCGGTCAAGGGACGATCCAACAACAGCGAGTCGCTGAAGACGCCGCTAACGGCACCCCACCCGCCAATCAAGGGATGTCTACGCTTGACAAAACGCAACTCGCGCTCGACGCGGCAGGGTTCATTCCGGGTCCCGTCGGCTGGGTCGCTAACGGAGCGAGTGCCGTCATCTCCGCTGCGGAGGGCCATTTGGGCGATGCCGCCCTCAGCGCCCTCGCTGCCGTCCCGCTGGTCGGCATTGTCGGCGAAGCCGGAAAGGCAGCCAAACTCGCGAAAGAGGCCACAGCCCTAGAACGAGCAGCTGAACTTGCTAACTCCATGGGAAAAACCAAAGACTTCGTGACCATAGCGGTCACGGAAACGAAGCAAGGCGTTCGCGTAATCAGCTCGAGCGAAAATGCCCTGCGACCAGCTGCGCGCTCCATGCTTAAGGAAGGCGAGGTCGCCGTGAAGGGTGCCGGCCACGCCGAGACGACAGGCTTGAAGGGAGCTAAACAACTCGGCCTAACACCCACCGGCGTCGCTGCCAGTCGAAAAATGTGTTGGAACTGCGTGGTTGACGTGGTAAAGACTCTGTTCAGACCATAGGTAACGAAAAATGCAAACGCCCGATCATAGCAGGCTGAAGCCTCAACTAAAAATTCTTTCTAAGCGAAAACAGCTTGCGTTCGCGTTGCTCATGTTTGAAAGAATGCTGCCACTGCTTCTTACGTTTTCGAAGCGGACTGGATTCGATTCTTCGGTGCACTTAAGAGCGAGGGCGGCTGCTTGGAATGCATTGGCTCAGAAAGAAATCAGGGCCAAGGATGCATCATGGCGATCGTTGAGTGCGGAGTGTCTGAAGAGTGCACCTAATACCGAGAAGTATACCAATGAATTTGTGTCGTACGCACTCAACGCGGCATTGTCTATGGCTGCGGTCCTAGACTTCATAATCGACGGCTCCGTCAATCACATCCTTAAGATCGCAGAGCTAGCTCGCGATTCAGTTGACATGTATCTTGAATCTTCAGATCCATCTCTTGTTTCCGAACCTGGCACAGAGCGGCTCGACGCTCATCCGCTATTGCAGCGAGAGCGCCAACACCAAAAGCAGGACCTCGAATTTCTTTCAGCACTACAGGAGGGCTTTCGAGATGACGTTTTGAGGAAACGCGCCGGGGCTCAGCCGCCCCTCCTGCCGCTCGAAGGCAAAATACGAGCACGTAGTGTTGGCAGGAAGTGAACCCCAGACGGGCCTAGACGACAAATGTCATCGTAAATCGGGTTGGTGGCCCGGACGTAAACCCCAACACGACTTCGGATGCGCAACCCTCGGTTTTTGAGGGTGCTGCTTTCTTGTTGTTCCTCTTGCATCCACATCACCATATAATTGCGCCACCACTGGCAGCAACTGCGGTCAAGAGACCGTGCAGCAAAATCGCGTTGACCAAGACGCCAAAAACGGCACCCCACCCGCCCAGCAGAAGGAAGAGCAGAAACCGCCTATCTCCGTAAGCGTCGAAGGAGGATACGGCCTTGAAGGAAGCCTGAAACTCGGGATAGGGGAGGTCAAGGTTGGAGCAGCGGTTAAGGGAGAACTCGAGGTCTCTCCCGACGGAACTAAGGTGTCCGCGAAGGCTGAAGTCGGCGGAAACATCGGTCCAGAGAAGTTACCGGGGGTGGAACTTGTGAAGGTCACAAAGAACGAGAGAGGAGAATCGGAGAAGCTGACACTTAAACCGACAAAGCCTGGGATCGCCATGGGAAAGTCCGAAGCGACGGGAGGGCAAGGCGAAATTAAAATCGGAGTGTCCGCTTATGCTGGGTGGGGTGCTGGAGTTTCGGTCACGATCCGGCCGGGGGCTACCCTTCAGCGCGTTGCCTCTGCGGTTGTTAAGTTCGCCGCGGACGCGATATTGTGAATAGGACATTAAACGTAATTACGAGTCTAAGTTCCTAAGGTGACGGGGGATTGATGCGAAAAAGGCTTGCCATCGTGATGGGTATTGTCGTAGCGGCATCCTGCGTGCCGTGGCTTCGCCACCAGCCCTTCTTCTCAGTGCTAGTGGGAGTAACTACTGTTGGCCTCATAGGGCTTATCGTGTTCGGGAGCGCTCGTGGGTTGTCTACTTGGTCGAAGCAGAAGCACCAGCAAGCAGACTCTGCGCAATCTGGCTGGTGGTCGCCGAGGTTTCGCAATCTCCTGTTGGGTGCCGTGCTTGTCCTCGTGCTAATGCTCACCTTACCGCATTTCATGGCAACAACTAGCGGAGCCTACAAGCTGGCTGTAGCAACGGCACATCAGTCGCCGCAGTTCAGAGAGGCGCTAGGTGTTCCGGTTACGGAAGCTTGGTTCTCCGAAGGTAATATTGAGTTGGGAAATCAAGCGAAAGCCGAGATAGTAATCCCTGTGCATGGCCAGAGGCACCAGGGAAATTTGCGGGCGCTAGCTATCAAGGACGGCGGGAGTTGGAGATTGCAGGAATTGATCTTGGAACTCACACAGTCAGGCGACCGTATTGATCTCTTACCCAAACCCTCAACGCACTGATGGCCCGGGCTGATTAGATGACGGCTTCGGCTCCTTCGACCGAGTAGACTTGGGCGGGTGGCCCGGACGATAAATCCTAAAACGAATTTGGGTGGCCCACACGTCGGGTTTTACGTGTGGGGCTTTTGACTTTGCTTCTTACTTATTCGTGCCCTATCCGCAGAAACCAGTCAACCCGCCTCCTATCCGGACCTCCCGCCGCGCCGCCTTTCCTACTCTCTGATTTTGGTTTCTAATCTCGAACCCCTAACGTCCAACCTCCAGAATTGCCGTTCAACCCTCAATTTCGACCGTTCGCTGCAAAACACTTAACAACTTGAGTAAGGTGTGCTATTCTCTCCCGTGTACGCCGCATCCCATCTCCGCCCATTCTTCTCTGCGAATCCGTTGCGCTCTCGGTGCCTCTGCGCTTTATTCTACCGGCTTTCCCCTAAGTCCTTGGCCTTCAATCTTTTTGCCGGCCCCCACCCCCTAACCCCTGTCCTGTCAGTCTTTTCCAAAAAAGTGGGGCGGAGGGGTCTCCTCACTTCATCGCCTCACCATTTCCTTACTTCCTCTTCTCTAAGTCCTTTAGCTGCAACACTTATGAATCTCCCCGCAAGTGTTGCAAACAAAAAACTTACCGCCCGGCTAAGCCCTTTAGATGCAACACTTACAAAAAACAGGGGGTGGGGGGTATGCTTCCCATTTTGGAAAGCCTTGCGCGGTTACGGCGTGGAGAACTCGCATTTCGTTCAAGTTCTTTCTTTTCACACTCTTGCGCACTCTTCTGCGCGATTTTGCATTTCTTTGCACTCGCGAAAAACTCAACTCATTTCCCTTCAAACGGTTCCGCACTCTTTGCCAAAAACCCGGGGTGGGGGGTACCCCGCGCTGCCGGATTTCAACTTGCATTCGCGATCCAGGAAGGGAACCCTCGTCTACAACAAGCTCAGCGGATCCATATCCACCAGCACCGCCGTATCGGGGATTTCTTTCGCTTCGCAATACGCCATCGCGCCGCTCAGCAACTTCGTCAGCACCGAGCGCTTCGGCGACTTCAGCAGAAACTGGAACCGGTGTTCTTTTTTCAAGCGCGCTAGCGGCGCCGTCGCTGGTCCCAGGATGCGCACGCCTTTATCGTCATGCGGCGAAAAATATTCCGAAAGCTGCCGCGACCAGCGGATGACCTTCTCCAGGCTGATGTCGCGCACGATCACATTCGCCAGCGAAGTAAACGGCGGATACGCCATCATCCGCCGGAAATGCAATTCGCGCTCGAAGAACGCGCCGTAATCCTGCTTCACCGCGTCTTGAATCGCGTAATGTTCGGGATAAAATGTTTGAATCAGCACACGCCCGCTCAATTCGCCGCGCCCCGCGCGCCCCGCGACTTGTGTTAATAGTTGAAACGTCCGCTCCGCCGCGCGAAAATCCGGCAGGCTCAGCGACGAATCCGCGGAGACCACCCCGACCAGCGTCACCCGCTGAAAGTCGTGTCCCTTGGCCAGCATTTGCGTTCCGACAAGAATATCTAGCGCCCCGCCGGCGAACGCGCCCAGCGTCTCCTGATACTGCCGCTTCGTCCGCGCCGTGTCCCGATCCAGCCGCGCGATTCGCGCTCCGGGAAATTCTTTGCGCAACCTTTCTTCCAAATGCTCCGATCCTTCGCCGAAAAAATAAACGTACTTCGACTGGCACTTCGGACAAATTTTGGGAATTTGCTGAATCGATCCGCAGTAGTGGCATTCCAAACGGTTCCGCTGTTTGTGATGCGTCATCGAAATGCTGCAATTCACGCACTGCACCGACGCCCCACAACTCCGGCACAGCACCGACCACGAATATCCGCGTCGGTTTATCAATACCAGCGCCTGCGTCCCATTCGCCAGGCATTCCTGAAGCCCCGCATGCAGCGCCGCGGAAATCGGACTCGTCTGATGCGTCCGCTGAAAATCTTCGCGCAGGTCCACGATTTCCACGCTCGCAAGCGAACGCTCCGCAACGCGCGAAGCCAGCATCAGCAATTCGTACTTCCCTTCCCGCGCGTGATGATATGTTTCCATCGAGGGAGTCGCGGAACCCAGGAGCGCCAGCGCGCTTTCCATCTTCGCGCGCACGATAGCCACGTCACGGCCGTGATAGCGCGGAGTCTCTTCCTGCTTGAAACTATTTTCTTGCTCTTCGTCGACGATAATGAGCCCGAGATTTTCCAGCGGCGCAAACACCGCCGAGCGTGTTCCCACTACCACGCGCGCGTCGCCATTTCGCACGCGCCACCATTCGCGCGCGCGCTCCACGTCGCTCAGCGCCGAATGCAATACCGCCACGCCTTCAAATCGCGCGCCAAACCACGACCGGCACTGCCGCCCGATCCACAAGGTCAGCGCAATCTCCGGCACCAGCACGAGCGCTGTTTTTCCACGCGCCAGCGTCTCCTGCACGGCGCGCAAATACACTTCGGTCTTTCCGCTGCCGGTAACTCCATGGAGCAACTGCACGCCAAATTCACCCAGCTCAGACCGCGCTCGAATCCCATTGAGTGCGCGCTCCTGCTCCGCATTCAATTCATGCGCCGGCGGCGAATACCCCACATCAAACGGATCCTCTGCCGGATCAATTGGCTCCTCCCAACTCTCCAGCAACCCGTCGCGCAACATCCGCTCAATGAAAGTTCGTGTCACCTGCGCCAGCTTCAAAAGTTGCGGCAAAGGCAGCGGCCCGCACTCCGTCTCTAGCAATTCGCGGATTCTTTCTTCTTTGCACTTCCGTTGCACACTCGGCGTCTCTGCGTTATCTTTCTCTTCGTTTTCTTTTTCATTCAATTTCTCAACCGCCGCAGCGCCGCCCTTCCAAGCGATCACTCGTTGCGTCTTTCGTTTTCTTCCCTCGACCGTCTCCCGAATTTCAATGAGTCCGCGGCGTTGCAGCCGCTGCAACGCGGCAGCGTCCACGCCCAACTTTGCTGCTGGACCAAGCAGCAACATTCCTTTCTTCTCTTTCAATTTCGCGAGAAACGCCGCCTCCGCGGAGGTGAGCCCGTGCGACAATTCTCCGCCGCTCAAGCTGTCCACCGTTTCACGCCCCGAATCCGTCAAAATAATCTGGCGTTGCGATTTCAGCTCCGTCACCGGCGGCAGCATCGCGCGAAACACTTCGCCCACCGGCACCAGGTAATACCCCGCGATCCAATACGCCAGCTCGATCAATTTCGGCGTTAGCGCCGGAACAGAATCCAATACGCGGGTGATCTCGCGAATTTTCGTTCCCTGCGGGGCGCTCTCCGCCAATTCCACAACCACGCCAACCATCACCTTCATTCGAAATGGCACGAGGACGCGGCAGCCCGGCTGCACCGTTCCTTGCAATGCATACGGCACCGCATACGTAAACGTCGTACGCAGCGGCACCGGCAGTGCAACATTGCAGAATGGAGTCATCCCGTCGTGTAGTGTATCAGCACGGGGAAATACGACAGAAAGTGCGGAAGAAAAAGGGGGAGAAATGAAAGAAGAAATTTACCGGCTGATCAGAAAAATTCCCACGAAAATGGTGACGATTCCCGTCCACTGCCAGCGCGATACGTGCTCTCTCAAAAAAATGGCCGCGAGCCCAACGGTGACCGCTCCGTAAAGCGATCCAAGAACGCTGATCACCGCAACCTGCTCCATTTTCATTCCAAGATTGCTCATGATAAAAGCGATCGTATCGAACGTACCCATGCCCAGGACCATCCAGCGCGCCTCGGTGCGCGGAAGATGTATAGGCTGTTTAGCACTGAGGATCACCGCCGCCGCGAGCAGCGTACTCGTCAAACGGATCATCCACACGGTTTGAATGGCGCCGACTCGCGGGATGATGCGAATTCCAAGCAGCCAAAACAGCGCGGCAAATCCAACGGCGGCAAAGATGGCCAAGCCGATCCCGCGGCCGCTTCTCTGCACCGCTGCAGCATCGTTCTCTTCCGGTGTTTTTTCTCCACCGGCAACGACAACGACACCTGCCAGCGTGCAAATAATTCCAGCGATTCTCACAGCGCTCAGCCGCTCGCCGGTTATCCAGGAAAGCACCAGAGTCAGCGCCGGGTAACTCGCGGAGAGCGGAGCCACAACAGCCATTTTTCCAATCTCAAACGCGCGGTAGAGCGCCAGGCATGACACGGCATTGAGGAATCCCGCCAGTAAACCCCAAGCCCAAGGCCGCCATCCTGATCCATCCGCGAGATGTCCCCAACCGCCGAGTCCCGGCAAAGAAATCGTTAGCAGGAGGAATCCAATCAACTGCATGTAAAGCATGGAGCGAAGCGCGCCGATGCGGTGGGTTGCGAAACGTGCAATAAAATCCGCGCCGCCCCAGGTCAGCGCGGTCAGCAGTCCCAGCAAAATTCCCATTCGACCATTCTGCCATCAACGTGTGTCCGCAGACGAATGCTGTACTTTTTCTGCATGGAACAATTTCTAAGAAGAAATGAATCAACCTTGAGGTGACTGCGAAAAAAGGCGAGACCGCTCAATTCTTGCCGGGCGGGACTTTGCTGCGGAGCTCATCAAAGAAATTGAAGATGAAGCTGACCTTGTTCGCCTTGGAAGCGTCTCCGGCGCCGGGGGCCTTCAGAACAGCAAAGCGCTTGCCATCCGGGTGCAAGTCAAAATTCAGGAACAGCCCGAGACTCGTAAACTGGCCGGGCGACCAGAGTCGCGGCTTATCGGCCTGAAATGAGTTGCCGGTAGCACTGTAAGTGACGACCATGATCTTGCTGTCCGCAGTGCGATAAAAAAGCTCCTTGCCGTTGCGCGACCACTTGGGAGAGCGCCCGCCCCCTGTGGAAACCTGCAACTTGCCCCCTGGGCTGGGGAACGGCTGCACATACACTTCGTCGTTGCCGGATTCATTCGAAGTGTAAGCAAGCCAGCGGCCATCGGGCGAAAAGGCAGGCGCCCATTCCGCGAAAGGGCTGTTCAAAAACGCCTTTGGTTGCCCAATCTTCCAGCCCGATTCTTCGTTGCCTTCAACGGTCAGCGTCAGGATGTCCCAGCTCGTGTCGGGGTTGACTTCGTGGAAGGCTAGGACCTTGCCATCGGGGCGCCATGATTCTGGGTACTGAAGATTCTTGCTTTCCGTAAGGCGCTGGGCATCCCCGGCGCCATCAGCGCGTTTCCACCAGAGGTTAGGCGTCCCGCCTGGCTCTTCAGAAGAATAGGTGAGTCTCTGGCCGTCGGGCGTCCAAACCGGCCGCCAGTTGGCTCGACCGGCAACAGTTAAACGCGTGAGAGCACCACGTTCCCAGTCGTATACCCAGATGTCACGTCTCTTGCCATCGTAAATTTCCAGAGCCAACCGCTTCCCGTCGGGGGAAAACGCAGGATTGCGGTAGCCGGCCGGAGTGTCGCGGAGTGGCGTGAACTTGCCCAGGCTGTCAATCCAATAGATGGAGACGTTCTGAACCCCGCCAGCGACATAGACTAGGTTTCCGGTGTCAGAGAAGGAGAACTGCGCCACGCCTCTTTCCAGATCCGTGATCACGCCTTCGAGAATCGGCGCCGGGTGGCCGGTCACTTCCAAGCGCTTTAGATCGAACGGCACGGCGAAAAGCGTCCCTTCGTGCATGTAGACCACATGACCGCTGGGCAGATAGCGGCCATGGAAGCCGCCATGCATCACGACCTTCCGTTGTGCGGAGGGGATCGAATACACCACGATGTCTGCGTCTTCGAAGTTGCCAAGGTGGGTGTTCGAAGTGAAAAGAACAGTTTCGCCGCCCGGCAACACTTGGGGCCAGCGTTCGTTTAGTTCGCCCGACTGTCGGTCCAAACGATTCAGCGGTTCAGGCTTTCCGCCAGTCGAGGACACTTTCAAGAGAGCTCCCTGGAACGGAGCAAATACAATCGTGCCGTCTTCGCTCCAGCTCCCGCCACGGCCAAAGGCAGCATCGCAAACCGTGACCGCAGCGCCGCCTTGAACAGGGATTTTCTTCAGCTTGCCGTCCGCGAAGAAGCCGAGCCATTGGCCATCGGGTGAAAAGAATGGATCGTAGGCATTGTCTGTGCCGGAAAGCACCGCGGCTTGCATTTGGTCGAGCGAGCGAACGTAGATGCGGCGCTTCTGATCGGAACCCGCGGCAACAAGAGCCAACTTCGTGCCATCGGGAGAAAGAATCACAGCAGGCCCGGGATCAGTGATCAGATTTGCCTCCGCACCGATCTCCGCGGTCAGGCGCATCGGTTGTGGAGGCTTCAGCTTGCGCCCGACGAAGCCAATAGCGAGCGCAATAGCAACTAGCGCAAGCACGCCTGCTGCGGCCCAAGCGAGGTGCTCGCGCGTCTTGCTTTGCAAAATCACCGGGGCTGGAACGCCGGCCTGCGAACCCGCCTCGGCAATCCACTGCAACTCTCCGGCTAGGTCGGCCGCACTCTGCCAGCGTTTTTCGGGTTCCTTTGCCAGACAGCGGCGGATGGCGCGGTCGAGCGCAGGCGGCGTCATCGGCTTGACCGAACTGATGGGCGCAGGTTCTTTTTCGAGGATGGCCGATGCAACACTGAGTTGACTCTTCCCTGGAAACGCGCGCTGGCCAGTCAGCATTTCATAGAGCACAGCGCCCAAAGAAAATATGTCGGTCCGCCCATCGAGCTCTTTCCCCTCGATCTGTTCCGGCGACATGTATTGAAATGTTCCGACGATGGCCCCCTGTTCGGTCATGGGAGAGGATTGCGTTACGGCTGCTGTCAGCGTTGCCACGGTGGCTACCGGCGCGGCTGGTTTGGCGAGGCCGAAGTCCAATAGCTTCGCGCCCGTTGCGGTGAGCATGATGTTCCCAGGCTTAAGGTCGCGATGTACCACACCGCTACGATGCGCTTTGTCGAGCGCGTCGGCGATTTGCATGCCGAACTTGAGGACGTGTTCGAGCGGCAGCGATCCCTTCTCCAGACGTTTCGCCAGCGTCTCCCCTTCCACGCACTCCATCACTAGATAGTCAACGCCGTCCTGCGAGCCCACGTCGTGCAGCGTGCAGATGTGCGGATGATTCAAGCTGGAGATCGTTTTCGCTTCGCGCTCGAAGCGCTGCTTGCGAACAGGATCAGACGAAAATTGCGCGGGAAGAATCTTGATGGCGACGGTGCGGTCCAAGCGCGTGTCGCGTGCGCGATAAACTTCGCCCATGCCGCCCGCGCCGAGCGGCGCGAGGATTTCGTAAGGGCCCAGGCGAGTGCCGGACGCGAGAGACATTGGGCGGGATTATAGCTCAAGCTGCGAAAGAACGGCCTTTCGGAACTGGATGCACCGCCGAGGAGTTGAACTTGACGTGGATTACTTTGCTCGATTCCTTCCTAACTACGAGGAGGACTTCCCTTTCTTCACTTCGAGGCCGAGCACGGCCATAACTTTCTGGAGATCCTTCCAGACTTCGCTCTTTGCGGGCGGATTGCGCAGCAAATAGGCGGGGTGATACGTGGCCAGCAATTTTCTTCCGCGAAATTCCAGCCACTCGCCGCGAAACTGGGAAATTCCGCGATTGGTCTGCAGCAAAGTTTTTGCGGCGACTGCGCCCAGGCACACGATCACCTTGGGAGCAATGACGTCGATTTGGCGCAAGAGAAATGGCGAGCAGGTGCGCACTTCGTCTTCTTCCGGCTGGCGATTCTCCGGAGGCCGGCACTTCACCACATTGCAGATGTACACGTCTTTGCGCTGCAAGCCCATCGCTTCGATCATCTGCGTAAGCAGTTTTCCAGCGCGCCCGACGAAAGGCAGTCCTTGGGCGTCTTCATCGGCGCCAGGGCCTTCGCCCACAAAAACCAGTTCGGCCTTGGGATTTCCGTCGCCGAAAACAATTTTGTGCCGCGTGCTGTGGAGCTTGCAGCGCGTGCACTCGCCCAAATCCTCGCGAGTCTTGAGCAGCGTGTCGCCCGCAATCTTCTCCACGGACTCGAAGAGCGACGGACCCGCAACTACAGGAAGGGATACGATCTTTGGGCTAACCGGCGTCGCGGCCGGGGCAGTCTTTTGCAATGCGGGTTTTCCTGCGGGCTTGGGCAAGGTCTGTTCCTCTTGAAGATCTGCAGTAGAAAAATTAGCAACCGAAGGCAGCTCCAACCGGCGCACGGTATCCGGCGCAGCAACGGCACCGCGATCTCGATAAAACAACTGGATTCCCAGGTCTTCGTAGAAACCCAGCCGGTCGGATAGTTTTTTGTGGAGAGTTTCGGAAACGCGCTCGGCCATGGCGGGATCAAACGCCGGAGCGCTTCAGTGCAGCGGTTCCGTGCAACACGCTTCGTAGACGCACGACTTCGTCCAAAATTCGCTGCGCCACTTCGCTCTTGCTCATTTTCGGGAGCGCGAGGTCGCGTCCATCGCGGGAGAAGAGCGTAACGATATTTGTATCGCGATCGAATCCCGCGTCTTCGGCGGTGACGTCGTTGGCCACGATTAGGTCGGCGTTCTTCGCGGAGAGTTTTATTCGCGCGTTCTCCGCAACGTGGTCCGTCTCCGCCGCAAAACCCACGACGATTCTCTGGCCCTTGTTTCTCGCTACTTCCGCCAAAATGTCTGCGGTC
>WNFH01002878.1_pt1 | contig 12101 bp, 11 predicted proteins | sample 5400411 | NCBI WGS metagenome assembly WNFH01 (sample SAMN13153347, study PRJNA577476) | soil metagenome | isolation source: 200 cm saprolite under Douglas fir tree site 2 hole 3 | place: USA:California | collected 2015-04-18
GGGCTTTTGTTGGCGGCGATGCTGCGAAAATCTATCTCAATCGGCCGGTCTTAAACCTAAACGCACTGCTCCTGAGGCTGGTTGAGCCTGTCTTCGCTGGGCAGGTTGGCCGGACCCAAGGCACCCTCGGTGGTGATGCGGCTGGCTTTGGAGATTTCCTTCGCAATCTTCACCGCAGCTTCGCTGGCAGGGGCCGGTGCCTCAGCCGAAATCACCGAGCTGGCAGCCAGGGTGAAAAGCAGGGCGTCCTCCTGCTTATCAAAGTAAAGAACCACCTGACTCGCTGCCATGTGAGTACCTCCCCGGTTGGTCTACGGATCCAATTGGTCTACCGATCATGATAGGACGATTCCGGGAAGGGCTGGATGTACTTTCTTGGTGCCTCGGATACTCGTAAGGACGTCGGGCCGTCCCAGTCCCGGGAAAGGGCCAGGCAGGTTTGCACAGCGAACGCGGAGCAGAGCGCGAAAATGCTACATTAAAACGTTTATGTCCGCTCCCGAATCCCGCTTGGTGAAGGCGTGCAAGGCGCAGCCAGTTGACCGGACGCCCGTCTGGTTCATGCGCCAGGCTGGGCGCTATATGCCCGAGTACCGGGCCGTCCGCAAGCGCTATTCGCTGATCGAGATTTGCAAGAAACCAAAAGTCGCGGCCGAGGTGACCATCACCGCCGCCGAGGCCCTGGGCGTGGATGCCGCCATCATCTTCGCGGATCTCCTCTTGCCGCTCGAAGTCATGGGATTGCCCTTCCGCTTTTCAGCGGGGGAAGGTCCGGTCATCGAGAAGCCGGTGCGCAACGCAGACAGCATCGCCTGCTTGCGTACCGATCGCGCCGCCGACCTGGGATATGTCTCCGAAGCTGTGAGCCTGGTGTGCCAACACTTCGGGACGCGCCTGCCGGTGATTGGCTTCTGCGGCGCGCCCTTCACCCTGGCCAGTTACATGATCGAAGGGGGTGGCTCGCGCAATTACTTGAATACAAAGAGGATGATGTATTCATCCTCCGTGGCCTGGGACGAGTTGATGCGCAAGCTGGTGGCGGTCGTTTCCGAATACGCTGCCGAACAGGTGCGCGCTGGCGCGGACGTCATTCAGATCTTCGACAGTTGGGTCGGCTGCCTGAGCGTGGAGGACTATCGCCGCTACGTGCTGCCACGGACCACCGAACTGGTGAAGGCGCTGCAGAAGACCGGCGCGCCTATCATTTACTTCGGTACGGAGACCTCAACTTTATTGCCTTCGATGAAGCAAACCGGCGCGGAAGTGATCGGCCTCGACTGGCGGATTCCGCTGGATGAAGGCTGGCGCAGCGTGGATTTCAAGGGAGCTGTGCAGGGTAATCTTGATCCGGTCCTGCTCTTTGCCGATTGGAACGAGCTGAAGTCGCGTGCAGAAGAAATTCTGCGCCGCGCCGGCGGGCGGCAGGGGCACATCTTTAATCTGGGCCATGGCATCCTGCCGGAAACCCCGGTAGAAAATGTAAAGGCGCTGGCTGCACTCGTGGGCGAGCGCTAGGGGAGTAGATTAACCGCCGAGTACCCCGAGCTCGCCGAGAAGAATCGCAAACTCCCCGCTCTCGGGGTGCCCTGCGGTTAAACAGGAACGATCTTGAGCTCAACCTCCAATCCGCCGAAGACCGCAGTCCTCCTGCTCGCCCACGGCAGCCCTGACTCCCTGGACGAGATCCCGGAGTTTCTGCTCCAGGTCACGGGAGGCCGCCCGCTTCCAGCTCAGGTGATTGAAGAGGTGAAGCGCCGCTACCAGTTGATTGGCCGCTCACCGCTCACCGAGCTGACTTTGAAGCAAGGAGAACTCCTGATGCGCGAACTGGGATTGCCGGTCTATGTCGGCATGCGCAACTGGAAGCCCTTTATCGCCGATGGTGTCCGCAACATGGTGGCTGATGTGATCGAGCGTGCAGTGGTTATCTGCCTGGCGCCGCAGAACTCGCGCACCAGCGTTGGCCTCTACCGCTCCGCGCTCGCGCAGAAAGATGGAATTCCTTTTGCCATCGATTTCGTGGAATCCTGGCACGACCAGCCGATGTTGATCAAAGCCTTCGCCGAGAAATTGCGCGCCGGATGGGAACGCGCCTGCCGCGACGTGGGTGCCAAAGTCCCGGTGATTTTCACAGCGCATAGCGTCCCCCAGCACACTATCACGGAAGGCGATCCCTACGAGAGTCAAGCCAAAGAGACGGCCGCACTGGTGGCGCGTGAGGCGAATTTAGTGCCAGCGGACTGGACGGTTGCCTTTCAAAGCCAAAGCATGTCGGGCGGGGCGTGGCTTGCCCCCGCGGTGGAAGATACGATTCTCGAGTTGAAACAGAAGGGCCATCGCGGAGTTTTCGTTCAGCCCATCGGGTTTCTCTGCGACCACGTGGAAGTGCTTTACGACATCGACATCGGCTTCAAACAATTTGCTCAGAAAGAAGGCATGCGCCTGTGGCGCGCCGACTCGCTGAATGATTCGCCATTGTTGATCGCCGCACTAGCCGACTTGGCGCGATCGCGACTGGCGAAACCATATGCACAAAAGGGGGGTTAGCCCTGTTCTTCCATGAAACGGATCGCTATCATCGGGGGCGGCATCTCCGGACTCTCCGCTGCCTTTGCGCTGGAGGAACCTCGCCGTGCCGGCGCGCCCCTGGAATACGTTCTTTTCGAGTCCAGCCCACGTCTGGGCGGTGTGCTGGTCACCGAGCGGGTGGATGGCTGCCTGGTCGAGGCGGGTCCCGATTCCTTCCTTACTGAAAAGCCCTGGGCCGCCGATCTCTGCCGTCAAGTCGGAGTCGGCGACCAACTCATTGGCTCCAACGACGCCGACCGCAAGACCCACATCCTGGTGCAAGGCCGGCTGGTGGCCATCCCCGACGGGCTGATGTTCATGGTGCCCACGAAGCTCCTGCCTGCTGTTTTCTCGCCTCTTTTCTCGCTGGGAACCAAACTTCGCATCGCGGGCGAGTGGTTCCACCCGCCGCACAAAGCCGATGGAGATGAAACCGTGGCCTCGCTGCTCGAGCGCCATTACGGCGCCGAAATGGTGGATCGTCTAGCCGACCCCCTGCTTTCCGGCGTTTATGGGGGCGAGGCCTCCCAGCTCAGCGTGCGTGCCGTCCTCCCGCGCTTCACCGAGATGGAAGCGAGCCATGGCAGCCTGGGCCGCGCCATGCTGGCTGCCCGCAAGAAAATGGTGCAAGCAACGGACGGCCCCGCCAGACCGCTATTCACCTCGCTCAAAGACGGCATGCAGCAGATGGTGGACGCAGTGCTGGCACACCTTTCCCCTGCAGCTTTGCGTCTCGACACCCCAGTGCAGTCCGTTCAGCCGCAAGATGCAGGCTGGCTGGTTTCGGCGGGCTACGGATCCGACTACTTCGATGCGGTGATTGCGGCTACGCCCGCGCAGAACAGTGCCACACTTCTGCACACCACCAGCGCGGACCTCGCCGCTGAGCTCCGCGGCATCAACTACAGTTCATCCATTACAGTCACTCTCGGCTTCGGCCGGAATGTGCGCTCGTCGTTGCCTCCAGGCTTCGGCTTTCTTGTGCCACGCAGCGAAGGCAAGCGTATGCTGGCGGCGACCTTTGTACATAATAAATTTCTTCACCGCGCGCCGGAAGATCGCGCACTCGTACGCTGTTTTCTCGGTGGTGCGCGTGATGAACAAATACTCAAGCTTTCGGATGACGAAATCCTCCACGTCGTCCGCGAGGAACTGAGGCAGATCGTCAGCCTCACCGCCGAGCCTCTCTTCGCCCGTGTCTATAGGTGGAAAGGCGCGATGGCGCAGTACGGAGTCGGCCACCTGGAGCGGATTCAAAGTATCGAGCGCCAGTGCGAGCGGCTGCCGGGCCTCGCCCTCGCCGGGAACGGCTACCATGGCATCGGTGTGCCTGACTGTGTTCGCTCCGGTATGGAGGCGGGATCGAAGATACTGCTTGGATTAGGCTTCGCAGTGTCCCAACCGAGCAAGAACGCGTTACTCCCGTAACTCTCAGTAACCCCTCTTCCATTGCAGAAACAACCAGCCTAATTCAGGGTTAGTACAATACGGGAATTGTGGGGAGACCGGCATGAGCAAACGACTTCTGGCCTTCGCTTCGCTCGCTGTTTTCGCACTCTCGCTCGTCTGGGCGCAGGAACAAAAATCACGGGGTGACATGTCGAACACCCATATGTCTGGGCCCGATATGTCCAAGATGAACGCGTCCGACATGCACGACATGCCGGGCATGGGCAGCGACGGCAGCGCCCACGCCATGCATTCCATGGAAGGCCGTCACATGGACATGGGCCCGCACATGAAGATGAGCACGCCGCGCGATCCCAAGCCGGGAGATGAAGAGCGCGCCGATCAAGTGGTAGAGGCCGCCCGCAAAGTTGCGGACAAATATAGGGACTACAAAACCGCCCTGGCCGACGGCTACAAGATCTTCCTGCCCAACCTGCCACAGAAGCAGTATCACTTCACCAACTACTGGTATGGGTTCGAGGCCGGCTTGCGTTTCAATCCTGAGCATCCCACATCGCTGCTCTACGAGAAGCACGGGGACGACTACAAACTGATCGGCGTGATGTACACCGCACCAAAAAATGCAACCGAGGACCAGCTCGATCAGCGCATTCCTTTGAGCGTCGCTCAGTGGCACGCACACGTCAACATGTGCGTTCCACCGGCTGACAAAAAGAGAGAGGTATGGGGACCGAACGCTAAATTCGGCCTTGCCGGCTCCATCGCCACCAAAGGAGATTGTGAGGCCGCCGGCGGCAAGTTCATGCCCCAGATCTTCGGCTGGATGGTCCACGTCTACCCCTTAGAGCAAAAGCCAGAAGACATCTGGTCGGTCGAGCGTCAGGCCCACGGCCACAACCACGGAGACTGATTCAGCAACAGCATGGAGAGAGACACGCGTTCAGCCGTGCCTTTTCAGTGGGCTGATTTTGGGCGGAGCAGAGCAGCGCTTCAGAGTCTGAGTGTGAACCGCTTCGGCGATTGGCGAATGGATTGCAAAATTCCACAACTAGCTCCGGAGGAGCGGGATACTCTAGCTTGGGACTGTCAGTGCCGGGCAGGAGTGGAACAAAGATCATGCCCCGTAGGCCGCCACATCAGTCGCACACACACTCTTCAGCAGCTGCATTCGCAAACCTAGCTGCAATTGTCATTCCGAGCGGACTCTAGTCCGTGAATAATCTGCAGCCTGAAAGCATCTCTTGTCTGGCTTCGCTCGAAACACGAACTTATTACTCACCGCAAAATTCACGATGGAGCAAATCGCGATGGTGATCCCACTGGCTACAAGGTAGTGCAGAGCCATCACGCCAACCAGAAGTTTCATCAGCACAACGTTCCCCACAATCGAAAACGCCCCGGTTGTGAAATTGAATTTGATGAAGCGCACGAACCCGGCTTCGGCCCCTCGATCCACCCAGGTGAACCGTTCGTGCCAGAGGAAGTTGTGGACCACGGCTGCTTCCACCGCCAGAGCGGTGGCGATCAGATAGTCGAAGTGCAGCCCGCTTTTCAGCCCGGCCAACACAATTAATTGCACGCCTATGCCGATCCCGCCCACCGCGTTGAACTTCAGCCAGCGCAACCCGGTGGTGCGCCAACTATCACCCGTGGTCAAGGGATTCGCTGTCATGGGATTCGCTCCTCGATGTACAGCCGGTAGGTGTTGCGCGCGGTGAAGAAGACCAGCATCGTACCCATACCGAAGAGCCCGATCGTCCCGCCTACATCAAATAGCCGATAGTGACCGCGCCAGATCATCGGCCAATACAACAGCGCCACGTTGCCCACGGCCAGCAGGATGCGCAGCTCCGTCGGACCAAAACTCCAGAATGAAAGTTGAAATTCGCCCAGCGTGTAGGTGGCGAGATAAGACTGGATGGAAAGCAGCAGGAAGGCGATCAGCAGGCCGATTGGAAGCAAGGGATGCATATACCCTGACAGGGCCAGCCCGCCCATGAGTGCCAGTGCGCCGAAGCTGTCGATCATATGATCCACATAGAATCCGTAGCGTGGACGCTGCCGCTGCCGCACGCGGGCGAGAGTGCCGTCCAGGCTGTCCCCCAGCCAGTTCAGCGCCAGGAACGCAATCACTGCGAGCAACCAATGCCGGTTCCAGCGCGCCAACCCATAGCTGACCCCCGCCATCACCTGCGCCCCGAATCCAAGGAGCGTGAGGTAGTCGGAGTTGATCCAGCCCGGCGTGCGTTCCGCCATCCAGACCAGCGCGCGCTTCTCGGCCGCCGCCAAAAAACTCCGGTGGACCCGTTTCGCATTTTGAAACCTTGCCCGGCGAGCTTCACTCAGTACTCGGGGATTTGCCTGCTCGCAGAATTCAATCAGTGGACTCGCCATAGGAACCCTCCTCGGTGTTTCCAGGTGCCACTTTGACTGGGAAGCGAGGAGTGCACAATGCATCGCAGGTAAATCGCAGGTCAAACGAGAAACATCAGCTAATTGATTGGAAATGCGGGAGATACATAAAAAAATCTTCTTTGTCCCGTGGTTTATTGCTTCCAGTGGAACTCGACCACTGACTGTCCAAGGACAGGGCGGGCACCGGCGCCCAGCCAAGACGTGCTAACAGGTTTTATTCGTCTGACTTGGGCACGTGCTCCAGACTGAGCAGGCGCAAATCAAGACAACAAGGGGAGCGTAGTGTAAGCGTTTCATCGCATTCGCCCCTTAGTTCAGCGTCCGAGTGATTCCGGAGCATGGTGCTGTCGCAGCAGCACGCACTTCGGCCAGAAACGCGTCCTTCCGTTGGGCGTTTTTCGTTTGTATCTTCTGCGTGCTGTCAATGGAAATTACGGAGCCGCTTGGCGATAGTACGAATGTACCGCTGCGAAATGCTCTGTACGTTTTTGTGTCGGGAAAGTAGCGAAGGAACAGCAGGTACTGTTGGTGAAAATCAAACTGCGGGAAATTACCAACGCTTGCCTTTACGAAGTGCCCATTGATGTTCGCTGCACCGCCGGGACGGGTAACAATGATCGTAGACCCTGCAGCCGGGTTGGAGTCATTGGTTTTAATTACCGACGCTACGCTGAACGTGTAATCGGTAAACAAGAAATCCCCGGACTCGGTCACACCTGTTTCTGCGGCTTTCGTTGATCCGACCACGATGGCATCGGCGTCGCACGCGATGCTGCGCAGCTCGTGATGGGGGTATTCAGCGACATTTTCGGAGGGGTCGAAGGCGTAGAGCGGCGGGAGCTTTTCGATGTTTCTGTCCACATCTTTCCCAGCTTGCGTTTCCCGAACAATGTTTACGCCACTGTGGTAGTCAGAATATTGTTTTGAATGCTGAGCCTTGGTCGCCTGTGGAATGGTCTGACTCAAGCCGACGGCCCAAAGAAGGAGTGAAAAGAGCGGTGATAACTTAATGGCTACTTTCATACCCCATTATCCTCCATACGCGAACAACGTGCGAAAGTTGCTGCAACTGTACGCTAATCCTCATGCGTAACCTCTTCCACTGCATCCCGCAACTGCTCCACTGCCCAGGTAATTTCTTCCTCCGTAATCACCGCTGGAGGCGCGATCAGCAGGTGGTCGCCAGAGACCCCATCTACACACCCCTGCATAGGGTAGACGAGCAATCCCCGCTTGACGGCGGCTGTTGCCACCCGTCCCACAAAATTCAGTTCCGGCGCAAAGGGCTGCTTGCTAGCTTTGTCCGCGACAAACTCCACGCCCCAGAGCAGCCCAATGCCACGAACATCGCCGACCACCTTCAAATCCCGCAGAGCTTGGAGCGCATGGCGTAGTTTTGTTCCCACCATGGTGCCGCGCTCGGAATCCGCGGCCTGCACCAGCTCCCGTCGCTGTAGATACCGCAGCACGGCCCGTCCCGCCGCCAGCGAAATGGGGTGCGAGTTGTACGTGAAGCCATGCAGGAATGTTCCTGATCCCTCGGCGATTGCATCCACCACTTTCTTGGTAGCAATCACAGCCCCCAGCGGGGCGTATCCGCTAGAGAGTCCCTTGGCTGTAACCAAGATATCCGGCGCGACGCTCCAGTGCTCGACCGCAAAGTTGCGCCCGGTACGCCCCATCCCGGTCATCACTTCATCCGCGATCAGCAGCACGCCGCAGCGCCGGCAGATCTCGGCGACTTGCTGCAGGTAACCCTCCGGAGGAACAGCCGCACCCAGCGTTGCGCCGCTGACCGGCTCAAAAATGAACGCCGCCGCGGCGCCATTAGCCGCCTCGATCGCGCGTTCCACCTCCGCCGCGTATTGCCGCGCACAATCCTTGCAGCCATAAGCACAGCGATAGCAATAAGGAAGTCCGACATGCGCGAACTCCCGCACCATCGGCCGGTAAATTTCACGCCGCCGTTTGTTCCCCGAAACTGCCAGGGCCCCCAGCGTCGACCCATGGTAGCTCTGCGCCCGGCTCAGCACCTGGTGGCGGTGGGCTTGTCCGATCTCCACCTGGTACTGCCGCGCCATCTTCAGTGCGGTTTCGACGGACTCCGAACCGCCGCAGGTGAAGTACACGCTGCCGCCGCGAAAATTATCGCCGGCAAACTCGAGCAGTTCTTGCGCATACTCTTCCGCTACCGGAGTTGTGAACTGGCTGGTATGAGCGAATTCCAGTTGCGCCGCCTGCTCGGCCATGGCGGCCGGAATCTCCGCCACTCCATGGCCTGTGAAATTCACCGCGGCTGATCCGGAAAAATCGAGATAGCGTTCGCCGCGGGCATCCCACAGATACACGCCCTCCCCGCGGACGGCAGGCAGGAAAGCTTTGCGGAACGAGCGCCGCAAAAGAGCAGAGCGGAAGGAGTCCTGGACAACAGTGGAATCAGCCACGTCCCGGATTATCCGGTGCGCAGAGCGTGAGTGTCAAAGATGCGGTCCCCCCTGAGGCCGTCCACCACCCAGAGAGCGGAGAGAACCCGATAGTACGAATAAGCGTAGGACTTTTCGTCAGCGCTGAACACAACATATGGGATGCTCTGCACGCCGGCAGGATCGGAGGGCGAAATCTGCCGGACCTGTTCCCGGCCGTTCGTACCGAGGAAAACCCGTAAGTGGCCCCCAAGCAACCCCTGGCCAGTGGCTTCCTATCTAACTTTTTGGAGACATTCATGAGACCCTTGCAGTTTACTCTTCTCGCTTTCCTCGCCCTGCTCCTGATGGGCTGCGGAGCCGGCCACCCTAACCTGACAAGCATCGCTGTCAGCCCGAACTCTGCAACCGCCGCTCCCCAACAAGATGTTGTGTTCACCGCCAACGGGACCTTCACGAATAAGAGCAGTCGAGAGCTCACCGTTGCCGACGGCTTGACCTGGAAAACCTCGAACTCGGCCATGGCGACCATCAATGACAATGGGAGCGCCGCCTGCATCGCGCCTGGAACCGTTACCATTACTGCGACTGCTCCGCAGAACCTGCAGATCACGGTGAATAACGGCGTGAGCAACACCTCCACCAATGTAAGCGGCACGGCCACGCTGAATTGCACCTAGGTCCCGCGTCCGGACCACCTTGCATTCTGCATAGCTGGGATAGAAAGGGGAATTCGGCGCAGTTTATCGAAAATGCCGGGCTGCCCCGGCACATGCTCACGTTTGCCCGGTACAGATCATACTGGCCCTTCCAAGAGAGAAACGAGCCGCTTGAGTCTGAAGAACAGCTCGCCGTCGGTGGTGATACCCCTTGAATGCGTTTGCATCCGTCCGAGCGAAACTCGGCAGGTACTGCTGCGATCGTGGTGGTCAAGACAGGTCTCTGTTACGCTTGCATGGAGATTAGCTGGTTCGCGCCAAGGAAGGAAAAATCTGGGTTGCTCTGCGTGAAGCTGTAGCTGAAATGACCAAGCTCCTGCGCCTCCTCCGCCCATCGCACCAGCACAGCGCCTTCTCCGCTACGCTGCTGCTGATGACAGCGGTCATGCTCTCGCGCGTCATCGGGTACGTCCGCGAGGCCTACATCGCATGGGCTTTCGGCGCAGGGCCAGCGACCGATGCTTACGTCGCCGGATTCACCATCCCCGACTGGCTGAACTACCTCGTCGCCGGCGGGACTGCTTCCATCACCTTCGTTTCCATCTATACGCGTTTCCTGGCAGAAAAAAGAGAGGAAGACGCTCAGAAGACATTCTCTGTCATCATCACGGTCATGACCGCCGTGCTGGGAATTGGAGTCCTACTGGCGGAAATCTTCACACCCCAGCTCTCGCGTCTCATGTTCAGCGGGTTCAGCCCAGAACAGCTTAAACTGTGCGTTCACCTCACGCGCATTCTTCTGCCGGCGCAAATTTTCTTTTACGTCGGCGGCGTGGTCTCGGCGGTACTGCTTTCCCAGCGGCTGTTCCTGTTCCCCGCCTTTGGACCGCTCGTCTACAATGTCTTCATCATTCTCGGCGGCGTAGTGCTTTCACGTCCGCTCGGCATCTCCTCTCTCGCATACGGGGCGCTAGCCGGCAGTTTTCTCGGGCCTTTCCTGGTCAACGCCATTGGAGCCGCGCGCATCGGCACCGGCTATAGCATTTCGTTCGACGTGCGCAATCCCGCATTTCGCGAATGGGTCCGGCTCTCCATTCCCCTCATGCTGGGGGTTTCGCTGGTCACCGCCGACGACTGGATTCTGCGCTACTTCGCTTCCGGCGGCGCGGGCGATATAACCCGCCTCAACTACGCCAAGCGGCTGTTCGCCGTGCCCATCGCCGTTTTGGGGCAAGCCGCCAGCCAGGCCTCGCTGCCCTTTTTTGCGAAACTTTTCGGCGAGAAACGGATGCGTGAGTTCGCTGACACGGTGAATGGTTCCATCTACCGCATCGTAGCCACTTCGCTCCTTGCTACCAGCTTCATGATGGCCGCCGCGTTGCCGCTGATTGACCTGGTGTACCGGCGCGGACGCTTCCTCTTTTCCGACTCCCAGGAAACCGCGATCTATTTCTTTTGGTTCTCGCTCTCGCTGGCCTTCTGGTCGGCGCAGGGCCTTTACTCGCGTGCCTTCTATGCAGCCGGCAACACGCTCACGCCGATGGTTGCCAGCAGTTTGATCACGCTGGCTTCCCTTCCCATCTACTCTGCGCTCTACCACACTTTTTCCACGGTCGGACTGGCGATGGCCTCCGATCTGGGCATCGTGGCCAATACTCTGGCACTAGCCATCCTGCTGCACCGTCGCAAGCTGGTTCCGACTGGTGAATTGCAATGGGGAGAGCTGGGGAAAGCTGGCATCACCGCCGCCGTGGCTGGCTTGCTGAGTCAGTTGGTCGCGCGTGCTGTGACGGTCAGTGGCAGCCGCACCGCTGACGTCGAGGCGCTGGGCTTAATTACAATCACCTGGGCGGGAGCCGCAGCCGCGGGACTGTGGCTCACAGGATCACAGTTGCCGCACGATCTGCGCCGTCGCAAAGCGACGGCCTATCCCCGGGTGGCAGAGAGACAAGCGGAAGAGTTGAGCGCGGGGATTGAACCGTAGTTGCCGCCAGCATCCGCCGTCAGCCATAAATAACACCAGCCCAATCCTGACGAGTGGAGCATCACCGTCTGGCCGCTGCTACGGGGCCGTGCCACATGGCCGACGGCTGGACGGCAAAAACAAAACGGCGGGCACTCTCATCCTCACGAGAGTGTCCGCCGTGAACTTGTCGGAATCCTACGCCCGGGCTCCTGCCGTCGCGGCTTCTGCCGAGGCGGCCGCCTTGGCTTCTTCGCCGTTGGCTTTCTGACCGGCCTTGCGAATGTCGATGCCGCCCTTAAAGAAGGCGCCATCTTCGATCGAGATGCGCGACGCCACCACGTCGCCAGTGAGTGACCCATCGCTGCGGATGTCCACTCGGTCACTGGCCGTCAGGTTACCTCGCACCTTGCCCAACACCACGATTTCGCGCGCGTTGATGTTGGCCGAGACCACGCCATTGCGACCTACGGTCACGCGGTTCCCAGACAGGTTGATGGAACCTTCCACCCGGCCGTCAATATAAAGCGACTCGGAACCGGTCACCTCGCCTTTGATGACCAGTGATTTGCCGATCGTCGCCTGGTCCGCCGTAGTGGTAGTTAATGGCCGCGGGGCCGCCGCCGGTTCGCTCATCGCGGATGACGGGGGCATGGCAGGACG
>WNFH01002879.1_pt1 | contig 12099 bp, 10 predicted proteins | sample 5400411 | NCBI WGS metagenome assembly WNFH01 (sample SAMN13153347, study PRJNA577476) | soil metagenome | isolation source: 200 cm saprolite under Douglas fir tree site 2 hole 3 | place: USA:California | collected 2015-04-18
TTGATGTTTTCTGCGGCCAATCAGGGCCGCCCCGGGGAACTGTTCTCCCGGGGAACCGTTCTGCAGCAGGAGGACACCATGGGACGTTGGTTCATCGCCACAATGGTGGCGGTTCTCCTGAGCGGCAACGCTGCCTTCGCGCAGACGCCGTCCGCCTCGTCGCCCGTCATGCTTCCGACCTCGCCGCTCGGCATCCAGGGCAGTCGGCCGGTCGGGCCTGCCGGCATCCCGATGGGGGCCACGGGGCTCGCAACCGGCGGCGTGAGTCCGCTGCCATCCGGCACGTCGATATTTGGCTCCAGTACGGGCAGCAACATACCGTGCTCGGTTGCGGGAAGTTCTACATCGGGAAGCTCTGGATCAGGAGTGTCCGGGGTACCGAGCTCAACCGGTACCTTCGATGGCGGCGGCATCGCAGGAATGCCCAGCGCGACCCCTCCAGGCGGCATCAGCGGAACGGGCGTCAGCCCGGCCACCACCGCCACGGCGGTGTCCGGGAGTGGGACGTCGCCTTGTGGCGGAGCGGCCGCAACCAGCGGCAGCGGCGCGTTTTCGTCGTCGCCCTCGACGATCTCTCCCGGCGGCGCCGGCCGCACCGGAATCCCGATGGGCTCGACCGAGATCGGAAACGCGGGAATTAGCGGCGTGCCCGCCGTCACGACGCCGAGCCCCGCCATTTCCAACATCCTGCCGGGGAGCTCCAATTGTCCCACGAATGGAATGTCCAACGCCCAAAACCCCGGAGCAATCCCGTCAACGACGGGCTTTCCGGGCGTCTGCTGAACCGACATCGCAGGGGGAGAGAGCGTCATGCGACGAAAGACTGCCGTTCGCGCCGGCCTGCTGCTCGTCGTCTTGGCAGGCGGCGGTGCTTTCGCGTTCACGCACGGATTTGGATCCAAAACATCCGCACCGAAGCCTAGCGCGCCGACGCCGGTGCCAATCGTCGCCGGAACGGTCGAGCAGCACGACGTGCCGATCTACCTGACCGGCGTCGGCACGGTGGTCGCGTACAACACCGACGTCGTGCGCAGCCAGATCCAGGGCCAGATCGTCAGCATCAATTTCACCGAAGGGCAGGCGGTGCACGCCGGCGACCTGCTCGCCCAAATCGATCCGCGTCCGTACCAAGCTCAGGTCGACCAGTACACCGCGAACCGCGATCGCGATCAGGCCCAGCTCACCAATGCGAAAGCCAATCTCAACCGCTATGCGCCGCTGGCGCAGAAAGGCTGGGCGACTCCGCAGCTGCTCGACACCCAGAAGGCGCAGGTCGCGCAGCTCGAGGCGGCCGTCAAATCCGACGAGGCGCTCATCGAATCAGCGAACGTGCAGCTCAGCTACACGCGGTTGACTTCGCCGATCGATGGCGTGACCGGCATTCGGCAGATCGACGTGGGCAACATCATCAGTCCAGCAAATACGAACGGCGTCGTGATCGTCACGCAGCTCGAGCCGATTTCGCTGATATTCACGCTGCCGGAAACCGTTCTGCCGCTAATTCAGCAGCAGCAGCAGCAGAAAACCCAGGAACCGCTCGCGGTTCTCGCCTACAGCCAGGACAACACGATGAGGCTCGCTCAGGGCACGCTCGGCCTCGTCAACAATGAGATCCTGCAGACCACCGGCTCGATCCAGCTCAAGGCGAATTTTCCCAACAAGGCGCATAAGCTTTGGCCGGGCGAGCTCATCAACGCGCGGCTGCTGCTCGACACGCGGCATGACGGCCTCACCGTTCCCGCATCGGTCGTCCAGCAGGGCCCGAAAGGCGCCTACGCGTACGTGGTCAATCCCGACAGCTCGGTGGCAATCCGCCCCATCAAGGTCGCGCAGGTCAGCGACGGCCAGGCGCTCATCGATTCCGGCCTGACGGCCAACGAGCAGGTCGTGGTCGACGGACAATACAAGCTGCAGCCCGGCACGCATGTCACGATCCTGCACGGCCAGGCGGCCGAGGAAGCCGCCGCCCAAAGCGCGCAGCAGGCGCCGATCCCATGAACATCTCCGCGCCGTTCATCCAGCGGCCGATCGCGACCGCGCTGCTGATGGTTGGATTGCTGGTCGGCGGTCTGGCCGCCTACCCGCTGTTGCCGGTGGCGTCGCTGCCCAACGTCAATTATCCGACGCTCCAGGTCACCGCGCAGCTGCCGGGCGCCGACCCGCAGACCATGGCATCCTCGGTGGCGACACCGCTCGAGCTGCAGTTCGGCGAGATCCCGGGCCTCACCCAGATGACGTCGGCGAGCGCGCTCGGCTTTACCCAGGTCACCCTGCAGTTCGACCTGAGCCGCGGCATCGATGGCTGCGTCAGCGACACGCTCTCCGCGATCAATGCCGCCACCGCGAACCTGCCGCCGAACATGCCGTATCCGCCGACGATCCGGAAGGTCAACCCGGCCGACACGCCGATCCTGGTGCTCGGCGTGACCTCGGACAGCCTGCCGCTGACCACGGTCGACGCTTATGCGGAAAATATTTTACTGCAAAAGATCTCGCAGATCTCCGGCGTCGGCCTCGTGGGTATCGGAGGCCAGCAGAAGCCGGCCATCCGCGTACAGCTCGATCCGGAGGCGCTGGCCTCCCGCGGCATCAGCCTCGAGGACGTGCGCAATGTGCTCGGCCAGGCGAACGTCGATCTGCCGAAAGGCACCCTCAACAGCCCGCGCCAGACCTACACGCTCAACACCAACGATCAGCTGCTCAAGGCCGACGAATACGACAATCTGGTCATCGCCTACAGCAACGGCTCGCCGGTCCGCGTGCGCGACGTCGGCCGCGCCATCAGTGCGCCGGAGAACAATCTGATTGCCGGCTGGTTCAACACGCAGCGGGCGATTATCCTGGTGATTCAGCGCCAACCCGGAGCCAACGTCATCGAGACGGTGAACCGGGTCAAGGCGATGCTGCCGGTGCTCCAAGCGTCGATCCCTCCGGCCGTCAAGGTTTCGATCATTTCCGACCGCACCGAGACCATCCGCGCATCGGTCGCCGACGTGCAGTTCACGTTGATGCTCACCGTTGCGCTGGTGGTCATGGTGATCTTCGTGTTCCTGCGCAATTTCTGGGCAACGATCATTCCCGCCGTTACCGTGCCGCTGTCGCTGGTCGGCACGTTCGCGGTGCTCTACGAGCTCGGATACAGCCTCGACAACCTCTCGCTGATGGCCCTGTCGATCGCGGTCGGCTTCGTGGTCGACGACGCCGTCGTCGTCATCGAGAACATCGTGCGGCATATGGAGGAGGGCGCTTCACCGTTCGAGGCAGCGCTGAAGGGCGCCGGCGAGATCGGCTTCACCATCGTGTCGATCACGCTGTCGCTCATTGCGGTGTTCATTCCGCTGTTCCTGATGAGCGGGTATGTCGGACTGCTGTTTCGTGAGTTCGCGATCACGGTGAGCGTCGCTCTCATTCTCTCGCTGCTGATCTCGCTCACCCTCACCCCAATGATGTGCTCGCGGCTGCTCAAGCCGGAGACCAAGGAGCACGGGTGGCTCTACCGGTTGTTCGAACGCGGCTTCGACGGCCTGCTCAACGCCTATGAGGCAGGCCTGAAGGTCGTGCTGCGGCACCGCTTTGTCACCATGATGGTGATGCTCGGCACCATCGCGCTGACCGGGTATCTCTACGTGGTGATACCCAAGGGCTTCTTTCCCCAGCAGGACACCGGATTGATCATCGGCCTCTCCGAGGCGGCGCAGGATATCTCCTTCCAGGCCATGGCGGAGCGCCAGCAAGCTTTGCTCAATGCCGTGATGCAGGATCCGGCCGTCGCCTCCATCGGTTCGGGGGTGGGTGCCGGCGGCGGCAACACCACGGTCAACAACGGCCGCGTATACATTGCACTCAAGCCCCAGAATCAGCGCCCCAGCATGGACCAGGTGCTCGCGCGGCTTCGTGCCAACCTCGCCAAAATCCAGGGGATCACGCTTTACATGCAGGCTGCGCAGGACATCACCATCGGCGGGCGGGTGTCCAAGACCCAGTACCAGTACACGCTCGACGATGCCGACCCGGGCGAGCTCAACCATTGGGCGGCGCTCTTCCTCGAGAAGATCAAGGCCGTCCCGGGCGTCACCGACGTCGCCACCGATCAGCTCAATGCCGGGCCGAAGCTCGACATCACCATCAAGCGCGAGGTCGCATCGAGCTACGGCATCCTGCCCTTCACCATCGACAACACCCTCGACGACGCCTTCGGCCAGCGCATCGTGTCGACCATGTTTACCACGCTGAACCAGTACCATGTCGTCATGGAGGTCGATCCCAAGTTCCAGTACGGGCCCGAGGCGCTCAACGGCATTTACGTCAAATCATCGAGCGGGCAGCAGGTGCCCTTGTCCACGTTGGTCGACAGCGTCGTGACGGTGGCGCCGCTCGTCGTCAACCACCAAGGTCAGTTTCCCTCGGTGACGATCTCGTTCAACCTCGCGCCCGGCACCGCGATCGGTAAGGCGGTGAGCGCCATCCAGCAGATCGAAAAAGACCTGGGCAAGCCGCTCTCGCTGCAGACGAGCTTCCAGGGCAACGCCCAGGCATTCGGAGACTCGCTGTCGAGCACACCGATCCTCATCGCCGCAGCGCTGTTCGTCATCTACCTAATTCTTGGGGTGCTCTACGAGAGCGTGATCCACCCGATCACGATCATCTCGACCCTGCCGTCGGCCGGGCTCGGCGCGCTGTTGCTGCTGATGGCGGTGCACTACGATCTGAGCGTGATCGCCATCGTCGGCATCATCCTGCTCATCGGCATCGTCAAGAAGAACGGCATCATGCTGGTCGATTTTGCCCAGCAGGTCGAGCATAGCGAGGGTTTGACGGCCGAGGAATCGATCTACCGCGCCTGCGTGCTGCGCTTTCGGCCGATCCTGATGACCACGATGGCGGCGCTGCTCGGCGGCGTGCCGATGATGCTGGGCACGGGGGTCGGCTCGGAGATTCGCCAGCCGCTCGGCTACGCCATCGTCGGCGGCCTGGCGTTGTCGCAGATTCTCACGCTCTACACCACGCCGGTCGTCTACATCTATCTCGACCGGCTGCAGACCTGGATGTTCGGGGGAGAAAGGAAACAAGCGGTCTCCGGCCACGCCGAGCCAGTGCCCGCCGAATGACCGGCAGGGGTCGCCCGGGTGGCCGACGAATTCGGCAGTAGCGGACAAATCACGGCAATCGGCAAAGAGCTATTTTTGGTGCAACCATTATTTTCGATTGGATCTAGCAGCGCCTACTACCCGCAAGCCAACCCGTTGCTCCCGTTGGCACACCACGATGCCAAGAGCAAAACCCCGGCGGCGAAATCGATCCCGGTTGTGGTCAGAACCACAATGAGGGGATGGGCAACGTATGTCATGCGGAACCCGCTGGACGGGCTTCGTCCCTCCGCTCGAGAGGAGTCAATGGGTCATGATATCGAGACGCGAAGTACTGGCAGCGACAGCCGCTGGTGCGGTGATGAGTGCCGCCACGGCGCGCGCGGCCTCCTTCGGCAATCCGGACGAGCCGCCGCAAGGAGCGATCAACGCCAAGAACCCGGGGAGCGTCACCGATCCGGGCCCGCAGAATCCTGCGGTCGTCGGTCAGTTTCCCTCGGCGGTATCTCCGCCTGCGACCGACGTCGGCGGCATGCCGATGACCTGGGCATCCTTCAACAACGCGCCACGGCGCATCCAGAACGGCGGCTGGGCGCGTCAGGTCACACAGGCCGACTTCGCGATTTCCGAGACGATCGCCGGCGTCAACATGCGACTGGCGGTCGGGGGCATCCGCGAATTGCACTGGCACCAGGCGGCCGAATGGGCGTTCATGACCTACGGCAACTGCCGGGTCACTGTTCTCGACACGAACGGCCGGCCCTATGTGACAGATGTGAAGGAGGGGGACATCTGGTATTTCCCCGCCGGCTACCCGCATTCGCTGCAGGGGCTCGGCCCCGACGGGTGCGAGTTCGTCATTTGCTTCGACAATGGAGCCGCGAGCGAGTTCAACACCCTTTTGGTGACGGACTGGTTCATCCATACGCCTCCGTCGGTTCTCGCCAAAAACTTCGGTGTGCCCGCCGAGACGTTCGCGAAAATGCCTCTGCACGATCTCTGGATTTTTCAGGGCAAAGTTCCGGGAGAGCTGTCTGCTGTCAAAAAGGCGATGACCGGAAAGGCGGGCGCTCCGCCGTACCCGTTCACGTTCTCTCTCGGATCATCGGCACCCGTCAGCGAGACCAAAAGCGGCAAGGTGCAGATCGCCGACAGCAACAATTTCAACGTTTCCACAACGGTTGCTGCGGCGCTCGTGACCGTTCGACCCGGAGCGTTGCGGGAGATGCATTGGCATCCGAACGCCGACGAATGGCAATATTACGTCAAGGGCAAGGGGCGCATGACGGTGTTCAACACCGGTCCCAATGCGCTCACGATGGACTTCAACCCGGGCGACATCGGTTACGTCAAGCGTAACTACGGACATTATGTACAGAACGTCGGCGACAGCGATCTGCAGTTTATCGGCGTGTTCAGGGCTCCCCGTTACGAAGAATTCGCCTTGTCGGACTGGCTGACGCATACGCCGCCGGCGTTGGTCGCCCAGCACCTGAACGTCGACGAGACGACGATCGCGAAGTGGCCCAACGAGCGGCCGGCAGTCCTGCCCGAGTGATCGGATCGGGCGCGCGCCATGGCTTTTGCGGAGATCGACGTGCCGACTTGCCGACTGCGGTCGCGTGCCTGCCGCGCACCGCGGCGCGCGCCGGCCACCTGGTAGGAGGCGAGCGGCTCGTTCCCGAGGAGACCGCGATCGTCGTCCCGATCTTCCTGGCGGCCTTCGCCACCCTGACCATCTCGTTCTGGCCGTACATGATCCCGTTCGTCCTCACCACCGACGAAGCGGCGGCGCCTCGATCGAGTCTTGCGTTCATGTTCTGGGGCGAGGGCCTGTTCGTCCCGCTGATGCTGCTCTACACGATCATCAGCTACAGAGTCTTCAGGGGCAAAGTCGCATCCACGCCCGAGCACTCTGAGACTGCTTAGGTTCGACGGACAAGAGAGGCGGATTGTGCGGGGGCCAATTGAACAATGGCGGCAACATCGGCACGACCACGGCAATACGCATCAAGCGTTTTTCCGGCATTCGGATAGGCTTCCCAGCTCCCGCATGCCCAACTCAGCGCCCCCGCAGGTGCGCCGGGTCGGACGCAAACAGCGCTTCACTGATCATTCGCAAGGAGCAGCCGCATGAGAAAGAACGCACTGAAACCGGTTGCCACTCACGGCGTGCCGAGCGGTCAGCCCCGGTTGCACCAGCGCGGCAGGGAGATCCAAGCGTTTGGGACCGTGCGGCGGTCTTTGCTCGGGCTATCTGATGAGGCGCGGCTGTATTCCTGCCAACGGCTCAATCAGCTCTTGGCCGACACGCGGATTCTCCACGCGTTGTACAAGAACCACCATTGGGTGATGCGAGGACCTGGCTTCTATCAGCTGCACTTGCTGTTCGAGAAGCATGCAGATGAGCAGATCGAGCTGGTCGACGAGATCGCCGAACGGATACAGGCCCTGGGCGGAGTCGCGGTGGGCGATCCCCGGCACGTCGCCGAGATCACCAGGATCCCCCGGGCACCGAACGGCTGCGAGGCGGTGCCCGCGATGCTGTCTCGGCTGCTGGAGGCGCACGAGCTGATCCTGCTCGACGGACACGACGCAGCTACGAGCTTCACCGAGCGGGGCGACGATGGCACAAAAGACCTGATCGTCTCCGAGGTGATCCGCATCGGAGATACCCAGGTTTGGTCCCTCGCCGAATATCTCGCCAACGCCCCGCTCGTCCGTGGCTGAGACTCAGCCGCGCGATTTGTGCTCGATGGCACGACCTATGAGGAGAAGAGGCGCACGATCGTGCCGAACGGCCCGGCAAGCAGGTTGCCTCGAATAACCGATAAAGGTATGGCTTCTCCCATGATGACACGTCGGAGCCTGCTGGGCACGGCAGGTCTAGGCGGGTTGGCACTCCTATCCGCACCTGCCTGGGCGCAGAGGATGATCGATTTGCCGCTGCCCGGCGGTCCCGACGCGCGATCGATCACAACCCAATTTCCCCAGAAGGGTTCAATGATCCTGCAGCGGACGCGACCGCCGCTGCTGGAGACTCCTTGGGATGTCTTCGACAAGGGTGTGTTCACGCCGAACAATCAATTCTATGTGCGTTGGCATTGGGCCGGTATCCCGACCTCGGTCGATATCGATACCTTCCGCCTGACGGTGCACGGTCATGTGCAGCGAACCGTGTCGCTGACGCTCAAGGATATGCTCGATGGGTTCTCACGCGTGGAATTGGCCGCCGTGAATCAATGCTCGGGCAATTCGCGCGGATTCTTTGCGCCGCGGGTGCCGGGCGCCCAATGGGTGAACGGCGCCATGGGGAACGCGTTGTGGACCGGCGTCCGCCTGAAGGACGTGCTCGATCGGGCGGGTGTGAAGGCCGGCGCCGTGCAAGCGCGCTTCAGCGGCCTCGACGAGGCGGTTGTGCCGGACGCGCCGCGCCTGATGAAGTCGCTCGACGTCGACCACACGCGCGACGGCGAGGTCATGATCGCCTATGCGATGAACGGCGAACAACTCCCCTTGTTGAATGGCTTTCCTTTGCGGCTCGTCGTTCCAGGCTGGTACTCGACCTATTGGGTCAAGATGCTGAACGACATCGAGATTCTGGACCAGCCCGACACCAACTATTGGATGAAGACGGCCTACACCATTCCGGATACGCCGCACGCCAGCATTCGGCCCGGCGACACCGGCGTGAAAATGGTTCCCATCAACCGGATGGTTCCCCGATCCTTCCTCACGAACGTCAGCCCCGGCAACACGGTGCCTGTCGGCGCGCCGACACCGGCGCGTGGCATAGCATTCGGCGGCGACTGCGGCGTTGCGAAGGTGGACATCTCGAGCGATGCAGGCAAATCCTGGAACGCGACTCAGCTCGGAAAGGACGAGGGGAAGTACGGCTTCCGGCAGTGGGAAACCCGGATCACGCTGCCGTCAGCAGGCAGATACACTTTGATGGTCCGCTGCACGAACACCAACGGCGAGGCCCAGCCCGATACCCCCAATTGGAACCCCGCCGGCTTCATGCGCAATGTCATCGAATCAGTCGATGTCATCGCGGCCTGAGAGGACTGGCCGTGCTCCGGACATTCATTGCCGTGGGGGTTCTCCTGGGCGCTGCGCTCGCGCCGTTCGCCGCCTGCGCCGCCGCACCTCTCGAGTTGAAATCGGTCACGGTCGACCTGCCGGACAGCGACCGGACATTCCCCCCGGGCCCGGGATCGGATGCAGTCAACAACAACTGCCTCGCCTGTCATTCCGCCGGCATGGTGCTCAACCAGCCGGCATTATCGAAGGCCGCCTGGAGCGCCGAAGTCAACAAAATGATCACAGCCTACAAGGCCCCCGTGGCGCCAGAAGACGTCGGTGCAATCGTCGAATACCTGACCAGCCTCCCAAGCGCCAAATAGAAAAGGGACCGGGCCAATGGTCGCTCATGGCGGCTTCAGCCCCCGAATGTCGTGCCGGAGGGCGATGGCAGGCAGCGGCTGCAGCCACTCGGCGGCGCCCGCGCGGTCGCGCAGCTCTCGCTCGCGCCCGCCGCGCACGGCGGGATCGCGGACAGGAAGACGACGCCCAGCAGCCCTTCCGGTGAGAGCTGCGGACTACCGCCTGAAGCGAGACCAAGGGCTCCAACGCTCGGACTGCCGAAGTTCCGATTCCCATGATCATATGCTCCTGCAATGTTTTGAGCGATCACGATGTACGCAGAGTAATGACTGCGGCCGCATCACAGCCACGTACCGCCAGCGATCTCTATGGTTGCCTCGGCTGCAGCGCGCAGTGCGGGCGCTGCGCGCGCACCATCAAGCGGATCATGGACGAAGCGCTCTCGGCTTCCAGCTGTTGTTGCCGTAAAACGAGCCTGCCTCCGGCTCCCGTGGTTCGTGCCGGAGACCTACGCACCGGGAGCTCCTCATGGTCCGCATCGCGACACGGTGGAAATCGCTCGGCACGCAAGTCCGGGAGCACAGGGCCCAACTGGGGCTCTCCCTCAGGGTGACGGTCGCCGCTCTGTTGAGCTTCGTACTGTCACACTTGCTGCATGTTCCCCTGCCATTGTGGACGGTGCTGACGGCGGTGATCCTGACGCAGGTGAGCTTCGGCAAGTCGCTGAAGGCGACCATCGACTATCTGGTGGGTACGCTCGGGGGCGCGGTTTATGCCGGCGCCGTCGCCGCGCTGTTCCCCCACGCGAACGAAATCGCGCTGGCAGGCGTGCTGGCGATTGCAGTCGCACCCTTGGCTCTGCTCGGAGCGATCAATCCCCGCTTCAGCGTCGCGACGTTCACGGGGGTGTTGGTGATCCTGGTTCCTGAAATCACCCATGTGAGCTCGATCGCATCGGCGTTCTATCGCGTGCTCGAGGTCGCCCTTGGAGGTCTCACCGCCGTAGCGGTGTCATTCCTGGTGCTGCCGGCGCGTGCCCATGCTTTGGCGATCGAGGCCGCGGCCCAGATGCTCGATCTGATGGCGCGGTCTCTGCCTGAGTTGTTCGGTGGCTTCATGCAGGCCCGCGACGCAACCGCGATCGGGCGCATCCAAGACAACATCGGCCAAGCCTTGGCGCGGTTGGAGGCCCTCGTCGCCGAGGCGAGGCACGAGCGGATAAGCCTTCTCGCCGCGGAGCCCGATCCGGGGCCACTGCTGCGCACGCTGCTACGCCTGCGTCACGATCTGGTGATGATCGGACGGGCGGCTGCCGTTCCGCTTCCTGAGCCATTCCAAGGACGGTTCGGACCGCTGCTGGCACAGATCGCGAATAGCGCAGCCGATTACCTGCGCCGGAGTGGAGAAGCGCTGGCCGCCGGGCGCGATCCGCCGTCGCTCGATGCGGCCGAAGCAGCCCTCGACGACTACGCCGATGCGTTCACCATTGTTCGCCACGAGGGTCTTACACGAGGTCTGCCGGCCGACACGGCGGAGCGCATTTTCGCGCTGGGTTTTGCCCTTGACCAATTGCACCAGAATTTCCGCGACCTCGAACGCTGGGTGAGGGAAGCGGTAGCTGGGCGGTAAATGCGGCCACTTCGGCGCAATTTCGCGTTACACCCGGCAAAATCGCGATAGCGCTATTTTCTCGGCAGCATACATCTCGGCAGAACTGGCCGCCGCAGCAGGCGTCGACGCTCCTTGGGCCGGGCCGGCTATTCAAGATCAGGAGTTGACCATGAGAGTCCATCGTCCATTGGCTTTCCTCGCAGTCGTATTCCTGCTGACCCAGCCTGCGTGGGCGGCACCACGATCTGGAGGATCCGCACCGCATCCGGCCCTTCGGGGGCTGAGCGGCGTTCCGGCCGAGGTGCCAAATCCTATCACACCACAATTCAACGATCCGGGTCCGCAGCTCACCCCGGTACAGCCGGGCAATCCGGTGCAGCAGCTCTCGCCCCTCGGCAATTCGGGGCAGCCGGACTCGCTGGGAATCCGATAAAGGACGGAATTTGTTGAAGACAGAAGTCCGACGGGTTGGGCGGGCGGGGTCGGCTCCGCCTGCTTGCCGTTGCTTGTCGCGATTTCCGGCGGTCCAATCAGAGGCTGCGCACTGTTTTTTGGGGAGATCGAATCGGCCGGGTGAACGGAGGTGAAGCGCGACTTCTCCTCGGCAGCTTGGTTGTCGCTAAGTGATCCACTCCGGCTTTCCGCATAGAATCCGGACCTCGACAGTCAGGTCAGGGCAGCGATGCGCGACCAAACGGCACGGCTCGTGCCGGCGTCGGCACGCCATCGCGCCACCACAGCATCGACGCGCCGATAGTCGGATTGCCGCAAGAAGCAATAAGCACCAGCAAGATCGCGTAAGCAGCCGCGACGCTGCGTATTACCTGTCCCTTGCGGTCCACCGATCGGATGTTGGCACTTGAGACGGCCGGTCGTGAACCGTTCACACCAGTAGTTGACGCGCGGCTCGCGTCCAAAGGAGAATGTCATGTTGCGCAAGATGATGATGGTCGCGGCAGCGGTTGCCGCTCTTTCCCTCGTCGCCACCGATGGTTTCGCGCGCGGTGGAGGCGGG
>WNFH01002881.1_pt1 | contig 12092 bp, 9 predicted proteins | sample 5400411 | NCBI WGS metagenome assembly WNFH01 (sample SAMN13153347, study PRJNA577476) | soil metagenome | isolation source: 200 cm saprolite under Douglas fir tree site 2 hole 3 | place: USA:California | collected 2015-04-18
CTGGGGGACAGCTATGGGATCACGACTTCGCTATTGTACCTGGGACAGATTGCACAGAAGCAGGGGAATTATGACCAGGCAGAAGCCTTTTTTCAGGAGGGGCTGGCGCTGGCTCGCAGGACCGAAGACAGTGAACGCATAAGTGCGTTGCTTCACGATCTTGGATGGGTGATCTCCAAGCGTGGAGAGTATACACGTGCAGAGGAGTATTTACAAGAAGGGCTGACTCTTGCTCGTCAGATCGCTGATTCCGAACGTATCAGTGGCTTACTCAAGACTCTTGGGTCTGTAGCTGCTGACCGAGGAGATTATACCCAAGCGGTAACATACTTAGAAGAAGGGTTGACTTATGCACGTCAGATTGGAGACCAGGAACAGACCTGTGTTCTACTCATTAACCTAGGAGCGACAGTTGCTGAACAAGGGAACTATGGCCAAGCAGAACTCTACTTACAGGAAGGGCTAGTGTTGGCCCGCCAGATTGGACACCGTGAGTTGATCAGCCTCTTACTCATTAACCTTGGTGGAGCAGCTATCGAGCAAGAGCACTATTCACAGGCAGAAACATATTTAGAGGAAGGGTTGGTACTAGCCCGCCAGATCGAGCATCGTGAATGGATCAGTGCATTGCTCAGCAATCTGGGATTAACAGCACAGATGCAGGGGCGCTACACCCAGGCAGAAGCATACTTGCAAGAGAGCTTGGCTATGGCACGGCAAATAGGTAGACCTCAGATTATCTCTAATGCTCTGTATGCATATGGCAACCTCTATCTTCACTGGCAGCAAATAGAGGCAGCCCAGACGACTTTTCGTGAGATGCTCACTACTATTTCTGAAGGAAGTCAGGACTTGGTCGCGCTTGCTCAGTATGGCCTAGCACGCGCTGCCATGGCGCAGGGCAATATCGAAGAGGCATGGAAGTTCGGAAAGGTCAGCGTGACTACCCTGGAAGTAATGGGACATCGCACTGCACAGGAAGTGAGAGATTGGCTAAACTCTATCCATGATGGGGTAGAGGGTGAGGAGTAGCGGAATGATACACGCTGTTACTCCTCGCCCTCTAAAGACAGTTCCATTCATCAATGGCGATAGAAGAAGTCCGGCGTCATGCCATGAGGCGCTGTAATCTGAGAAGGTGCTGCCGGGGCAGATGGCCCTGCTGCATGCGTTGCCACCATTGGCGAGACTAGAAAGTACGCACTGATCAGCACAATTGCTACCAGCGGCAGAATCCATCGGATGTATCGCTTGATCATTAGTGTTCCTTCCTTTCCACTATGTTCGATATGTGGGGAGCATTGAGCGTTTGCGACGCGCCTGGGAGAGTGCGTGCCCTAGACGAATTTGCAGTCAGTCGGGTGAGGCTTGCCTCACCTCTACGCGGCAGAGCGCAAGGGGCAACGTGTGCACCCCTGGGATGAGGGTGGAGCAAGCTCCACCCCTACGCGGCTTATAGGGCGGTTCGCAAATCCATTCCAGGGAGTATCTATCCCACCTATGTGGCTCCTCTGCTCCCGAAAATACCAATTCGATGCATGACCATGTGTTCGTTGTTGGGTCTACATCCTTGAGGGGGAACGAGCTACGCGGGCGACCATAAAGGCCCTCCCCGCCACTCCTCACCACCCTCGCCCCTACGGAGACATGCCCTCGCAAGGACGGAGGCATGCCCTCGCAAGGACGGAGACCTCAATCGTTGTTCCCACCCACATGGTTTGCATGGATGGGCGTGTTTGCCAGGGACGGGGCGATGCAAGCATCCCCGCCCGTCTCCACTCTGCTCCCCCAAATCGCGGGTGGCATCCTAATTCACCTGCGATTTGGGCAGAATACGGCGTACGCCCATCTCTTTTTTCACTTGTCGTTCAACAATGCTATGAACACGTTATGCGTGGAGACGGTTGTAAGCACATGTCTCGCAAGAGACTGCCCGCCTGCTGTGTGTCTTGCGCATTGTTGATGCTTTTCCCGCCAGGAGATTCCAGGTCCTGGGGGAGGCTATAACCAATCCACTTTTTCGAAAGGCAACCAATTTTCGGCATCGCGATGTCTTTTCTGGTACTAGTTCCAGGAAAAGATAGTATAAGAAAGTTTCAACTTTTTCAGGTTTTTGTCTTATACCAGAAAAAGGTACTAGGGGTCAGTCCGATTAGCTTTTGACAAAGGAGGCTCATCGCTGTTCTTGGGGTATACTTGATAACAGAAGGAGGAATAGTATGGCAGATAACAACGAAGCTAACATCACCGTGCCTGAGATGAAACTAGAAAATGTGCCAGTACCGGTTTCTGATGTTGACCGAGCAAAAGCTTTCTACGAAAAGGTTGGATTTAAGCTAGATGTTGATACGCGACCGACTGACACGATGAGAGTTGTGCATTTCACACCGCCCGGATCGGCTTGTTCAATTGTCTTTGGAACAGGGATGGGCGAGATTACTGCTATGACACCTGGATCGGTGAAAGGGCTGCACCTGGTCGTAGATGACATAGACACAGCGCGTTCGGCACTCGTGCAACGTGGCGTTGCAGTCGGCGAAATCACAGATGTAGGTGGTGTGAAGTATGCCGGCTTCAGTGACCCCGATGGTAATTTATGGCTGATACAGGAATTTCCGCCAGGGGTGAGACAGCCTGGACAAAGTTTCTATAAGGAGCAGGACAAATGAGAAAAATACTTGTCACTGAGTATCTAACGTTGGACGGTGTTTTTGAAGAACCAGGTCATTACAGGAATTGTTGTCCTTCATTATCAACCTGCCATCTCGGGGTGATCCCTGGGATGGCAGAGTTGTTTGAGTAGCGGAAGACCGGTAGAAGCAGGTACTACGCAGAGAAACCTTAAATCTGGACCGCCTATCTCGATACAGCAACCTTCAAGTCCTGACTGCATCTCTACTGTGTTTGTGTCGTGAGAGCAGCGAGCAGCTGGGCACCATCGGGCGTACCTAATCCCGTGCATGCGTCCCATCCTGGACCCGCTGTATAGGCTCCATTGTTGCCACTGGTTATGTCTCGAAAGGCATTGTTCTGAGCAAGTTGCTGGTAATTCTGGTAGAGAAAGGGATTCAAAAAGCCAACTGCTTGCCCTCGCTTCTGATTCAACAGAGCGATCAAGCCCGCCCACAGGGGGGCAACGGCACTGGTACCGCCAATCGGGCCACTTTGTCCATCGACGTAGACCTGGTAGCCTGTCTGGGGATCGGCATCTCCCGCAATATCAGGTACACCTCGCCCGATGTGCTGGTCATTAACCGATGGGGGAACATGCGCATTCGCTTGCCACTGCGGAAGGCCGAAGGCATCACTGACGCCACCACCCGTAGCTCCATCACCAATAGATGTGTCGTTCCATACCACCTCGCTGGTTACCCGGTTGTTCGCCGATGAGAGACGCGTGCCGCCACAGCCCAGGGCATACGAGCTGGAGGCCGGGAAATCCACATGCGCCAGCTGATCGTTGACGCCATCACTTGATCCACCGTCACCAGCGGCGCAGCACACCGTGACACCCAGGGCAGCAGCCGCCTGGAATGCCTGATCCATAGCCTGCATCGCCTGGCTGGTCCAGCTCGATTCAGGCCCTCCCCAACTGATGGAAATCACCGACGGGTTATTCGTAGTATCGTGGGTCGCCTGGGTAATTGCATCAAGGAAGCCGCGATCGGTATTCGGCGCGAAGTAAACGGCGATGCGTGCTGCTGGTGCAACGCCGCCCGCGACTTCAATGTCAAGGGCGACTTCGCCATCGGCGCTATTTGGGTCTCCTACCGGAGTATTCTGCCCACTATCGACCGACACGCTGATCACCTGCGGCGTCGGAATACCCAACTGTTGAAAGTAGGTGGTGAGATCCTGGTTGTTGTAGCCTCCCCCAAGTTCAATAAGCGCTATACACTCGCCGCTCCCATTAAGGCCGGTTGGAAAGTTATAGAGCTGGGCAACTTGTGGCGGAGTATAGGAGGTAGACACACCCGCTTGAGGCTCCGCAGACGAGCGGATAGGGTAGCGCAGATGCGGCTGGGCTTGAGGCCGGTCATCAAGGCCAAAAACACCCACAATGATCTGATCAAGTTCACTGGGGATGTGTAAGTAACTGGTGCGGCCTCGGAATGTGCTCCCCTGGTAGTCATAACGCTGGAGCTGTGTGGAGAACGCTGCCATCATCTGAGCTGCCGTACCTGCAAGGACTACCTTGCGGGCAGCGAGGTCCGTTTCGACGACGGTCAGATTATGTTCACGTGCAAACGCCTCGACTTTTGCCAGGTCAGCAGGGGACGCACTATGACTGGCAATATATTCCTCTCTGGTCATACGTGGACCTGGCTGCTGGGCATGTGCATTGATATCACCTGCCGGGTTACTGGTTGAAGGGTCTCTCAGGTAAACACTGACTTCAATGCGCTCATTTGGATCTACCGGACCCATCAGGCGCGCCTGAGCGGGCAACTTCCGCTCGCTTCCAGCAAGTTTTTTGAATCCCGGGGGCGGTTGGTTAGCCATGATTCCTCCTTCTCCTATGGAACTACAAAACGAATTCTAGTTGTGTTGTAAAAATCGCCTAATGCAGGCATATCCATACTATCATAGCACATGATTGCTGACTGTCTAAAAAGAGTTCTCTCTTCTTTTTGTATTCTTCCTGGCCAACCTCGCAATGGAAAGGCGGGACCCCTTCATAATCGGGAGCTTACCGGCCCTCATTATCCTCTCGAGCATCTTCCGGAAAGAGGAGAGGCTGTTTGCTTTGTTCGATGCGTTTCTGCTCTTCCCGCTCCAGTTGCCCGATGCCCTTCTTCGGGGTGGGCAATTGTTCGGGGACAGTGCCGCCGAACTCCTCGATCGTTTGCCGGACTTTGCGCCCAGCCTCAAAATGGACCTGATTGGCCTGTTGGCGATCGCGTGTTTTATCGCGCTCGAGCCGCTGGCGGGCTAAGCTGGCGCGGAACGCGTTGGCAATGAGTTCGTCGCTTCCCATGAAGTCTAAAATGTGTTCATCCTCTTGCAGCCCTTTTCGCACGTGGATCATGTTCTCCGTCTCGCCATTATACAGGCCTTGATAGCCCCGGTCGGTGAACGTTGCAAAATGCTCAGGTTTGATGACCCCGGACAGCTTCGCGGCTTCAGCCAGCTGGTGATTGAGGACAGCCATTTCCCGGCGATAGATCAGGCGCTTCTGGTCCTCCGGCAGTGCCGCAAGGGTCTGCTCATCGGCCAGTTCCTGTCGTCTTGTTTGGACGGCAAAATAGGTTTGCCCGATGGCGACAATGGGGCGGCCATCAGGATCCGAATTTTCGATCACGAGGTAACAGGCGTAGCGGGAGAGGTGGACGGTGGGCCAGTTGCGTATTGCTCCCCTGCCTGTCCTGGTTGGCTCGTCTACATGGTCGAAATGATCTGCAACGGCTTCCCTGCTCTCTTCACAGGCTTTCTCTGCCTTGCGGATCACATTCTTGAATTTGCCGTACTCAGAATAGCCTAACAGCTTTGCGAGGTCACGGGCAGACCAGTACTCGCGGCCCTGCTCATCTACTCGTCGAATCGCATCAAATGGTGATGCTGCCAGGTTGGGTTGATCTTGCATACTACCTATCCTTTCGTTATCCTTTGATCTCAACAGGTGATCGACTCGCTCACATGGGCGAGTCGATCAGGAGCCGCTTTTCTGTTTGCTTCACAGGCTCTCTCTGCTCTGCATGTGTCCTGAGTTGGGGTGGGAGAGTTCTCTTCCATCATGCGCTCTTGCTCCCTCTTATTCCCCATTGAAGGAGAACATGCTCTCGCTCAAATCGCACTGACACCTTTACTTGCGACCTAGCCCCTGGTAGAGCAATTGAACAGAAAAGCGGGTCATGTTTTCTACGCCCTCCGGCTCATCGGTGTATGGACGCATCTGATTTTCAATCATGAGCATAGCTACCCCGTGCAGAAGAGACCATAAAACACCGGCCAGTGCACCCGGGTCTCCGTCAATAATACTCCCCCTTTCCTGACCGCGCTGCACCACTTCCATATAGAGCATGAAGACGATTTTTGATGCCTGGTATAAGCTGGGAAATGCCTCGCGTTCAATGCTAAGCCCGCTAAACATTTCACGCATCAGCCACGGATTTTCCTGGGCGAACTGAACGTAGGCTCTTGCAATGGCGTGCAATTGTTCAAAAGCACCGTCAGATACTTCTCGAAGGGCGCACCGAATCCGTTCAGCGAGCCGGTGAAATCCCTCTTCATTGATCGCAGCAATCAGCGCCTGTTTATCTGGAAAATGGCGATAGGGCGCGGCATGGCTCACGCCTGCCCTGCGAGCAACTTTACGCAGATCAAGAGCCGCCGCCCCACCCTCTGAGAGAAGCTCAAGCCCGGCCTGAATCAAAGCGTTTCGTAAATCTCCGTGGTGATATGGTTTGGGCCGCTGGCGATCCATGTTGTTCATACATTCCCCACAGCACGCTGTTTCCGGCGCAAGGATGTTGACAAGAGAAACAATGTTGACAAGAGAAATATTCTGCGTTAGAATGTTATCGATGTCATCATACACCGGCACCGATCGGCTTGCAATGGTAGAGCAGACCGCTATTGAAGGCTCACGCGCATGCACTTCCAGTGGCGCTGCTTAACACGGGAATGTTGTTGCTCATTCTGGACAAAAGGAGTAGAAGATATGCAGCATGCAAAGAAGGTTGCGCTCATTACGGGAGCGAATAAGGGGATTGGATTCGAGACTGCACGCCAATTAGGAGAACAGGGTGTAATCGTACTCGCCGGTGCGCGAGACCGCACGCGAGGAGATGAAGCCGCGAGAGCACTCCAGGCAGAGGGCATTGAGGCATCCGCCGTTCACCTTGACGTTACTGACCAGGCCACTATCGAGGCGGCGGCTTCCTACATTGACGAAACGTACGGGAGACTGGACATTGTAGTGAATAACGCTGGCATTTCTCTTCCAGAAGGAAGAGTTGTTCCAAGTGTCTTGAATATCGAGGTTTTTCGGAAAATGTACGATACCAATGTGTTCGGGGTGTTTGCAGTGACGAAAGCGATGCTCCCCTTGCTGCGGCGCTCTGAGGCGGGACGCATTGTCAACATGGCTAGCTCTATGGGGTCATTGAGCTTGAATAGTAACCCCGATTCTGTCTATGCGCAGATGCCGCCGCTGCTTGGGTACAATTCGTCCAAGACGGCAGTCAACGCCATCACGGTCTTTTTCGCGAACGAATTACGCAACACGAGCATCAAGGTGAATTCAGCCGATCCGGGATATTGTGCTACAGACTTGAACAATCACAGCGGTTGGCGCACCCCTCAGCAGGGTGCCCAGGTCGTAGTTCGCCTGGCTACCCTACCCGCTGATGGACCGACAGGCGGGTTTTTCGACGAAAACGGTGCCGTACCGTGGTAATTAGTCCAGCGTAGGGGCGGGAGCGGTGTGGATGGGTGGTGGGGATGCTTGCATCGCCCCTCGCCGGTAAAACGTTGTAGCTTTAACTGCATCTTCGTATCAGGCTGACTTCGCCTGAGTGAAATCATAGAGTGGGACCGTGCGCGTTGGCGGCTCGACTGTGTGCCGCAGCATTTCGATCTTGCGCACTGTTTCAGGCGTGAACAACACATCACCGCAGATCGTACAGACCTCGGCTGGCACATGATCGATCACAATAATCCGATTCCCTTGCCGCACGGTATGCACGACCTCACGCTGCTCATACTCCCCTGAGCAGCCCTCGATATTACATTTCATATGTATCCTTACGAGCGTCACGTCCATCATTCAACCCTCTCTCCCATTCTGCTTTCAGCATTATAGTATACGTATTCATCATTTTCAACAGCTTTGACATGTCACTCGTGTTACAAACGTTCGTGAAGACATCTTCAGAACGTACTATTTCCCGTCCAGGACAAGCACCTGGCAAGCGGCTTTCTAGTACAAACACACTATGCGACCTGTGATATCATGTTCATACCGGTTGCTAGAACACCCAAAAATAGTATGTTCTGACGATGCCTTTTCGTCCAAAGGAAAGTACTATCTAATGGAGTGATTGGAATCCTTAACGCTAGAGCTTCTACCTATTACAAGTTCTCTGAAACGCCAGCGAGTGATGCGGTGGGCGAGGCCGCCAGTGTACGATTCCTTGCTCCCTAATGAATTTTGACGACCGAATGGGGTCCTGTAGGGACAAGGGGCGGATGTGGGGCAGGGTGGGGGCCTGGTGCTTGTCCTGGTGGCAACGCGAGCCAGTGGGGACTGCGTGGAGCAAACAGTCGCACCCCAACCAGGACAAGCACCAGGCCCCCTCATCCACTCCACCCCGCCCCTTGTCCCTACAGGACCCTGGGCCGCAAGCACCTCAATGGATAGGATTCCCCGATTCGGTCGTCAACATTCATCAGGAGGTGCTCCGCTTATCATCTTCAGATAGCCAGGAGAGGAAATGATGACAAATATAGAACAAGATAGGCTGCGTGAAGCGCACGAGGACAGCCAACCGTGGTATCGCTGGGGTCCCTACCTGTCTGAGCGCCAATGGGCAACGGTGCGTGAGGATTATTCCGCCGATGGCAACGCGTGGGCGTTCTTCCCACATGATCACGCCCGCTCGCGCACCTACCGCTGGGGTGAGGATGGCTTGCTGGGGATCAGCGACGACCAGGGTCGCTTATGTTTCGCCCTGGCCCTGTGGAACGAGGCCGATCCCATCCTCAAAGAACGGCTCTTTGGTCTGACGAATGCCGAGGGCAACCACGGGGAGGATGTCAAGGAATACTACTTCTTTCTCGACAACACGCCGACCCATTCCTACATGAAGGCGCTCTACAAATACCCGCAGCGTGCTTTTCCCTATACCGATCTTGTCGCCACGAATCGCAATCGGAGCCGTCAGGAACCCGAATACGAACTGATCGACACGGGCGTCTTTGCGCAGGACCGCTACTTCGATGTCAGCGTGGAATACGCCAAAGTCGACCCGCTCGACGTACTGATCCGCGTGAGCGCCACCAACCGGGGGCCGGAGGCGGCACCGCTGCACCTGCTGCCGACGCTCTGGTTCCGCAACACCTGGGCCTGGGGCTATGATGACCGCCGGCCTGTGCTGACCGCCGAGGCTGAAGCGGAGTCGGTGGGTGAAGCACCGGATGTTCGTCTCGTGCATGCCCAGCATTACGAACTTGGTGACTACTGGCTGGCCTGTGAGGGAGCGCCTGCTCTGCTGTTTACCGAGAACGAAACCAACGTGGCGCGCCTGTGGGGCGGAGCGAACCGGACCGAATTCGTCAAAGATGGCATCAATGACACGGTGGTCAAGGGAGCTGAGGGCAAAGTCAACCCGCAGGGCGCCGGTACCAAGGTGTCGGCGCACTATCGCCTCGTCATTGCGCCGGGCGCCACTCAGACCATCCTCCTGCGCCTGTCCGCCAATCGACCAGGCGCGCCTTTTGACGGCGCAGCTGAGGTCTTCACTGCACGCGTTGAGGAAGCCGACGAGTTTTACCGGGCAGTGAGTACGGCCCAGACAGAGGATGCGCGGGCAGTGCAGCGACAGGCACTCGCCGGCCTGCTTTGGAGCAAGCAGTTCTACTCCTACGATGTGGATAAATGGCTGCGTGGCGACCCGGCAGGCCCCGCGCCACCTCCCCAGCGCAGCCGCAACCGGGGCTGGCGGCATCTGAGCAACAACGACATTACCATCATGCCCGACACCTGGGAGTATCCCTGGTACGCCGCGTGGGACCTGGCGTTCCACTGCGTGGCGATGGCCCTGGTCGATAGCGCCTTCGCGAAGGACCAGCTACTCCTGCTGCTCCACGAGTGGTACATGCATCCCAACGGCCAGTTGCCCGCCTACGAATGGGCCTTCAGCGACGTCAATCCGCCCGTGCATGCCTGGGCCGCGTGGCATATCTACCAGCAGGAGAAGGAGCGCACGGGGAAGGGCGATACCTTCTTCCTGGAGCGCGTTTTCCAGAAACTGCTGCTCAACTTCACCTGGTGGGTCAATCGCAAAGACCAGGAGGAGAACAACATCTTTCAAGGCGGATTCCTGGGACTGGACAACATCGGCGTCTTCGATCGCAACACGACCCTGCCCGATGGCATCGTGCTCGAGCAATCCGACGGCACCGCCTGGATGGGGATGTTCGGCGCGAGCCTGCTGGCGATGGCCCTGGAACTGGCGCGCGCGGACCCGGTCTATGAAGACATGGCGACCAAGTTGTTTGATCACTTCCTATATATAGCCGACGCGATCTATGGTGAGGGACAGAGCGACCTGGGACTCTGGAATGACGAGGACGGCTTTTTCTACGACAAGTTGAGTGTGCCCGGCGGCCAGCAGCTCCCGCTGAAAGTACGCTCCCTGGTCGGGCTCATTCCCCTGCTGGCAGTAGAGGCGGCTGAAACAAGCCTGGTGGCAGACTTTCTCGATGGGCGCATGCGCTGGTTTGCGGAAAACCGCCCCTATGTCCCACACCTGATCGCGCGATGGCAGGCTGGCCAGAAAGACCTGAGAAAAGACTACTCTCTGCTGGCCCTCGTGCGCGGAGCCGATCTGGAGGCTCTGCTCAAACGCATGCTGGACCCCCAGGAATTCCTGAGCGACTACGGTATTCGCTCGATCAGCAAGTATCACGCGGCACATCCCTATGAGCTTAATACAAGGTATGGGAACTTTTCTGTGAATTACGAGCCGGGCGAATCAACCACCGGGGCCTTCGGAGGGAATTCCAACTGGCGCGGGCCGATCTGGTTCCCCATCAATTTCCTGCTGGTCGAAGCGCTCCAGAAATACCATCGATTCTATGGCGACGATTTACTGGTAGAGTACCCAACCGGCTCCGGCACGAAACTGACACTAGGGCAGGTAGCGGAAGAGCTGGCTCGGCGGCTCACAAATATCTTTTTGCGTGACGAGCAGGGCCGCCGGGCGGTCTTTGGCGCCAACATGACCTTTCAGAACGATGCGCACTGGCGCGATTACATTCCGTTCCACGAGTACTTCCATGGTGATAGCGGGCACGGTGTCGGCGCCAGCCATCAGACCGGCTGGACGGCTGTGGTAGCGAATCTCCTCCAGCCGACAAAATAGATATGCTGATCACGTATGGAGGAAATACGGCATGAGTAAAACAGGGGATCATCTCTATTCGGGCAGGGATGTTGTAGCCTCCTCAACCGCTCCCAACGCCCGCAGAGTAGCCTTCTGTGCATCGGTCAATCCTCTGATCCCTGTGATATTGAGCCGCTCGTAGGGCCGGTCGCGTCGCAGCGTGCGCACATGTTCACCGCTCTCCAAGTCCCAGATGTTGATGACACTATCATCGCCACAACTGGCCAGAAGGCGGCCATCCGCGCTGATCATGAGCGACTGGACCGCCCCCTGGTGCGCCTTTTGCACTCTTACGCACTCCCCACGCTGCAGGTCCCACCAGCGAATGATCCCATCGCTACCGCCACTGATCAGCTCCGCTCCGCTCGGACTCCAGGCCAGCGCGTACACTTTCTCGCTCGGTTCACTCAAGGTGTACAGGTGCTCCCCACTACGTGCATCCCAAATGTAGAGTTCCCCACCACCTCTACCTCCACCCCCACTGGCGAGTCTCCGGCCATCAGGACTCCAGGCGACTCTCATGACCATGCCACGGTGCCCTTGCAGGGAGGCTCTCACCATCCCGTCAGAGGCCTCCCATAGGAAGACGCTGCCGTCATCGCCACAACTGGCCAGGTGCGTCCCGTCAGGGCTCCAGGCGACCCGGCGAATTCTGCTTGGCTGCGCACGCCCAACCCACCGGCGAGTACCTGTGGTCGCCTCCCACACCTGCACCCCCTGTTGATAGCTCCCACTGGCCAGAAACTTTCCATCGGGACTCCACGCGATGCCCTGGAAAAGGGTAACGATGCCATCGGGGTCCTGCAAGATCTCCGCACAGGCGCCCGTGCTCACGTCCCACACCCGGATTGCATCGTCCCACCCACCGCTGGCCAGAAACCTTCCATCGGGACTCCACGCCACTCCATACACGATCCATTTGTGGCCACGCAGCAACCTGGGTGGCACCCTGCCGCCACCATCCCAAACAGTTACCAGCAGATC
>WNFH01002882.1_pt1 | contig 12092 bp, 4 predicted proteins | sample 5400411 | NCBI WGS metagenome assembly WNFH01 (sample SAMN13153347, study PRJNA577476) | soil metagenome | isolation source: 200 cm saprolite under Douglas fir tree site 2 hole 3 | place: USA:California | collected 2015-04-18
ATCGCCCCGGATGAAGCGGAACCCGGGCACAACATGGTGGTTGTGCTCAGCAACGGATTTTGGCAGCGTCACTTCGGCGGCGAAGCAACCGCCGTAGGCCAGCGTCTCAAGCTGAATAATCAGCACTACACGATCATCGGAGTGATGCCGGCCGGTTTTCAATTCCCACACGCAAGTCTTCCTTTTGCGCAACCTGCCGAAGTTTGGATTCCCCTCGTTTATCCTGCCGAGCAAGTGGCCCAGCGCCAGGGACCTTACTTGTGCGCCGTTGCCTTCGTCTTATTAATCGCCTGCGCCAATGTCGCCAATCTGCTGCTGGCTCGCGCCACTGCCCGGCAAAAAGAGATCGCCGTGCGTACCGCGCTCGGTGCGAGCCGCTTGCGCATCGTGCGCCAGTTACTCACTGAGAGTTTGTTGCTTTCATTTTTGGGGGGCCTGGCCGGTCTGTTGTTGAGCGTCTGGTTGACCAGGCTGCTTATCGCGGTCAGTCCCGAGAACGCTCCGCGTTTTGACGAGATACGGCCAGACGCACGCGTCCTGATCTTCACGATCGCACTCACTCTGGTAACCGGCGTGATCTTTGGTCTGGTTCCCGCGTTGCAAGCTTCGCGTTCCAATCAATCTGAAGGATTGAAGAAAGGTTTGCGCGGCAATGTAGGTGGCGGCCGGAGCAATCGCATACGGAGTCTGTTGATAGTGGCCGAGATCGCGATGTCTTTTGTGCTGCTGGTCGGCGCTGGATTGCTGATCAAGAGCTTCATGCATTTGCGTGAAGTGAAGGCGGGCTTCAATGCGGACAAGGTGCTTACGATACGCATTTCAGTTCCGCCCGGAAAGTTCCCCGCGGGTGAACCGCGCGTGCAGTTTTTTCAACAGGCGATTGATCAGATTCATTCGCTTCCGGGTGTGCAATCGGTGGGAATGGTTTTGAGTCTGCCTTTGGGCGGCGACACGTTCAACGTATGGCGCGGCTACATCCGGGAAGGACGACCGGCGACGCCTGAAGAAAACAGCGATGCAGCTTTCCTCGCCGCCACGCCCGGCTATTTCCAAACTCTGCAAATCCCGCTGATTGCCGGACGCAATTTCACCGACCGTGACATTGAAAATGCGACCAAGGTCGTGATCGTGAACGAAACGACGGCGCGCAAGCTTTGGCCCGGCCAGAGTCCCATCGGAAAGCACATCACCATCTGGCGCGACGAAAAATTTCCGCGCGAGATAGTCGGCATAGTCGGCGAAACAAAAGCATCGCTTGATAACGAACCGGGACAGCAGATGTACGTGCCGTACGGGCAGGATGCGAGCTGGGGCAGCATGTCGTTTGTTATCCGCACCAACGGCGATCCCGCGAATGCTTTCCCGGCGATTAGAAATGAAATTCGATCCATCGACAAAGGCGCGCCCATCTTCAATGTGCGCCCAATGAATGACGTGCTGGCTACATCGGTCGCGCCGCGCCGCGCACCGATGTTGCTGCTCAGCGCCTTTGCCGGCGCAGCGTTGTTGCTCGCCATGATCGGGATTTATGGAGTGACTGCGTATTACGTGACGCAGCGGACGCAGGAGATTGGCATTCGCATGGCGCTCGGCGCGCAGATGAGCGACGTGCTCAAACTGGTTTTGAAAGGCGGGATGGCGCTCGCGTTATTCGGAATCGTTTTCGGCCTTGTTGGGTCTTTCGTGCTCACGCGCTGGATGAGGACTTTGCTGTTTGTCGTTAAGCCGACGGATGCGCTGACATTCTTCGCGGTATCAGTCAGTTTGCTGGTGACAGCGTTGCTGGCTTGCTACCTCCCGGCACGCCGCGCGACCAAGGTCGATCCGCTGGTGGCGCTGCGGTATGAGTGACAGCGAGGACGTAGTACCAAGACCAAAGAGGGAGAAAGAGGCATGAACACACTGCTGAAAGATTTTCGCCACGGTGTTCGAAGTCTACTGAAGCGGCCTGCTTTCGCGCTTGTCGCAGTGATCGTGCTCGCGCTGGGTATCGGCGCCAACACAAAAGTGTTCAGCGTGATGGATGCAGTCATGTTGCGCACTTTGCCGGTCAGCCATCCCGAACAAATCGTAGAGATTCAACTCGCACAACCGGCAGCGGCCTCCATCCTGATTTCTCTTATCCGCTTTACCAGGCCATGCGTGATTCAAGTCCAGAGTTTGACGGTGTGCTCGCGTACTCCGACTCCAATTTTGGTTTGAGCGCGGGAGATAAAACCGAGCGCTTTGCGTGGCGAGTAAAGCGCAAAGCACAAAGGCCGGAAGCCAAAGACCAAAGACCCAAACAAGAGGTTTCATCATGCACACCTTACTCCAAGACGTCCGTTACGCCATCCGCAGTTTGATTAAGCGACCCGGTTTTGTTGTCGTCGCTGTTGCCACTCTGGCCTTCAGTATCGGAGCCAACACCGCGATTTTCTCTGTCGTCGATGCAGTGTTGTTGAGTCCCTTGTCGTTTCCGGAACCAGAACGGATTGTCGTCCTTGACGGTACGAATCTTAATTTGGGCATACCTGAGGGCGGCGCCACGTCAGTCCCTGATTTCTCTGATTGGCGAAACCGGAGTTCGTCTTTTGAACAGATCGCAGCTTTTGTCGCAGGGGGAACAGTGCTCGTCACTAACGATGAACCCGAGCGGGTGCGTGGCACAAGTGTAACCGAAGAATTCTTTCCTCTATTTCGTACCGCACCATTTAAAGGTCGCCTCATTCAGGCTGACGAGTTTAAGGAAGGAAAGGATTCTGTCGCGATTGTGAGTTATGCGCTCTGGCAACGACGCTTCGGCGCAAGCGACAACGTGATCGGATCGAAGGTTCAGGTTAGTAACTTCAGCATAACGATTGTTGGCGTCATGCCGCCCGGGTTCGATTATCCGACTCAAACCGAAATCTGGTTTCCTTTCCCAATAGATCCTGCCAAAGAGAAGCGTTTCAATCGTTTTCTTAACGTGGTTGGTCGTCTCAAACCGGGTGTCGATATTGAACAGGCTCGATCGGAGATGACCGTCATCAACGAAAACCTGGCCCGGAGCTACGTTGAATCTAACCGTGGATGGAATGTCAAACTAACAAACCTGCAAGATAGACTTGTCGGTAATCTACGTGCTTCCCTATTGATTCTCCTTGGCGCTGTCACGCTTGTGTTGTTGATCGCATGTGCAAATATAGCGAACTTACAACTCGCGCGCGCGACTTACAGGCAGAGAGAGATCGCCGTTCGAACAGCTCTGGGCGCGAGCAGGTTTCGCATCGTTCGACAACTGCTTACGGAGAGTGTGCTGCTTTCGGTAGTGGGCGGAGGACTGGGACTTGTGCTGAGCGTCTGGTTAACCAGACTCCTCGTTTCTATCAGCCCGCCGAATAGTCCTCGATTTGAAGAGATCGGTATGGACGCGAGAGTTTTCGCTTTTGCTTTTGCCGTCGCCCTCGTAACCGGCGTCGTTTTTGGCTTAGTACCGGCGATTCAAGCTTCTAAGATCGATCTCAATGAAACTCTCAAGGAAAGTGGTCGGTCTGGATCTCAGGCTCGACGTAACCGCATTGGCAGCGCGTTGATGGTTTCCGAAATTGCACTTTCATTCATGTTGCTTGTGGGCGCCGGGTTGCTAATCAAGAGTTTCATTCGCCTACGCGAAGTGAATCCGGGTTTCAATCCTTCAAACATGCTTACAATGCGTGTCTCGCTTCCATCCGGCAAATACCAACAGGGAGAACCACGCGCGCAGGTCTACCGGCAGGTTGTTGAACGAATCAGCAGCTTGCCCGGAGTCGCGTCGGCTGGTGCAATTTCACAGTTGCCGCTCCGCGGAGATACCTTCAATCTCGGCCGTGGATATCTGCGGGAAGGGGATCCGGCGACATCTGAGGCCGAAGGCAATGCCAATTTTCTTTCCGTGACGCCCACGTACCTCGACACGATGCAAATACCACTTAAAGCGGGGCGTGGCTTTACTGAGCGCGACACGAACGATAAGCCCAAGGTCATCATCGTCAACGAAACTATGGCTCGTAAACTTTGGCCCGGCGAGAGTCCCGTTGGTCGAAGAATTTGGGTTTGGCACGATGAGAAGTTTCATCGTGAAATCGTCGGTGTTGTCGGCGACACACGTGTGTCTCTCGACACCGAAGCGGAATCCCAGATGTACGTACCTTTTGCCCAGGATGCAGGGTGGGGCAGTCTTTCCCTTGTCGTAAGGACCAACGGTGAGCCCACGGCGTTAGCCGGCGCGGTCCGCAACGAGATAAGAGCCATCGATAAGGTGATGCTAATTTACAACGTCAAGACATTGGATGACGTTGTCGCTATAGCGGCGGGGCCTCGTCGGACACCAATGTTGCTGCTCAGTTCTTTTGCGGGTGTTGCGATGTTGCTTGCAATGCTCGGAATCTATGGTGTGACGGCTTTTTACGTAACCCAACGTACTCACGAGATAGGTGTGCGGATTGCTCTGGGCGCGCAGATGAGAGACGTACTCAAGCTGGTTCTAACACGCGGAGTTATCTTCGCGTTGGTAGGGATCGCAATCGGTGTTGCGGGCGCACTTGGTCTGACACGATATCTCACGACACTGCTCTTTGGAGTGCAACCCATCGATCTGATGACGTTCCTGCTCGTGGCTGCGATATTGATTGTCGTGGCTTTGTTGGCGTGTGTAATACCGGCGCGAAGGGCGGCAAAGGTCGATCCGCTGGTGGCGCTGAGGTACGAATAAGTGGCATTGCCACTTGCCGATTGCCAATTGGCAGGCGGCGGATAGCTTTGAGGTCAGTACCATCCGCGTGAGCGGATGGGTTAAGAGAGCGCGGTTAAGAACTAAAGAAGCTTCTTTGTTCCATTCGCTCACGCGAATGGTACGGACTTCATCAGTCACAAATCGGAAATTGGAAATAATCATATGGAAACAATAATCAAGGACATTCGCTACGGCGTCAGGAGCTTGTTGATACGTCCTGGCTTTACCGCGCTCGCCGTGTTCACGCTGGCGCTGGGGATTGGGGCTTGTACCGCGATCTTCAGCGTCGTTGACGGCGTCCTGTTGCGGCCTTTGCCGTACCCGGACGCCGAACGGATCGTGCAACTCCGTGAGATCAATTCGAAGGGCAATCTAATAGCATTTGCTGAGCCCAACTTTCGGGATGTTCGCGCACGTAGTCGCACGCTCGAGGCCGTTGCTCAGTACAACGGTGAGTTGACCACCGTCATTGGTGGCAGTGAGCCGGTTCGCGTCCTCACTTCCGCGGTGTCTAGCGATTTCTTCCGGGTGCTCGGCACTCGGCCCCTTGTGGGCCGAACTTTTGTTCCCGAAGAAAGCAAACCCGGCGGCGCGCCGGTAGCCGTGGTCAGTTACGGCTTTTGGCAAAGACTGTTGGGCGGAAGATCGGACCCGTCCGAAACAACGTTACGGTTGATGAATCAGAATGTCACCATCGTCGGTGTCATGCCGGCCAGTTTCGCCTTCCCGTCGAATACTGAGGTTTGGGTCCCGCGAGAAATGTTCCCCGAGGAAACCTCGCGATCAGCGCACAACTGGAGGGTTGTTGGCAGGGTTCGTCCAGATGTCGGGATTGAGCAGGCACGCGCCGAGGTCAGTGCCATCGGGAAACAACTCAAACAGGAATTCGGCAAGGACATGGACGCGGTCGATTTCACTGCGGTCCCGCAGCAAGAGTACGTGGTCGGCAATGTTCGCCGTCCATTGTTGATGATCTTTGTGGCGGTCGGGTTCCTCCTCGCAGTAGCCTGCGCAAACGTCGCAAATCTGGTGTTGGCCCAGGTGACGGCGCGACAGCGCGAGTTCGCGGTCCGCTCGGCCCTGGGTGCAACGCGCATGAGATTAGCGCGCCAGTTTGTCACCGAGAACTTGCTGTTGGCTCTCGCTGCCGGGGCACTCGGTGTCCTGCTCTCATTCTGGGGCGTGGATCTACTACTCGGTCTGAATCAGCACAGCCTGCCACGCATAAGTGAGATCGGAGTAAACGCGAGAGCGATCACTTTTGCTCTTGGTCTGTCATTGCTGATTACGGCAGTGCTCGGATTTGTGCCGCTGATCCGTTTTTCAACCAGAGATTTGGAGACCAGTCTGAGAGAGACTGGGAGCGGCGCGCGCGGATATGCAGGCCGGCATCTGAGAAGTCTGTTGGTTGTGGCGCAGATGGCGTTGACGCTGATCTTACTGGTGGGTGCCGGATTGCTGGGAAAGAGTTTCTATCGCCTGCTGCGAACTGATCCCGGTTTCCGCACAGAGGGTGCCGTGGCGATGGAGTTATCGCTTCCAAGTCCTCGGATGGACGAGCCGCGCTATAAGCAGTTCATGGAATCGTACCAGCGCTTGAAGGACAAGGGTATCGCTCCAGAGCCCAATACCCAGCTCAGCGTCGAGGAAGAACGACAGAGGCTTTTTCAAAGACAACTGCTCGAGCGTTTGAGCGCAACTCCCGGTGTCTTCGCGTCCGGAAGCATAAACAGGCTGCCATTGACCGGTGGGGGCGCTGACGGAACTTTCTTCATCAACAACAACCCGGCAAGGAAAGGACAGTCGGATTATCGTCTGGCTAGCGCGGGTTATTTTACCGCAATGCGGATCCCATTGCTCCGCGGTCGAACTTTTGAATCCAGCGACCAGCCGAACTCGCCTAATGCGGCGGTTATCAGCCAGGCAGTCGCGCAGAAATATTGGCCGAACGAAGATCCGATCGGTCAAACAATTCAGTTCGGAAACATGGATGGCGATTTGCGCCTCTTGCACATCGTCGGCGTAGTGGGTGACGTGCACGATTATGGAGTCGATGTGCCGGTTGTTCCGACAATCTATGGCAACGCACTCCAGCGTTTGCCGTCGTCGAGCTTGACTGTGGTGATGCGCGGTCAGGGTGAACCTTCTTCCTTTATCCCGGTAATGCGAGAAGCAGTTCGATCACTCGACCCGCAACTGCCCCTCAAGTTTCGTACCCTGGACCAGGTCTTCTCCTCATCTCTGGATCAGCGACGCTTTAGTCTGGTGATTTTCGGAGTGTTTGGAACGACGGCGCTCTTGCTAGCTGCCATGGGCATTTACGGCGTCACTAGCTATGCGGTGGCGCAACGTACGCAGGAGATTGGACTCCGCATGGCGCTGGGAGCGCAAGCCAGCGACGTGCTGAAGCTCGTGCTGAGAAATGGGATGACGTTGGCTTTTATCGGCGCGGCGATCGGGTTGGCCGGCGCTTACGCACTTACGCGCGTAATGTCCAGCCTGTTGTTTGAGGTTGTCCCTACCGATCTCGCAACTTTCACCACAGTTTCAGTTGGTTTGATCGTGGTCGCATTGTTGGCTTGTTTCATACCCGCGCGGCGCGCCACGAAAGTCGATCCACTGGTGGCGCTCAGATATGAATGAGGTAGAGCCATGAATAGCTTGCTCAAAGACATTCGCTACGCGCTGAGAAGTCTCTTGAAGCGCCCGTCGTTCACGCTGATTTCAGTGGTTACGCTCGCTCTGGGTATCGGCGCCAGCACGGCAATCTTCAGCGTAGTGCATGCGGTGTTGCTGCGGTCATTGCCTTACGGCAGCGCCGACCGGCTGGTGATGGTTTGGGAAAACAACCGCCGCCGTGATCCCAAACAGCAGAATGTGATCAACCTCGGCAACTTCTTTGACTGGAAAGAGCAGAACCAAGTTTTTGAAGACATGGCCGCGTTCATCGAGCGGAACTCGAAGCTGACGAGTGACGGTGACCCGGAAGAGATCCCCACCCAGATCGCCACGCCGAATTTCTTTTCGGTACTCGGCGTCAATGCGATCATGGGTCGCACGTTCGCGCCCGACGATGGGAAACCAAATCAACCGAATGTTGTCGTGTTGAGTTACGGGCTGTGGCAACGCCGGTTCGGTGGCCAAAATGTGATTGGCCGTCATCTCACGCTAAACAACACTGACGTTACCATAGTCGGTGTTCTGCCCGGTGATTTCACTCTCCACATCACCGCTAAGGCGCTGACTAATAGGCCGGCAGAGTTGTGGCGTCCGTGGCAAATCTCAAACGAGTTGCGCGAACGTCATGGCCGCTTCGCCAGCGCCGTTGGCAGACTAAAGCCCGACGTCACTCTCGAACAGGCGCAGGCCGAAATGAACACGATCGGCGCGCGCCTTTCACAACAGTATCCGGATTTCGATACCAACTGGGGCATCCTCCTCGTTCCTCTCCGCGCGCAATTCAGTGGTGAGATTCGGAAGGCCCTGCTCATCCTGCTCGGCGCCGTCGGATTCGTTCTGCTCATCGCCTGCACGAATGTCGCGAACCTGCTCTTGGCTCGTGGGGTCTCGCGGCAAAAAGAGATCGGCGTCAGAGTCGCGCTGGGTGCTGGTCGCGCGCGGATACTCAGGCAACTGCTGACTGAAAGTCTTATTCTGGCGATGGCCGGCGGTGCACTGGGTTTAATGCTGGCGTGGCAGGGGACCAGCTTGCTGGTGGCCATCAGCCCTCCTGAATTGCTTGGCCCATCAAATGTACGAATGAATGCGCCGGTGCTGTTCTTCACACTCGGCGTCTCGCTGCTAACGGGAATTATTTTTGGTCTGTTGCCGGCGTTCGAAGCGACGCGAGTCGATTTGCACGATTCCCTCAAAGAAGGCGGCAAGAATGTGGGTGGCGGCGCGCGCAGTCACAAACTGCGAGGCGCATTCGTGGCCACGGAGATTGCTCTGGCCCTGGTGCTGCTTGTCGGCGCGGGTTTGCTGATCAAAAGTTTCAGTCATCTGCAAGCGGTCGATCCGGGTTTCGATGCCAGAAATGTGCTGGCCATGACTGTTAGCGCGGCGCCGTGGAAGTATGACACTGATCGCAAAACCGTCAACTTTTTCAGACAAGCCGTTAGTCAGATGAAGACGCTGCCCGACGTCGAGGCGGTCGGGGCAATCAGCTTTCTTCCGTTCAATGGGCCGTACTCCGGCACCAGCGTTGAGATTGAAGGCCGGCCCAAATTGCCTCCCGGCCAGGGACTGACGACCGGCGTATGCGTAACCGACGCGAACTATTTCAACGCGATGAAGACTCCACTTCGGCAAGGCCGATTGTTTACCGATCAGGAGGCCATGGAAGAACGCCACGTCGTCATTGTCAACGAAGCGTTTGCGCGCAAAAACCTGCCCGGCGAAAACCCGTTAGGCAAGCGCGTGACGATTAACATGAAAGACGAAAACGTGCCGAACGAAATTATCGGTGTCGTAGCGGATAGCAAGCACGTGGCCCTCGAAGGCAATCCCGAGCCTATGGCCTATTGGCCGCACCCGGAGTTGACCTATCCGTTCATGACTTTCGTTATTCGCACTCGCGGCCCGGCAGAGAACGTTGCCGGCGCCGCGCGAAATGTAATTCATACGCTCGACCCGCAACAACCGATCGGTGAAGTGACCACCATGCAGCGTCTGTTGGGTAAATCCATTGCGCGGTCACGATTCAATACAGTACTGCTGGCCATCTTTGCCTTTGTGGCCCTGGCCCTGGCGGCCGTTGGCACCTACGGCGTCATGTCTTACGCGGTCACTCAGCGCACTCACGAGTTCGGAATACGAATGGCACTCGGCGCCGGCGCGGTCGACATCTTGAAGCTTGTGCTGCGCCGGGGCATAGGACTCGCCGCCATTGGCGTAATTATCGGATTGGCGGCGTCGTTTGCGCTCACGCGTTTGCTGACCACTTTACTCTTCGAGGTGAAAACGACCGATGCTTTTACCTTCAGCGCGGTGCCTTTGAGCTTGATCGCCATCGCACTGCTGGCGTCATACATCCCGGCGCGGCGCGCAACGAGAGTCGATCCGCTGGTAGCACTGAGATACGAGTGAACTCATTGGCGATTGTCGATTGCCAATTGCCGATTTGGAAGAACAGCGAGCAGCAGCTATTTAGCTGGGATCGAAAACCGGGAACTGGCAGCCGGAAAAAATCGGCAATCGGAAATTGACAATAGGAAATGTAAGTATGGAAACACTATTTAAGGAACTTCGCTATGGAATCAGAAGTCTCCTGAAGCATCCCGGCTTCACAGCCATCGCAGTACTCACGCTCGCCTTAGGCATCGGCGCAAACACCGCAATATTCAGCGTGATCAATGCCGTGCTCCTGCGTCCGCTCCCATACCATGAGCCCGAGCGCCTCGTGACCATCTGGGAAGAAAGCCCGCAGCGCGGCATGTATCAGATGCCGGTATCCTTTGCCAACTTGCGGGACTGGGTAGATCAAAACCATACCTTCGAGCAAATCTCGGCATATACATTCAGCAATCTGAATCTCACTGGGGCAGGCGAGCCTGCCCGGCTCTCTGCCGTCAGATCTTCAGCCAATCTACTTCCGCTGGTCGGCGCCGCGCCGCAGCTCGGACGGACATTTCTTCCCGAAGAGGACAAGGAGGGGGCCACTCACGTCGTAATCCTGGGCCATGCTCTTTGGCAAAGTCGCTTCGGTTCCGATTCTAGAATCATAGGTCAGTCGCTGACACTCAATAATCAAAGCTATACGGTTGTGGGCGTGATGCCCTCCAGGTTTCAATTTCCCGTCGGCTTCGGCTATATGGGGAAAGTACTGAATGATCCCATTGACCTCTACGTTCCGCTCGCGGCCAGCAGCAAAGAGGCACGCCGTGGCAATTATTCATTCTTCGCCATAGGGCGGCTGAAACCCGGCGTAACAATTGATCAGGCGCGAGCAGAGATGACCACTATCGAAGGCCGTCTTGCAAAACAGTACCCGGGCGAAAACTCTGATATCGGCATAAGCCTGATTCCAACGCACGAGCAGACCGTAAAAGAAATTCGTCCGGCGTTGTTGGTGCTGCTCGGTGCTGTGGCCTTTCTGCTCCTGATAGCTTGCGCCAACATCGCAAACCTTCTGCTCGCCAGGGCAGCCTCGAGACAAAAAGAGATCGCGATTCGCACTGCTCTGGGCGCGAGCCGGCTGCGCGTCTTGCGCCTGTTGCTGACGGAAAGCCTGATGCTTTCGCTCGCGGGCGGTAGCCTGGGATTGTTGCTTGCAGTCTGGGGTACCGATGCGCTTCTGGCGCTCGCGCCGGACAATATTCCCCGGCTGAGTGAAGTAGGAGTTGATGCTCGAGTGTTTGGCTTCACGCTCGTGGTCTCGCTCGTAACCGGAATTGTCTTTGGATTGATTCCCGCCGTTCACGCGTCAAAGCCCGATCTGAACGAAGGGCTAAAAGAAGGTTTGAGAGGCTCGACGGGGAGTGCCGCCGGCAAGCGCACTCGCAGCGTTCTGGTAGCAGTTGAGGTTGCGCTTTCGCTTGTGCTGCTTATCGGCGCCGGCCTGATGATTAAGAGCTTCTTACGACTCCAGCAGATGAATCTCGGGTTCAATCCGGACAATGTACTGGCAGTGAACCTGACACTTCCGAATTCCAAGTACACGGAGGATCGTCAGCAGGCAGCTTTCTTTCGAGAGGCGCTTGAGCGAATTCAGTCACTAACCGGCGTAAAGTCCGCGGCCGCAACCACGGGACTCCCGCTGACCTTGAACCTTTCTGGTTCTGATTTCCGCATCGAAGGCCGCCCCGAACCTGAGGCCGGCAAAGAGATGATTATCAATACACGCAGCGTCAGCCCCAGTTACTTTCAAACGCTCGCTATACCCTTGCTCAAAGGGCGCGATTTCTCAGATAGAGATAAAAGCGATGCGCCCAAGGCTGCCATCATCAACGACGATCTGGCGCGCATTTACTTTCCCAACGAAGACCCTATAGGCAAGCGAATCACATTCGACGAGGGGACGTCGTGGATTTCAATCGTCGGCATAATCGGAGACGTGAAGCAACTGGGTCGGGATTCAAGCGCGAAGCCGGAAGTCTACTTTCCTTATCTTCAAGTGGCGGCGCCTTCAATGAGCCTTGTAGTCCGCACCGCCTCGAACCCTTTGAGTCTGCCCTCTGCGGTCAAGACTCAGATTCAAATGATCGATAAAGACCTGCCTATCGATGAAGCTAAGACCATGCAACGGCTTCTCGCAGAGTCCAGCTCCGGACGACGATTCAATATGCTGTTGCTGACCGTATTCGCGGTGGTCGCGCTCGTGCTGGCCATTGTGGGTATTTACGGCGTGATGTCGTACACG
>WNFH01003230.1_pt1 | contig 12088 bp, 7 predicted proteins | sample 5400411 | NCBI WGS metagenome assembly WNFH01 (sample SAMN13153347, study PRJNA577476) | soil metagenome | isolation source: 200 cm saprolite under Douglas fir tree site 2 hole 3 | place: USA:California | collected 2015-04-18
GGCCGGCACCGTGATGAGGACCGGCACGAGGCTCGACTTCGACCCGTCGTTGACCCAGATGACACCTTGGTACATTCCCGCCGTCGTTCCCGCGGGGACCGCGAAGTCCACGTTGAAGGAGGCCGAGCTGCCCGCCGGGACGAGGAGGGACGAAACCGCCGGGGTCGCCCAGGCCCACGACGCCTTGCCGTAGAACTCGACGGTGACCGGGGTGAGTCCATGGGCGCCCGCGAAATCGCGGAACGAAATGCCCAGGCCATCGTCGACCCGATCTTTCGGATCGCGCAACTGCAGGAAGGTGTCCGATCCGCCGCGGGAGCCGAACGCGAACCGGTTCTGCTCATACGGCCGGTCGAAGCCGGGAGTGGCACTCGGGTGCGCTGCGTAATTGTACCAGTCGAACGACTCAATGAACGTGTCGGGTGCCGCGGTCAGCACGGTCGGATCCCGGACAAAGTTGATCCGGATGAAGTCCGCCGCGTTCCATCCGGCCGAGATGTCGTGCGCATCGATTAATGTGAGGCCGTCTGCGCCGTAGAGTCCAGAAGGTTTCAAGACCCGCCAGTCGCGGACACCGGGCGCTGCTTGGAAGTTCCACGTAAATGTGTAGTCCGGCGCGATCTTCGTGTACATCGCGTCGCCGATCGTGACCGTGACGTCCGACGCGGTCGGGTTGTGGACCGTGAGGCTCGAGGTCGCCGAAGCGCCCGGGAGCATCTGGTTCACGAACGCGGGCCGGTGCACGCCACCGAACGAACCGGGAGTGACGAACGACGGATCGACGTAGACGCCGGATACACCCTTGGCGAGCTTCACTGCCGCGGACGCGTTGACCCACCCGGCGCCCTGCTGGAGGACGTCGTACCCGAAGTCGTCCGCGGACGACATGAGGATTTCTTTCGCCTGGGTCGAAGTGGGCCAGCCTCCCGACGCCGAGCGGAACGCTTGGTAAATCAGGCTGACGACGCCCGCCGTCACCGGCGTGGACATCGAGGTCCCGGCCCACAGATCCCACGCGCCGAGGCCGTCGCATCCGAAGGCCAGGCACGCTGAATTCAGCGGTCGCCCACCGAGGCCGAACTCGGCCGTGGCGTAGACGTCCGGCTCTGGCGTGCCCAGGACCGTTGGCCCTTTGCTCGTAAAGTCGGCTGGCTCGCCGTACGGCCCGGCCCCGTGGATGCACGAGCCGAACGCGCCGAAGTCGCAGTACGCCTGACCGCCATCGAATCCGAAGATCGTACGGTAGTTCATGTTCGTGCCGCCGCCGACCGTGATGACGCCCGGCGCGGTGTTCGGCGGAGTCGACGTCGAGTATCCGGGACCGTTGTTGCCCGCAGCGAACAGAATCGAGAAGTTCGGCACTTGATGCGTTGTGAGGTCGTACAGGTAGCGCTCGATGTTCGTGAAGCCGGTCTCCTGCGGCCTCGTGTAGCCCCAGCTGTTCGTCGCGATGTTCGCTTCGTCGCCCGTGTTCGGAATGCCGTCGTAGCCGTGAGACGAGAAATAGAACAGCTCGGCCACATCGAGTGACGTCGGCAAGTCGACGCCGACGATCTTCACGTTGGGCGCCGTCCCGTAGACGTCGAGGAGGCCTCCCGCGTTCCCGACCGGGTTGCCCGCGAGGTCCGTCGACACCCAGGTGCCGTGCTCCTCGCCGAGGGCGAACGAGCCGTAGAAGGCGACGAGGTCGCCCGGCCCGGGGACGAAGAGGTCCCAGCCCTGGCGCTGCGCGGTGATGTTCGCATACGGCACGGGCAGGCCCGTGTTGTACGTGGCGGTCACGGCGGCGCCTGTCGTCGGCGGCGTGTTGAACGTGATCTTACCCGAGTCGTAGTTCAGCGTCCAAGTCTTGAGTTGGTAAATGATGTCGACGACCTCGCCCACGGGGAAGTTTCGGAGCCATGTGATGCGGCCCGTTGCCATGTTGATGCTGTAGTCGACCCCCGCGGTGAGCGGACCTGTGCTGTTGCCCGAGAAGTCCCAAATGAAGGACACCGGGTAGCCGGCGGCCAAGAGCGCGGCGGTGCCCACCGTTGCGCCTGTCATGGCGTTGAATCCCGTCGTGAGATCGTACGTCGTCCCCTGCTCATTCCCGATCGCGGAGCTGATCGGCTCCTCGAAGATGTCCTCGGTCGCGCTCGGCCAGTACGCCCCGTTGAGCGCAAGGGTTCCGGTCGCGAGGTTCGTGCCGTCTACGTCGGTCTGGACCCAGCCGTGTGCAAGGGACGCGCTCGTTTCCGTCCCCGTCGCGGACGCGATCACGACTTCGCCCGAGATCGCGTTCGTCTGCTTCGCGACGAAGTAGAGGAGGCCGCCGGAGATGTCGTAGAAGCCGTCCGCATTGATGTCGAGGCCGGAGATCGGGTCGGCGATCGACACCGGCTTGTCGTTCGTGAAATTGTAGTCGTCGTTGAGGTCGACGTAGACCTTGTCGTACACACCAGGGGTTGTGGAATCCGTCACGAGGATCCCGGGACGCTCGCAGTGAATCCCTTCGAGATACTGGTCCTTGTTGACCCCGAGGTGGTACCAGCCGCTCGCGCTGGGGATGGCCCAGGAGTCCGCGGCCGTGCCGACGGTGTACGTCCGGCTGATGCGGGTGCCGGCGCCGGGGCAGCTCGTCCAAGTCGGAGCCACCCGGTTCGTCAATTGGAGGAAGCCGTACGTGAAGCCCGTCGCATACCTCAAGGTGCCCGTTCCGCTCGCGGTCGCCCGGTAGCTCGTGTCGGTGAACCACGTGGAGGCTCCGAAAGAGAAGAACGTGGGATAGGGAGCCCGGTCGAGGTCGCTGGAAGCCGTGAACAAAGCCAGCTCATTCCAGAGGGAGAACTGGCTGTGCATGATCGGATAGCCGAAGTACGGAGACGCGGGGTTCGAGTCGACCGCCCATCGCCCGACGCCGGTCGACGGATTGTAGAGGTTCGGATGCGCGAAGTCGGTGCCCCAATCCTGGACGGCGATGTTGACGCCGGCGCCTGTCGCGATCGGCCATGCATCGGGTGCGTGGTGAGCCTGGACGATTCCCCAGTCGGCGGGAGAGATGTCGCTGGGTGGTAGCGCCGATTGCTTGGCCCGGAACGCGTTCAGCTGTTGGCGAGTCGTGGTGAGATCGAAGTTGGTGAAGTCCGCAGGCGCCGGGCGATTGTTCGCGTCGATGCCGAGGACGCCCGGGAGATTCGCGATGGTCGAGAGCGCGGACGCCGGAACGCTGACCGCCGTCGAGACGATTCCTTGCGCGGTTGTCGGGAGTCGCATTTCGGAACGGACCGACTGGCCCCGGAACTCCTCCGGGAGCGACTGCACTCCGTACTTGGCGAGTAAGGGCGCGAGCGCATTCATGTCGTCCGTGTAGATGACGACACTCTGGAGATCTTTCGAGCCTTGAACGGCGATGTCCCTCAATGAAGAATCCAGCTTCATCCGCCACGAATCCGATTGCTCAGCGGGATTCGAAAGCGTGGACGGGACTGCCGAGTTCAAAGGCGACGACGTGACACCTGTCGTTGGCGCGGCGGGCGCATCGATCGCGCGAGCGGAGGCAACGGGTGCCGCCGTCACGAGAACGAAGAGGCCTGCCAGAACCATCGCGCCGACGATCAGAAAGCTTAGCGCTCTGCGAGCGGTGGTATTCGACATTCGACTCCTCTCCCCAACAAAAGCCTCCCGGGATTCGTTCGAGCGTATAAATAAATTCCCCAAATTGACGAGGCCCCCCAGGCGGCCTGCCATGTCTTCGATTGCGTCGCCGGGCCTGGGGTCAGTCCGCTCTCGATCCGAGGGCGATTTCCTCCCGTTGCGATTATTATCTAATGATTATTATATGGAAGCAATGATTCGAACGGTGTCCTAACCGTAGCGGGTCATCCCGCCGAGTCGGTGGAGGCCTACAAGCGTTCGAGGTCCCGGCCGCCGCGCAGGCCCTCGGGAGCGAGGAAGTCCGCAAGGGCGTAGCCCGCGACACAGCCGACGAGGTGGATCGGAATCAGGAACAGCGAGACGAAGATGATGACCGCCCGGGCGGAGTCCGAAGGACCGAGCGCCTCGAGACTCGGGATGACCCCCGCGAAAACCGGTGCGTAGACCGAGAGCACGATGATCACAATCGCGATGGACGATGCGACGAAGCCGGCGAGGACGAGGAATTGCGGCTCCGCGTCCTGCAGTCTCAATCCGATCGCGATTCCGGCCGCGAGCGCCACGAAGATAATCGTCCCTCCGACGTCCAAGGAAAGCCATAACCCGTAGTCTGCGAAGTTCGCGACCACGACGAGCGTTCCCATCGAAATACCCGCGAGGACCACGAAGACTGCTTCGATGAGGCCTCGGCGAACGAGCTCACGATCCATTCGGCACGACCCCTATCGATGTGACAAACTCGATTCCGAGAACGCGCTCGACGATCGACGTGCCGTGAACCCGGTAGACGAGGGAGGCGTCGATGATCGGGAAGTAGCGACCGCCAAAGGTGAGGTTCAAGCGCTTGAGTTGAGTCGGCTGCGTCGCGCCGAAGACCGTTGCATTTCCCCAGACGAGCGCGGTGGTATGCGGCCCGACGACGTACCCGATACCCGAGGGGAAGAAGCCGCCCGGGACGACAAAGATCGATGCGCTCTTCTCCGCGAACGGGCGAGTGTCCGTGAGATTGTCCATGTAGAGACGGTAGGAGATGTGCATGATGTCGATGGCGATGCCAGACGGATTTCGGAGCTCGAACAGCACGCCGACGGTGACGTTTTGATCAGGAGACGTGATCGCCGGGATCGTAACATCATGGTAGCCAACGTTTCCGGGGATCTCCATCCGCGCGTCGCTCGCGGCAATGTACCGGTCCAAGAAGTTCACCCACGCGACCGCGCCGACGATGGCGAGGACGGCGAGTAACACCGACGCGACTTTCGAAAACCATGTCATGCTGGCGGCCCTCCGCCGGGAATGGCCGCGGCGACGGGAGGCGCACCCGAGGACAATCCGACCTCCCCGGCGAAGTGGCATTCCGCGAAATGGCCCGGGACAATCTCCCGCAACTCGGGCTTCGTCGTCTTGCAGATCTCCTGCGCATACGGGCAGCGCGGATGGAACGTGCATCCGGTCGGAAGGTCGATCGGGCTGGGCAGCTCTCCCTGGATCTTCGCTCGACCGCGCTGGAATTTCGGGTCCGGGACCGGCACGGACGTCAGGAGCGCCTGCGTGTACGGATGGAGCGGCTGCGCGATGACCTCCTCCGCGCTCCCGAGCTCGACGATCCGGCCGAGGTACATCACCGCGATCCGGTCGGACATGTACCGCGTGACCCCGACGTCGTGGGAGATGAACACGAGCGTGAGCCGGAATTCGTCGCGCAGCTGGAGCAGGAGGTTCATCACACCCGCCCGGATCGAGACGTCGAGCATGGAGACCGGCTCGTCCGCAACGATGAACTCCGGCTGGAGGACGATCGCCCGCGCGATCGCGACCCGCTGCCGCTGACCTCCGCTCAACTCGTGCGGATACCGGTACATGAAGTCCGACGCGGGGGCGAGTTCCGCGTGCTCGAGCGCCTTCGCGATCAGGTCCTCCCGGTCCTCCAGGGAATCCGTCATGCCGTGGACGGTGAGGGGTTCCGCGACCGCGTCCATGACGGTGAAGCGCGGATTGAGCGATTCGTACGGGTCCTGAAAGATCATCTGCACCCGGCGGCGGAAGTCCTTCAGATCCGCGCCCTTGAGGGGCGCGATGTCCTTGCCGTGGAAGAGGAGCTGGCCCTCCGTGGGCTCTTCGAGCTTCACGAGGAGGCGGCCGGTCGTCGTCTTCCCGCAGCCCGACTCCCCGACGATCCCGAGGATTTCGCTCCGCTTGATCGAGAAGTCGATCCCGTCGACGGCGTGGACTTGCTTCTCTCTGCCGCGGAGGGCGTCAAACAATCCCGCCTTCAACGGGAAGAGCTTCCGGAGCCCGCGGACGTCCCAAACGGCGCCGTCGTCCGTCATGCGAGGCTCCCGTTGAATATTTCCTTCGTGAAGTGGCAGCGGGACCGGTGGCCGGCATCGACCTCGATGAGTTCGGGACGCTCACGCGTGCAGATGTCCTGCGCGAACCGACAGCGGGGGTGGAAGCGGCAACCGCTCGGCGGATTCACGAGATCCGGCGGCGATCCGGGAATCGCCCGGAGCTTCTTCCTCGGGCCCTTCACGCTCGGGAACGCCTCGAGGAGACCGATCGTGTATGGATGCGAAGGCCGTTCGAAGACGCTCTCCGTGGTCCCCTCCTCGACGACCTCGCCCGCGTACATGATGACGATGCGGTCGGAGACTTCCGCGACGACGGAGATGTCGTGCGTGATGATCATCATCGCGAGGTCCAACTCCCGCTGCAGATCTCGGATCTCTCCGAGGATCCGGTCCTGCATGATGACGTCCAGGGCCGTCGTGGGCTCGTCCGCGATGATCAGTTCCGGCTTGCAGGCGAGCGCCATCGCAATCATCGCGCGCTGCTTCATGCCGCCGGAGAACTCGTGCGGATATCCTTCCGAGCGATCCGCGGTCATGCCGACGAGCCGGAACAGCTCCTGGATCCGAGCCTGGCGCTGTTCGGCCGTCATGTCCATGTGGGCCTCGAGCGCCTCCTCGATCTGGTCGCCGACCCGGTAGACCGGGTTGAAGGCGTTCATCGCCCCCTGGAAGATCATCGAGACCTGGGACCATCGCATCGTCTGCATGCGATTCCGTTGGGATCGCTGGATCGCGCGTCGCGTGAATCCGCGGTTCCACGCGCGCTCGCGTCGCTCGACGAGGTCGAGGAGGTCCCCCTTCAGAGCCTCGGGGTCCGCCTGACCCTTCGCGATCATCTCTTGGGCGTCCTCGATCAAGGAGGTCTCCTGCTGGAGGATTGGCATGAGCTCCCCTGCGGCCGTGGAGGCTTTGTCCGCCTCCATTCCCGCCGCGCGCATCGCCAGGATGTCGCGCACGGCATGTGCGGATCCGTCCTGCTCGAGGAGGAACTTCAGCTCGTGCGTGAGGGGTGCTCGGAAGACGAGCTCGCCGCCGACGCGCACCTCGCCCGTGACGATCCGCGCGTTCGAGGGGAGGATCTGCAAGATGCCGAAGGCCAAAGTCGTCTTGCCGCACCCTGATTCGCCGACGAGCCCGACGGTCTTGCTGCGGTCCGCGGTGAAATCGACGCCGTCGACGGCCTTGACGTCGCCCTTGCGGACTCTGTAATACGTTCGCAGATTCCGGATCTCGAGCAGCGCCACCGATGGCTCACCTCGTGCGCAGCCGGGGATTGATGATCTGCTCGAACGCCCGACCGGTGAGGAAGAACGCGAGCGAGAGGACCGTGATCCCAAGGCCCGGCGGGAGGAGCCACCAGTACGCGCGGAGGAGGTCCGCCTGCTGCACGGTCGACAGCATCTGCCCCCAGCTCGGGGTGTTCGGGTCCCCGAGGCCGATGAAGCTGAGGGCCGCCTCGAAGAGGATCGCGCCGCTCACCGCGAACGTCATATAAAGGAACACGAGAGGCATGACGTTCGGCGTCAGGTGTCGGAACATGATCCGGACGCTGCTCGCGCCGGTCACCCGCGCCGATTGGATGTACGGTCGCTCCTTCAGGCTGAGAATCTCGGACCGGATGACCCGCGCCGTGCTCGGCCATGCGAGGAGCGCGATCACGAGGATGATGTTCCAGATGCTCGAACCGAGGACGGCGGCGAGGATGATGAGGAGCGGCAACGTCGGGAGGACGAGGATGACGTCCGTGAAACGCATGAGGACGATGTCCGTCTTCCGACCCAGGTAACCCGCCACGAGGCCGACGACCAGGCCGATGCCGACGGACAAGAGAGCGGCAGAAAAGCCGACGATCAGGGCGATCCGGGATCCCCAGATGAACTGGCTGAAGATGTCCCGGCCTTGCAGGTCCGTGCCCCAGATGTACTGGTTGCCGGACGGGTACGTCCCGGGCGGCAGCGGCGCGAGATACTTCCCGGTCGATGAGATCGCGTAGACCCAGCCCTTTCCCGTGCCGATCCAGACGTTGGGGATGTTGAGTTGGCTGCCGACCTGCGTCGTCCAGATCGACGGCGACGCGTCTAATGGCCCATCGAAGTCCTTGCGCCAGAGCAGGCCGCCGACCTCGGATAGGCTGTACAGGGTCCCTTGGTCGTCCGACGGGTCGGCGGTCCCCTTCGGATCGACGCCGACCCCGAAGATGATCCGTTGCGCGACCGCGAGGACCGGTGGCGCCGTGAAGCGGAAGCCTCGTTCTTGCAAGACCTTGTCGACGAACCGCCACTTGACCGTCCCCGCGCTGAGGGTGCCCACCGCATCCCGAGCGATCGAATACAGGATTCCGGAGCTCGAGGTCACGTAGACCGTGGTGGAGTCGATGAAGGGAGAGAAGAGGGGCCCGTGATCCTGCTGGGACGCGGTCTGCATCACGGGGATCGTCCGAATCGCCAAGGTCGGATGGACTTGGGCGGCCGCGGAGGTCTCCCATGGTGCATAGGCGACGCCCGTGGCGACCTTGCGAGCGAAGAGCCATCCATCGTCGGAGGCGGCATAGACGAGCTCGCCGAAACTGCCATCCGCCAGGATGGACGGGAGCGACACGACCGGTGCGGAGGTCCAAGGTGTGCTCACGGGAAATCCGGTCCACGCCAGCGTCCCGTTCATCGCGAAGAACGACTGCCAGTCGCCGGCGTTGACGAACAGCCGCTGGCCGTCCTCCGTGAGCGCGGGCGAATAGCTGGGGTTCGTCGGCGGATTCATCGGCGCCGACGCCATCCGAACCGTGACCCCGGCACCGAACGACCGGTTCCACATCAGGGAAAGATCCGACGCGGCGAATGCGTACAGGTATCCTGCCGAGGTCCCGACGAAGACCGACTCGCCCGGGTTCCGGGCGGGCGTCGCCGGGAACGCCGGGTCGTCCGTCGGCTCCGACCATACCGCGATCGAAGTCACGCTTCCGGTCAGCGACCGCGCGACGACGTTCGGTCCGCCCGGGAGAGCGGTGTCACCATCGAACTCGACGGCGCTGTCGTTGAGCGCGTAGAACGTCCCATCTGACGTCCCGATGTAGACGACGAAGTCCAGGTACGACGGGTTCGTCTTGCTGCCGAAATTCACCGCGACGGGGCCGGCGGTGATCGCCGAGGACGCCGTGAACGCGGCCGTTTGATCCGGAGCGGTCCATCCCTTCGTCCCGCCCGCCGCCGGATTGATGGCGAGGAGCTTGTTGCCCGATGCCACGTAGAGGCGGTCCGCCCGGGGATCCGTTGCGCGCGGGATCACCCGCATCGCGACCTGGGAGTGGATCGGACTCCCGGCGCCGAACAGGAAGGTCGACGTATTCGCCTGCCAATAGGTGTCGAGCGCGATGACGTCCTCCGAGGGCGCGCGCCAATAGATCGGATCGCGGAGGCCGAGGTACGGGGCGAGCGCCGCCAGGATGACGAAGACGATCATGATCCCGATCCCGACGACGCCGATGCGACTCTCCTTGAACAGCGCCCACGTGTTCAGGAGGTTCCGACGATAGGCGCGGAGGCGCTCCTTCGTCAGGTCCCAATCGACCATTACAATCGAACCCTCGGGTCCAGGTACGCGTACGCGACGTCGGCGACGACGTTCCCGAGGACCGTCAGCAAGGCGAGGATGAAGAAGGCTCCCTGGACCGCGGGGAAGTCCTGAGACAACGTCCGCGCGACGAAGTAGAATCCCATCCCCGGCCAGGAGAAGATCGTCTCCGTCAGGACGCCGCCGCTAATCACGGTGGCCATCGCGATCGCGGTGACCGTCGTCACGGGGAGCATCGCGTTGCGCGCCGCGTGTTTGTACATCACGGTCCGCTCCTTGAGCCCCTTCGCCCGCGCGACCGTGACGAAATCCTCTCCGAGCACTTCGAGCAGAGAGTTCCGCATGAGCAGGACGTAGCCGGCGAAATTCAGGATGACGAGGTTCGCGAGGGGCAGCGCCATGTGCCACAGGACGTCGCCGGCGTAGGACAGTCCCGTGAGTGAATTCCCGAAGGCGTCGACGCCGCCGATGCCGCCAAAAGGAAACAGTCGGAAGGTGTACGCGAAGACGAACAACAGGATGATTCCGAACCAGAAGATCGGCATCGAGTAGAAGAACAGACTCGACACGATCGCCGCGATCTCGCCTCGGGAGCCACGGAACCACGCCAGGAGGACGCCCCCGCCGATCCCGATGAGCACCGACACGATCGTTGCGGTGCCGAACAGGAGGAGCGTCGGTCCGACTCGCTCCCGGATCTCCGAGCTCACCGGCCGACCGGTCTGGAACGAGTTTCCGAAATTACCGGTCAGCATTCCGGCCAGATAGTACCAGAACTCTTCCCACACGGGTCGGTCGACCGCGACGAGCGGATGCGTGAGCGCGAACTCGTTGGTGGCGTTTCGTGGAGTCACGACGTGTCCCAAGAGATCGCCGAGGTCGCCTTGCGACGATTGAACGATCACATAGACGTCCGCGACGGACCGCGTGTACGCCGTCGGCGCCGTGAAGACCGCGCCGCGCGGGTCTTCCGTGGTCACGTACGAGAACGGAGTGATATCGACCGGATTCGCGGCAAATCCGAACGGCGCCGTCGCGAGGTACCCGGTGGCCGGGTTCCGGACATCAAATTCCACAGGATACACGCCGTTCTCCGTCGTCGTGTAGTTGCCCGCAAACGCGCCATTCGAGTATGTCAACGTGAGATTCGACAGAGCCTTTGAGGGCGACGTCACGAGGGCCCAGGCCTCGAACGTCGATACGTCCGTCGGAACCGAGGTGAGCGGTCGCACGGACAGGGTGACGACGTTCCCGACCGCCACGTGTTGCGACGGTGCGGCGCTCAATCCTCGGAGAAAAATCGGGCTTCCCGCGGTGAAGACCTTCGGATCCACATAGGCCGCGTGGAGGCTGACCGTGTTACCTTTCGAGTCGCGCACGTCGATCGTGACCGAATAGAGGCCGGGATCGGGGACGGTGAAGCTCCCCGTCTTGAACACGCCTGGAGCGTTCTCCCATCGGGCGAAGCCATACGCGACCCGTTGCGCGTCGCGCTCCTGCGGCGTTAGCCCGGGTTGAATCAGGAACGAGACAGGGTCGCCCGGCATCAGCCGGAAGAGGACGAACATGAGGACGAGGACCACGACGATCGTGACGACCGTCTGGGCCGCGCGTTTGATCAGGAACGACCGAAGGCCCATCGGTTCTCCCCTCGCGTACCATCGTCTGTCGCGACTTCAACCTTCTCCGGCGTCGTCGGGTTCGACCGCAACCGGTGCGCCGGGGGAGACGCGCGCCCCCGACCTACGGTTTCTTCCTCCCCCGGCGGCGGAGGCCGACGTAGACGCCGCCCGCGGCGCCCGTCCCGACCACGGCCCCGCCGATCAAGGCCACCGTAGTGGTGTCAATCCCCACGTTGCCCTGTGGTGGCGGCACGTTCAGCACGACGATAGTCATCTGCGAGGTGCCGGAGACGGCCCCCTTCGTGGCGGTGATCGTGATCGTATACGTCGTGTCCGCGCTCACTTGCGCGTCAGCGTGATCTGGGGCGATGGTGAAAGGAGGACATTCGCACCCACCGCGGGCAGGCCGTTCTCATCGGAGACCGTCACATCGATCGCACCCGCGCCCCCTTCGCCGATCACGTTCCCAAAGGGCGTGTCGGCGAGCAAGGTGAGGAATTGGGCTCCTGGCGGAAATGTCGTGATGACGACCGTCACCAGACGCGCGGCCCCGAACTCCGAGCTCGTCGACTGGATCTCGAGGAACGTCGACTCCGGGGTCGCCCCCGAGGCCAATGTCGGGGCCAAGAACGTCGCGGCGAACTGCCCATTCGCGTTCGTCGTTCCCGTTGAGGGCGTGACGGTTCCCGAGCCCGATGTCCGGGAGATGTTCACGGATGCGCCGGCGACCGGGTGGCCTTGCGAGTCCCGAACGGTCACCGTGACGGCGGCGCTTCCGCCGGAGGCGACCGCGGACGGAATCGTCGCAGCCGATCGAATCACGCCGGGCGGTGCGGGGTCGAGCAAGAGGCGGGACCAGTAGATCCAGACGTCCCCGCCGATGTCGGTTCGGAAGCTCGACGGATCGATCCG
>WNFH01006672.1_pt1 | contig 12085 bp, 7 predicted proteins | sample 5400411 | NCBI WGS metagenome assembly WNFH01 (sample SAMN13153347, study PRJNA577476) | soil metagenome | isolation source: 200 cm saprolite under Douglas fir tree site 2 hole 3 | place: USA:California | collected 2015-04-18
ATTACCGGAGGAGGTCCTGGTCACGGTGATGCGTGACCACCAGAAATATTTTGCCGTGGAAGACACGAATGGCAAGCTGCTACCACATTTCCTCGCGGTGCTGAACACCGATGGCGACCCGCAGGGAATCATCCGGCACGGGCATGAACGCGTGCTGAGAGCCCGCTTCAACGACGCGCGCTTTTTCTGGCAAACCGACCAAAAGTATCCCCTGCGCGAGCGGACGGAGTGGCTGAAGCACGTCACCTTTCAGAAAGATCTGGGCAGCTACTACGAAAAGACGCTGCGCGTGCAACGCCTGAGCAGTTGGCTCTCGGAGATCATTCGGCAGAGCGGCATGCAGATTCGCCCTGGTGTCATTCACAAGGCGGCATATCTCGCAAAGACCGACCTGACGACCGAGCTGGTGAAGGAGTTCACGGAGCTGCAGGGCATCGTCGGCGGACTTTACGCTCGGGTGCAGCAATTGGACTCCGACATGCCTGAAAGCACGCGGCTCGCCATCGCAAACGCGATTTACGATCATTACAAACCGGAGTCCATGGAAGACTCCGTCCCGCGAACGATTGAAGGCGCAGTGCTCTCGATCGCCGACAAGGCGGATACGATTATTGGGATGTTCTATTTGGGCTTGCATCCCACCGGCTCGAGGGATCCATTTGCGCTCAGACGGCAAGCGAATGGAGTGATCAAGATAATTGCCGAGCACAAGCTGCCGTTTGGATTAATGCAGCTCGAGTCTTTAACGGTTTCGGCTTACAGGGGTTCCGAGGCTGAAAAGAAATTTACTGGAGCACTCGTTGGCGAGGGAGATGTGCCGAGTTTCTTCCGCGAACGTCTGGAGTTCTATATGAGAGACGTCCGCGGGTTCAGGTATGACCTGGTGAATGCCGTGCTCGCGACGGATGTCGACGACGTTGTGGACGCGGTCGCGCGAGCCGAAGCTTTGATAGGTGTTCTTCATATGCCAGAGTTTCAGGCCATTGCTGCGGCATGCAAGCGCATGCGGAACATTTTGAAGCAGGCGGGGGAGAAGGGCATCAAGCCGGTACAGAAATTCGATTACCTTCCCGATTCCCCGCATGAAGAAAAGAATCTGGCGGCTTACATGGAACTTAACGGTCCTAGAATTGAGATGCACCGACAAAAGAAGGAATATACGGACGCTCTGCTGCTGCTCTCGACGGTTCGAGAAAGAGTGGATGCGTTCTTCGATAAAGTGATGGTGATGGTCGAGGACGAGCACATCCGTGCAAACCGGTTGGCACTCCTGCAGACTCTGTTAAAGGAATTTTCCACGATTGCCGATTTCTCAGAGATCGTGACGGAAGGCAAGGAACCCAAATCTCCGAAACAATAAGGGACTCATTATGGCGACGCAAACTCTCCCCGAAACACAAGTTGAACCAACTGAAACAAAACCAGTTACCAAGTACGTTTATTTTTTTGGCGGCGGCAAAGCTGACGGCAACGGCAAGATGAAGGACGAACTGGGCGGCAAAGGCGCCGGCCTGGCCGAGATGACCAACGCCGGTCTGCCCGTTCCTCCCGGTTTCACCATCCAGACCGAGGCGTGCCGTGAATACATGCGAAGCGGCGGAGTGTCGAAAGAGGTCGACCGCCAAATGGAAGAAGCGCTCGCGCGCCTCGAACAACTCCAGCGCCAAGAATTAGGCAAAGGGGAGAACCCGCTGCTGGTCAGCGTGCGCTCCGGTGCGAAGTTTTCCATGCCCGGCATGATGGATACGATTCTGAATCTCGGCCTGAACGACCAAAGCGTGGAGGCGCTGGCGAAACGCAGCAGCAATCCCCGTTTTGCCGCCGACTCCTACCGCCGGCTGATCCAGATGTTTGGCAACGTGGTGCTGGAAATTCCGAAGCCGGCCTTCGACAAAGTCTTCGACCGTAAGAAAAAGCACAAGAAAGCCAAGCTGGACACCGATCTCGATGCCAAGGCGCTGAAGGAAGTGATCGAGCAATACAGAAAGGTGGTGAAGAAGCACGCCCACCGGGACTTCCCGCAGGATCCGCATGAGCAGCTGGTGATGGCGCGGGATGCAGTGTTCCGCTCCTGGCAGAACGATCGCGCCAAGCACTACCGCCGCATCAACAACATCCCCGATGATCTGGGCACTGCGGTCAACGTGCAGGCGATGGTATTCGGCAACTTGGGCGAGACCAGCGGAACGGGCGTGGGTTTTACGCGCAACCCGGCGACGGGAGCCAAGGAATTTTACGGTGAGTTCCTGCTGAATGCGCAGGGCGAGGACGTGGTGGCCGGCATCCGCACACCGGTTCCGATCCTGGAACTGCAGAAGATCATGCCCGACGTGTACAACCAACTCCGCGACATCACCACGCGCCTGGAAAAGCACTACCGCGATATGCAGGACTTCGAATTCACCATCCAGGACGGGCGTCTCTACATGCTGCAGACGCGCAATGGCAAGCGTACTGGGATTGCCGCGGTGAAAGTCGCGCTGGACATGGTGGAAGAAGGCCTGATCACCAAAGAGGAAGCCATCTTCCGCGTTGAGCCGACCCAACTCGACGATTTTCTGGTACCGCGGCTGGATTTCGATGAAAAGAAAATGAAAGATTTAGTCTTGGCGAAGGGACTGCCGGCTTCGCCGGGCGCGGCCGTTGGACAGATCGTGTTCACCGCGGATGAAGCTGTGGAAAAGGCGGGACACGGTCGAAAGAAAAACCCGGTCATCCTGGTGCGGGCGGAAACTACGCCGGAAGATATCCACGGCATGGAAGTTGCCGCCGGCATTCTGACTTCGCGCGGTGGCATGACCAGTCATGCTGCCGTAGTCACGCGTGGCATGGGTAAGTGCTGCGTAGCGGGCGCTGGCGATATTCAAGTCGATGAGAGAGCTCGCGAAATGCGGGTCAGGGGCCAGGTGTTTAAAGAGGGCGCCTGGCTCTCGCTCGACGGCACCACCGGCCGCGTGATTAAAGGCAAGCTCAAAACCGCAGACCCAACGCCGGACGATCCGCTTCTGATGAAGCTCATGAGTTGGTCGGAACCCTTCCGCAAAATAGGTGTACGTGCCAATGCCGACATCCCACGGGATGCCAAAAAGGCTCGTGAGTTCGGGGCCGAGGGCATAGGCTTGTGCCGCACCGAGCACATGTTCTTCGCCGAGGATCGCATCCCGCACATGCGGGCCATGATCCTGGCCAGCAATGAGAAAGACCGCCGCGCAGCCCTCAAGAAATTGCTGCCCATGCAGCGTGTGGACTTCATTGGACTCTTTCGCGAGATGCATGAGCTCCCGGTGACCATCCGCCTGCTGGATCCGCCCCTGCACGAGTTCCTGCCGAAGCGCGAGGATCTGATGGTGGAGGTCGCAGTGCTGGTAGCCACCAAGCCGCACTCGCCCAAGCTCAAGGAGCTGCGCACTCTGCTGCGGCGCGTGGAAGGGCTGCACGAGTTCAATCCCATGCTGGGGCACCGCGGTTGCCGGCTGGGCATCACTTATCCAGAGATCACGGAGATGCAGTCGCGCGCCATCTTCGAGGCTGCGGTAGCCGTAACCAAGGAAGGGATCAAGATCCATCCCGAGGTCATGATCCCGCTGACCGCCACGTTGAAAGAGATGGAGAACCAGGCAGCGATCGTACGTCGCGTGGCGGAGGAAGTTTTTGCCGAGAAAGGGACGCAGGTGCATTACCTGGTGGGCACGATGATCGAGCTGCCGCGCGCCTCGCTGGTCGCCGACGAGATCGCCAAGGAGGCGGAGTTCTTCAGCTTCGGAACCAACGATCTCACGCAGACTACGTTCGGCTTTTCGCGCGACGACATCAACAAGGTCCTGCCTGTGGGAGAACTGGTCCGCATCGGCATCGAGCGCGGCCGCAAGACCCGCCCGAAGCTCGAGGTGGGAATCTGCGGCGAACACGGCGGTGATCCTTCGTCGGTCGAGTTCTGCCATCAGGTAGGCATGGATTACGTTTCTTGCTCACCTTTCCGTGTATTGACAGCGCGGCTGGCAGCAGCGCAGGCTGCGGCAAGTGATGCGCTGAAGGTCGAAGGCGGAAGAACGAAATAGGCAGCAGGCGTACAGATATTCGCGCCCGCAGGATCAACCAAAAAGCGGGTGATAAGATTTCTTTACCAAGCTGATAGTGACAATCAGTTTGACTGATTGATCCTTTAGTCTCAGTCTACCAAGCACGTTGAGTGTACCGGCCGCGAATGGTGATGCCGTGCGTCGTCGCAACTCGAATGCCGAACGCCCTCATCTTCGAGTTCTCTGACCTCGCGGTATCACCAGATTGGAAGTGAGCGCGACGCATAGGATCGTACCATCTTGAGTGTTACGCACAGCATGAAGAGTTGTTCCATCATCGAAAGAAACGCGGTGCGAGCGAAAACGAATGACATTGAAGTCGGTACACACGCTGCTCGATGTTTTACATTTCGCCGATAGCCACACAGCCGTTATCGTCCCCGAGCTCGGAATTCGGGTCACCTACGATTCGCTCCGGCAGCAGATCCTGGCCATGGCCGATGCTTTGGCTTCCGCCGGGATTCGCCGGGGTGATCGTGTGGCGATGGCCTTGCCCAATGGCCTGCCTGCGGTTGTGAGTTTTCTAGCTGCCTCCATCGCCGGGACGGCCGCTCCACTGAACCCAGCCTACCCGTATGAAGAGTTTCTTTTCTTTCTGAAGGATATTAGTGCACGCCTGCTGCTCTGTCCTCCGGCTGAAGCCGAATATGCGCGCAGTGCGGCAGCGGACCTTGGAATCACAGTATTCCCAGTGGAGATGAGCGCTGAGGGTGAGGTCCATTTGAAAGATGCCCCGAAGGGAGTCCCTGCCACACCGCCAACCCCTGACGACATCGCGCTGATTCTGCACACCAGCGGAAGCACCGGACGGCCGAAGCGTGTCCCGCTCCGTCACTTCAACCTGGCGGTTTCGGCGGCAAACATCGCTAACTCGTACACGCTGTCTGAAGATGATGTTTCGTTATGCATTATGCCGCTGTTCCACATTCACGGCATCATGGCCTCGGCAATGTCGACGCTGCTTTCGGGAGGCACGGTCGTACTTCCCACTAAGTTCAACCCGCTGGCGTTCTGGCGCATGGTGCGCGATTATGGCGTGACCTGGTATTCGGGAGTGCCCACGATGCATAAGCTGGTGTTGGCGCGCACCCGCGAGAGACCAACCGATTCCCGCTCTCTACGGTTTATCCGCTCCTGCAGTGCGCCATTTTCTGCGGAGACCATTCACAAGATGGAAGAGATTTTCGGAGTGCCCTTCGTCGAAGCTTACGGCATGACCGAAGCGGCGCACCAGATGACCTCCAATCCCCTGCCTCCCCGGCATCGCAAGCCGGGTTCGGTAGGGGTAGGGACCGGCATTCGTATCAGCATCATGGACCCGCAAGGCAATCACCTCGGAACCGACCAACGCGGTGAGGTCGTCATTCAGGGAGCGAACGTGTTTCGCGGATACGAGAACAATCCGGAATCCAATGCGCGTGCTTTTGTGAATGGATGGTTTCGTACCGGTGACCAGGGATTTCTCGACGAGGACTGTTATTTGCACTTGACTGGACGGATCAAGGACATCATCATCCGCGGCGGCGAAAACATAGCACCTCATGAAATCGACGAGGTTTTGCTGAAGCATCCTGCCGTCGCGGCGGCGGTCACGTTTGGCTTCGTGCATCCCATCCTCGGCGAAGAAGTGGCCGCAGCCGTGGTGTTGCACGATCCGGCGAGCGAGACCGAATCGACCTTGTTGAAACACTGCCGTGACCGGCTTGCCGAATTCAAATGCCCTAAGAGAATCTACCTTGTGGAGAGTATCCCGACGACCGCAACCGGAAAGATTCGAAGGCGCGCAGTAGCCGCTGCGCTCCTGGATGCGCAAACATGAGATTCTTGATCGCGGGCGCCGGTGCCATCGGAGCTTATGTCGGTGCGCGTATGGCCCGGGCGGGACTGGATGTCACACTCTGCGCGCGAGGGCCGCATCTTCGCGCTATGCAAGACCAGGGCGTGGAGGTGAAAAGTGTCGACGGGGATTTCGAGGCCCGACCCAAGATAGCTGGCACGCTCGAGGAAGTAGGCCCCGTGGATGTCGTTTTGCTCGCTGTAAAAGCTCACAGCTTACCCCAACTTGCCCCCCAGCTACGGCCGGTGCTGGGTCCAGAAACGGCCGTCGTCAGCATGCAGAATGGAGTGCCCTGGTGGTTTTTCCAGGGCTTCGGCGGCCCATGCCAAGGAGTACGCCTGGAGCGCATCGATCCCGGAGGAGTGATTTCCGCGGCCATCGAACCCCACCGCGTGGTGGGTTCAATCGTTTATTTTTCGACCGAGATCACTGCGCCGGGAGTGATCCTGCACACGGAGGGCAACCGGATCTCCCTCGGGGAGCCGGACGGTACGCGTTCCGATCGTTGCCGCCGAGTTGCGGAAGCGCTAGTTGCCGCCGGCTTGCGATGCCGCGTCACAACCAGGATTCGGCATGAGATTTGGGTGAAGATTCTGGGCAACGTGGCGTTCAATCCGGTCAGTGCCTTGACGGGCGCAACTCTGGTTCAGATGGCACGCCATCCCGAGGTTTCGGCGCTAATCCAAAATATTATGCAGGAAGCGGAGGCGGTAGGCGTCCATTTGGGCCTGCAACTGCCCGTCTCCATTGAACAGCGAATGGCGGGCGCCGAAAAAGTGGGGGAACATAAGACCTCCATGCTGCAAGATCTCGAGGCGGGACGTCCTCTGGAGCTGGAGGCGGTGGTCGGCGCGGTGGTGGAGTTGGCCGAGCGGTTGAATCTTCCCATGGCCAACACACGGGCCGTGTATGCGTGCACCAAGCTGCTTGCGGAATGCCGAGCTTCCATAAGAACCCCTTAAGACCGGAATGAAAAGCGAAGGACCCAGTCGGCGGTCGATCCAAAGTCCTGAGCCGCGCCTGCCGATAAAGACTGACATTGCCGGGGGACCAGAGGATGCGTTCAATCCGCGGAGGCGCCTACTGGACTTTCTGCAGGCGGGCGATCAGCTTTTGTGCGAAGTTTTCTTCTGATTCCGACCACAACAGGCGTCCGCTGGCTCCGGAATTGTTCTCCGCTTTGGTAGTGAACTCCACCAGCTTCTGCACGTTGGCGCGGACCCGTGCCTCGGCCTCGGCTGTGAGTTGTACCTCTTCGTGCAGAAAAGGCCCATCGAGGCCGAGGTCCACCTGGATGTGGCCCTCTTGGTGGTAGGCGCCTTCCTCAAACTCCAGGCCGTGAACCAGGAATTTCACTTGCGACGGTTGCAGAACCCAGCGCTGTCCATCTTCAGCGAGGTTCCACAAATCCCAGAAGGCCTCGAACAGGTACGCATAATCTTCATGCAGCAGATCAGAGGCGAACAGCACCGCCTCCTCGGGAGGAATTCCGGGCTTGAATCTTTGTTCGAGAATCGTGGGCTCGGTCCAGGAGACCGGGTGCAACGCCAGGTAGCTAATCCCCGGTTGTTGCGCTGAAAACGGGAACTGCCGCATTGCTGCGAGCGCGCGAGGGAGCATGTCCTCGCTGTCAAAGCTGGGGAACCAGAGACTCAGATAAAGAGGATCGGGCATGAAGGTAAGCTGGCCGGGCTCAGGTTGCGCCCTTCTCGGTCACATTGTAAATGCTGGAGAGTCGTCCTATGCGGTCTGGCGATGCGGGGCGCGCGAGCGTTCGATGAGCCCGCACAAACCTTGCTGCTGATCGCGGCGCAGCCATTTGCGGACCCTGGAGCCGTGGTCTGAAATAGACGAGCGGTGGGCTTGATGCCGCACTGCCGCACGCCCTCGACCAGACGCAGGCGATGCTTCTAGGCATCTCTCATTTCCCGGACCAGGACGAAATAGGGAGCGGACAGGCAGGCGAATTGTAGGCGGGTTCGCTAGCCTGCCGCCTTTTCAGGAACCGTCCGGCCAGCTCGCTCTAGGGGGATACGATGTGAGTAGGCTCTATCACGACGGCATCTTTTTTGACACGCTGTTGGGGCACTGCTACCATCGATATCTAGCCGCAGGCGCCCGCCTCACATCGTGGTCCCCGTCGTCTAGCCCGGCCTAGGACATCGCCCTTTCACGGCGGTAACACGGGTTCAAATCCCGTCGGGGACGCCAACATCCCTCTTGGTCTTTCATTCCTTGCAACGGGCTGAATAGCGAAGAATTAGAGCGGCTCAAAATCCCTGATCTTGGCAAATAGGGGCAAACCGTCATCATAGCCGAGTGCAGGTTCATGGAAACGCGGCGCCTCGGGTTGTGTCTGCATTTTCGAATGCTCCGGGAGGATCCAGAGAGCACTTCTTCAAGAACGCAGTGTGACTGAGGCTCCCGTCAGCCCAATGACCTATATCTTCCAGGCTTGCAGCCGCTACTCCCCCGCGCTGATCGAGGAAGATGACAACAATGCCTTCGACGGAACTCCGCGAACTGTGCGCCGCTTCGCGGTAGCGTTCCAGGAAAATAGCCTCCGCAAACCGCAACTTTTTCCCCGCCGCCAAACTGGGTATCGACCCCTCGGGTCGAGCCCAGAGATAGAGCGCTTGCTTGCCCTTTAAGCGGGGCCAGTCACCGGAAAACGAAGAAGCTGTCTCACGCACGATGGTGAAGCCGGTCGCGCTCGCCGGCGCTTTGACCGAGGCTGGCAAGCCGCCGGTTGCATCCGGCGCGTTCGACTTTACCTGCGCGCGGCTCACCCACCCGTTGCGTCCGTCTTCGAGGCCCACTCGCAACCATGTTCCGCGACGCTCGATCACCTCAAACTCATCTTCCGACTGAGCCCGCAGCAGCACCGGAGCATGCTGTTCGGGTGCGCTGACTATTGGAACACGCGGCTTGGCCACGGAAACGTATTCCGTCGTATTGCTCTGGGTGTTTGGAGCCTGGAGTCGTTCCAGTTGCTTTTCGAGTAGAGATACCCGGCTCTCCGCATCAAGGCGGTGCTGGCGGACGGCGGCAATCTGCTTTGCCACGGTGTCCGGGTCAGTGACGATCGCGGATTTGTTCTTGGTCAGGAAGTCCTTCAAACGATCCAGAAGATCGCTTTCCAATCGCCCGCTCGATTCGAAAGCCCGGTATCCCGAATTTGTACCCTGGGGATCTGCATACCACGCCGAAACATTGGCCTTCACACGAACCAGGGTTCGATCGGATGCCACCGGCACCAAGTCGAGCTTAAATTCATAATATGGGCGTTCGTAATGCTCTAGCTGAACCCGCTCCGTCTTGATGGTAAATCCCTCCAAAGCGGGCAAACGACCTCCAACGTAAGCTCCGAGTTTCTGCAGAGCTGCTTTCACAGTTGGCGGCGGAAAGCGATACTCGCGTTCTTGCAAGCCTTTGGGACCCTCGCCCGCAGCCAGAAAAGCGGACGTCAGCATGAGCACTCCGAACCCCACGCTGCGCCGCGTCATGCGCCTCACGGAGCCACCTCCAGCATCAGCCGATAGACCCAACCCTGTTCGCCATTCGTAGTCTGAACGCGGTACCAGCCCGGGGTTCGCAGCAGTATGGTCACTGCCTCGCCTTGCGACAGCAGGCGCAACGTCTTGGACTGGTTGTAGGGCGCGGCTTTCAGGTCTGCGCTACTGGTTCTGATCTGCGCTGACCTGCCGCCTTGCAACTCCTGCATCTGCTTCTGGAGCTGCTGCTCCTTCGCGGTTAACGCGGTCAATCCCGCGTTTTCCCGGTCCAACTCCGCTTGCAGCTCTTCGAACTTCTTCTCCTGTTGCGCTTGGGCCGCTTCCTCGCGCTGCTTGCGTTCCTGGTCTTTCAGCTCCTCCATCTTCTGGGAAATCACCGCAAACTCACTGTTCTCCACCTGACCATCCGATGGATGAGAGTGATGGTGCGAGTCTTCTGCAAACACCGCGTCGATACGTAGCCGGGTGAGATTGGGACCAGCCGGCTGCACGATGTAGCGCACCGCCACGGTTCCTTGATCTCCACTTTCGTAGAAATGTTCGGGAGCCAGCGCATTAGGCCGCACCTTGTACAGCACAACGCCTACTCCCTTCCAACCTTCAAAGCCACGGGCCGTCTTGGAAGACACGGCTCCATCCAGTTCCGTGGCTCCCCGGTAATCCCACGTGCCCTGAATGGTCCCGTTTTCAGTTACTTCCCGAACAACCTTGAGGACCTGCTCGTAAGGAGCATCCAGCTCGACGGAAAGTCCTTCGCCCCAGTGCTTTCGGGGGCGGGCAGCGCCGGGAGTCAGCAACAGCAGCAAGCTTCCCGAGATCAACAAGCTTGCGCTCAAAAGCCGGGCTGGCATGGACATTCTGGTCCGATTGTACAATGCAGGGAAATTCAACAGCCACGGCTGACAGCCCAAGGCGGGGACAGCCCCAGCCCGAATGGTTTCGGACCCAGAACTTCGGTGGTTCTGCCCATATCCCAGCTCTTTGGAAAGGTCCGATCGTTTGGTGAGGAAGAATGGGCAGATTCCAGAAGATGTGACCCTGGCGATGCTCTCGTTGATGGTCTTAGACCGTGCGTCCGCTAAAACCGATCTTGCAGAGCAGCGGCCATTGAGCATCCTGGTTACTTGTCGCTCAGGACAAAGTTGACCGCTGTGGTGTTGTTCTCGCCCACGGTAACTTTTTTCTCCCAAGTTTTGGGCTCCGAGAAGACAGGTCGCTGAATCCTGCGCTCGGTCAGAACATCGAAGGCCGCTTCCTGCCGCAGGACCTTCCAGCCCTCGTGCCAGGCCACAATCTCGTATTCGCCTGGCGGCACGCCTGTGAGTTGGAACCTTCCGCTTTCGTCGGTCACCGTGTAGTAAGGATGGGGAACCACCAGGATCTCGGCATTCATCCAAGCGTGGCCGCCATTGCATCTCACGTTGGAGAGACCTGCGGTTGGCATGGTGCGCGAGACCACCTGGTTGGTGAAGGGGAATGGCAAATTGTAAGTGGCTGCACCATCCATGTGAACCGTGTGCAGGACGGGGTCAGAGCTCTTCATGTGAAGCGGGCCATTCTCGGCCACTAACAAAATGTGGGGCTCGTAACGGCAGTGCTTCTGGTCCATGAAGCGTCTGGGTTCGGGGATGTCCATCGCTTTTCCGCGGGAAATGCCTTTCACGAATACCACAGTATTTGCGACACCGCCCTGTGGCCCGACAATCAGCCGTTCCAGATCGCGAACCTTCTGTGACTCGGGATCACAAACCGCGGAATCTTTGTTGATGGAAAAAGTGGGTATGCGCGGTAACGGGCCCGACCACTTAACAGCCCCAGCGATCGTCCCGGGGCTGCCGACAGGCACAACTTGGTAGCCGCTCTGAGCTGTGGCGCTCTCGGCCACAGTCAACAAGAGCCCAATGAACGCGGCAACTCTGACAGCTTGAAACATCCCCACCCAATTTCTTTAAGCGGATCATAATGAGGACTTTCTCATGGGGCAAATCACCAAAGAGCTAGCACATCTGGGGTATGCAGAGTCTAGTTGAGGTCTTCGGTTGTGACGGCTGCGGGGGGACTTGTCCACGAAGCGTGACTCGTGCACGGGAGCATGTGTCGGGCACTGATGAGGCGGTTAAGGGAGTTTCCGTACGCAGACCCAGAGTGGGCAGCAGTCGAATTACGTGACAAATTTTTTACAAACCCGCAACAAGTTCTTGACATTTGGACTGAATCGGGCTGATACGGTCGCAGCGGGATTTGTGACCCGAGCGCTGCAGCCGTATGAATTCCACAACTATAGAACCCAACGGCAACCGGAACGGCCACAAAAGTTTGGGGGCACGAATAACGCACCCCGGCAAGAAACGGGACCGTGCAGCAAAGCAGCATGCGCTCATTCGGGCGGCCACGGAACTTTTTGCTTCGCGGGGATATGAAGCCACCACCACGCGCGAGATCGCAGCCCTGGCGGGCTGTGCGGAAGGATTAATCCATCGGTATTTTGAGAGCAAGGCGGGTCTGCTGCTTGCACTGATTCACGCACTGCGCAGCGGAATCCTGGTTCTGATCATTCCGCCCATGTTCTTGTCGGTTGGTATCACGTGGCTGGCTTATCGAAAGCGCCACCAGTTTCGAGAAACTAAACACACAGATCGATCTGATTATCCTAC
>WNFH01002886.1_pt1 | contig 12084 bp, 9 predicted proteins | sample 5400411 | NCBI WGS metagenome assembly WNFH01 (sample SAMN13153347, study PRJNA577476) | soil metagenome | isolation source: 200 cm saprolite under Douglas fir tree site 2 hole 3 | place: USA:California | collected 2015-04-18
CCTGAATCCTATTGCCGAGGAAACACTGGCACTGGCACCGAGCGAGCGCATTCGCTATGCAAGTGTGGATGGCGAGCAAGTTGAGGCGCTTTTTACCCCTCCGCTTACCCGCAAAGATGATGCTTTGCCTGCACTGTTTGTCAATGTGCATGGAGGGCCATCGGGGGCATGGTGTGTCAATCTGGTCGCCTTCTTTACCCAGTTGCTGGCCTCGGCTGGCTACGCAGTGATACGCACGAATTACCGCGGCAGTTGGGGACGCGGTGTGGCCTTCGCGGATGGTGTGCTTGGCGATATGGGAGGCAAGGATTTTCAGGATATCATGTACGGTATCGAATACCTGGTTGAGCGCGGGCTGGTCGATGGCAAGCGGGTGGCTATCGGGGGCTGGAGCAACGGCGGCTATCTGGCGGCCTGGGCAGTAACGCAGACGACGCGCTTCAAGGCTGCCATGATGGGTGCAGGTATATCAGACTGGCATAATATGCATGCCCAGACCAATATTGCCGACGCGGATATCCTGCTTTTGCAGGCTGACCCGCTAGAAAATCCAGAAGTCTACCGCAAGCATTCGCCTATCACCTATGCCGGACGGGTGACGACTCCGACGCTGATTTTGCACGGTGAAAATGATCCTGCTGTGCCGGTAGCCCAGGCATACGCCTTTTACCGCGCCCTGCGCGAGCGCAACATTCCGGTAGAATTGGTGGTGTATCCGCGTGAGGGCCATGGCCTGAGCGAGCGCGCGCATCTAATTGATGGTGAGGAGCGTTTGCTGCGCTGGCTTGAGAAATATTTGTAAATGAACCTGACACCAAAGAGGAGAGTATTCATTTAATGAACGATGTACATGCGCACAGCAGCGCAGTTCAAAGCGAAGTCGCCCACATTACACACAACACTACCATGCTCAGTCCACGAGTTCCTATAAAACCAGGAACGATGTTGAGCATGCGCTTCGTCAATGATATCAATCTGTCAGCCGACGGACAACATGCCGCCTTTGTGGTGTGGGAGTTCGTTGCTGGGCAGCCGAAAGAGCGCGGACGTGTCTGGGTGGTGGATACTTCAGGTGGCGAACCCAAACCTTTTAGCAAAGGACCCAAAGAAGATACCTGCCCGCGCTGGTCGCCCGATAGTCAGCGACTGGTCTTCACCTCGGCGGGCGAAGGGGAGAAAGATAAGCCACAATTGTATCTTCTGCCGGTGCAGGGCGTCGGGGGTGGAGAGGCAAAGAAGGTGTGTACGATGCCCAATGGCGTGAGCAACCCGGAATGGTCGCCTGATGGCAGCCGTATCGCCTTTGTCTCGTTGGAGGGAGAAGAACCCAAGAGCGACCCCAAAGTTATTACACCTGATCGCCATCGCCGCCTGTGGACTGTGCGCCCGGACTACGATATACCAGAACCCGTTACCCCCGATGGGGTAACAGTCTGGGAATACGCCTGGTCGCCCGATAGCAAGCAGATAGCACTGTACTACACAACAGGGCCGGACGAGTCCGATTGGTATCATGGGCAGGTCGGCGTTGTGGCGGCAGGTGGAGGAGCGGTGCGCCAGGTGTCGCAGTTGAACCGCCAGGTGAGTGCGCTTACCTGGTCGCCTGATGGGACGCTGATTACCTACATCTCTGGCGAGTGGAGCGACCGCGGCCTTATCGGCGGAGACGTTTTCGTGCTGCCCGTGGAGGGTGGAGAAGCACGCAATTTGACCCCTAACGCTCCCTTTAGCTTTAGCTACTGCCGCTGGTTTCCAGACGGCCGTCGCCTTCTGTACGCGGGATGGGGAGGCCTGACCCATAATATAGGGATACTCGATGCAAGCGATGGCACAATGAAGGTGCTGGTCGACGATTTTGTGATGGGTGAAGGTTTCGGCCCGCGTTTCTCGGCAACACCTGACCTGCGCTGTCTCGCCACGACACACAGCACGCCGCAACATCCATATGATGCCTGGTTTGGCAAGCTGACGAGCGGGGAAAACGGTATCAGTGGCGTTGAATGGCAGCGTCTCTCGCGCTTGAACCCCATTGCAGAAGAGACCTTTGCCCTGTCACCAACACGCAGGATTCGCTATGAAAGCGTAGATGGCTGGCAGATTGATGCCATGCTTACGCTGCCACTCACGCCCAAGAGCGAACCACCCCCATTGATAGTAGACGTACATGGAGGTCCCTCCTGGGCTTATAGCGAGAATTGGGGTTACTGGTCACAAATGCTGGCCTCGGCTGGCTTTGCCATCCTTCAACCCAATATCCGGGGCAGCCTGGGACATGGAGTAGCTTTTGCCGACGCGGTAGTTGGGGATATGGGCGGCAAGGATTTCCAGGATGTCCTGCACGGCGTCGATTACCTGATAGAACAGGGGCTGGTGGATGGCAATCGGGTTGGTATTATGGGCTGGAGCTATGGCGGCTTTATGACAGCGTGGGCAGTGACGCAGACCACGCGCTTCAAAGCCGCCATGATGGGGGCTGGTGTCTCTGACTTTCATAGCTTCCACGCGCAGTCCAATATTCCCGATTGGGATATGCGTTTCATCAGCATTGATCCTTTAGAGGAGCCGGAGCGCTACCGCGAGCGTTCAGCTATTACGTATGCCCGCCGCGTGACCACACCGACGTTGATCCTGCATGGTGAAAATGATCTGTGTGTGCCGGTGAACCAGGCCTATGCCTTCTACCGTGCCCTGCGCGAGCGCAAGGTTCCTGTCGAGCTGGTGGTTTATCCCCGCGAGGGTCACGGCCCAAGCGAGAAGGAGCATTTACGCGATTTGGAGGAGCGCATGCTGGGCTGGTTCGAGAAGTATCTGTAATTGATAGAAGAGTGAAAAAGAAGGGTTATCTCACCTGACGGTGAGATAACCCTTCTTTTTCACTCTTCTATCAATTATCCTTGCATACCGAGCAAATTTCCGCTTTCGTAGCGGCGCAGGCCGAGGTGGAATACCCCCATAGCGACGAACACGATCAGTGTCGTGAAGCCGAACAGGGCTGCCAGTAAGGGCCAACTGAACTGGTGCAATAGCTGGAGAGGGACGAATGAGATGAAGCCAGCCGGAATGACCGTGAAGAGCAGCAGCCTCACGGTGCCGCTGAAGATGTTCATGGGGTAGGTACTGAAGGTAATCAGCGTTCCCAGAAGCTGTTGGGCCAATCCCTCTGTGTTGCCCAGGAAGAAGGCCAGGGAACAGATTATCACCACGAATGAGGTGAAGATCAACGCCCCTGATAGAGCCATCAACACATAGAGAGCAAAGTGGAGCAGGTCCGGGTGTAGGAAGAGCAGAAAGGCTCCTACGGCGAAAATGATATCACCCCAGGCGGTTGGGTCCGAGGCAGAGACGCAGACGTGCAGCAGCACATAGCGCGGCATTCCCAGGTAGGCATCCAGTCCGCCGTTCATAATCAGGGCGGCAAGTTTGGGGGAATTGCCAAAAAACCCCATGGCGATGCCAAATGCGCAGGCGGTCACAGCCCAGATCACGACAATATCGTTATTCTGCCAACCATGCACCAGGGGGAACTGGTGAAAGTAGGTCCACCAGAAGAAGAGCCACAGGCTGTCATTGGCGGCCATGGTGAATATCTGCACCCAGAACGAGATGCGATACTCCATCGCCGCCTGTACGTTGGCGACTGTGTATGCTCCGATGAAGCGCAATGTGCGCACGAATGTATTTATTATCAACATCTTGCTCTAGCCTCCGTTAATATTGACCCGGCGGGTCGCTATCCTGTAGAGCACAAACAGCACAAGACTGCCTATTGCCAGGGTGATGAACTGCTGCACCAGTAGCCCGATAAAGTGATCCAGTTCAAAATGTACCAGTGTGCGGGCCGGGCCATAGAGGACAGCACTGAAGGGCAGCACCTGGGCGAGACCACGGATTGGCTGCGGCAAGACTTCCAGGGGTGCCAGCACACCTCCCAGCACCAAGGCGAGACGATTGACGATCAAGAAAAATGGCGTCGTCTCCTCGGTCCAGAAAGCCAGCAGGCCAATACTAAAGTAGACGGCGAAATCGATGCTGATCGCCAGAAAGACCACCAGAGGCCAGACCAGCAGACCCATCCAGCTAAATGGTGGTGGCCCTACGAAGAGCATAGCCACGATGAAAGCTACAGCGGCGTTGATGACCAGGCGCACCAGGCGCCCGCCCAGGTATTGCGCGTAATGGTAGAACACATAGCTGCACGGTCGCCCCAGCAGGTAGGCCAGTTGTCCAGAACGCACCTCCTGATCGATGAGACGTGTCAGTTGAGGCAAAGAAAGGGCGATGGTCTCGGTGGTGGCGAGGTACCAGACCATGTCGCTGATGCGAAAACCGCTCAGCGAGTGTATGCCTTTCGCGGCAAAGGTGGCCGTCCAGAGCTGCAAGAAGACATAAACGAAGACGACGAGAAAGATGGTACGAAAGACGACCTCTCCCATATATGCCAGGTTGTTTGCGATGCTCACATGGAACACGGTGGTGTATTTGCGCAGTGCATAGCCCATATTTTGCTTGAAGCTCTTTTCTGGTTGGGCAATGATTGTGTTCATGAAATGCTGCCTCCTTGCCCTTTCTCGCTGTATATTTTGGCGATAATCTCTTCCATTGGTGGATCTGCGATGGTCATATCGAGGATGTGGCAGTGCTGCATGATGGCGGCGATGATTGGTTCAAGCGGGCAGAGGGCGGTGTCGATCTCCAATTTCAGCCCATGGCCCTTTGCTTTCAGCACTGTTATACCCTCTGTCTCAAGCATCTCCTCGTGAATGGTGGATGGCGATTGGATGCTTAGCTGCAGCTTTCCGCTCTCCGCGTCTGCTTTCAGCAGTGTAGTCGCCGCTTCCTCTAGCAGCAGATCGACTGTTTTGACTTTGAGGTAGTCGCGTTTCATCCTGGCCACGGGTGTATCAAGGATGATTTCGCCGTGGTTGATGACGATGGCGCGGCGGCAGACCTGTTCGATATCACCGGCATCGTGGGAGGTCAGGAAGACGGTGAGGCCTTCCTCGATGTTGAGTTGCCCGATCAGGTCGCGGACGCGCTGCTTGGCGATGACATCCAGTCCAATAGTCGGCTCGTCGAGGAAGACGACAGATGGCCTGTGCATCAGGGCTGCCGCCAGCTCGCAGCGCATGCGCTCCCCCAGGCTCAGTTTACGAGCAGGAGTACGGATGTAATCGGCGATATCGAAGACATCCACCAGGAAGGCACGGCGCTTGCGATACTCGTTCATGTCCAGTTCATAGATGCGTGCCAGCAGGTCGAAGGTATCCTGCGGCGGCAGGTGATACCAGAGCTGTGATTTTTGACCAAAGGCGCTAGCTATATGAAATGCCAGCTTGCGTCGCTGTTGCCACGGTGTCAGCCCCAGCACAGATGCCCTTCCCGCGTTGGGGTAAAGAATACCTGTCAGAATTTTGATGGTGGTGGACTTGCCCGCGCCGTTGGGGCCGATGAAAGCCAGCACTTCCCCTGGCTCCAGGCAGAAGCTGATCTGCTTGACGGCCTCTCGTTCGCGGTAACGCGGTGCCACGAACGAGCGCAGGCTGCCTGCCAGGCCTGCGTCTCGTTCGCGAGTCCTGAATGTTTTGACCAGTCCATCAACCTCGATGATTGGCATATGATTCCTCCCCAGTGTATTTTTCAATGGCCTGAGAAGCGGCGATGGTCCGTAGGGGCGGGAGAAGGGTGGATGAGAGGAGGGGACGCTTGCGTCGCCCTCGTTCTGTTCCCGTGGCCGAAATGCCCCGCTCCTCCCAGGGCGACGCAAGCGTCCCCTCCACCCCCAACCCAACCCCCGCCCCTACGGATTACGTCATCCTCCCTTTCCATTTTCCTTTCGTGGAAACAACAGTGATCCATCAGCTACTTGTTTCAATTCACAACTGCCCCATGTTCCCTCACGAACCCAGGCTGCATTGCTGACGGCTTTTAGGCCAAGTTGACTTCTGATGCGATTGCTGGCCGATGGGATGTAGGGAGCCAGGAAAATCGCCAGCAGGCGCGTGGCTTCGGCTGCCGAGTAGAGCACGGTGTTCAGGTGGTTCTCCTGCCCAGGTTGGCGGGCCAGTTTCCAGGGTTCGCACTGTTCGATGTACTGGTTGGTGCGCCGCACCAGGCCCCAGGTGATGCTCAGAGCTGTGCCGATATCCCAACTTTCAAGGGCGGCCCCGGCATGCCAGCGAGTGTCTTCCGCGACCCGTTGGAGATCTGCCTCTAGCTCACCAGGCTGCCCTGATGCGGGGATGGCTCCGCCGCGATACCGCTTTATCATGGTGACCACCCTGTTCAGTAGATTGCCCAGATCGTTGGCCAGTTCGTCGTTATAGTGCTGAACGAGTCCGGCACGCGAGAAGTCGCCGTCCGAGGCGAACGAGAGGTTGCGCAGGAGGTAGTAGCGCACGGCATCAGCGCCAAATTCGTCTACCAGCTCCACCGGGTCGATACTGTTGCCAGCCGATTTGGAGATTTTTTGTCCTTCCAGCGTAATAAAACCATGCACTGCTACCTGTTTTGGTAGGGGTATGCCTGCTGACAGCAACATGGCGGGCCAGTAGAGACAGTGAAAGCGCGTGATGTCCTTGCCGATGACATGTGCATCCGCGGGCCAGTAGTACACGAATGTTGCTGTATCGTCAGGAAAGCCGACAGCAGTCAGGTAGTTTGTCAAAGCGTCGAACCAGACGTAGATGACGTGCTGCTCGTCACCCGGAACAGGTACGCCCCAGGCAGGCACACCGGGACGGACAAGGCGCGAGACGGAAAAGTCTCGCAGACCCTGGCGAATGATGCCCAGTACTTCCGCACGCCTGACTGCCGGCACAATGAAATCGGGATGCTCGTTGATATGCGCGAGCAGCCGATCACTGTACTTTGAGAGCGCGAAAAAGTAGTTCTCCTCCTCCAGCCATTCCGGGCTGAGGGAAAGATGGTTTGGGCATTTTCCGCCTATAAGCTCGTCGCCGATATAAAACGTGTTGCAGTTTGGACAGTACCAGCCGGAGTAGTAGGATGTATAGATGTCACCTCGCTGCTGTGCCCGGCGAAACATCTCCTGCGAAGCCCGGAAATGCTGTTCTTCCGTGGTACGAATCCAGCGATCATACGATATATCCAGGCTGGACCAGGCCAGGCGAAAGGCTTCGTCCATGCGGTTCGTCCAGGTAACGAGGTTGACATTGTTCTCTTTGGCAGCCTTTACAACATGCTGGCTATTTTCGTCAAGCCCCATGCTGAAGTAGGTGTCGTGTCCCAGCAGGCGATGATAGCGCGCAACGGCATCCGCGGCCACTTTTTCCAGTGAGTGGCCGATATGTGGAGGCCCATTTGGGTAGTCAATGGCGGTTGTCAGGTAGTAGCGTGTACTCGCAGGGTCATCCTGGGTGGTATTGGTCATGATTCACCTCTCTTTTTTTGTTGATGTACGATGATATGGATTATTGATGCTGAGAAAACTAGAGAAAACAACATGAAGGGGGCGCAGGTTTTGTCGCCTGCGCCCCCTGGTAAGTCTACTGTGTTGATACGTCTGTGCTCAAGTGAGCATTACCGTTGTCAGGATAGAGGAGGACGGCGACAACCTGCCATAGACCATAGCCATAGGCATACGACAGGTAAGGCAAAGCATAGGCATAATAAAGATGGAGGGTGAATGCGTCTGCGCCATGGTTGTCGTCCTTTTTCCTCAAGTGAGATTGCAATAGCATATAGATTGTGTACGAAAGTCTGCGATCTTTATACAAATATACTTGAAGGTTTGTGATTTGTCAAGTCTGAATTTGATTGTGGATATATGCCAATGCTTTGACTTTCCGTTTGCCTGTCAGGTAGAGTTAGTGTATAGAGTAGTGTTCCGGTAATTTCGAGGAAGTTCGTATGAACGAACTTAGAGATAAGAGAGTGCTGATCATTGGTGGTGGGATTGGGGGGCTTGCGGCGGCTATTGCATTGCGGCGAGCGGGTATTGAGGCCACTGTCTATGAGAGCGGCAATGAATTGCGGGAGATTGGGGCCGGGCTGACGCTGTGGGTCAATGCTGTACGAGCGTTGCACAAATTGGGATTGGCCGATGGGTTGGCGGCAATAGGGATGCCGATGACGCAGAGTGGAGTACGCTCCTGGCGTGGTGATGTGCTTTCCAAAACGCTAGTAGATCAACAGGCGAGGCTGAGAATACAGGCCACTGTTGTACACCGCGCTGAACTGCTGGCGATGCTTGCAAAAGCGCTTGCTAAAGAAGTGGTGCTGCTCAATACGAGGTGTGTGGGCTTTAAGCAAGATGATAGCGGCGTTTGGGCGCAATTTGCAGACGGGCGCGAGGCTTTTGGCGATGTACTGATCGGTGCTGATGGCATCCATTCGGTGATACGGGCGCAGATGTTGGGGAAGGCAAGGCCAAGGTACTCTGGATACACGAGCTGGCGTGGGGTTGCTTCATTCGATAATGAGCTATTCCCTTCTGGAGTGACCGAGACCTGGGGCAGAGGCAGGCGGTTTGGCCTGGAGCCTCTCAGCCAGAGACGGGTATTCTGGTATGCCACGTGGAATGTTGCCGAGAGGACAGAGGATAGTGCAATGGGAAGAAAACAACAGTTACTAGAGCTGTTTGGAGATTGGCATGAGCCAATTCGGGCGGTCATCGAGGCAACAGTGGAGTCCGCAATTTTGCACAACGATATCATTGATCGCCAGCCGGTGAAGCACTGGACAAAAGGACGGGTAACGCTGCTGGGAGATGCCGCTCATCCAATGACACCAAACCTGGGTCAGGGTGCCTGCCAGGCGATTGAGGATGCGGTGGTGCTGGCACAATGTTTGAAAGAGCATAAGAATGTGGTTTCTGCTTTGCAATTGTATGAAAAGAAGCGCGTATCCCGCACAAATTCGATAGTGCGCGATTCATGGCGGATTGGGCAGATCGGCCAGTTGGAGAATCCGCTGGTCTGTATGCTGCGTGATGCTCTGATGAAGAGGCTACCTGCTGGCATCCAATTGAAGCAGTTCGAGCGGATTGTGGGTTATGAAGTGTGAACATGAGTCATGAAATCATTTGACGCCTTAATTGGAGCATGATATGGTAGAGTGGCAAGTTGGGGCCGCTTAGGGCAACCGGCCCACCCTTATTGTGCGAAAGGCTTGAGCTATTGGATGCTTCTCCCGATGTCATGCTTGATCTGGGCGAGACGGCCTGTGGTGAACTTATTATGCAGATCATGCTCGCTATGCGCGAACTGGCCCCAGGTAAGACGCTACTCATCACGGCTTACGATGCCGCTGCGCCTTCAGATATTGCGGCGTGGTGCCGTATGACCGGCAATACTTTGGTGAAGACGTTACCCGACGATTCCGGCAAGCAGTTTCTCTTAAAGAAAGGACAGTAATATCCCATGCTTAACAATTTTGGCATCAATCTGACGCGCTCCATTGATGATCCAGACCGGGCGACCGTGGCGATGGTGATAGCAAACGCGGCTGTTGCCTCTGGCAAGAACACGATGGTATTTCTTAGCAGCGAGGGAGTACGCCTGGCCGTGAAAGGAGTGGCTGATGGCATTCGTGAAGAAGGTCTCCCGCCAATGGCTGACCTGGTAAAGAATTATTTGGCGGCTGGTGGTGCTTTTTGGGTCTGCTCACCGTGCTTTAAGAAGCGCGGATACGGCGAAGGTGATTTGATCGAGGGTGCAATCCTTGCTGGTGGTGCCAGGCTGGTTGAGTTCATGACGAACGATGCGACAGGCGTGTCCTATTAGGGTGTTTATTTTTTGTCACTAATCAATCTAGTACAGCGGGGATACGGGCAAAGTTTGAGTGGGGGTGGCTCACTGTAGTAGGTGTAGCAGGTGTAGTCGGTGTAGTGGGAATACGATCAGTTGTCGGGGTGGCTCACTGTGACAGGTGTGACAAGTGTGACAGGTGTGATTTGTTGTGGATGAGGAGTGTCCCACCCACAGGGCGATGGCTTGTCCTCACCCACTCGCACCAACTTAACGAGGGGTGGCGTTATCCCGTAGGGGCGGGGGTTGGGTGGTGTGGGGTGGGGACGCTTGCGTCGCCCTGGGGTGGGGTGGCTCACATCATCAGGACGAGGGCGACGCAAGCGTCCCCTCCACCCTTCCCCACCACTCCCGCCCCTACGGGAACCCCTCTTCCTCCTAAAGTTGGTGCGAATAGGCGATGGCTTGTCCTCGCCATGCTCAATTGCACTCCTTGCTTCATTTGCCAACAAAGTCAAAGAAGAGAGGGTTTTGCTCATGGATGAATATATGAAGGTTAACCAGGATCGCTGGAACGAGTTGGTGGCAATCCATGCCAGATCAGAATTCTACAATATGGGGAGTTTCAAGGCGGGTACAAAAGGGCTGAACTATCTTGAACGCGAAGAGGTAGGAGATGTTGCAGGAAAATCTCTCCTGCACTTGCAGTGCCATTTTGGGATGGATACCCTCACGTGGGCACGGCTGGGGGCAAAGGTAACCGGTATCGATTACTCGGAGAAGGCCATTGAACTGGCCCGCTCCTTGAGTACAGAGCTGGGAATTGGGGCCGACTTCGTTTGTTGCAATATTTATGACCTACCAGATAACCTATCCGGCCAGTTTGATATCGTTTACACCTCCTATGGCGTGCTGGGGTGGCTTCCCGATTTAGAACCCTGGGGCAAGATTATCGCTCACTTCCTCAAGCCTGGAGGATTGTTCTATATTGTAGAGGGGCATCCTTTTATATGGATTTTTGATGAAGGCCAGGATTTCAAGGTCAAGTATTCCTATTTTTCGCGTGAAGCGCTGAAGTTCGAAGTCCACAATACCTACGCTGATACGAATGCCCAAACAGTGAACACGACAGAGTATGGCTGGAATCATACCCTCAGTGAGATTCTTGGTTCACTGCTCTCGGCTGGCCTAAAAATCGACTTTTTTCATGAGCATACCTTCTGTGCCTGGGAGTGTTTCCCAAACATGGTGGAAGGAGAGGATGGTTTCTTTAGATTGAAGGAGAATGATGGTATGATTCCTTTGATGTTCTCACTGAAAGCTACAAAGGAAGTAAAGTAACGAGAAAGCGAGATCGCCAATGGGAAAGAAGGGCTTGCAAGCACAGGCACAGGATATTTTGCAGAGGGAACGGCAAGTAGCGATTGCACTACAACAGTGTCTAAGCAGTTTTGAGGCTGCAGATATGCATGCCGCGACATTACAGCAAGTTCTCACTTCGCTCGACGAGCTGTTTCTGCTGGTGATCGTGGGTGAATTCAATTCGGGTAAATCCGCTCTGATTAACGCGCTGCTGCGCGCTCCTGTGCTGGCCGAAGGGGTCACGCCGACGACGGCAAAAATTACGAAGGTGCGCTATGGCGTGCAGAGCAGGCAGATACAACTTGACCAGGAGACGGTGGAGCAGTTGTATCCCGCCGATTTCTTGCGCAACATCAGTATTGTAGATACGCCCGGCATCAATGCGGTACTGCGCGAGCACGAACGCATAACGAGCGATTTTATTCCGCGCAGCGACCTGATCCTGCTGGTGATCTCAGCCGACCGCTCGTTCACGGAAAGCGAGCGGAAGTTTCTGGAGGGTATGCGCAGATGGGGTAAAAAGGTGATGATCGTGCTGAATAAGGCAGATTTGCTGCGCACAGCGGCAGACCTGGCGAAGGTCACGAGCTTCATCGAGGATAATTGCAAAAGACTGCTGGGTTTCCAACCTGAGATATTTCCCGTCTCGGTCTTGCAGGCGCAGCAATCGCATAGCGCGATAGGACACGAGGCCATACGCCTGTGGGAGAGCAGCCGCATTGGGGCTTTAGAGGATTACCTGTTCCGTAAATTGGACGAGGGTGAACGGGCACGGCTGAAGCTGCTCAGCCCGCTGGGGGTGATGCAGAAGCTGATCGCGGAGACGCATAGCGCGCTGGAGCAGCGCGCCCGGCTGCTGGCCGAAGATGAGCGCACGGTGCAGGCTATCGAGGGGAATTTGCAGCAGTATCGCAAGGAGATGGAGCAGAATTTCGGGCACCGGCTCGGCGAAATCGAGAACATTGTGCTGGAGATGGGTCAACGGGGAGATCGTTTCTTTGATGACACGCTGCGC
>WNFH01002887.1_pt1 | contig 12083 bp, 8 predicted proteins | sample 5400411 | NCBI WGS metagenome assembly WNFH01 (sample SAMN13153347, study PRJNA577476) | soil metagenome | isolation source: 200 cm saprolite under Douglas fir tree site 2 hole 3 | place: USA:California | collected 2015-04-18
TTGTTCATGCACGTCACGCTGGTGCCCTTTATCGCCGCGGCCCAGGAGCTCAAGACCAAGCCGACACAGCATTCCGTCAAAGAACTGCTTAGCATCGGAATCCAGCCCGACATTCTGCTCTGCCGCACCGATCGCTTCCTCTCGAAAGAAATCAAATCGAAGATCGCGCTCTTCTGCAACGTGGAAGAAGAAGCCGTGATCACGGCGAAAGATGTGGCTTCGATCTACGAGGTGCCGGTCGTATTCTCCCGTGAAGGTGTGGACACGCTGGTGCTGCGTTATCTGCGGCTGGAAGCCAAGGATCGCGATTTGAAAGATTGGGAGGAAATTGTCCACCGAGTCTATAACCCGAAGGCCGAAGTCGCCATTGGCATCGTCGGCAAATACGTCGAATATGAGGATTCGTACAAGTCGCTGAAGGAGGCACTGGTGCACGGCGCGCTGGCGCACAACCTGAAACTGAATTTGAACTGGATTGAAGCCGAGGGATTGGAAACCGGAGATCGCACCTACGAAGAGCAGCTCGCAGATTACGATGGACTGCTGGTGCCAGGTGGATTCGGCAAGCGTGGCATCGAAGGCATGCTGATCGCCATCCGCTATGCCCGCGAGAAGAAAGTTCCCTACTTCGGCATTTGTCTGGGCATGCAAACCGCGTGCATCGAGTTTGCCCGCAATGTGTGCGGGCTGGAAGATGCTAACTCCAGCGAATTTGACCCCTCGACGCCGCACCGCGTGATCTACAAACTGCGGGAACTGCGCGGAGTGGAGGAACTGGGCGGCACTATGCGACTGGGCGCCTGGACCTGCAAGATCGAGCCCGGAACTCTGGCGCATAGGATTTACGGCAAGCTGGAGATCAGCGAACGCCACCGCCACCGCTACGAATTCAACCGTGAGTACGAAGGCACGCTCACTGCTGGCGGATTGCGAATTTCCGGATCGACGCCGGATGGGACTTATGTGGAGATCATCGAGGTTCCCGATCATCCGCATTTCATCGCCTGCCAGTTCCATCCCGAGTTCAAGTCGAAGCCGCTGGAGCCGCACCCGCTGTTCAAGACGTTCGTGGGTGCGGCCTACGAGCATGGGTTGAAGCGGCGGGCGGAGAAAGCCGCTGCCGAGGTGGAGATGTTCCACCGGCCGGAGAAAGTAGGCAGACGGTAGAGCTTAACCACCCTTCGTGGTTGAAAATGAGCATTTCATTCCAGGTCGAAGGCGTCCGCATCGGCTCTGGCGGCCTATTCCTGATTGCCGGGCCGTGCGTGATCGAGAGCGAAGAGCACGCGCTCTTCATGGCAGAAGTCATCAAAGGTGTGACTCGCTCGCTGAACTTCCCTTTCATCTTCAAAGCGTCCTACGACAAGGCAAATCGGACTTCGATCCGCAGCTATCGCGGTCCCGGCCTCACCGAGGGCCTGCGCATCTTGAAAAGAGTGAAGGACGAGGTGCACATCCCGGTGCTCACTGATGTTCACGAAACCGCGGACGTCCCCAAGGTCGCGGAAGTGGCGGACGTATTGCAGGTTCCCGCGTTCCTGTGCCGGCAGACTGACCTCGTCGTGGCCGCCGCCATGAGCGAGCGCGCGGTGAACATCAAGAAGGGCCAGTTCGTCTCCCCCTGGGACATGCGGCACGTGGTGGACAAGTGCCATACCGCGGGCAACGACAAGGTCTTCATCACCGAGCGTGGCAGCTCGTTCGGCTACAACAATCTGGTGGTGGATATGCGCTCACTGGCCATCATGCGCAAGTTCGCGCCGGTGGTGTTTGACGCCACCCATTCCGTACAGTTGCCTTCAGCATCAGCCGATGGAGATCATGCCGTGAGTGGTGGACAGCCGGAGTTCATTCCCGTGCTGGCGCGCGCAGCGGTGGGCGCGGGCGTTGACGGCGTGTTCCTGGAAGTCCACGACAATCCCAAGGAAGCCAAATCCGACGGGGCGAATGCGCTGGAGTCCACGAAATTGCGGGGGGTGTTGAAAGAGCTGCTAGCGGTGCAACAGGCGATAGTGCATGCCCACGAGAGCCCGTAAGGCATAGCAACGCCGGAGGCCTTTGCGTGAATAACTGGATTTTCGTCGCCAGCAGCCATGAATCAGATGGCCGAACTTTCACCCCCGATGAGATATTTCGGCGACGTATGGAGGACAAGTTCTGGGGGCTAGGAGAAAAGACGCCTAACCGCAAGAACCTCCAACAAGGCGATCAGGTCGTTTTCTATCTCGGGAATCCTCGGAAACACTTCGTGGGATCCGCCCGCCTGGCAACGGCATCTTTCCCTCTCTCTCCAAAAGAGCAGGAGGATTTTGCTCATGGCACCGAATTCTTCCGAGCCTCCTATGGAGTACGGTTGAACGAAATAAGCATTTGGGATCCGCCGAAACCGGTCATCGAATTGCTAGGAGGATTGTCTTTTATTCAGAACAAACAACACTGGGGAACCTACCTCCAAGGCGGTGTTCGTGGCCTTAGTGAAGCGGATTTCTCAGCCATCCTACAGGGTAACTCGAGTCCCTCAGTTTGCTCCACGCCAGATGAGTTAGAAAAACAGACAGAATTCGCACTCGAGACGCATCTCGAGGAGTTTCTGGACAGAAACTGGGACAGCATCGATTTTGGAGCGAAACTGGAGAGATATAAAGAAGGCGACCAGGATGGACGTCAGTTTCCTGCCGGTCGCTGGTACATAGATTTCTTGTGCACAGACAAGTTGACCGGCGATTTCGTCGTGGTCGAGCTCAAACGAGGCCAAACTGGTGACTCGACAATAGGCCAAGTCTTGCGCTACATGCAGTACATCAAGGAAAAAGTAGCAAGACCGGATCAGTCCGTTCGTGGAATCATTATTGCTAAGGACATCGATGAGGCTCTGATGTACGCAGTCAGGGGGCTTCCCAATGTCTCGGTTCTTACGTATCAGATAGACTTTACCCTGTCGGTCGCGAAGAAATAGCCCCGCACGCCCAGACGCGCGTCTTGAAGGAGATGCCCACCGAATCCGCTAACATCCCCTTCACGTTGCTGCGTAGCTCACGCAGCTAGCAATTCTTCCAACACTCCCCCGCAGCTTCGTTGATTTTCCAGCCCAGTCTGGCCCTGCCACTTTCGGCGATGTCACTTTGGTGACCTTGTGTGAGGGCACGATTCGTGCCGAAAATGAGGTATGAATGCCTACCTACTCGCGAGTGGCATAGTGTCCTGTGTGTTGACAGTGGCCTGCTCTCGCGGGGAACCAGAGCACCCACCCGCTTCGGTATCGACATCATCAACTACGATCATGCAGGTTGCAAGTTCGGCTGCTCCAATCTCCGCCCGGCCTCCCGTGGAAGGAGCGCCGGCTGCCGTTACTCAAGCTTCCACCTCGCCGAAGGTGGTGGTTTCCGATGTCACCGAGGGTCCCTTCCGCGTAGGCAACCAGAGCTACACCTTCGTGAAGCACGTGCAGAAGATTGAGGGCTCCAAGTCCGCTGATGATTTAACCGTTGAGTGGTGGGAGTTACGCGATGCAAGCGGAAAACCCATCTATCGCCAGCAGTGCCCGGTGAATTTTGCGAACGGAACCTTCGCAGACACCGAGGATGTAGACGCGCGAGAGCTGAAGGCGAGCTTGGGACAGGGGATTTTGCTTTATGGAGGAGGATTACCTTCCGCGCCGGGCACGGGGTGGTGGGTCCAGGTTTTCGGACTGATCAATGGCAAACTTACGCCTCTGGGTGCGCCGATGAGCACAGAAGGCGGCTTTATCGGCGAGGATGTGGAAAACTACCAGCCAACCGCGATGTTCCGGGGGCAGCGCCCGCAGACCGTATCGCACGACGTTCTGAAATTCCGAGTGTGGGCGGGGAATTTCAGCATCGTCTACAGCGTGATACTCGATTGGATCCAAGGCACCGTACGTCCAGCGTGGAGGTGTACGACTGCCCAGGGCCAGGTCTCGGCTTGCCGCTACAAAGTCGAAGCCGATCCGGTGCGCGGCAAAGAGATGACGTTCGTCAGACTTTTCCCCGAGCCAGAGGACGGTTTTACTCCGAAACATGTGGTCGTAAAGCCGGACTCGAAGATTGAGTACATCGAAGCCGAGGTTCCCATCTCCTGGAGCACGGACCAAAACAACATCAGTTTCGGAGTATCCAACTCCGGCAAGTTGTGGCTGCACATTAAGGTCGACGGGCAGGACGGCTGGATTTCTGGCGAAGAAGATTTTGAAGCCGTGGGTCTGCCGCAAGCCGGATAGCCTCAATCCAACCTCCGGCTGAATCTGCTACCATCCCATTCTCATCTGACGGCCAGGCCATGCTGATTCTTTCCACTATCGCCGGCATCGTCATCATCCTGGCCATCCTACTGGATGCGTTTGAAACCGTTGTCCTTCCCCGCCGAGTCACCCGGCACTTCCGCCTGACGGCGTTGTTCTATCGCAATACCTGGAGGCCTTGGGCCAGGCTGGCCCAGCTTATCCCGTTACCGGCACGACGTGAGGCTTTTCTCGGCTACTTCGGACCTCTGTCGCTGATTTTCTTACTGGCGTTGTGGGCGGCCGGATTGATCCTCGGCTTTGCCCTTTTGCAGTACGGCGCCGGCCAGCATCTTCACCTGGGAAACGAAGCGGTTGACTTTTGGGTGGTTCTTTATTCCAGTGGTGAGACTTTCTTTACTCTGGGCTACGGCGACGTAGTCCCCATAGCCGGATTGTCCCGGATGCTGGCAGTTTTGGAAGCGGGGATGGGCTTTGCCTTTCTGGGCGTGGTCATCGGCTATCTGCCCACAATCTATTCTGCGTTTTCCAGGCGAGAGATCCAGATCTCTTTATTGGACGCACGCGCCGGTTCGCCACCAACCGCTGCAGAGCTACTGACAAGATTCGGCAAGTGCCCGCAACAGGGTGTACTCGATCAGATCCTGCGCGATTGGGAGCGCTGGGCGGCCGAGGTGCTGGAGAGTCATCTTTCCTACCCGGTGCTCAGCTTCTTCCGCTCGCAGCACAACAATCAATCCTGGTTGGGCGCGCTGACCATGATTCTGGATAGCAGCGCCCTCATCATAGCCGGCGTGGATGGAATTGCCGAGCACCAGGCGAGGCTTACTTTTGCGATGGCACGGCACGCGGTTGTCGACCTGGCACAGGTGGTCAATGCACGCCACCATCCATTCGCGAAAGATCGTTTGGCGGCAGAGGAACTCACGCGACTGCGGGAAACCTTGGTTACGCGCGGTTTGCGACTGCGAGATGACGCCGAGGCCGAGCAGAAACTGTCATATTTGCGCTCGCAATATGAACCCTACGCTCAGGCTATCGCACGCAGGCTGTTCATCACCCTGCCCCCATGGATGCATGCCGACAAGAAAAAAGATAACTGGCAGGCGGGGCCGTGGGACCGGGCCATCCAGGCCAGGAGTCTGGGCGAGCGCGTGCAAAGGATGGACGATCATTTCTGAGCAGGAGCAGTTCAGCAGTAAGCAGTCAGCATTCCGTCCCTTTGAGTTTGCCCATCAGCACAGAACCGTAGCGATTAAATGCTGAGTGCTGATTGCGGAGTGCTCGGCTCCGCGTGCTAACATCCTCATCTCCCATGAAACACGTTGGCGAAAATGTAGTGCGGATTGAGGCGGAGGCGCTGCGCGCGCTGGCCGACCGCATTGCCGGCCCGATGGCTGAGGCTTTCAATCGCGCCGTGGAGTTGCTCTACGCCTGCAGTGGGCGCGTGGTGGTCACGGGCATGGGCAAGAGCGGCATCATCGCGCGGAAGATTGCGGCCACCCTGAGTTCCACGGGGACACCGGCTTTGTTCATGCATCCTGTCGAAGCGGTACACGGGGATCTCGGCATGGTGGTGCGCGGTGACGTCGTGCTGGCGCTTTCCTCGAGCGGAGAAACGGAAGAGATTTTGAGCCTGCTGGCGACCCTCAAGCGGCTGCAGGTGCCGCTGATTAGTTTTACTGGAGATCCAATCTGCAATTTCCTTCAGGGGCTAAAGCCCGGCTCTAAGGGTTCAGCTACCGGCACGCTTCGACTTCGCTCAGGGCAGGCTCCTAAAGCCGTGCCCTCCCGCAGTACTCCTGGCGGAAACCGCACGCTCAACGCGGGCGAGGGCGCCCGCTCCACACCGAGCCAGCTTTCCACTCTGGCGGCCGCGGCCGATGTCGCCCTGGACTGCTCGGTGGCCAAGGAAGCCTGCTCACTGGGGCTGGCGCCGACCGCTTCGACCACGACCATGCTCGCACTGGGCGATGCACTGGCGATGGCACTCGCCGAAAAGCGGGGCTTCAAGGAAGAAGATTTTGCCAATCTGCATCCCGGGGGCAAGCTGGGCAAGCGCCTGGCGCGGGTGGAAACGCTGATGCATAGCGGAGACGCCGTGCCCCGGGTCGCACCGCAGACCAGGATGCCCGACGTGATCTATGAGATGTCGCGGAAGAAGCTGGGTGTGGCCACAGTAGTCGAAGGCGAAACGCTGGTCGGCATTATTAGCGACGGCGATTTGCGGCGGCTGCTGGAGCGGCGCGGCAAGGACGTGCTCGATCTCACCGCGGGCGAGTGCATGACCAAGACTCCCAGGACTATCTCCGGACAGGAGTTCGCAGCCAGCGCATTGGCCATGATGGAAGAAAAGAAAATCACGTCGCTGGTGGTCGTGGATGGCAATGGCAAGCTGGAAGGCATCGTGCACCTCCACGATTTGTGGGGAACCGAAATGATGTAGGAATTGAATCATTGAGTGGTTGAATCATTTAGTCATTCAAGAACCATGAGCCAACGGCATCTCGTTCTGCACGGCAAAGTACAATAGGCAAGGGGCATAATGGTTCAATGATTCAATCTCTCAATGAGTCAATTCCATGTACCACTACGATCCCAATACGGCGCTGGAAGAACTGACCGAAGAAGCTACTCTCCCCAATCCGGTCCACGTGCGTGACATGATTCTGCGCAAGCGGCTCACCGCGGATCGGTCGCTGGAGCTGAACCGGCTGTTCGTCGAGTATCAGAAATTCTTCGGCGAGACGCAGAAGCTGGGGAAAGAAATCCTGAGGCAGTTGGCGGGATAGGTTCTACTTTGGAGATCCGTCGGAAGAAGCGTCCGGTGACCGTGACGGATTTTCTCGAAGTTCGGCGGCCTCATCCCAACCTTCGCGGATGCGGCGCACGTACTCGTCAGCGTGTTCATCGGCCCAAAGATCTTTGCCGTCGCCGTACAAAGCGAGTAGCGGATCATCTTCTGGCTTGAGACTCATCGCTTTATTCTAAAGCCACTGGGTTTCCAATCGGGCGTATCTTGAGTGCGTTTGACACCCAAGATTTAAGACGGAAGATTCCAAGGCAGCCTAACCATCGCGGGGGTCAGCCTCCCGCCGAGCCTATGCTCGGCCGGACAGCCGAGGGCGGCTGTCCCCACGTGGGGTGTGCCGCTGCAATCATTTACAATCGAGAATTCTGTATTGTTGTTGAGAACGCAACCATGCATCGCTGGTCTGAACTTTTCATTCCGACTCTGCGCGAATCTCCGGCGGACGCCGAGGTTGCCAGCCACAAATTTCTGGTGCGGGCGGGCTACATCCGGCAGCTCGCCGCCGGGATCTATTGCTATCTTTTTCTGGGACAGCGCTCGTTCAACAAAATAATCGGCATTGTGCGCCAGGAGATGGACAAGATCGGGCAGGAGTTCTATCTGCCGGCGCTGCATCCGCGCGAGCTTTGGGAATCCAGCGGGCGCTGGGCGGCGATGGGGGACAACATGTTCCGCCTGAAAGACCGCAAGGGGGCCGATTATTGCCTGGGCATGACCGAAGAGGAAGTCATGACCGAGATCGCGCGCAAGGAACTGCGCAGCTACAAGCAGTTGCCCCAGATCTGGTACCAGATCCAAACAAAATTCCGAGATGAAGCCCGCCCCAAGTCCGGCCTGCTGCGAGTGCGGCAGTTCATCATGAAAGACTCCTACTCTTTCGATATGGACCCCGCCGGACTGGACGTTTCCTATCGGAAGCATTACGACGCTTACTGCCGCATCTTCGACCGCTGCGGGTTGACCTACACGGTGGTGGAAGCGCATTCGGGCGCGATGGGGGGCTCGCAGTCGCACGAGTTCGTAGTGCGGACGCTGGCGGGAGAGGACCAGATCGTGAGCTGCGAAAGCTGCAGTTACGCTGCCAACCTGGAGAAGGCGACCTCCAGGCTCGCAGCGGTGGAAGATTTGGCCGCGGCGGGAGACGGCAAGCCGCTCGAAGTGCACACGCCGGGGATGAAGACGATTGAAGATGTGGCGCGATTCCTGGGCGTGTCTCCGAAGAACAAGATCAAAACGCTGGCCTTGATGGCGGATGAAAAGGATCCCAAGACCGGGAAGTCGAGGCCGCGTGCGATTGTGGTGCTTTTGCGCGGCGACCACCAGCTCAATGAAGCCAAGCTGTCCTCGGCGCTGGCGGGGAAGGAAACGCGGCCCATGCAGGAAGACGAGATCAAGCAAGTGTTGGGTTCTCCGGCGGGATTCCTGGGACCGACCGGTATTGGCTGGGCAAATGACTGGAAAGACCTTGAGCACCCGGTTCTGCTGATGGACAAAGCTCTCGAAGGTCGCAAGAACCTGATCGCCGGGGCGAACAAACAAGACTACCACCTGAAAAATGTGACGCCCGGCCGTGACTTCCAGCCGACCGCATATGCCGACCTGCGCGCTGTGGCCGCGGGCGAGGCCTGTCCCAACTGCGGCGCCCCGCTGCGCATAGATAGCGCCGTCGAAGTTGGGCACATCTTCAAGCTGGGCTACAAGTATTCGGAGTCCATGGGGGCGCGGGTGCTCGACCGCAACGGCAAAGAGGTCACACCGATCATGGGAAGTTATGGGATCGGGATCGAGCGCATCCTGACCGCCGCCGTCGAGCAGAGCAATGATGAGAACGGCTTTTGGCTGCCGCCGCAGATCGCGCCCTTCGAAATCATCGTCACTCCGACCAATGCAGCGGACGAAAAGCTGATGACCACGGGGGTGGACATCGCCCGCAGACTCGAGGCCGCCGGCTTCGAGGTGTTACTGGACGACAGGGACGAAAGGCCAGGGGTAAAGTTCAAAGATGCTGACCTAGTGGGCATTCCCTATCGTGTAAACGTGGGCAAGAAGGTTACCGAAGGTACTGTGGAAGTGGTTCGGCGCTCGACACGGGAAATGCAGGATGCTAGCATCGCGGCAATAACCGATTACTTCGAAAGGGCTTTAAGGCCTGTGCGCTAGCCGTTCGCACTCCTGGCGCGCAGCCGAAGGTGGAGCGCGCTATGGGGAGAATCAAACTCGTTGTTGGAATCCTGGCTATCGTTGCCGCGGTGTATTTATGCGCGGAGTTGATTCCGCCCTTCTTTTCTAACTACCAGTTCGAGGACGCCATCAAGACGGAGGCGCTGCAAAGCACTTACACCGCCAGAACTGAAGATGCCATTCGGGAGAGCATTTTCAAGAAGGCGCAGGACCTGGAAATCCCGGTCACCAAGGACGATATCAAGGTGCAGCGCAGCGGCACTATGGGTAATGGTTCGCTCACCATCGAAACCCAATACACGGTGCACCTGAACCTGCCCGGTTATCCACTCGACCTGCACTTCAATCCGTCGTCCAGGAACAAGGGCGTCTTCTAGGAAACGGGGCACGCAGCCATCCCATGTGATTTAGAATAAGCTGTCAGGAGTTTGCCATAACTGTTTTGGCAGTGCGCTCTGGCTGATCCCGGCTCGCGGGCAACACTCGGGCTAGAGGATGAAGGTTCTGCACGGCAGCTCCTGCTCTGGATAACACATTCGCGCGCCACGTCATCTCACTAAGACGTACGCAATTGTGTTCTCGACAAGAAGGGTGCTCCGCGCAACGAACGTGGCCATTAAACTCAAGATCGCAAAAAACCACAGAACGGGGAAAGGCCTCGCGCGCGACCCGGTAGTGAGAATTGCCATGACGGTCTTCATCGTCCTGGCGACGGTGGCGGGCGGGATCTTCACCTACTATTACATCCGGTACGACCGAATCATTGACCAGCGCTTCAAAGGCCCGGTGTTCAGCAACTCCGCCAAGATTTACGCCATACCGCATGCCGTACGGGTGGGCCAGAGGACCGATTCCAAGGAGATTGCCGCACAACTGCGCCGGGCAGGCTATTCCGACAAGGATGGCCAATCCTTGATGGGCAGCTACCGCCTACTCAAGAACGGTATCGAGATCAATCCCGGTCCCGATTCCTATCACAGTCCGGAGCCGGCCACCATCTACATGCGGGGCGGGCAGGTGGACAGCATCAGCGGCAAGTCAGGCGATCTGGCAGCCTACGAACTCGAACCGCAGATGATTACCGCGCTGTTTGACGCCGAACAGCGATCCAAACGGCAAGTGGTCAAATATGACGAGATCCCCAAGATCATGGTGGACGCGGTGCTGGCCATCGAGGACCGGCGCTTCTTCGAGCACGGTGGGGTGAATTTCGTCCGCATGGCGGAGGCCACCTGGGTGGATTTGACTCATCAGCGGCATGAGCAAGGTGGTTCCACGATTACGATGCAGCTCTCCCGCGGCTTCTTTCTCTCTCCGCAAAAAACCGTGAAGCGCAAACTGGTCGAGATGCTGATCGCGATGGAACTGGAGCAGAAGTTCAGCAAACAACAGATTTTCGGGTTCTATGCCAACTGGGTGGACCTGGGCCAGCGCGGCTCATTCGCCATCAGCGGTTTCGCCGAAGCCTCGCGGGCCTATTTCAACAAAGATCTGAAGGACATCACTTTGCCCGAGGCAGCCCTGCTGGCGGGAATCATCCAGCGGCCCAGCTATCTCTCACCCTACCGGCACCCGGAGCGCGCCCTCGAACGCCGCAACCTGGTGCTGGACAGCATGGTGGAGAATCATGCCATCACGAAAGCGGAGGCGGAGAAGGCGAAGGCCACGCCCTTGAAGCTGGCGCCGCCCAACGTGGAAGCCAGCGACGCGCCTTACTTTGTCGACCTGGTCCGTGAAACCCTGATCAGCAAACTCGACGAGCGTCAAATGAACGACCAGTCCTACCGGGTGTATACCACGCTTGATCCCGACCTGCAGAAAGCCGCCGCCCAAGCCGTGGAAATGGGCATGAAGCTGGTGGACGAGCAGGTGACGAAGCTGCGTACCAAGCGCATCAAAGTAGGGAAAAAGGTCGAAACCAAGATCCAGCCAGGGCCGGACGCGCAAGTGGCGCTGGTGGCACTCGATCCCCACACGGGTGAAGTGCTGGCCCTGGTGGGCGGACGAAATTACGGGCTCAGCCAACTGAACCATGCGGTGGCGAGACGGCCCACGGGATCCGTCTTCAAACCGTTTGTCTATGCCGCGGCCATGAATACGGCGTTGGACGGGACTAATCCGGTGTTTACCCCGGCGTCGAGCGTTGAAGATCAACCGACTACGTTCTCCTATGGCGACCAGATCTACGAGCCGCGGAACTACAAAGAGGAGTACCACGGGGAAGTCACAGCGCGGTACGCGCTGGCCCTCTCGTTGAACAACGCGACGGTGAAGCTGGCGGAGCAAGTGGGTTACGACAAAGTGGCGGATCTGGCGAAAGCTGCGGGGATCACGTCGGTGAAAGCCACACCGGCGATGGCACTGGGCGCCTACGATGCCACCCCTCTGGACATGGCTGCTGCTTACAGCGTGTTTGCGAATGCGGGTGTACGCATCTCGCCGGTTATGGTCAACTCGGTGCGCAACGCCAACGGCGATGTGGTGATGGACTTCAAGCCGGAAAAGCGGCAGGTGCTCGATCCGCGCGTCAGTTTCGTGATGACCAACATGATGGAGGGCGTGCTGAACTTCGGGACGGCGTTTCCGGTTCGCGCCCGCGGCTTTAACGCTCCCGCCGCGGGCAAGACGGGAAGCTCGCACGATGGGTGGTTTGCCGGCTACACCAGCAATCTTCTATGCATCGTGTGGGTCGGCTACGACGATTACAGCGATCTTCACCTGAGTGGAGCCCAGACCGCCGCACCCATCTGGGCGGAGTTCATGAAGAAGGCGGTCGCATTGCCACAATACTCGGATGTGAAACCGTTCGGCCAGCCTGCCGGCGTCGTGGAC
>WNFH01004499.1_pt1 | contig 12083 bp, 10 predicted proteins | sample 5400411 | NCBI WGS metagenome assembly WNFH01 (sample SAMN13153347, study PRJNA577476) | soil metagenome | isolation source: 200 cm saprolite under Douglas fir tree site 2 hole 3 | place: USA:California | collected 2015-04-18
TCCAGTACCTTCAAAGGTAAATCTTCATAGCCCCGTATAGCGAGCCTGTAGAGCAGATAGGGAAGATCAGCATAGAGCGAACCATCAAGGATGAGCGTATGACCATCTCCGCTCTCGACAAATTTCAGAGCCAGGTCCAATTCGAGTGAACGCATCAAGAGTGCAGCACAGCGATCAACTGCCGGACGTTCGATTTCACCTCGTAACAGGCGGGTATCGACGACAGAATTGCGCAGCCCATTCGGTCCAATCAGCAATGCTTGTGCGATAACCCAATCCGCCCCACTACTTAAAGCTCGTATCGCACGAGAGCCATCTACTGCTGCCGCCGGTGATATGCTCTGGTCCATATTCCTGGTATGCTCAGGCTCGAATGGGTGCCAGTGGGCCTGTATACCTCTCGCAAGAAGGTGTTCAACCTCATCATCCGGTTTACTTGATAACCCGGGTAAATGAAGCCATTCGCTGCTCCTCTCCCCGACTATAGCTAGACCACTAGGACGAGTCTCCAGTTTAGAAAAGCACCAAGCGTGTGATAAAGGAAATATTCTCTAGTAGATGGCTACTACTCAGGTCTAAGAAAGCTACAAAAGTGCGTTTACACTCATTCTCACTTTCAGCTATTTACTTAGACATACCAAGAACAGCATGCAAGTAAAAGAGACCTCAAAAAAGATATCTACTCCCTCTGAAATACATGTGGAATATATTATATCGAGAAAAAGCATATCACAGCAGTCAATATGTCACTATGTGGCTATGTGGCTTTCCTCCTCCCCTTGTAGTTTCTCCTCGTACATCTTGTTCCCGAGACGTTCATACCTGAACGCTTCAGGACCACGTCCGAGATGGTATACTTCCTGTAGAGTTTCTCGGCCTCCAATGTTCCTATCTAGTGAAGGAGATGCACAATGAACACAAATGTCAGGACCCGGCAGGGTGTGGTTCGGGGGAGCATGGTTGAAGGAGTGGCTACCTTCAAAGGGATTCCCTATGCGGCCCCGCCTTTCGGCTCCAATCGTTTTCAACCGCCTCGCCCAGCGGAGTCATGGGATGGCGTGCGCGAAGCGTTCAGTTATGGCCCGACGGTGCCAAAACCGCCGTATTTTCCGCCGTTCGACACCCTTCTCGCGGAGCCAGTCATCGAAGGCGAGGACTGCCTGAACCTCAATATCTGGACCCCGGACCTCGGCCGGGTCGGGCTGCCCGTCATGGTCTGGATTCATGGCGGTGCTTTTACGAACGGGTCTAGTGCCGTACCCGATTATGATGGCAGTCGCTTCGCCCGCGACGGAGTGGTCTGCGTGACCATCAACTACCGTCTCGGCGTGGACGGCTTCCTCTACCTGGGTGACGAGAGCGCCAACCTCGGCCTGCTCGACCAGGTCGCGGCCCTCGTCTGGGTGCAGGAGAATATCGCTGCCTTCGGTGGTGATCCGCAGAACGTCACCATCTTTGGCGAGTCGGCTGGCGGCATGAGCGTCGCTACGCTGCTCTCGATGCCGCGCGCAGCGGGTCTCTTCCACCGGGCCATCGCCGAGAGTGGAGCAGGCCATCACGTCCTCTCACCCTCGACCGCGCGGGGCATCGGCCAGTACCTTGCAGAGAAGCTTGGGGTCGAACCGACCCGCGAGGCCATGGCAGCGGTTCCCATCGACCGCATGGTTCAGGCCCAGGTGAAGCTGAGCGGCGATCTTTTCTCGCACCCCGACCCAGGGCGCTGGGGTGAGGCAGCGGCTAACCTGATGCCGTTCGAGCCGGTGATTGACGGGGATGTCCTCCCCGCGCGTCCAATCGACCGCATTGTGGCCGGTGCTGGTGCGGGCGTTGATCTGATGGTCGGAACCAACACCGAGGAAGAGCGGCTGTTCATGGTCCCCAATGGCGCGATCAACTTCATCACCGAGGACATCCTGGTCGGGACCATCGCGGCGTATGGACTGCCGGTCGCAGAGACGCTTGCCACCTACCGGGCAACACGACGTAGCGCCGGTGCTGGCGACCTGCAGGAGGCCATCGTCACTGACTGGTTCTTCCGTATCCCTGCCATCCGCCTGGCCGAGGCACATACGCAGGGCACCGGGCGCACCTACATGTACGAGTTCGCCTGGCGGTCACCGCAGTTCGCTGGACAGCTCGGCGCGTGCCATGCCCTGGAGATCCCCTTCGTCTTCGACACGCTCGATAAAGAGGGGCACGAGCCCCTCTGGGGGGCCACTGCTCCGCAGCAGCTTGCTGACGCGATGCACCCGGCCTGGGTCGCCTTTGCCACGAAGGGCGATCCAGGCTGGCCACAATACGACCTGAAGCGGAGGATGACAATGCGGTTCGACATGACGCCGGAGATGGTGGAAGACCCCCGATCTGCGGAGCGTGTCCTGTGGGAGGGACTGCGCTAGCGGCTGGTGCCGCTGAACCAGAATCCGGGCAAGAAGGAAACCTCTGTTATTTATGTAGACATCTTGGCAAGATGTCTACATAAAACAGGTTGATGTAGCACACATTTCTTCCAGAAAGTGTCTACATAACCTTATAACACACATTCGGGGTCTTTGATGCTCAACTGCCGGTGCACAAACCACTTCGTGGCTGGACAGCCGCCATGACATACGTCGTACTGTCCGCAGCCAGAACAGGCTCCTCCACCCATCTTACGATAGTAGTCAAAGAGCACCGAGTTTTGCCAGATCTCCCTGAAGCTCTGCGTGTGCAGATTACCCGCCTCAAACTCCGGAGCCTGGAAGAAGGCGCACGGATAGACCTCACCCTCTGGACAGATACAGCACGTAGCCGTCGCCGCTCCGCATATATCGAGGCCTGCTAACATAGTGCCGAAGGCATTGAGGTGGAAGAAAGAATCTGCCGTCAAAACATCCGGGTGTGCCGTTAACCAATTCGTAAACTCGCGGTATTGCTCTTTTGTCGGGTGCAATTCTGCCCATACCTCTTGTCCACGCCCTGAAGGACGCAAACGGGTCACGCGCAGCCTGGCATTGAAGCTCGCGGCGATCTCGTAAAGAGTATCCAGTTCATAGAAGCTATGACGGGTCAATACGCTGTTCACCGTCAGGCTATGGTTCTCAGCCGCCAGCAGCTCCAGACCACGAAGCGCACGCTGGAAGACGCCTTTTCCGCGTATACTATCATTCGTCTGCGGTGTGCCACCATCCAGGCTCACCTGAAAGTAGAGCGGTTCAAACTGCTTGAGACGACGGGCACGGTCTGCTGTAATCAACGTCCCATTAGTGCTAATGCACATGACAAGTCCACGCGTCGTACAGCGTTCGAGCACCCGCCAGATGCCAGGATAAATAAACGGTTCGCCGCCGCCAAAATGAATCTGGAAGACCTGCATATCCGCCAGTTCATCGACCAGTGCCAGTGCCTGCTCCGTTTTCAACTCGCCTGGGCGGCGATGTCCCGACGATGATAGGCAATGGATGCAGGCAATGTTGCATGCCGCAGTAATCTCCCATGTGACGGTAATCGGTGCTGAAAGTCCGCCCCGCAGGAAGCGTTGCGAGCCACTTCTCTGCTTTTGAGGGACCATCTCACCCGTCTGTTGCATCGCTGCAAGGGCGTTTGGGTGGACAGGTGACCGGCCGGGTCGTTCCATAAAACGCACGAATTCCGTCATCAAGAAAACTCCTCTCATGAACATAGCAGCTTGCTGGATGTCTACTATTGTACCTGGATGTATCCTCTTTTCACCAGATCGTCGAGGGCGCTATACAATCTTCGTTTGCTGGCCTCGGAGTAACGACTGCCCTCAATCGCTGCGCTAACATCACCATTATGCTGCTGTTGACCGGTGATCAGTAACTCGATCAGCTGGGGTGAATTGATGAAAGAGAGGGCACCTCTATCAGCGCAGCCGTATTTATAGAGGATGCCCCCAAAAGACTCGCGGCGAATCTTGACCTCTGCGATAAGTCGATACTGTGCAGCGGATTGAGACATGCTGGCCTCCTCACATAGACAAAGCAACTGATAGGAGCACAGAACCTCATACCTGGTCGGGATCTATCCCAAGTGAGCGCAGTTTTTCAGCCAGTGCCTCTGCTCTACGTGCCTCCGCCTCTGCTTTCCGCTCCTGCGCCTCACCGAAGCTGAGGCGCAGCAGACCATTCCTGTCGTAGAGTCTGAGATACTCCATCTCCGGCACCAAAAAGCTGTCCAGGGAAGGACTCCAGAGACGACCATTGGCATCGACTGGCATCTCTCTTATCGCCCGCTTGCCCTGCTCAAGCTGCCAGCCAAAGAGCCGCTGGGAAGTGCCTCGCCAGGCGGGAGGATCATTAGGATCGTAGGCAAAGTACTCTTCCACTCCCATCAACGCGTACTGCATAGGCTTCTCATGCAGATCCTTTTTCCAGGTCTCCTCAGAAGCAATCTCGAAGACGACCTGCGGAGCAGGCCCGGTCTTGCCCACGCGCCAGCTTCTCACATGCCGGAAGTGTACCCCTTTGATCACCGCAATATCCGGTTCCAGGGGATATTCTCTTGGATTGGGCGTTTGATAGAAATTGAGGTTATTATAGACAGCGCAGACCTGCTCACGCAAGAGCCAGGTGAGCACCTTAACCAGGTAGTGAACGAGCGCAGCATGGACAGACGCTTCCCCCATCAAATCCTTTTCTGTGGGGTGGGAATCGTAGTAGTACGCTACCTCGTGTTCAACTTGCCTGGCCATCGTGCTCTCCTTTCGTGAGTACGGGTCGCTTACCAAAGTCTCCAAAACCCCATCCTTGTCCTGTTAGCCCTTCCTGGCGGAACGACAGGCGCAGTTCTATGATAACATACTCTCAGGGGGCCTAACAAGAGAGGCTTGGCAAGCCTTGTATTCCCACTTATCTGATGGTATGCTTTCTACAGCGTACTGAATACCAACAGCAAAACGAGGACATACCGATGGCAGAGACCACCAGGCCAACCGGCGAAGCCGCAATCAATGAAGAGACTCCCACCATAGAAAACTCCAACGCAGAGCAGTCCACAGAGGCAGTGGAGTTGGATGAAGAGCTGGAGCTAGAAGAGGAACTCATCATCGAAGATTTCACCATCGATGGCATCTGTGGTGTCTACTAACTCTACGAACTCGCGCTTCCACGATCGCACTGTATTTATTACAGGCGCGGCGCGTGGTATGGGGCGCGCTCATGCCCTCGCATTTGCTCGTGAAGGCGCACGCCTCGTGGTATGTGACGCCTGTCGCCAGTACAACACCGTGCCTTATGCGCTGACGCAACCCGAAGAGTTAGCGTCACTTGCCTCCGAGATCGAGCAGATGGGGCGCCCAGTTCTCGCGGAACAGGTAGATGTGACGAACCTTGCCGCCATGTCGGCGCTGGCGGAACGAGCGCAGCGCGAACTTGGTCCCATCGATATCCTGGTAGCAAATGCCGGCCTGTATTCCTTCGCGCCCAGCTGGGAATTGACGGAAGAACAATGGGACGAAACCGTGAATGTCGATCTCAAGGGTGTCTGGATTACCTGCAAGGTGTACATTCCGCAGATGCTCAGCAGGCGCAGCGGCAAAATTATATGCATCTCATCAACGGCAGGGCTCAAGGGCATGGCGCACCTGGCGCACTATGTCGCCGCCAAACATGGCGTCCTGGGCCTCGTCAAGACACTTGCCATCGAACTGGCTCCCTATAACATCAATGTGAATGCCGTGTGTCCGACCAGCGTTGATACCGCCATGTGCCGTAACCAGGCGTTATATGATGCGTTCGCGGGTGGCCCTGGTCCACTGGCCACCTATGAGCATATGTTGGAGTTGATGAATCAACTCAATCTCTTTCCCGATCGGAACCTGCTACCCCCCGAGGCAATCAGTGCAGCCGTATTGTGGCTGGCATCTGACGAAGCTCGTCACCTGACAGGCTGTGCCCTGCCGGTCGATGCTGGCTATTTGACGCGATAAAATGATTGTGCAATGCGCGCATCGTTTTGACAGGAAGCTAATCCATGTGATAGCATGCAACATTCCTGAGTTATGGACCCAATGCAGCGTAGAAGCGAGAATATGACAACTTTCCCGTTCAGCGCTATAGTCGGGCAGCAGAAGATGCGGCTTGCCCTCATACTCAACGCCATCGATCCATCGATTGGTGGGGTCCTCATCTGTGGGCGTAGAGGCACAGGCAAATCGACGGCCGTACGTGCGCTAACCAGCCTGCTTCCCCCTATTATAGGCATAGCTGACTGCCCTTACTTCTGCGATCCGGCTGCTCCACAATGGATGTGCGGCGGTTGCCAGGCTCGTCACGAGCACAAAGAAACATTCCCAAAGGCTCAACACCCTGTACACCTGGTAACGCTCCCACTCAATGCCAGCGAAGATCGGGTTGCCGGCAGCTTCGATCTTGCAACGGCCCTGGCAAGTGGCGTCTACCATTTCGCGCCGGGGTTGCTGGCTGCAGCCAATCGCGGTTTACTCTACGTCGATGAGATCAACCTGCTCAACGACCATATTGTTGATCTGTTGCTGGATGCTGCCGCGCTTGGGGTCAATCGTGTCGAACGGGACAATATCTCGATGGCTCACCCGGCCCGCTTTGTGTTGATCGGCACGATGAATCCGGAGGAGGGAGCATTACGTCCTCAACTGCTTGACCGGATTGGACTCTACGTTGAAGCCGAAGACCTGCGCGACCCGGGTGATCGTGCGCTTGTGGTAGAACACCGGCTGGCCTACGATGCATCTCCTGCTGGTTTTATCGCTCAATGGGCAGATGCTGAGCAGGCATTGCATGAACGTGTCAAGCGCGCGCAGCAACTCCTGCCTTCCGTGCGTGTCTCTCCCTATTTGCGCCAGGCCATCGCGCTGCTCGTTGATCGCCAGTTACACGCGGAAGGACATCGCGGTGATCTCGTCGTGCTGCGTACCGCTCGCGCCTTAGCTGCCTGGGAAAATCGCACAGAAGTAGAACGCTCAGATATTGAGCAGGCCATCGGGTTGGCCCTTCCTCATAGAGCGCGTGCCGGCACGGCTAGCGTGCAAAAGCTTACACAAACGCTCGATCAGTTGCCCACGACGGCCACGGATGTAGACATTCCAGAAGAGATAGCGACGATAGATGATGACATCGACCTGGACAAACGCGGTGATGAGCATGAAGGTGCCGCTGGTCTCACCCGGCGGCTGCGCGGAGAACAGGATATTGTGCAGGTGCAGGCACTCGTCAATGTTGCGCGTGACCGCTTTGTGCGTCATGAGGCTGGCCGGCGTTTTCTCTCACTGACAACACGCAAGAGTGGACGCTTCACACGCAGCCGCCAGGCCAGGCCTGTGACGGATATCGCCTTCGCCGCCACCATCCGTGCAGCCGCGCCCTATCAGCGGGTGCGTGGACGTAGCAACAGCAGCAAATTGGAGCTACGCCCTGAAGACTTGCGCCAGAAGGTCAGGGAGCGCAAGGCACGTTCGCTGCTCATCCTCGTGATTGATGGCAGCGATTCGGTGATGGCACGGCAATTGATGCCCAAAACCAAACGTGTTCTGCTGGCACTGCTGCAAAACGCCTACGAGAAGCGCGACCGCGTCGCCATGCTCGTCTTTCGCTTTGCCCAGGGGCGCGTCGTATTACCACCCACGCGCAATTTCACACGCGCTCGTCGCAGCGTTGAAGAACTCTATATCGGCGGCTGCACTCCACTGGCAACAGGCTTGCTGGAAGGGCTGCGCCTCGCCGAAACAGAACGCCTGCGCGACCCGACCACCAAACCAATCTTGATCGTCCTGACCGACGGGCTGGCAAACATCGACCTCTCCGGCAACATGCGCCGCGATACGCCACGCCGGGATGCGCTCAACGTCGCCCAGGAAATAGCGACACGCCAGGTATCAACGGTGATGATTGATACAAACCCATACGCTACGGTGACGAACGAGGCAGGCGAGAAGGTACCAAGCCCGGCCCGCGAACTGGCTCAAGCTCTGGCTGCCGATTATTTCCAGTACTCTTTGCCATACGACACTCGATTACTGCGAAAGGGGTGATGAGAAAGTACGGATTGTAGAACCACATTACATACTTTACAGGTTGCACACCGTAGCTTGTTCGTTGTAGAACAGGTTATCTGTTGACCAGTTGCATCTATTTAGAGCAAACGCTCACAAGAAAGGTCGTAATCGGTGAAGACACGAACCGCTGTTCTGTACGCACCTGGGGAAGCCATCCGCGTTGAAGAGATCGAGCTTGACCCACCCAAGGAGCGCGAAGTGCAGGTGAAGATAGTCGCTGCAGGTGTCTGCCACTCCGACTATCACCTGGTCACGGGTGAATTACCCGGCTACATGCCAATGGCGCTCGGTCACGAGGGAGCAGGCATAGTCGAGGTAGTCGGTTCTGGAGTCACAAACTGCCAGCCCGGTGATCATGTCGTCCTCAGCTTCATTCCCTCGTGTGGACAGTGCTTCTACTGCACCCGGGGCCATTCCAATCTCTGCAATATGGGTGCCGCTACTGTGATGGGACCCCAGCTTGACAGAACCTTCCGCATGCACACTGCACAGGGACAGGATATTGGCCAGTTCTGCCAGGTCTCCACGTTCAGCGAACGCACCGTTGTTCCAGACATGTCAGTCGTCAAGGTTGCCGACTACTACCCGCTCAATAAAGCAGTGCTCGTTGGTTGTGGCGTTCCCACGGGTATTGGCGCGGTGATCCATCGCGCGAAGGTCGAACCGGGAAGCACCGTGATGGTGATTGGCTGCGGCGGGATCGGCATGAATGTCGTCCAGGGTGCTGCCCTCACTGGCGCACGCATGGTCATCGCGGTCGATGTTGTCGACTTCAAGCTGGAGAAGGCGAAAGAGTTTGGGGCAACCCACACCATCAACGCGAAGAACGAGGACGTGGTGCAGCTTGTCAGGGACCTGACATGGGGTCTTGGCGTGGACTACGCCTTTGAAGCTATCGCCACTCCCGCTACCATTGGGCAAGCCTATGCGTGCACCGGCAAGAATGGCACGGTAGTCGTAATCGGCCTGACGCCTGCTACTACCGAATCCATTCCGATACCCCCGCTTGACCTCGTGCTCTTCCAGAAGACGCTGATGGGGACGCTCTACGGCGACTCTCAGCCGCGCAGCGACATCCCTAACCTGCTTGCGATGTACCATGCGGGCAAGGTTAAGCTGGACGAGTTGATTACGAGGAGATACACGCTCGACCAGATTAACGAAGCCTACGCCGACATGATCGCGGGCAAGAACATTCGCGGCGTGATCGAGTTTGCATGACACCGGGGGACGCAATGCATTGCGCCTGTGTGTCGCACCCACGTTTGCACCGTCGCAAACGTGGGTGTGGTCAATATATAAGATAGGCTCTCATGTTTACATATCCATTCAGCGCGATCGTAGGCCAGGAAGACATGAAGCTGGCCCTCATCCTCAATGCCATACAACCGGCCATCGGTGGTGTGCTCATTCGTGGAGAGAAAGGTACAGCTAAATCAACAGCAGTGCGCGCACTCGCCGCAGTGCTGCCAGAACTGGAGGTCGTCAGCGATTGCCCGTTTTCTTGCCCTCCTGACCAGCCGGCGGCAATGTGCGCTTCCTGCCGGACCCGCCTGGAGCTGGGCGAATCGCTGCCGCTAGTCCATCGTCGTATGCGAGTGGTGGATTTGCCCATCAACGCTTCGGAGGACCGTGTCGTTGGTACCCTCGATCTCGAACACGCACTGCGCGAAGGACAAAGACGCTTCGAGCCGGGGGTGCTCGCTGAGGCAAACCGGGGTATCCTCTATGTCGATGAAGTAAACTTGCTGGATGATTATGTCGTTGATGTGCTGCTCGATGCTGCCGCCATGGGGATCAACATCGTTGAACGCGAAGGAGTTTCTTTCAGCCACCCGGCACGTTTCATGCTGGTCGGCACGATGAATCCCGAAGAGGGTGAGCTACGCCCGCAGCTTACCGATCGCTTTGGACTCTGCGTCGATATCACCTCCATTCACAACATTCAGCAACGTATTGAGATTGTCGAACTGCGCGAACGCTTCGAGGCCGCGCCACAGGCGTTTCTCGCTGAATATGCCACCGCCGAACAAGCATTGCGCACCCGCATCACGCGAGCCGCCCAGTTAGAGCAGCGAGTCACTGTTCCTCGTGACGTTGCCGAACTCATCGCTCTCATCAACATCGAACTCGACGTAGACGGACATCGTGGAGATATCGTAATGCGCCGGGCAGCGCAGACCTACACAGCGTATCTTGGGATGGAAGAGGTCACATCTGAACACGTCTATACCATAGCCCCGATGGCCCTGGCGCACAGGCTCAAACGCCTGCCGTTGCAGCCAACCTCGCGCAGCTGAACGTTATCAAAAAGAAACTGGCGCAGCCTGAAAAGACGAATACGTAGATGGGCAGTCCAATTTCTCTTTGTTCCCGGTGGAATACGCCCGTTTCTTTGGCTCGCTCACCTGCGGTCTCTCCAAAAAGGATAATCGGGCGCAGTTGCTCATACAACTGCTGCGTCAAACATGATCGGCAGGCGTTTGAAGCCAAACAGAAAACGTCCCTCGAACAGCTCTGGCGACTCATCGCGTACTACTCGCAGATTGGGCAACTGTTTGATGATCATCGGCAGCGCGACCGAGGTCTCCATGCGCGAAAGGGGCGCGCCGATGCAGAAATGAATGCCATACCCAAACGCTACATGCCGGTTCGGTGTCCGCGTAATATCAAAGCGCTCCGGCTCTGCAAACTGCTCGGCGTCCCGGTTGGCCGATGCCAGCCAGGTAAAGATCATCTCATCCTTTGGAATGGTCACTCCCGCGATGCTGACCGCTTCCCTGGTAGTGCGCCCCAGACGCCAGACCGGCGAGGCATAGCGCAGAACCTCCTCAATCGCCCCCGGCATCAATTCAGGCTGCCTGCGTACCTGCTCCAGCGCCTCGGGATGCTCATCAAAGCAGCGAATGGCCTGGCTCAGCAGATTCGTCGTCGTGACATGCCCGGCGAGCAGCAGCAGCGTACAGAAGCTGATTGTATCCTCCATGCTCAGGTGTTCGCCATCGACCTCGGCAGCCAGCAGCTCGCTCATCATATCCTCGCGTGGCGCGCGCTTGCGCTCCTCTAACATCTGCTCAAAGTAGTCCGACATCTCCTCAAAGGTTCGTGTGAGGCGCTGGATCTCTGGATTGTTGCGCTGCTCCTCCTCGGGCCGGAGAAATTCGGCATCGCTCAACTGCTGCCTGAGTAGCCCATCGGCCCAGCGTTTAAACAGCGGTCGATCGCTGGTTGGCACTCCCAGCATTTCGGCGATCACGATCGTCGGCAGCGGATAGGCGATTTCCGTGGCGAAATCCATCCTGCCCGCCGGCCGCGCCTCATCCAGCAACTCCTGCGTAATATCGGCGACGCGGCCTCTCAGCCTCTCGATCGCGCGCGGCGTGAATGCGTACGAGACCAGGTTGCGATACTGGCGATGCTGTGGTGGGTCCATCGCCAGAATACTTCTTCCCCCGCGAGGCCGGCCGTCTTCGGCGGCTCGTGCCAGGACGCGCTGTCTCAAGCGCTCTGACGAGAAAAGGGTATAGTCACTGATGATGTGATGCACGTCAGCATACCGGAAGACATGCCAGCATCCACTGCTCTCATCCAGCCACGCCGGCTGCGTGCTGCGCATCTCCTCAAACCAGTCATACGTTCTCAGTACATCATCCAGGGTCGAGCATGTTTGTAGCATAGTGAAAGCCTCTCATTCATTCAACTGTGAACTTCAGTGAAGGCATTTCCTCACGCAAAGGCCCGGCCGGCAGGGTTTCAGGCCACGGCCCAACTGAGGCACCTCGCCCTCTCTAGTCCGAGTATAAGGAGGAAGTGTCATAAAAGCGTCATGAGTCTCGTCATGAGCAGGAGATGAGCAAGAATGCCCTGGATTGTACAATCTTCGTACAATCTTCCACAGGGAGCTTCACCGGGGCTAATTGATACGCGGAACTAACGGCTTCCACGTCCTATGCTTCACACACCCCCGTACCACACCCACCTCGTAGGCACAATCATCGAGCAGCGAACACAGGGCATACCAACCCAGGCCCATATCCGGTCTCAGGCGTCG
>WNFH01002889.1_pt1 | contig 12079 bp, 8 predicted proteins | sample 5400411 | NCBI WGS metagenome assembly WNFH01 (sample SAMN13153347, study PRJNA577476) | soil metagenome | isolation source: 200 cm saprolite under Douglas fir tree site 2 hole 3 | place: USA:California | collected 2015-04-18
TTGGCCGTTGCTGATTGTCTCTATCGTTTACCCCTTCGCGGCGCCTCCTGCTGCGGAAAGAATCCGCATCGGCGTGACCAACCCCAACATGAGCTTCTTGTCCGGAAGGGTGGCCGTAAAGAAGGGCTTCTTCAAAGAGGAGGGGTTGGAAGGGGAGGTGATCCGAATGAGGGTCCCTATAATGATTACCGCCATGACGACCGGGGACCTTGACTACACGATGATCTTCGGCTCCGTCGTGAGAGCGGCCCTGCGGGGCTTGCCTATGAGGGTGGTGGCGAGCCTGTTGGACGGCTCAACCCATGCCCTCGTCTCCCTGCCTGAATTCAAGTCCGTGAAGGAGCTTAAGGGCAGGTCGCTTGGGGTTGAGTCTCACGGCGGGACGAGCGACGTGGCAGCGCGCATGATCTTGAAACATTTTGGTATCGATCCAGATAAAGAGATTAAGGTTCTTGCCCTGGGGTCTGATCAGGCCCGCCTTGCGGCTTTGAGGGAAAAGCTGATAGCGGTTGCCTCCATAGCCCCGCCCGCAGATGCGGAGGCGAAGAAGATGGGTTTTAACATTCTCGCCAGGGCCTATGAGATTTTCAAATTTCCCTTTGTCGGGGTAGGTACCAGCGTGAGGAAGATTAAGGAAAAACCCGATGAAGTGAAGAAAGTTATCAAGGCGTTGGTGAAGGCAAACCGCTTTATTCGGGAAAACAGAGAGGGCGCGATTCAAATCCTAGCCGAGTGGGGCAAAGTGGAGCCGGAGGTTGCTGCCTCCGCCTACGACTCGAACATCAAGGTCTTCAGCGCACACGGGAGCATCCCTGAGGATGGGCTTCGTCTTGTGATCGAGCAAGCGAAAAAAGAAGCCAACATCACACACGATGTGCCTTTCACTGAGGTCTCTGACTTCGCCTTCTTTCGTGAGGCGCAAAGGGAGCTCGGGATAAAAGGACGCTGATAGCAGTAAGAAGGGTGGATTCCTTGGAACTGGACGAGCGCGGAAGGAGCGTCTGATATCTTTGGCTGATGATGCAGTTGCTCGTATCGATCGAAAGGAGCTGATCGACAAGGTTCTATCATTTAGGGGCAGGAGGTTTCCATGATCCAACGAAACCTGCGATTGAAGCTCGTGATCGGCATGCTCGTCTCCTTGAGCTTTGCGGCTCCGGGACAAGCAAAGAACGTTAAAGTGGCGATCCCATCCCGCGATTTAACGGCAATCGCATTTATTGTTGCAGCAGAAAAGGGCTATTACCGCGAAGAAGGTTTGGACGTGGAGCTCATCTTGATGAGTGCCCCGATAGCTACGCTGGCCCTTGTCGGAGGGAATGTGGATTTCAGCGTAGCCGCTGCGTCAGCGCTGAATTCGGCGGTGCGGGGAGCCCCTCTCCGCTTTCTCTTCCACACTTATTATCGTCCTCTCTACTGGATTTACTCCAAGCCGGAGATCCGCGAGGTGCCAGGGCTCCGAGGCAAGAGAGTCGGCATCTCCGGCATCGGGAGCGGCCCCTACTATTTACTGCTCGAGGTCCTGAGGAAGCACGGGCTGGAGGGAGGCCGTGACGTGGTGATCACGACTACCGGAACCCAATCCAGTAGCTATTCTGCCTTGGTCAGCGCGGTCGTGGATGCCACTATGCTAACTCCGCCATGGACATTCATGGCGCAGGAGGGTGGACTGCGCGAGCTCATCTCCTTCCTTGAAGAAGACCTGATCGAGCTACAGTCGGCGATCGTCGTGCGTGAAGCGCTTCTGCAATCAGATCCCGCAATGGTGGAGAAGTTTGTGCGAGGAACGGTGAAAGGATTGCTTCACGCCCGAGCTAACCGCTCCAGCATGATCCCACTCGTAGCTCAATTGATGAAAAGGAAAGAAGATGTCGCAGCGAGAACCTACGATTTGTATCGCTCAGCCATGACTCCAGACGGGACCGTGAGCAAGGAATTACAGAAAGGGTTTTTCGCCGCCGTGGTCAAACGGATGCAGTTAAAAGAGTCTCCTCCCTTAGAGAAGATTGTTGATTATTCGCTGGCGCAGAGGGTCCGTGCAGAGCTAGAAGCGGCGGGATGGAAGCCGAGACCCTGAGACCCCAAATTATCGGAGGGCTGTCATGTCTCTAGCTGATGAGGTTGTTGCTCAAATCAATCGGGATGAGTTGATCGAGTTTGCGCTCACCATCTGCAACATCGACAGCGCCGGTCCCACGGAAGCCCGGGTGGCAAACCACATCTATGAGTGGCTCAAGAGCGAGGGCTTCAAGGCGCGTAAGGTCGGCCTGCTGGCCGATCGCTTCAACCTCATCGGCAAGCTGCCCGGAACCGGCGGAGGTTACAGCCTACTCTTCAACAGCCACATGGACACGGCTGTGCGGACGACCGATATTTGGACTCGCAAGGATCCGCACGCCGACGTCTACCACCGGGCCTGGATCGAGGGAGACGAGCTGGTCGGCGAGGGAATCGTCAACGACAAGGGACCTATGGTGGCCTTCCTGATCGCGGCCAAGGCAGTCAAAGCCACAGGGGTGCCGCTCAAGGGGGATCTTCTCCTCACGGCCGTCGTCGGTGAGACCAGCCACGAGCCGAGCGATGACCCTCCAGGAGTGGTGCTTGAAAGCAAAGATCTCGGAGCCCGATTCCTGGTTACGCATGGAGGCGTGGCGGATTACGTCCTAGTGGCTGAAGGAACCGGTTTCAGTATCGTCTCCGTCGAGGCGGGCGAGGAATGGTTCAAGATTACCTGGATCTCTGACCAGCCCGGTTTCTACACACCCTACCTTCCCGACCGCACCACCATGCGCGGAAGTCCCAATATGATCGTGCGCGCGGCCGCGGCAGTGGAGGCCCTGGAGAGATGGGCAGCAGCTTACCAGAAGCGCTATGCTTACAAGTCCTCGGGCGGGCCGGTGATCCCAAAGGCTCAGGTGGGAGCGATCCGCAGCGGTGACCCCACTGGCGTGACCTCCACGCCGCAGGTCTGCAGCCTCTATCTGGGGATTTTCACCGCCCCCAACCACCATCCCTTGGATCTGAAAGAGGAAATCGAAGAGGTCCTAACTCAGGCCGGCGTACCTCCCAGCGAAATCGAGTTGTATCACTTCCGCCGCGGCTATGAGGCCAAGGGGGCGGAGCGCCTCAAAGAGGCCGTACTCCAGGCTCACCTCGACACCTTCGGCACTCATCCTCCGCCTCCAAATCCCGCCACCTCCAGTATGTGGCGGGACATAAACATGTTTAACGAAGTGGGTATCCCGGCCATAACCTATGGTCCGCGCTCGGAGTCCCATTCCCACAAGCGCTCCTTCCCCATCGACGCCCTCTATAAGGCCGCCTGCGTCTATGCCCGAACCATCGTCGACCTTTGTAACCAGGAAAGGCCGCGATCCCTGGGTCGTTCCTTGGGTTCTTGAGGAGGTCCGGTTATGAGGAAGCCGTTGATTTTTAAAATCGTCTTTCACCTCTTTTTCTTGCCTGCCTCGCTGTTAGCTGCCGAGAAGGTCCGCTTTGCCTATCCGGCTAAGAGCCTCAACTACCTGCCGCTTTTCTTAGGCCAGCAAAAAGGGATCTATCAGGCGCAGGGGCTCGACTTGGAGCTCATTCTCGTCGCCTCACGCATCCAAGTCACGGCCCTTATGACGGGCGATCTCGAATTTTCCGGCGCGCAAACTCAGGTCCTCGGCGGAGCTGCCAGGGGATTTCCCGTGAAGGTTGTAGGGTTCATCACGGTCAGGCCCTCTATTTGGCTGGTGGCAAAGCCGGAGATCCGTTCGGTTGCTGATCTTAAAGGCAAGATCATTGGTATTGCGGCGATTGGCTCTTCCACGGACACGTTGGCCCGCTATCTGGTCAAGAAGTACGGATTGGTCCCTGACAAGGAGGTTGCCATCTTTGCAACCGGCACCACCTCGAATATCCTGGCTGCTCTGAAGGCAGGATCTGTGGATGCAGGAATGCTTTCCCCACCCTTTCATGCTATGGCCAAACTTTTAGGATTTCGCGTGCTCGTTTATCTGGGAGATCATGTGGAGCAATCCCTGTCCGGCATCGGGACTTCAGAGAACATTCTGCGCGAGCGTCCCGAGATGGTGAAAAGGGTTCTTCGGGCAACCCTCCAGAGCCTGCGCTTTGTGCGCCAGAACCGGGAGCAGACCGTGCAATACATCGCTCAAGAGTGGAAAGTCGACCGATCCCTTTCCGAAGAGCTTTATCACTCCATGCTCCCGGCCTTTTCTCCTGATGGTGGCATGGGGGAAAGAGGAATACGGGACGCGATCGAGCGGGAGCTGGGAAGAAGTAGCCTAAGGTCAGAGATTCCGCTTTCGCGCGTCATTGACCTAAGGCTGCTCGGAGAGGTCCAAAAAGAAGTAGGCGGGCGGTGAGATCATTATGCCGCGTGTCATCACGATCGCATGTGGAGATTATGACCGAACGCATCCGTTGATCGACGGGACGGTCAAACCTGAAGGCCTGGAGCTTAACTGGCTTACGCTCCCGCACTACGAGATGTGGACCCGGATGCTCAACCACTACGAATTCGACGCCTCTGAGTTGTCGCTCTCCTCTTATCTCATCGCGCGCGCTCTGGGAAAGCCGCTCATCGCGATTCCTGTCTTTCCTGCGCGCGCCTTCCGCCACTCTTATGTCTTCATTAACACAAGAAGCGGAATCAGGGAACCGGCCGATCTTGTGGGGAAGAGAGTGGGCCTGGCTGAGTTCCAGCAGACGGCAACCGTCTGGATTCGGGGCATTCTCCAGCACGAGTACGGTGTCCCTTTGGATCGGATCCATTGGTTTACATGGACGAAGAGCCGGATGGAGATTGAGATCCCCACCCGCTGCCAAATTCAGCAGATCCCGCCAGGAAAAAATCCAGACGAAATGCTTTTTTCCGGTGAGCTGGATGCGATCATCTGTGCTAGTCTCTTTCCGTCTCTCTTAGACCCGCCCTCCCACATAAAGCGCTTGTTTGAAGACTACGAGGAGGTTGAGGCCGAATACTACAGACGGACCGGCATCTTTGCCATCATGCACACGGTGGCCATTAGGGAGGAGCTGTGGAAAGATTCCGCATGGATCGCCATAAGCCTCTTCAAGGCTTTCCAAAAAGCGAAAGAGATTGCTTACCAGAGGCTTAACGACTTGTCACCTTATAAGATCAGCCTGGCATGGTTTCGCGGGCCGCTTAAAGAACAGAAGGATGTACTCGGCGATGATCCCTGGCCCTATGGGATCGCTAAGAACCGCTATGTCTTGGAAACCTTGATGGGTTATCTCTACGAGCAAGGACTCGCGCAGAGAAAGCTCAGCATCGAGGAGATGTTCGCCTCAAACACCTGGGAGCTTTGACGGAGCGGCATGGATGCCGCGAGGTATCTGGCATTGGGGTCGGGGAAGTAAATAATATCGAGGTTTGAGCGGCCGACCTATGGGGTAGACTATTGCGCGATGACATCTGTGAACCTTCACGGCGTCATACTGGGCGCGGCCCTGGAGGCGGCCGAGCGGTCTTAAAGGGTTAACCGATAGTTGAGGAGGTTGCTATGGGTGCCGTGAGCAAAGAGAGGCTACTTTTGCCCACCGTCCGCTTTGTACTTCTGACTTTGCTAACCCTCGCATGGTCGCAGTTGGTCTCTGCCCAGGTGGATCCTAACTGGAGGGAAAGATGGGAGAAGGTTCTTGGCGAAGCCAAAAAGGAAGGCAAGGTGGTCGTCTGGGGATCGCCCGGAGATTTGATCCGTGACGCTTTGACCCTAGGCTTTAAAAAGGCCTTTCCCGAAATCAGCATCGAGTATGCCGCCGCTCGTGGCGGTGAGCTTGCCGCCAAGATAAAAGCGGAGCGGGATGGCGGTATCTACAGCGGTGATGTGGTGGTAAGCGGCACCACGACCGCCCTCATCTATTTCAAGCCCATGGGGGCTCTTGACGCCATCAAGCCCGTGTTGATCCTGCCTGAGGTGACGGACCTTAAGAACTGGCGCAACCACACCCTGGAGTTCGCCGACAAAGACGGAAGCTATGATTTAGTTTTCTCTGATAATGTTCTCCCACCAGTGTATTACGATCCCAGGCAGGTAAAGCGTGAGGAGGTCGCTAAGCTCAACGACCTTCTGGATCCCAAGTGGAAGGGCAAGATTGTTATCAATGACCCGCTGCCTTCGGGCCCTGGGAACGTCATCTTCCGCTGGATCTGGCGCATGCTAGGGCCGGAGAAGGCGACAGACTACTATCGCAGGATCCGGGCTCAAGCAGCGGTCGTGGACCGAGACCAGCGGCGTCAAATCGAGTGGGTGGCCCAGGGGAAGTATGCTATCCTTTTCGGCCCCAGTAGCGCGGTTGGGGAACAGCTCGTTCAGCGGGGGCTTAAGTTCGCTTTGTTGCCGGAGTTCAGTGACTATGGCGCTTCTATCACCGCGGGCTTTGGCAGTTTGATGCTCATCAACAAGGCACCTCATCCCAACGCTGCAACGCTTTACGTCAACTGGCTCTTGTCCAAGGACGGGCAGACGGCCTGGAGCAAGGCGGTCAGTGCTGCAAGTCACCGCTTAGATGTTCCAACAGACCATGTACCCCCTCACCTAGTACCTAAACCCGGGGCAAAATTTTGGGTCAGCCACTACAGGCCTGGCGACGGATACTGGATCAGCCATCACGAGGAAAACGTGGAAAGGACACCAGAAGAGGAAAAAATCTTAAAGGATCTTTTCGGTAGGTAACGGTCATTGTTCCGGAAAGAATATAGGACTTTATTTGAGGAGGGTTACCCGATGAAGACCATCCGCAAGTCGTGTTGGTTGCACAAGGCCCTATCTCTGCCGCTAGTTTTACTCATCTCCGTCTGGGCCCAATCTATTTCACCCCAGGTCAAGCCGGATTGGAAGCAAAGGTGGGATAAAGTTCTAAGCGAAGCCAAGAAGGAAGGCAAAGTAGTGGTTTTCGGACCGCCAGGAGAATTGATCCGTCAAGCCATCAGTGAGGGTTTTAGTAAAGCTTTTCCCAATATCACCATCGAGTACTCGGGCGGGCGCGGCGGAGAGCAAGCCACTAAGCTGAAGGCCGAGCGCGATGGAGGCGTATACAGCGCCGATGTCATCCTGGCTGGCAACCAGACCGGCATTACCCAGCTCAAGCCCATGGGGGCGCTGGACCCTATCGAGCCGGCCCTGATATTGCCCGAGGTGACGGACCGAAAATACTGGCGCGGCAATGCCTTCGAGTTCTCCGACAAGGAAGGCAAGTATATCCTCGTTTTCGTCAAACAGGTTAAAACCCAGCTCGCCTATGACCCTACGCAGGTTAAGCCGGGTGAGATCGATGAACTCTATGAACTCCTTGACCCCAAGTGGAAAGGAAAAATCGTCATTAATGATCCGCTCCCTTCGGGCGCAGGATTCGTCTCGTTCCAATGGATATGGAAAGTCCTGGGGCCTGACAAGGCGAAAGATTATTACCAGAGAATCCGCAATCAGGCAGGAGTGGTCGATCGCGACCAGCGCCGGCAACTCGAGTGGGTTGCTCAGGGTAAGTATCCCATCCTGCTGGCTCCCAGCGATACGGCTTTGCAGCAACTCCTTCAGCGCGGGCTCAAGTTCGACGTGTTGGCGGAGTTTAAGGATTACGGTTCCTACACCACCGCCAGCTCGGGTGCGGCCATGCTAATCAACAAAGCCCCCCGTCCCAAAGCCGCAATAATCTTTCTCAACTGGGTCTTGAGCAAAGAGGGGCAAGTGGCGTGGAGCAAGGCGATGAACCACGCGGTCCAGCGTCTGGACGTGCCCACGGACCACCTGCCGCCCTATGTGGTGCCCAAGCCCGGAGTCAAATACTGGATAAGTGACTCTGAAGAAAACGTGCTCAGGTCTTCAGAAGAGGAGAAAATCCTCAAGGAACTCTTCGGCAGGTAGTGAATTCCAGGAGGCGGTAAATTATGCCCCAAGATCTTCGTGCTTTCCTTGAAATTTTGGAGTCAAAAGGGGACCTCGCCAGGATCGGGAGGGAGGTCGATCCGCGCTACGAGATCGCCGCCGTCATGAAAAAGGGAGCAGAGGCTGAGGGACCCGCCCTTCTCTTCGAGCGGGTGAGGGGCTCGAAGATCCCGCTGGTGGCCAACGTGCTCGCGGCCCGGAGAAGGCTCGCTTTGGCTTTGGGAACGGACGTGGAGCACCTGCTTGAAAGCTACCGCCAAAGAATTGAAAACCCCTTGGCGCCCGTGAGGGTGGGAGAGGGAACAGGGGAAAGGTTGGAGGTGGACGACCTCGCCAACCTTCCTCTGATCACGACCCACGAAAGAGATGCCGGTCCTTATATCACTGCAGGGGTTGTAGTGGCCGCTCATCCCGGCACGGGCAAGGTCAATTTCTCGCTTCATCGGATGTGTCCCATCGGCAGGCGCGAGGCGGCTATTTATGTCGGCGCGACCAGCGACCTGGCGGCGTATTGTCGCGCGGCCGGGGAGCGCCCCCTTCCGGTTGTGGTCGCAATTGGCGTGCACCCGGCTTTTCTCATGGTTGCCGCGATAAAATTTCCCGCGGAGATGGACGATCTCGGATTGGTGGGCGGACTCATGGGCGAGGGTGCGCGCCTGGCCCGGAGCCGAACCGGCCAATGGCTTATTCCCGAAGGCGCCGAGCTCGCGCTCGAGGGCGAGATCGATTCGCGCCGGACCGCTCCGGAGGCACCTTTCGGGGAGTATCCCGGCTACTATGGGGGCGGCACCTTGCGCCCTCGGCAATCGCCCGTCATTCGCTTCGACAGAATGACCTGTCGCCCCGATACCCTTTATCAGACGGTGATCACCGGGCCGACGACCGGATACGAGAGCACCTATTTCAGTTGTCTGTCGAAGGAGGCGATGCTCTATACGCTGCTCAGGCGCATCTCGCCGGCGGTGCACAGAGTCAACGTCCTCTTGTCGCGCTACATTGCGGTGATTCAGGTCAGCCGGGAGCTGAAGGACGACGAAGCCTCCCACCTGATGAGAGAGGCCTTTGCCAATCTCGTATACCTCAAGTACGTCGTCATGGTCGACGCGGACGTCAATATCGACGACCCGCTTGATATCTTTTGGGCGCTATCCACGCGTGTCGATCCGGGAAGGCATCTCCGCGTCTTCCCACAGATGAAAATGGAGCCGCTCGACCCCTCTACCGACGGCATCTGCGACAAGCTGGCCTTTGACGCCAGGCGGCCCTCCGGCGCCGCGGGGGAAGGATTCCTCCGCACACGGATACCCGGTTACGAGAAGATCATGCTTCGGGACTATATCGGCGACACTTCGTCGTCCACGAGGGCCAAGCCTATTTGACAACGAAACTGGAAGGCGTTTTGAAACTCGCCGTGATACCCACTGATAATTCCAGGAGGCGAAGATGAAGTTTAAGAATTGCCTGAGGATCTTTCGTCCACCCCTAAATAGCGTGATCCTTCTTATGCTCATGGCCTGGACGCAAGGCGCTCTGGCGCAAACCCAATCCGGCTGGAAGCAGAAATGGGACAAAATCCTTAGTGAAGCTAAGAAGGAAGGCAAAGTGGTGGTTTGGGGACCGCCAGGGGAACTCATCCGAAAAGCCATGATCGAAGGATTTAACAAGGCGTTTCCGGATATCACCATCGAGTTTTCCGGGGCTCGTGGCGGGGAGCAAGCGACCAGGATCAAAGCGGAAAGAGACGGCGGTATCTACGGCGTGGATGTTCTGTTAAGCGGCACCACTACCGCAATCAGCCAAATGAAGCCCATGAAAGCCCTCGATCCGATCGAACCCGCCTTGATCTTGCCGGAAGTAACGGAGGTGAAAAACTGGCGCGGCAACAGCTTAGAATTTTCTGATGAGACCACTCGTTTCAACCTGGTCTTTGTGAGTATGCTCAAGATCGCGCTCGTTTATAATCCCCAGCTCGCAAAGCCTGACGAGATCGATGAGCTTCCCAAGCTCTTGGATCCCAAGTGGAAGGGCAAATTCGTTCTCAACGATCCTCTACCGTCGGGCGCTGGCCACGTCACGTTCCGCTGGCTCTGGCGCCTGCTGGGACCGGAGAGGGCAAAAGACTATTACCGAAAGATCCACGCCAACGCAGGGGTTGTGGACCGAGACCAGCGGCGCCAAATCGAATGGGTCGCCCAGGGCAAATACGCGTTTCTTCTTGCGCCGAGCGATGGCACCCTTGCGCAGCTTCTCGAACGAGGGCTTAAGCTCGGTATATTGGCGGAGTTCAAGGACTACGCCACCTACATTACGGCGAGCTTTGGCAGCGCCATGCTGATCAATAACGCTCCCCACCCCAACGCCGCAACGGTTTTTCTCAACTGGGTCCTGACCAAGGAGGGACAGACGTACTGGAGCAAAGCCATGGATCACGTGAGCAAAAGATTGGATGTGCCCACGGACCACATTCCTCCTTACGTTATCCCTCCGCCGGACGCCAAATTTTTCAGCGGAGAGCCAAAGCCCGGATATCGATATTGGCTCAGCCACTCCGAGGAAAACGTGAAGCGGACGGCAGAGGAGGAGAAGATTCTGAAGGAATTGTTCGGCAGATAACATGAAGGCTCAATCGAAGATGGAGAATCGAGGATTGAGGATCGTGCCAGCTCCGATCCTCCATTTTCTATCTTCGATTTCGATGGTACGGCTATCCTGGTCCTGGATCTTTTTGCCGCTCTTCGTCGCTCCGTTGGTGTTTATGCTTGCCTACCCAGTAGGGCTTCTTTTTATTAAGAGCTTTGCCATAAACCGGCCCGGGCAGCCCACGACCTGGAGTCTGGAAGGATGGATAGCGGCCTTCAGTGATCGCGGTCTTCCCTCAGCCCTCGCCAACACGTTCAGCCTGGGTGCCGTAAGAGTAGCTATAACCAGCGTCCTGGCTATTTTCTTTGCCTGGGTGGTGACGCGCACGGACACTCCATGGAAGGGTTTCATAGAGTTAATGCTCTGGCTGGGGTTTTTCCTACCGCTGCTTCCCATGACTTTAGGATGGGTCCTTCTGTTGGATCCCCATTACGGACTCATCAACAAATTCCTAATGAAAGCTTTTCAACTCTCCGCGGCGCCGTTTGACGTCTACTCTTACTGGGGAATTGTCTGGTGTCACCTCGCCTTCAGCACCTCCGTGAGATTCCTTCTGATGACACCTGCCTTTAAAGCCATGGATGCGGCTTTAGAAGAAGCCGCGCGCATCTCGGGCAGCAACAACCTGGGGGTCCTACTTCGCATCACCGTGCCTATCCTTGCTCCGGCCCTGCTTGTTTCCACAGCCCTAGGGTTCATCAGAAGCCTTGAATCATTTGAGATTGAGTTGGTTCTGGGGATTCCGGCAAAGATTTATGTCATTTCGACAAAGGTCTATGACTTCATCCACTGGGAGCCTCCGCTTTACGGTCGGGCGACGGCCCTATGCAGTATCTTCCTGGTGATGATTTTTCTGCTCATCTGGCTTCAAAAGGTGCTGCTCCGAGGCCGCGAATATACCACGATTACCGGCCGCAGTTATGCCGTCCGGTCTTTCAGTCTGGGTCCGTGGCGCTGGGTAACATTTGCGATCTGTATGCTGTTTATCTTTGTCATGATTGTAATCCCCTTGGCGACTCTAGTAATGGGGACCTTCATGGAGTTCTTCGGCAACTTCGACCTTGAGAAGCCTTGGACCGCCCGTCACTGGGCTACAGCTTTTACCGACGCTATCTTCCTTCGCTCCCTTAAAAACACGCTCGTGCTGGGAGTAGGCGCGGGCCTCCTCGGCACTCTTCTTTACGCGCTGGTGAGCTACTACATCGTGCGCACGAAGTTTGCCTGTCGCGGGCTCATCGACATTCTCTCCTGGTTGCCCTGGGCTTTGCCCGGAGTCCTGATCAGCCTGGCACTCCTATGGGCGTCCCTCGGATCGGGTTACCTCATTAAATTAATTTACGGAACTGTCTTTCTGCTTATTGTGGCTATCATCATCAAAGAGATGCCCCTCGGGAGCCAAATCATCAAGGCTGCCGTTATGCAGATCAGCAAGGAGCTGGAGGAGGCATCCACGGCCTCCGGGGCTTCCTGGCTTGCTGGATTTCGCCGCATCCTGCTGCCCCTCCTTAGGCCGACCATGATAGCAG
>WNFH01002890.1_pt1 | contig 12079 bp, 10 predicted proteins | sample 5400411 | NCBI WGS metagenome assembly WNFH01 (sample SAMN13153347, study PRJNA577476) | soil metagenome | isolation source: 200 cm saprolite under Douglas fir tree site 2 hole 3 | place: USA:California | collected 2015-04-18
TCGAGCTCTGGCCTTACGGGCTCAGGCGGGCGGGCGTGGAGCCCGAGGCGTTCGTCGAGTACCTCTGCGCGCGCTTCAGGAGCTACTACGACCTCGGCCAGGCGGCGCCCAGCGCACGATCGATGGTGGAGTTACCGGCGCTCTTCAAGCAACTCGCGCACTTCAAGAGCTTCGCCGACCTCCTTCTCATGCCTTAGTGAGGACCCTTCTTGACTCTGGTCACTGTCTGGAGCAGCCTCATGAAGCCCGTCAACGGAGGGAGAGGCAATGACGACCCAGGCAATCGAACCGCGGATGGAGCTGGAGCAGAACCTTCACATGTACCGCCAGATGGCGAAGATTCGCGCCTTCGAGGAGCAGGTGCACGAGCTCTACAAGAGCGCCAAGATGCCGGGTCTGGCCCATCTGTACGTCGGCGAGGAAGGCGTGGCGGTGGGCGTCTGCGAGGCCCTGCGCCGTGACGACTTCATCACGAGCACCCATCGCGGCCACGGCCATTGCCTGGCCAAGGGGGCGTCGGTCAACCGGATGTTCGCGGAGCTCCTGGGCAAGGAGCCGGGCTACTGCCGCGGCAAGGGCGGCTCGATGCACATCGCCGATCCCGAGACGGGGAACCTCGGCGCCAATGCCATCGTGGGCGGCTCCGCCGGGATCGCGACCGGCGCCGCGCTCTCGGCCAAGATGCGGGGCAGCGGCCAGGTCGCCGCGTGCTTCTTCGGCGACGGCGCGCTGGGCCAGGGGCTGCTCTACGAAACGATGAACATGGCCGCGCTGTGGAAGCTGCCCGTCATCTACGTCTGCGAGAACAACCTCTACGGCGAATACACGCCCTGCAGCGAGACCATCGCCGGCGAGATCCTGGCGCGCGCCGAAGCCTTCGGGATCCACGCCGAGAGCGTCGACGGCCAGGACGTTCAGGCGGTCAACGCGACGATGCGCAAGCTCGTCGAGCGGGCGCGCCGCGGCGAGGGGCCTGCCTTCCTCGAGTGCAAGACCTACCGGTACTACGGCCACCACGTGGGCGACGTCAACCGCGAATACCGCTCGCGGGAAGAGGAGCGGGAGTGGATGACGAAGCACGATCCGCTCCTGACGTTGGCCTCACGGCTCACGGGGCAGGGGCTCGCCGACGCGACCGTGTTCGAGCGCATCCAGACCGACGTGAAGGCCGAGATCGACACCGGCGTGCAGTACGCGCTGTCCGCGCCGTACCCGGACGTGAGCCAGGTCGACGAGGACGTCTATGCGTGACGAGCGGGCCGAGCGCGGGGCTCCGGGACGAGTGTCCCGTCCCAGAACTCATGTTGAGACTTCGCCGCGGGCGGAGGCGACGGGCGGGAACGGATCCCGTCGCCCCCTACCGCACCCGCCCGTCGCCTCCGGTGAAGCGTGATCGTCAACAGAACGTCGCGGACGCGGGACTCGTGAGCCTGAGCCCCGACGAGTTCCGCGAGCATCTGGTACTGGCGTCGGCCACCGCCGGGCTCACGCTCCCCGAGCTGATCCTGCCCGAGGCGCATCACGTCGTCCTGCGAGGGATGCGCTTCCACTATCTCGACTGGGGCACGCGCGGCCAGCCTCCGGTGCTCTTCCTGCACGGGGGCGGGCTCAACGTCCACACCTGGGACCTCGTCTGCGCCGCGCTCCGGCTCGAGCGGCACTGCCTCGCCCTCGACCAGCGGGGCCACGGCGACAGCGAATGGTCGCCGGAGATGGACTACACCACGGAGAGCCACGCCGCCGACCTCGACGCTTTCGTCGACCGCCTCGGCCTCGATCGATTCGTCCTCGTCGGCATGTCGCTGGGCGGCGCCAACGCCCTGGCCTGGGCCGGCGCCCACAGCCGTCGCCTCGCGGCGCTCGTGCTTGTCGACGTCGGCCCGGAGACGCGCCAGGCCGGCGCGCGGAAGATCGCCGCCTTCACGTCGGAGGCCACGCCGCTCGATTCGGTGGAGGACTTCGTGACGCGGGCCCTGGCATTCAACCCGCGCCGCAACGCCACCCTGCTGCGCCGGAGCCTGCTCCACAATCTCCGGCGCATGCCCGACGGCAAGTGGATGTGGAAGTACGACCAGCGTCACCGAGGTCGTGGCGTCGACCCGGCGGCCTACGAGCGGCGGCGCCAGCTTCTGTGGTCGGCGGTGGCCAAGGTGGCCTGTCCCACCCTCGTAGTGCGCGGCGCCGAAAGCGACGTGTTCCACGACGAGGACGCCGAGCGCCTGTCCCGGACCCTGTCCGACGGTCGCTGGGTGAAGGTGGAGGGTGCCGGCCATACCGTGCAGGGTGACAACCCGGCCGGATTGCTCGTGGCGCTGCGAGAGTTCCTGAGCGAAGTGACCGTGGGGGCCCGCAGGCTCTAGAATCGGGACAAACCGAGAGGGAGGCCGCTCAATGCCCGTGACGACGCGCCAGATCGGTCTTTGCTTCGCCGCCGAAGTGGAAGGCGTCGACATGACCAAGCCGTTGTCCCCGGAAGAGGCGGCGGCGATCCATGCCGGCATGGACACGTACGCCGTGCTGGTCTTCCACGACCAGCCCATCAACGACGACCAGCAGCTCGCCTTCACCCGCAGCCTGGGGGACATCGAGCACGCGGTCGGCACGAGCCTGCGCGCGCCGGATGAATACCGCCTGCCCACCACCTTCGCCGACGTGTCCAATCTCGACCAGCATCACAAGGTCTTCGCCCGCGACGACCGCCGGCGGCTGTTCGCCCTCGGCAATCGCCTGTGGCATTCCGACAGCTCGTTCAAGGTGATTCCGGCGAAGTATTCGCTGCTGCACGCCCGCAGCATCCCGTCCAGAGGCGGAAACACCGAGTTCGCGTACATGCGCGCGGCGTACGACGCCCTCGACGCTGAGAGCAAAGCCGAGGTCGAGGACCTGATTTGCGAGCACTCGCAGATCTTCTCGCGGCAGCAGCTCGGCTTTACCGACTTCACCGACGAGGAGCGCGCGCGCTTCAAGCCGGTGCGCCAGCGCCTCGTGCGCGTTCACCCCGGGACGGGGTGCAAGTCGCTCTACCTGTCCTCGCACGCGGGGAGTATCGTCGGCTGGCCGGTGCCGGAGGCGCGCTTTTTCCTGCGCGACCTGGTCGAGCACGCCACCCAGCGCGAGTTCGTCTATGCCCACAAGTGGCGGGTGGGTGATCTGGTGATGTGGGACAACCGTCAGACCATGCACCGCGCCCGGCCCTTCCCGGCGCACGAGCCGCGCGACATGCGTCGCACCACGCTCCGCGGCGACGGACCGACCGTGGCGCAGGCCGCCGCCTGAGCGGCCCTTCTCCTCGTCTTCCTTCTCGTCTGCTGGCCGCCGGGGCATCTATAATTATAATCACCGAAGAGACCCACGAGAGGGGGTGAGCCCGTGGCGAAAGGCCAGAACATGCGGAAGGAGAAGAAGAAGCCGAAGAAGAAGAAGAAGTAGCGCCGGATGGCCCGCCCGCTCCTGCTCAGCTGTGAGGCGGTCAGCATGGCCTATGGGTCGCGGTCGCTCTTCGACGATCTGTCGTTCGGATTGTTCGAGGGCGACCAGGCCGGGCTCGTCGGCCCCAATGGCTCCGGCAAGTCCACGCTCCTCAAGATCCTGACCGGCGTCACGACGCCCGACCGCGGCGCGCGCTCGCTCCGCGGCGGCGTCCGTGTCGGCTACGTGCCCCAGGACCCCGTCTTCTCCGCCGGCGGCACCGTCGGCGGCGTCGTGATGGCGGCACTGGCCGGCGTGGACGAGGAGGATCGGCCCGGCCGCATCGCGCAGGCTCTCGGCCGCGCCGGGTTCGCGGACGGTCGCGCGGACGTCGACACGCTGTCGGGTGGCTGGAGGAAGCGGCTCGCCATCGCGCGCGAGCTGGCGGCCGCGCCCGACATTCTCTTGATGGACGAGCCCACCAATCATCTCGACGTGGAGGGCATCCTCTGGCTCGAGGACGTTCTGACCGAGCGCGCGCGGGCATGCCTCGTGGTGAGCCACGATCGCTACTTCCTGGAGCACGTGGCAACGCGCATGCTCGAGCTGAACCGCGTCTATCCCGATGGCCTGTTCGAGGCCGACGGGCGATACAGCGAGTTCCTGGCGCGCCGCGACGAGTTTCTGCGTGGACAGCAGGCCTATCAGGAATCGCTGGCCAACACCGTGCGGCGCGAGATCGAGTGGCTCCGCCGCGGTGCCAAGGCGCGCTCCACCAAGGCGAAGGGGCGCATCAAGGAGGCGGGGCGGCTCATCGAGGAGCTCGAGGACGGCCGGGCGCGTGGGGTCACGGCCGCGGCGGGGATCGACTTCACGTCCTCGCAGCGGCGGACACGCCGGCTGCTGGTCGCGCGCGGCGTGAGCAAATCGCTCGGCGGCCGGCGGCTCGTCTGCGACCTCGACCTCGCGATCACACCCGGCACGCGCGTCGGCCTGATCGGCCCGAACGGCAGCGGCAAGACGACGCTCCTGAACGTGATCTCGGGCGCGCTGCCGGCCGACGCCGGCGTGATCGAGCGCGCGGACGGTTTGCGCGTCGTCCGCTTCGAGCAGGAGCGCGGCGGCCTCGATCCCGCGCAGAGCCTGCGCCGGGCGCTGGCGCCCGAGGGCGACACGGTGACGTGGCAGGGCCGCAGCGTCCACGTCGCCTCGTGGGCCAAGCGCTTCCTGTTCCGACCCGAGCAGCTCGAGGTGCCCGTCGGCCGCCTGTCGGGCGGCGAGCAGGCCCGCATCTTCATCGCGCGCCTGATGCGCGAGCCCGCCGATCTGCTGATCCTCGACGAGCCCACCAACGACCTGGACATCCCGACGCTCGAAGTGCTCGAGGACAGCCTCGCGGAGTTCGACGGCGGGCTCGTCCTCGTCACCCACGACCGCTTCATGCTTGAGCGTGTGTCCACGATGATCCTCGCCCTCGACGGCGAGGGCGGAACGGCGACGTTCGCCGACTACGCGCAGTGGGAAGCGGTCCAGAGCGCTGCCGAGCCGGCGCCGCGCCAGGCGACGGAGCGAGCGTCCGCGCGCGAGCGCCCGCGGCCGAAGCGTCTCGGGTATCGCGAGCAGCGCGAGTGGGACGGCATGGAGCGGGCGATCCTCGCCGCCGAGCGCGCCGTCGAGGCGTGCCAGCGTGAGGTGGACGACCCGGCGATCGCCTCCGACCCGACAGCACTCCAGATGCGATCCGCGGCGCTCGAGGCCGCTCAGGCGGACGTGAACCGGCTCTACGCGCGCTGGGCCGAGCTGGAGGCCAAGCAGGCCTGAGTCGTCGCTCGTCGCGAGCGGCGAAGCATGGATCGCCGCCGCGCTATTCCAGGCGGGTCAACGTGACGTGCAGTGCGCGTGTCGGGCGGTGGCCGCGCTGCCACTGGACGAGGATCGGGCTCTGGTACTGGCCCTCCACGAACCCGCGGCGACTGTCTTCGCACTCGGCGACGAGCAGGTTCACGGAGCGCCGCATGCGGAAGAACCGGGCGGCGGGAACGGCCAGGGTTCGCGCGAGCACCTTCTCCACGATCGAGTCTTGAAGACGCAGCGTGTCGAGTCCAGAGTTGAGCACGCGGACGAGGTCGTACTGGGCGAAGCCCAGCGCCTTGCCGGGCACGGAGCGCGGGTTCGCCAGGACGCTTCTGTACTGCCTGGCGACGAACCGGAGCGGGTTTCGTAGCACCTCCGCCAGGTCGTGCTGCATGAGGAGCGTCTCGAACTCATTGACCGTCAACGCCGCATGCCGCTCGCCCGGATCGAGCGCCAGGTGCAGGCGGCCCGTGCCGACGCCCGCGCGCGCGACGAAGTCGGCGAGGTGGTCGTAGATGCCGAGCTTCGGGTCCTTCAGGTTGACGGACTCGATGGGATGGCGGGACACGGGAACGTCGATGCGCGTGTGCGCGACGATCGCCTCGTGCCGGAAGCCGATCACGCGCGTGAGCCGCCGGCGGGGCCGCCCTTCCTTGACTCCATCCAGGTCGACGAAGCACACGGTCTCGCCAGGACGGTTCGGATGCGTCACGCAGGGCCGGAGCCCGCCCGCGATGAAGACCAGGTGGGAATCGGCATTGCGCGGCTCGATAGCGCGCTGGGCGGCGTCGAGGTCCAGCCGGCGTTCCAGTCGGTCGTGCGCGTAGCCTGCGCCCTCCGGGAAGATGTGGCGCAGGGCGTCGACGTACGTGGGCACGCGCGCCGGGCCGAGACGGGCGATGAGGCTTCGATCCAGGAAGCCCGCCGTGGTGTGCGCCGACCAGTAGAGGCAGTAGGGGTAGGGCGCGAGGGCGTCGCGATACTCGATCGGCAGGCGCGACCGCAGCTCGACGACGTCGAAGCGCGCGCGGGGCGCGAGCTCGAGGGTCAGGTCGAGCGGGCCTTCAGCCATCACCGTCAGTCCGGATGCCGCCCTACCGGTCGCGCGCCGTCCGGAGCGGCGCGCTCACGATCGCGACGAGGCGCACGGCCGCGAGCAGCCGGATGGCGAGCCACGAGGGATCCAGCTCCGAGCGGCGCAGGCCGAACTTCGGCGACCGGGGGAAGGCGTGGTGGTTGTTGTGCAGGCTCTCGCCGCCGGTCAGCCAGGCGAGGACCCGTGAGTTGTAGGCCGTGTTCCGGAAGTTCTGAGCGCCGGTCCAGTGCCCCAGTCCGTTGATCAGTGGGCCGATCACGCCGACGAACAGGATGCCGTGCCCGAGCATCGCGACCACCGCCTGCCACCAACCGATGACCAGCGCTACCAGCGCCACGCCGAGCCCGAGCCCCGTCCATCCCCAGGAGAACACGGTTTTTTCCCATCGATCCGGGGTCAGGTCGGGAGCGAACGTCGCGACGGTCCGCGGATTGCGCGCTTCCTGGATGTAGTAGTACACATTGCCGAGCTGGACCTTCCAGAAGCCCAGCAGCAGCGGGCTGTGCGGATCGCCTTCCCGGTCGGTGTACGTGTGGTGCTTCCGGTGGACTGCGACCCACTGCTGGCGGCTCCCGCCCGTCACCAGCCACAGTGCTATCCTGAAAACAAGCTCGACGATCGGCCGCAGCGACAGCGACCGGTGCGCGAGCGCGCGATGCAGGTAGATCGACGTCGCGAACACGGCGATCTGCGTCAAGACCAGCGAGCTGATCGCGATGATCAGGATCTGACGGCCCACGTCTGCTCCTTGGCCGAACCGGTGGTCACGCCGGTCCTCGTTCGTAGAGCGGCTCGCGCGTTCGTGGCGCATGTCCGACCAGAGGGTCACGGTGCTTCCGCATGAGGACTTGATAGAGGCCGAGCGAGCCGCCCTCGAACGCGACCGCCGAGCAGGTCAGATACAGCCGCCAGGTCCGGTACGTGCGTTCCCCCGCCAGCGCCCGGGCCTCGTCCGCCCGCGCGCACAGCCGCTCGACCCAGTGCCGGCACGTGCGCGCGTAGTGCAGGCGTAGCCCCTCGACGTCCATGATCTCCCAGCCCGCGCGCTCCATCTCGGTGAGCGTCTCGCTGAGGCCGGCCAGGTCACCGTTCGGGAAGACGTGACGGTAGAGGAACTCGGTCTGGCTCGTGCGCTTCCAGTGGAAGTCGTGGACGATCCCGTGGTTGAGGTAGAGGCCGCCGTCCTTCAACCGGGAGCGCACGCCAGCGAAGAAGGCCGGGTAGTTCGGGATCCCGACGTGCTCGATCACACCGACCGCGGCGATCTTGTCGTAGATGACGTCCGAGGGCAGGTCACGATAGTCGAGGTACTCGACGCGACAAATATCTTGCAGCCCTTCCCTGCGGATGCACTCCGTGGCGTAGTCGGCCTGGGCTCGTGAGAGCGTCACGCCGTGCGCGCGCACGCGGTAGTGTCGGGCCGCCCACATCGCCAGGCTGCCCCAGCCGCACCCGATGTCGAGCAGCGTCTCCCCGGCGCGCAGCTCGAGCTTGCGACAGACGTGGTCGAGCTTGTCTTGCTGGGCCTGCTCGAGTTTTCCGTCCGGGTCCCGGTAGTACGCGCAGGTGTAGACCATGAGCGGATCAAGGAAGAGGGCGTAGAACTCGTTCGACACGTCGTAGTGGTGGGCGATCGCCCGGGCGTCCTCGGCCTTGCCGCGCGGCTTCATGACGGCACCTCCCGCATCCCGAAGATCCCCCCGAGGACCACGTGACGCCGCGTGGCGCCCGTGGCCAACATGACCCGCACCAGCACTCGCGCGCAGGCGTCGGGCAGGCGGCCGAGCTGGCGGCCGAGCCAGCCGGTCTCGCCCCGTCCGTAACGACGCACGATCTCTTGCGCGTACGAGTCGATCGGGATCCCTTCCCGCACGCGCGCCACCACCGCCTCGGCCGCGAGGATTCCGCTCCGGATGGCCGGTCCGATGCCCTCGCCGCTGAGGTCGCGGGCCAGCCCGGCGGCGTCGCCGACGAGACAGAAGCCGTCGCCGGCGAGCCGTCGCGGCGCACGGCGCCGCACCACGTACGCGTGGCCGCGGAACGGCTCGATCCGGAGGTCGGCGGGCAGGCGGCCCGACGTGCGCAGCGACGCGAGCAGCGCGTCCCGTCGTCGCGGCAGGTCCACGCCCGGCCCGGAGATGACCCCGATCCCGACGTTGAGCACATCCTCCTTGGGGAAGTACCAGCCGTAGCCCTTGAGATCCGCCTCCAGGTAGAGCTCCGGCGCGCCGTCGCGGAGCGCATCGAGACGCTCGGGCGGCACGCGCGTCTCGCTCTCCTGGGCGATCACGACCTCCTCCTGCTCGGACACCTCTCCGAAGGCCTTCGCCACGGGGCAGTGGTGTCCCCCCGCGCCGATGACGACCGGGGCCGTGAAGACACCGCGCTCGCTCACGACGCGGATCTCGTCCCTCTCGCGAGTGACGGCGGTGACCCGCGCGCCCTCGCGCGCATCGGCGCCGGCCGCGCGGGCCCGGTCCAGAAGATGGTGATCGAACTCCTTCCGCACGATGCCGTAGCTGGCGGGCCGGCGCCAGCGCGTCTCGTGGCGCGCGCCGTCGAACGCGAACCCACAAGCGGTAAAGGGCTGGATGGTGAGCGGGTACTTCGCGGGGTCGACCTCGACATCGGCCAGCGCCTCCGGGGTCACCCAGCCCGCGCAGACCTTGACGCGCGGGAACACTGCGGCGTCGAGGAGCAGCGGCCGCAGGCCGGCCCGGGCGAGCCGCCACGCCGCCGTGCTTCCGCCCGGTCCCCCGCCGACGACGATGACGTCGTGATCGGCCACGTCAGTTCCGCCAGAGGGCGACGAAGAGCCGTAACTGATCGCGCAAACCCAGTCGGATCTCCTCCATCGCGTCGGCGACTTTCATCGCGGTGAAGAGATCGCCCTCGAGGTCGAGGGCGCCTTCAACGTAGGCCTCGGCGAAGTTCAGCGGGGTCGGATCGCGCATGAGGCGCACGAACGTCTCGGGCCGATGCACGACGGCCGTGCACACGGGCGCGCCGTGCCCAACCTCTACGAGCGTCCCGTCCCAGAGACGGAACGCGAACCCGGTCCCGAGGCGGTCAAAGACCGTTCGCAAAATCCCCGCCGCCCGCCGTGAGCTCACATTTCGTGGCAGCATCATTATGAGGCGTCGATGGCTGGTTTCATGCCTTACAGTGATGGGGTCGCAGCGGGCTCTTACCGCCTTCCCTGGGCCCTCGTGGGCACCCGCCAGCAACGGCGCGACACTAGCAGAGTGCCCGAACAGCCGCAAGAAATCTGTGCATGAACGCGCAGATCCACGCTGTCACAGGGCGTTTCCCTCCACGGCGCGGGCCGGCGAGCGCTCGGTGGCCTGGGCCCCAGCCGCTCCCCGCGACCCCAGCCGGATGCGACGCATGAACGGCAGGATTAGCGGCACGGCCGTGAACATCACCGCCAGGAGCCAGAAGTCGTCCGCGTAGGCCAGGAGCTGGGCCTGCGCCACCGTTTCGCGATAGAGCATGGCCACCGCCTGGCGCTCGGCGGTGAAGGTGTCACTGCCGGCGGTCATAAAGTGGGTCGCCCACCGCGCGAGGCGCTCGCGCGTCGCCGGGTCCCATGCGGTGATGTGGCTCACGAGCGTGGTCTGGTGCAACTGGCTCCGCTGCGCGAGCAGCGTGGTGACCACCGCGATGCCCACGCTGCCGCCGAGGTTGCGAGCCATGCTGTACACGGCGGTGGCATTGACGAGCTTGTCGCGCCGGATCGTGGCCAGCGTGAGCGTGGAGAGCGGCACGTAGATGAAACCGGCCGCAAACCCCTGGATGAAACGCGGCAGCGCCAGGGCCCAGTAATCCATCCCGAGCGTGAGGGAGGTCATCATGTAGAGGCTCACGGCATTGAGCAGGCATCCGAACCCCAGCATCAATCGCTGGTCGACGCGCGTCACGATCCCCGAGGCGAACAGCGAGAAGATGTTGCCGAGACCGCCGGGCGCCAGCACGAGGCCCGAGGTCCACGCGTCGTAGCCGAGCAGCTTCTGCGTGAAGACGGCGACCAGCAACATGCCGGCGAACGTGCCGAAGCCGACGATCGTGCTCAGCGTGGCGCCGGTGGCGAAGTTGCGGTCGGTGAACACGGTGAGGTCGAGGATGGGCTCGCTGGCCGTCAACTCGCGGATCAGGAAGCCAGCGAGCGCGCCGACGGCGACGATCGCCATCGCGACGATCGTCGGCGACTCGAACCAATCCTGTCGCTCGCCCCGGTCAAGGACGAGCTGAAGGCACCCGAAGCCCGCGATCATCAGCCCCAGGCCCCACCAGTCGATCCGCGCGGCCCGGCGCATGTACGGCGAGTCGAACATGAAGACGCTGGCCATGAAGAAGCCGACGATCCCGACGGGCAGGTTGATGTAGAAGATCCAGCGCCACGACCATTCGTCGGCCAGATAGCCGCCGACCGTTGGCCCCAGGATCGGGCCGAGGATGAACCCGACACCCCAGACGGCCATCGCGAGGCCGCGCTGGTGGAACGGGAAGATCTCCCAGAGGATCGCCTGCGAGATCGGGATGATCGGACCGCCACCGAGCCCCTGGAGGATGCGGGCCACGATCAGCGTGGTCAGATCGGGGGCGGCGCCGGAGACAAAAGAGCTGGCCACGAATACCGTGGCGCAGATCAGAAAGAACCGCTTGCGACCGAAGAGCCCGGTCAGCCACCCGGTGGCGGGGATGATCACGGCGTTGGCGGCGAGATAGGAGGTGATCACCCACGAAACCTCGTCCAGCCCCGCCGACAGGGAGCCCTGCAGGTGCGGGAGGATGACGTTGGTGACGCTGGTGTCGAGGATCTGCATGAAGGCGACCACCATGACCGTGAAGGTGATCGCCCACTTCTGCACGGGGGAGATCGGCGCGTCCGACTCTGGGGGCGTCATTGCCCGGGTATTACTCGGCGTACGACCGAAGGTCGGCGAGCCGCTCGTCGTCGGTCACGGCGAAGGTGTAGGAGCGCGTCTCGCGGTCCGTGACCGTGTCCGCCGTCACCGGTATGGCGAGCTCCACCGACGCGAGACCGTAGGCGCGCAGCACGAGAGGTTGCCCCTGGCGAAGTACCGCCGGGGCGAGCCCTGGGAAGCGACGCAAACAAGATCGCGAGGACTACGACACGTCTCATCTCGCTCGCGGAGGCTCAGTCCAGTCGGTAGGCGCGCCTTGCCGTGCCGCTGAACAACGCCAGCTTCTCCTCGGCCGAGGCGCCCGCGGCGATACGCTTGAACGCGTTCCACAGCGCGGCATATCCGATGCCCATCTTCTCGACTGGGAAATTGCTCTCGAACATGCAGCGCGCCGGCCCGAAGCGCTCGATACACAGCTCGATATACGTCCGCCAGTGTGCCGCCAGCTCGGCCGACGACGGCGGCGCAGGTTGTGCCCCATAGTCGAAGGCGGCCAGGCGCATCATCATGCCGCCGAGCTTCATGACGACGTTCGGGCACGTGGCCAGCTCGCTGATGCCGGCCTTCCAGGACGCGAAGACTTTGTCCCGCTTGCCGGCATAGGGGCCGTAGCCGAGCGGTCCGCCGACGTGGCCCACGATGATGGTCGCCGCAGGGAAGGCCCGGGCCAGGTCGACGGCGTCGGCGAGCTGTGGGTGGAACACCCAGGCGTCGAGGGACAGGCCGAGCGCGGTCAGCCGCGCCAGCCCCGCTCGGAAGTCCGGCCGCTTCATCAGGTGCGGTCCCGTGGCCA
>WNFH01002894.1_pt1 | contig 12069 bp, 10 predicted proteins | sample 5400411 | NCBI WGS metagenome assembly WNFH01 (sample SAMN13153347, study PRJNA577476) | soil metagenome | isolation source: 200 cm saprolite under Douglas fir tree site 2 hole 3 | place: USA:California | collected 2015-04-18
CGAGCACACCTTTGGTGAGGGGGACACGATCGGGGATCTCCCGGTACCCCACCTGCGCCTGGGGGATCACGAAGTCGCCGTCCACGCGGTGAATGCTGACGTGCGAGTACCCGAACCTCTGGGAAACCTCCTCCACGATACGGCGCAGCATGCTGTCGATATCCATCGTGCTGGTCACGGTGCTCAGGACCCGGTTCATGAGGTTGACTTCTGCAGCGTGTCGCTGGGCTTCCGTCAGCAGGGTCGTGTTCTTGACGGCGATCGCCGCCTGATTGGCGATGGCTTGCGCCAACCGGAGGTCCTCGGCATTGTAAGACCGGACGGTAGTGTGGTAGAAGACCAGCACGCCCAGGATCGCGCCTTGGTACAGCAGCGGCAGAAACGCCATCGTCTTGATCGTCCGCAAGGAGTCGGCCAACATGGCGGCCTCGTCCTTGGGCACCATCTTCCGCAGGGCGGCGAGACGAGGATCGTGTTCAGCGTCTTCGACCACCACCGGCTTGGCAAGATCGAATGGCAGATTGGCGAGGGGCATCCCCACGAGGCGCTGGATGGCTTCCACCATCTCGGGGGGGAGACCATGAGCGTACGCGTTCGTCAGCCCCTGTTTTTCGTTTCCGAGATAAATGGCGCACCGGTCGACCCCGAGCACCTGACGGGCGCCGTCCATGATGGCGGCCAACATCTCCTCCATCTTCAGGCTGCCGGCGATCGCATTGGCGATCCGTTGCAGGCTGGTGAGGTGCTTGACGCTCCGCGTGCTGGTTTCGAGCAATCGGGCGTTGTCGATCGCGCCGGCGACCTGGGCGGCGATGGTACCCATGAGATGGACATCGCGCGGGCCGTAGGCGTTCTGGACGTAGCTCTGCGCGGAGAGCATCCCAAGAACTTGCTCACCGTGCAGGACCGGCACAAACACCATCGAGGCGCTCCTCCGATCGGTGTGGCCCACGCGCGGCAAGCGATCGGGAGCGGTCAGATCGCGGGAGGTCAATTGGAGGAGATGCGGCGTTCGACCGCTGAGGATCGCCCGGACCTCCTCGGTCACCGCCTGCGTCTGTCGGGGAAAGCGGTCCCCGGAATCCATCAAGAACTCATAGGTCAGGGTGTCGCTCGCGGCATCATAGAGCGCCACATAGAACACGTCTGCCGCCATCAGCTGCCGAATGTTGTCGTACATCGTTTGGAAGAGGTGCTCCAGGTCCAGGCTGATGGAGGCCCGCCCGATACGCTCGATGACCTCCAGTTCCCGGTGCGCTTGCTCCCGGGTCGTGGTCAGCATCAACACGTAGCCGATCAGGACCAACGGGATCGTCAGGACAATCGCCTCAATGGGCACCGCCTTCGCATAGATGAGCGCAGGCACCAGACCCAGGGCAGCAAACGCGAGATCGTTGGCGGCCTCCCAGGCAAGACTGCCACTGAAAACGCTCAGCACGGGGACACCGCGCCGACGCGCGACGCGCCCGCTAACTAAGAGATTGCTCGTCAGGTTGCACGTCAGGACGGCGGCGAGAAACGCCCCGAAGAGCAAGGGATCACTTTGCCCTGTGTACAGTGGTCCGCGTAGCTCGAGTGGGCCGGGGCGGGAATCGAGCATCGAAAAGGTGAGCCCCGCCGCCAGGACAGCGAGAATGTTCTGGCCGCTGTTAAAGATCGTCGTCAGGTACGGCCGACGGTGGAATAGGCCATTGCCAATCACGACGCCGACGCTCATGACTAACGCCGTGTACACCGGCCCCAGAAGCACCAACCCGGCCGAGACCACGGCGAGTCCTGCCGACCCGTAGCCCCCCCGCGGCAGGGGGACCATCAACCATTTGGACGCCACGGCCAGCGCGGCGAAGACCGCCAGCCGAGGAAGGGGGGGAAGGGGCGTCCCGAGGAGCAGGGGCAACAGGACGACCCAGCCCGCGACCCCCACGCTCCAGCTATAGAGGTTGTACTTTTTCATTTCACTGTGCCTCTGCCCCGCCGGACGTACCGTTACTCATCGGGGTGGCGGTCGGACCCGCGGCCTCGTCGGGACGGCTGACAAACCGCCGAATGCGGCGCTCCAGTTTCACGCGCTCCATGAGCACGTAGCGGCCGCATCCGAGGCAGCGAATGCCCACATCGGCGCCCAAACGCTCAATCTTCCATTGATCGCTGCCGCAGGGGTGCGTCTTGCGCGTCTGGACCACGTCCCCCAGGTACAGCTTAAGGACCGCCATGCCGCCACCTATACTCTCGGAGAGATACACCTATTATAAAGGTACGTCGCAAACCGAGAACTGCGCTGGATCAGGCTGATGCAGGGGAAATTCCCCAACGACAGGTGCGATGATGCGGCGGGCGACGATCGCCCGTACCCGCACGGCCGCTCCGCTCGCGACGACCGTGAGGAAGAGAGGGGATCACCGGGACCGTGCGGCGCGGACGGCCTCCTTCGCCGTGATCTTCACGGCGCCGTTGACATAGTCCACGACCGCGGTCTGTCCGGGCTGGATCTCTGCGGCCAGGACCATCTTGGCCAGGCGATTTTCTACCTCGCGCTGCAGCAATCGTCGGAGCGGCCGGGCCCCAAAGTCGGGGCTATAGCCCTCGCGCGCGAAGTACTCCTTCGCCCCTTCCGCCACTTCCAGGCGGATCTTCTGTCCATCCAGACGCCCCTGCAACTCGCGCAGCTGCAGATCGACGATCTCCTTGATGTGCTCCGGGCTGAGCGGGTGGAACACAATGATCTCGTCGATGCGGTTGAGGAACTCGGGCCGGAACGTCTTGCGGACCTCGTCCATGACCTGCACGCGCGCCATTTCGAACTGGGCCGCGTTGCGCGGGTCGAGGTGCTGCAGGTACTTGCTGCCGAGGTTGCTGGTCATAATGATCACGGTGTTCTTGAAATCCACCGTCCGGCCGTGCCCGTCGGTCAGCCGGCCGTCTTCCAGAATCTGCAGCAGGATATTGAAGACGTCTGTGTGCGCCTTTTCGATTTCGTCAAAGAGCACAACCCGGTACGGCCGGCGGCGCACCGCTTCGGTCAGCTGGCCGCCTTCGTCAAACCCCACGTAGCCGGGGGGCGCCCCAATTAAACGACTGACGGTGTGCCGTTCCTGATACTCCGACATGTCCAGACGCACCATCGCGTCTTCGTCATCGAAGAGGTGACGCGCCAGCGCGCGGGCGAGCTCCGTCTTCCCCACCCCGGTGGGCCCCAAGAAGAGGAACGACCCGATCGGCCGCCGGGGATCCTGCAACCCGGCCCGGGCCCGGCGGATCGCATCGCTCACAGCTTGGACGGCCTCGTTCTGTCCGACGACCCACTCGTGCAGCCGATCTTCCATCTCGAGGAGCTTCCGCATCTCCCCTTCCAGCAGCCGGCTGACCGGGATCCCGGTCCACTTGCTGATGACCTGAGCGACATCTTCCGCGTCGACTTCTTCCTTTAAGAGACGCTGACCGGAGATCTTCTGCAGGGCGGCGGTCCGATTGTCGAGCTGCTTCTGCAGCTCGGGTAACGTGCCATAGCGCAGGCGGGCCGCCGTCTCCAGGTCGGCCCGGCGCTCAGCTTCCTCGATCTCCTGGCGAATTTTCTCGATCTGCTCCTTGGTCTGCCGGATCGCGGCAATCGCGGCCTTTTCCTGCTCCCACTGCTGCCGCATCCGCGCGCTATTGGCTTTCAGGGTATTGATCTCTCCCTCGAGTTTGGCCAGGCGCTCCCGGCTCGCGGCATCGCCTTCTTTCTTGAGCGCTTCGCGTTCGATCTCCAGCTGCATGATGCGCCGGTCGATCTCATCTAACGCGGTGGGCTTGCTGTCGATCTCCGTCCGCAAGCGGCTCGCCGCCTCGTCGATGAGATCGATGGCCTTGTCCGGGAGAAAGCGGTCGCTGATGTAACGGGCCGACAGGGTGGCGGCGGCGATCACGGCCGCGTCGGTGATGCGGACGCCGTGATGCACCTCGTAACGGTTCTTCAAGCCGCGCAAGATGGAAATTGTCTCTTCAACAGAGGGTTCGGAGACGAAGATGGGTTGGAACCGCCGTTCCAAGGCGGCGTCCTTCTCGATGTGCTTCCGGTACTCGTCCAGCGTCGTCGCGCCGACCGTGTGCAGTTCGCCCCGCGCCAGCATCGGCTTGAGCATGTTCGCCGCGTCGATCGCGCCTTCGGCCGCCCCAGCGCCGACCACCGTATGCAGTTCGTCGATGAACAAGATGATCTCACCGCTGCTCTCGCTGACCTCGCGGAGGACAGCCTTCAAGCGGTCCTCAAACTCCCCGCGGAATTTCGCCCCGGCCAGGAGCGCTCCCAGATCGAGCTGCACGACGCGTTTGTTCTTGAGGCCTTCGGGGACATCGCCGCGCACGATCCGCTGTGCCAGCCCCTCCACAATGGCGGTCTTACCGACCCCAGGATCGCCGATGAGGACGGGATTGTTTTTCGTGCGCCGGGAGAGGACCTGAATGACGCGGCGGATTTCCTCGTCGCGGCCGATGACCGGATCCAGCTTCCCGGCCGCGGCCATCTGGGTGAGATCCCGCCCGTAGCGTTCGAGGGCCTGGTATTTGCTCTCCGGATTGGAGTCGGTCACGCGCTGGGCTCCCCGCACGTCCCGGATCGCCCGGGACAGCGCATCGGCCGTGAGGCCGGCCTCCGCCAGGATGCGGGCCGCACCCCCCTCGCGCGCGTTCGCGAGACCCATCAATAGGTGCTCCGTACTGACGTACTCATCGTGGAGGCGCTGCGCTTCTGCTTGCGCGGTTTCCACGGCTTGGCGGACTACAGGACTAATCACCAACCCGTCCGGGGTCGGGCCGGTCACCTTGGGCAGGCGCTCGAGCTCGGCGCGCAAACGCCCGCGCAACGCGGCCGGTGTCAAGCCAGCCTTGGCCAGTACCTGAGGCACGATCCCGTCAGCCTGTTCTACGAGGGCCAGCAGGAGATGTTCACTTTCCATCTGGGAGTGGTGGAACTGGCGCACCAGTTCCTGGGCGTTCAATAACGCCTCTTGCGCCTTTTCAGTGAACTTGTCAAATCGCATCGCCATGGTTGTAGTCCGTTCTTATTGTCTTAGTTGTTACTTCCGCCCTAGCTGCGCCCGGGGATTGTCCGATCGCAGCTTGGCGAGTTCTTCATAGAGTTGCTTCTCGCGCGCGGACGGCTTGGTGGGCAGGACAACTTTGATCCGCACCAACTGGTCGCCGCGCTTTCCATCGCGGCGGGGCATCCCCTGTCCCCGCAGGCGGTACACCTGCCCGTTCTGCGTGCCCGGGTGGATGGTCATCTCCACCTTTCCCTCGAGGGTGGGGACCTCGATCGTCGCGCCCAACACCGCCTCAGACGGGGTCACCGGCACCTCGATGATCAGATCATCCTCGCGCCGCTCAAAGTACGGATGCGGAGCGACCTCCACCGTCAGGTAGAGATCGTCGCCATCTAGCGCACCGGGGAGCCGGATTTTCTGACCGCTGCGGACGCCTTTGGGGATTGTGACGTCAAACCGGCGGGTCTTCCCGTTGAGTTGGATGGCCACGGACTTCTGCGCACCGGCCAGAGCGTCTTCCAGCGTCACCGTGATCGGCGCTTCGGCCTGCGGAGGGGTAGGCTGAGACCGCATCATTTCCTCGAGGTCCACCGTGCCCCGGCGGCTTCGACTAGCGGATGACCGTGCGCCGCCCGGACGCTGACCGACCACATCGCCCCCAAAGAACTGCCGGAAAAAGTCGCTGACTTCCCCGCCGAGCAGATCTTCTAACCCAGCCGCATCTCCGCCGAAAGTCACTGTCCAGCCGCCGGGGGCCTGCTGCGCGCCGCGCCCGAACGCCTGTTGCCAGTCCATCCCTCCGTGCTGGTAGGCCTCGTACATCTGGTCGTAGCGCGCGCGCCGCTCGGCATCGCCCAGGACCTGATACGCCTCGTTGATTTCCTTAAATTTGTCCTCCGCCCCAGGCGTCTTGTTCACGTCGGGGTGGTACTTGCGCGCTAGTTTGCGGAACGCGGTGCTGATCGCCTGCGGGGTCGCCCCCCGATCGACATCGAGCGCCTTGTAGTAGTCTTTGAAGTCCATCGGGCATCACCAGGCGATTCGCGGGCCGTGTGGCCCACCGATCACTGCGCCACTCTCACCCGGGCATGCCGCAAGACATCGCCATTCATGAAATAGCCTCGCCGGATCTCCTCGACAATCGCCCCTGGCTGGACGCCGCGCTCCGTGTGGGGGACGACGTCGACCGCTTCATGGTAGCGCGGGTCGAACATCTGTCCTTTCGTCTCCATCGGCCGGACGCCCAACGAGGCCAACACCTCGACGATCTTGCGGTGGCTCATCCGGATGCCCGCCACGATCTGGTCGGGATCGGTACTGGTGCTGTGCTCTAACGCTCGTTCGAGATCGTCGACGACATCGAGCACGACGGCCAGCAACGACTGCCGCGTCCGCTGAACCGCGTCGTCGCGCTGCCGCGCGGCCTGCTTCTTATAGTTTTCCAGGTCCGCGGCGGCATGAAGGAACTGCTGCCAGTTGCGGTCGGCCTGTTCCTTATAGCTGGCGGCCAGCTTGCCCAGCTCGGCCACTTGCGCCTCAGACGCCGGCGCGGGGGTCTCCGGCGCCTCATCGCGAGCAGTGGGTTGTTTGTCCTGACGGTCGTCCATCCCTCACCTCACCGCGCGGAGTCGCTCCCCGCGCGATCCGTGCCGGTTATTTATCGTCCTTGCGTTTGTAGTCGGCGTCGATGACGTCATCCCCGGGCTTCGCGCCCCCGGCGGGTCCGCTGGACCCACTTCCGGGGGACCCACTACCAGGGGAACCTGCCCCTGCTCCCGCCTTCGCGTACATTGCTTCAGCCAGCTTGAAGCTGGTCTGCTGCAACTCGTCGATGGCGCGGTTGATCTTCGCTATGTCGTCGCCGCCGAGGGCGTCCTTGAGCTCCTTGAGTTTGGTCTCAACACGCTGGCGCTCCTCGGAGGTCACCTTCTCGCCCACCTCTTTCAGCATGCGCTCTGTCTGGTAGACGAGGGAATCGCCCCGGTTGCGCGCCTCCGCGGTCTCACGCTTGCTGCGGTCCTCCTCGGCGAACTTCTCGGCCTCCTTGACCATCCGTTCCACATCGGGCTTGCCGAGGCTCGAACTCCCCGTAATCTTGATGGACTGCTCCTTGCCCGTGGCCGTGTCCCGTGCCTTCACGTCGAGGATGCCGTTGGCATCGATGTCAAACGTCACCTCGATCTTCGGGACGCCCCGCGGCGCGGGCGGGATACCATCGAGGATAAAGCGCCCCAGCGTGCGGTTGTCCCGCGCCATGGGCCGCTCCCCCTGCTGGACGTGGATCTCCACCTGCGTCTGTCCATCGACCGCGGTGCTGAAGATCTCTGTCTTGCGCGTCGGAATGGTCGTGTTGCGGGGAATGAGTGGAGTCAACACCCCGCCCAGCGTCTCCACGCCCAACGACAGAGGGGTGACATCCAGCAGCACGACTTCCCGCACGGTGCCGGCCAGCACGCCCGCCTGAATGGCCGCGCCGACGGCGACGACCTCATCGGGGTGCACTTCCTTGTTGGGCTCCTTGCCGGTCAGCCGACGGACCAACTCCTGAATCATCGGCATGCGGGTCGCTCCCCCAACCAGGATGACCTGATCGAGATCCTTCTCGGTCATCTTCGCGTCCGCGAGAGCCTGCTTGAACGGGGCGATGCACCGTTCCACCAGCTCCGCCGTCATCTCCTCGAACTTCGCGCGGGTCAGCACGTAGTCCAGGTGCTTGGGCCCGTTCGCGTCCGCGGTGATGAACGGCAGGTTGATGCTGGTCTGGGCGACTGTCGACAGCTCGACCTTTGCCCGCTCGGAAGCTTCGCGCAGCCGCTGGAGGGCCTGGCGGTCCTGCCGCAGGTCAATGCCGTGCTCGCGCTTGAACTGATCGGCCAGCCAGTGGACGATCCGCTCGTCCCAGTCGTCGCCTCCCAGGTGCGTGTCGCCATTGGTCGCTTTGACTTCGAAGACGCCCTCGCCGATCTCCAAGATGGAGACGTCGAAGGTGCCGCCGCCTAAGTCGAAGACCAATACCTTTTCAGCGGTCTTCTTGTCCAGCCCGTAGGCCAGGCAGGAGGCCGTCGGTTCGTTGATGATGCGCAGGACTTTCAGGCCGGCGATCTCGCCGGCGTTCTTCGTGGCGGTGCGCTGTGCGTCATTGAAGTAGGCGGGTACCGTGATCACAGCCTCCGTGACGGGCTCGCCCAAGTACGCCTCCGCATCTGCCTTCATCTTCTGCAGGATCATGGACGAGATCTCTTCGGGGGTAAACGTCTTCCCGGCCGCCGGGAGGCGCGCCACGACCATGCCGTTGGGGCCTTCCTCAACCTTGTAGGGAACCATCTTGCGCTCGGTCTCGACCTCCGAGAGCCGCCGGCCCATGAAGCGCTTGATCGAGTAGACGGTATTCTCGGGATTGAGAATCGACTGCCGCTTGGCCATCTGTCCCACCAAGCGCTCCCCCGTCTTCGTGAAGGCGACGACCGACGGCGTGAGGCGACTCCCCTCGGCGTTGGGAATCACCTGCGGCTCGCCGCCGACGACGACCGCAATCACCGAGTTCGTCGTGCCTAAGTCAATGCCAACCACCTTACCCATCGTGAGGTACTCCTCTCTGTCTCTCGCGGGCGCTCTTCGCGGTCCCGCCTTGGATCTTCATCAGCACACTGCCGTCCCCGACCTGCCGTCGGCAGATCGTCTGCACCACCGACGGCAGGTCGGGCAGGGCATCGGGCCTGCTACTCTGCAACCTCGACCTTCACACTCTTCGGCTTGGCCCGCTCGCTCTTGGGCACCCGAATCTCCAAGATACCGTTCTTGTAGGACGCCGTCGCCTGATCGCCCTTCACGTCGCTCGGGAGTTGGATCGAGCGCAGGAACGAGCCATATCGCAGCTCGCGCCGGTAGTAGTTCCGGGCCTTGTCCTCTCGATCCACCCTCGCCTCGCCCTTCAGGGTCAGCGTGTCCTGGGTCACGGTAATCTCGACGTTCTTCGGGTCGATCCCCGGGAGCTCGGCCCTCACCATCACATCGTTATCAGTCTCGAACACCTCGACAGCAGGCGCCCAGGCCACCTCCGCCTGGCCCCGCGGCCGACGCGTGAACAACTCGTCAAACAGCTTGTCCATCGACTCGCGCAGCGACGCGAGATCATCAAATGGATCCCACCGAATCAGGCTCATGGTGCTCGCCTCCTTCGCATTGTGCGCTCGAATACCCACGTGACAGCATCCTTCGACCCTTGGTACTCGACCCGCTCGTACATCTCTAAGACCAACCGCACACCGGCCAAGTTGAGTCCCACCTCCTGGGTCAGGTGCCGAATCATCCGCACCCGCTCCAGATCGCGGTCCGAATACAACCGCTGTTGATGGCGTCGCGCCGGCTGCACCAGCCCCTTCTCCTCGTAAATCCGTAAGGTCCGGGGGTGCAGGCCGAGCAAGTCCGCCGCGATGCTAATCACATACACAGGTGCGTTGTTGTTGCGTGACCGGACCCGACTCATGTCACCCTCAATGTACTCACGGGCACTAGCATTGTCAAGTATCCTGACAGCGATATTGTCAAGCCTGCTTCCTGGGCGAGGGAGCGGCGCCAGGTCTAGCGAACTTCCCCTCGGCCACCGCTGCGGCGGGGGGAATAGCTGCCGTCCTCCCCAACGTTCCTACGGAAACTAGGTGATTTAGATGCGTGATCTGATTATCTTGGGATCTGGGCCCGCCGGGCTGACCGCCGCGATCTACGCCACGCGGGCTGCTCTGCACCCTCTGGTCTTCGCCGGGGCCGAGGCGGGCGGCCAGTTGATGCTCACGACCGAGGTCGAAAATTACCCCGGCTTCGCCGATCCCATTCTCGGCCCGAACCTCATGGCGGCGATGCGCACGCAGGCCGAACGAATCGGCGCGGAGTTCATCAACGAGGACGCGACGGCGGTCGATCTCACGCACCGTCCCTTTCGCGTCACCAGCCAGACCGGTGAAACGTCCGAGACCAAAGCGTTGATCATCGCCACCGGCGCCAAAGCGAAACTGCTGGGCCTTCCGGGGGAGCAACAACTGCTGGGCCGTGGGGTCAGCACGTGTGCCACCTGCGACGGCTTTTTCTTCCGCGGGCGCGACGTCTTGGTGGTCGGGGGCGGCGACACCGCGATGGAAGAAGCGCTGTATCTCTCTAAGCTGGCGCAGTCGGTCACGGTCGTGCACCGACGGGATCAGCTGCGGGCCAGCAAGATTCTCGCCGAGCGCGCCCGGACCAACCCGACGATCAGCTTTCTGTGGAACCACGCCGTGGCAGATATTGTGGGCAATGGGAAAGTCCGCGCCGCGAAGCTGAGAAACCTAAAGACCGGACAAATCGTAGAACGTCCGGTGGACGGGGTCTTCGTGGCCATCGGCCATCGCCCCAACACGGAGTTGTTCCGCGGGCAGCTCGAGATGGACGAAAACGGCTACATCGCCCGCAAGCAGCGGTCCAGCACCAGCGTCGACGGCGTCTTCGTGGCCGGCGATGTGCACGATCACACCTACCGACAGGCGGTCACGGCTGCTGCGTATGGGTGTGAGGCCGCGATCGACGCGGAACGCTGGTTGCAGCACCAAGGGACAGTAGCCGTCCCCGCGCATCGTTCGAAGCCCTCCTCCTAAGACCCTGCCTAAAAATGCGTGTGGGTGACACCCCGCTTGGGGCTGCCACCCACACGTCCGCCGAGCCTTCCGGTCCTACCGATCAGCTAACCGTTGCTCCAAGTGCACGCTCCAGCCGGCGCTTCAGCTCCGGCTTGGGCATGTAGCCCACCAAGCGCTCCACCATCTCGCCACCCTTGAAGATCGCCAGGGTGGGGATGCTCATGATCCCGTAGCGGTTGGCAATACCGCTGTTGTCGTCGACGTCCACCTTCGCGACCTTCACCTTGCCCTCATACTCTTGCGCCAGATCCTCAACGATCGGCGCGATCATCCGGCACGGCGCGCACCACTCCGCCCAGAAGTCCACCAGCACAGGCTCCTGCGCTTTCAGGACCTGCGTGTCAAAATCTTGTTCTGTCACATGCACTGGCTTTGCCATATCCTGACCTCCTGAGACGATCCTGCGCCATCTGTATGCAACGGACGCCCCACCCGCCCTATTCCCTGAGGTCGCCACCGCATTATACCGCGCACCCGTGGGCGTCAACCAGAGTTCGCACAAAGTTGTCCCCGCTCCCGACACGGCCCCTCCCGTCAGACCGCAGACGCAGGCACGGATGGAGGCCCCTCCGTTCGCAGGGTCCGGGAGGTTCGTCGTCTCTGAACTGCCTTGACCCTGAGCAATGCCGATCTCCACCCAGGGACTCGTTCGGGAAACAGAGGACGATGTAATCTGGGATCAAGACATAAGAGGTGAAGAGCGATGGCAACCAGAGATCTCGTACAAAGTTACTACGACAGCCTGAGTCAAAAGAACGACAAGTGGCAAAACCTCTACTCCAACGACGCTGTGTTTTCTGATGCGTCCCAAACCTTGAACGCAAAGGGGAAGGCTGCCGTCATTCAATCGTTTATTCCTTTTCTGAAAGGCGTGGAGGGAGTCAAGGTCAAGCAGATGATTGTCGAAGGCGAGAAGGCTTGCGCAGTGGTCGGCTACGTCTACGTTAATCCGAAAGGACAGAAGCTGCAGCAAGATGTGGCGGAACTCTGGGAGGTGAAGGACGGAAAACTGGCCAAGCTGACCATTTATTTTGACCTAACTGCCTACAGAACTTTCATGAGAGGCTAGAGACAGAGGCACGGATTTTTAGGAAGGAAGTGCCCCGTCTCCGTTCGTTCAAGAATTCAGGACCGCACACACCAAGGAGTCGTCGCGCAACTTAGCACCTCCATGACTACAGCAGGCGGCGCGCAAGCACACCCGCCAACACCACACCTCCGAGGAAAACTGTAGGCGCTGCCAAGCAGCCCCGTCGTTTGGTGGTGTCGGTAGCGGGCCGCACGGACAGTCGCGTGGCCTTCTTGAAATGGTCGACCGCGTCAGTGAGCCGCCCCATTTGCTTGTAGAGAATCCCGAGGTTTCTGTGGGCGATCCAGTACTC
>WNFH01002899.1_pt1 | contig 12062 bp, 9 predicted proteins | sample 5400411 | NCBI WGS metagenome assembly WNFH01 (sample SAMN13153347, study PRJNA577476) | soil metagenome | isolation source: 200 cm saprolite under Douglas fir tree site 2 hole 3 | place: USA:California | collected 2015-04-18
GGACCGCGTCGGTGACGATTTGTTCGCTAACAGCCTGATCGCGCTGAACGCAGAAACCGGCGAAAGGATATGGCACTTCCAGGGCGTTAGGCACGATCTCTGGGACCGCGATTTTCCCTCCGCTCCCGTGCTGTTCACCCTTAAGCGCGACGGAGAAGACGTGGACGCCGTGGCGCAGACTACCAAGCAGGGTTTCGTTTATCTGTTCGAGCGCGGCACCGGCAAGCCGCTCTTCCCCATCGAGTATCACAAATATCCAGCGAGTACGATTCCTGGCGAAGTTGCGGCTTCCGAACAGCCTCTTCCAACCAAGCCTGCGCCCTACGCGCGCCAACTTCTCGCCGAAGATATGTTGACCAACCGCACGCCGGAAGTTCACCAATGGGCTGTCGAGCAATTCCGAAAATCGCGCAGCGAAGGGCAATTCGTTCCCTTCAGCGTGGGAAAGGATACGGTTATTTTTCCCGGGTTCGACGGTGGCGCGGAGTGGGGAGGTCCGGCTATCGATCCGGAAACAGCGACGATTTACGTTAATTCCAATGAAATGGCGTGGATGGCCGCGCTCGCGGAAAACACCGACTTCAGCGGAGCGAAAGCGACCTACATGAGCCAGTGCAGCGTCTGCCACGGCGACAAGATGGCCGGTTCCCCGCCTGCCATTCCGTCGCTGATCGGCATCGCGGGACGGCTGGCGCCCGACCAAATTACTTCGGCGATCAAATCTGGAAAGGGCCGAATGCCGGGATTTCCGAATCTATCCGGGGAGCAATTGAGCGCGCTCGTCGACTTTCTGGCTATCGGCGAGAGCAAAGAGCTCGGCAGTGTCGGGCCCGAACTCCTGGGAATGAAATACCGATTCCTGGGATACCGCAGATTTTTGGATCCCGACGGCTATCCAGCTATTGCACCGCCCTGGGGCACGCTCAACGCAATTAACCTGGGCACCGGCGAGTACGCTTGGCGGATTAATCTTGGCGAATATCCGGAGCTCGCCGCTCAAGGAATGAAAAATACGGGAACGGAAAACTATGGCGGGCCAATCGTGACCGCAGGCGGACTGCTCTTTATCGGCGCCACCAGTTTCGATAGGAAATTCCATGCGTTCGATAAATCCACCGGCGAACTGCTGTGGGAGACGACTCTTCCGTTTGCGGGCAATGCCACTCCGGCTACGTACGAGGTGAATGCGCGGCAGTACGTGGTTATTGCGGCTGGAGGCGGCAAGGATCTGAAATCGGCATCCGGGGGCGTTTACATTGCTTTCGCTTTGCCAAAGTAGTAGCGAGGAAAGTATCGGAGAGGAAACATGGCATACGTTAATGCGCCGGATTTAGGACGTAACAGGCGCGAGCACCCGCACTGCTTTTGGCAGCACCTCGATTTCGACGGGCGCCGCTCCCAGGATTTCGCCGTCCCCGTGGAAGAGGCATTCGCGATCGGTGGTGAAGCGCACGCGCGAGGCGCTGACACGAGTTACATACGAATCCGGAAGATCGCCGCGAGCGAGTAGCCGGGGGACGACGGCGAGCACCTGCGCTGCGCTTAGGTTCCGCACAAACAAAGCCGTGAGTAGCCCATCGTCAATTCGCGCGTCCGGCGCGAGACGCAACCCCGCTCCATAGCTCGGCGTGTTGAGCGCGCCCGCGAGCAGCGCCGGCGCCTCCCTGGGCGGCAGCTCGCTGCCTGGGAACTCCGCTCTAATCCGCAAAGGCTTGAATTCGCGAAGCGCACGCAACGCCGCGGCAATATAACGCAATCGCCCGGGGAGCTGCGTGTACGCCCCGGAGTAGCTTGCGGCGTCCGCATCCAGCCCCACTCCACCGCCGCCCACATACAAACGTCGGCTACCGTCTGCGGTATGTGCGCTAAGCACATCGACCAAGCGCGGTTTGGCCGACAGCATGGCCACTGCGGCAGCGATAGGATTCTTCGGCAGTCGCAATGCAGCAGCAAAGTCGTTCCCGCCACCCGTGGGCAAAATCCCGAGCACGACCTCGCGGCCGCACGCGGCATTGACCAGAGCCTGCAATGTGCCGTCACCGCCCATTGCGAGCAGCACGCGTCGGCCCGCCTGGATTGCGCTGCGTGCGTGCGATTCCAGCGCCTGTGTGCTATCCGTGAAAAAGAAGTCGGCAGGGAATAAGCGCTCCGCGAAGATTCGTTTTATGGAAGACAAACATCTTCGAGCGCGCCCGCCACCTGCGCGTAGGTTGACGAACACAGCAGCGGGAAATTCGCGCGATGCGATGCACAATTCGGCCACTGGGCTGCACATGCTGCCCAAAGGCCTATCCGCTGTCAATCGAATCCAAACGCAAAGGGCGACGCTCGTTGAACCTTTGACACCGCAAGGCTGTTGGGTGCGGGTAGCTTTCGCTAAGGCTTAAGCGGCAAGGCAGCCACGCGGGTTGGAATGGTGCCGGCGGGGGGAATCGAACCCACGGCCTAGGGATTATGAGACCCTCGCTCTACCACTGAGCTACGCCGGCCCGAGGCAATTTTCCATGCTACGAAGCAGCAAGCAAAGGTGTCAAGGGCATCGCGGGACACCTGGTTATGGACCTGCGCCGCCGTAGGTCATATGGCTAGTACTACCGTACCGTTGACCGTACGAGTTCTAAAACCTACGATGCCCCTGCACGACCTCCCAGGAGGCTCAGGCGCGGGCGAAAGCCTGGCGAAGAGTTCAATCGGGGAGACGTGTACTGTTTCGGAACAGGCTCGTCTTGCGAGCTGCTTGACATTGGTGTAATTAGATATAGAGTGCATCCGGGGTTTCTTTCCCTTGGAGGCACTCAATGTCACGTAAGCTCACCGCACTACTCCTAGCCATGCTAGTCTTGGTAGGAGCGATGGGTCTGAAGACTGTCGTAGCGGCGCACAGCGACGGCGCCGTTATGTTGGCCAACGGTTCGGCGCCATTTCCGCCGCCTTCGTTCCGGAACGGTTCGGCGCCATTTCCGCCACCTTCCGTGTCCACCAAGTAGCCAGCGCTAAGTAAGCGCGGGCCGGGCGCGGGAAAGGAAGTTCGTGCCTGGTTCAATCGGATACACGATCTGGTTCCTAGGATCCCTCCTAGAAGTTTGCGTGGTGCTGTCGGCGATCGCCAAACACTCTTTCCGCCGCTATCTGTGCCTGAATTTCTACATGTTGTTCTCATTCCTGATCAGCTTGGGGCGCTACTATGTGCTCAATCATTTTGGTCTGCGCTCCATTGAATACAAATATTTCTACTTCTACTCGGACGCAGTCCTCACCATTTTCCTCTACCTTGCGCTGATCACCCTTTATCTGCACGTCTTTGACGAAATGAAGGTCGAGAAATTCGTGCGGCTTACGGCTGTGCTCCTGCTCGTCGGCACCGTTTTGTTCTCCTACGCAGTTGTTCAGCAGTCCCAGAACAAGATGCTCACCGGCGCTTTCTTTGCGGAGCTTTCTCAGAATTTGTACTTCGTGGGCCTGGTCCTGACGTACGTCTTGTGGGGCGCCATCCTGAAACTGCGTGAGACGCGGACGCAACTGATCCAATTGGTGCTTTCTTTGGGAATCTATTTCAGCGCGTTCGCTGCGACATTTGCTCTCGGAAACATGTTCCCCAATTTCCAGTTCTTCGGCTACGTAGTTCCTGTGTTCGGCTGTTTGCTACCCCTTGCTTGGGCCTATGCATTCTGGCGATTGGCTCCCGACGCGCGGATGGTACCGGCTCGGCTCGCGGTGGTACCACGCTAATGGCTACCCTCATATTCCTGCTCTCCGCCGCTGCGCTGCTGCAGTTCTTCATCTCGTACTGCCGCTCGCTCATCGCGGCGTCCATCAGACAGCCGCTTTCCGCCGAGGTTCGCGATGTCGCGGGCATCCCGAACACCGCTTCTGGCGAGGACTTCGCGCGCGTCATCCAGCTCCTGGACCTTTGCCCCGAGCGCCCCGAGGAACGCGGCCGGATACGCGCCATCAACGCCTACTTCCGCCTGCTAAACGTCGTGCGCTCCACTCTGGCGCGCCTCATCCCTGCACTGGTGGCTTGGACCGACATGGAGCGCGGTCAATGTACTTACTTTGCCGCAGTGACCCTCGACAGGCGGATTGCGTTCAGCCGCGACATGCTGGCGCAGCAGATCGACGTTTAGCCCCCAACGCCTCGCATCTTACGACCTGTTCTTCCTGCTGCCTGATACGAAACATTTAACTCCAAGCATTGACTTTGCTTCCTTTTCTTCGTGGTATCCTTGTTGCGTTTCACTCCTCACCGGAGTGGGAGCGTCCGCAGCGCAAAACGCACCGGTGACAAAAACATGCTCGCAGTGTGGCGCAATACTGCTTTCAAGCAGGCGCGCCTGCAATTTCTGTGATTCCTCATTTCCCTCGGGCACTTTTTCTTGTGAGGATTTCTCTGCCTCTCCCCCTCGGAATGCGCCTCAAACGGCCGTGTCAGCGAACAGTTACGCAGACGATGTAGACGGCATCCCAGTGATCGCCGTTCAAACGGATCAAGCTTCTGAGTGGCGAGGTGAACTCAGCATGCGCATGGAGGCATATCGCGTGCGCAAGCGCCGGCGCGCCGCCAGTACAGCACAATCGCGGCTTCCGTTTGAGCACAGCCCCGTGACCACCAGCACGCACGCGTCGGTTCTCGACGAAGTCCGCAACGTCGCCGCCGGCGATTTTTCATTCACACTTGCCATTGGCCGCAACACGCAAAGCCGCGAAAAATCAGACGGCCGTATGGAAATTGACGTCACCATTCCGCCCGCATCGCGAACCGATGGCCTGGCGAGGTCCCCCCAAGACGAGCTATCGGAAACCTACGGTGCGTATCCCGTGGCCTCGCTCGAAGAGCGACGATTCGCCGCCGCCATCGACATCGCGTGCCTGCTTTTCGCTTACGGTGGCTTCCTCGCGCTATTTGGTTCTCTGGGAGGGCAATTCACTCTCAGCAAGCTCAGCGCCGCGGTATATGGCGTGACATTTGCCATCGTCTACTTGCAATATTTCGCCCTCTTCACCATTTTCGGCGGCACCACGCCGGGCATGATGTTCCGCGGCCTGCAAGTCACCAGCTTTACGGGCGATCCGCCGACACCACGGCAAATGCTGCTGCGCAGTGCAGGCTACATTCTTTCCGCTGGAACTCTTTTCCTGGGATTCTTCTGGGCCTGGTGGGATGAAGACGCTCTCACCTGGCACGATCGTCTGTCGCATACCTATGTGGGAGTGCTGCAAACTCACGAGGATATGAAGCCCTCCGCGATAGCGCACAGTCACAGCCGCTGAGCGAGTTCGTGTGATTTGCCCAGAACAGGTGGAACATGCACGTGCTATTTCACATCAGCAGTTCGGTCTCCTTCGTAATGCATGATGTGGTAATACGCCTCCCAGTAAGACCACAAAACAGGTGGTGCAACGTGAGTGTGGGGATCGTCCAGAAATTTAGAGAATAATTGCACGAGCTCGCGTGTACGATAAATACCCGTCAACCAGTCTCCCCGGTACCACCCCTTCCACTTGCCGTATTCTGCTGCCGTCTCGACCTGCTGAATCTCATCAAACACTCTTAGGGCCCGATTAACCTCTTGATGGGCCTGGGACGGCTTTCCACTCTCAACGTCCTGTATGGCTTTCGATACGAGAAACAAGATCCGGTTGCTTTCACGGTTGATGGCAATCATCGCCAGCACCTGGGAACGATAGAAAGGCTGGCGCGCAACCGGAACCAGAGGCTCGATCGCAAGGGCCTTCTTCCAAACCGCGTCCCACCGCGGCTGCGCGTCACCGCACTGTTGAATTTCTCTTGTCACTGCCTCGCGAAGCCATTCTTTTCCAGTTGGACGATTCGCTCCGAATTCCGACCCAAAGATACGAGGAGGCGCCCAGTTCGGGGCCTGGCTTGGTATCGCATAGAGCGGGGAATCAATCATGTAAGTCAGCAACATTTGCCGCACCTCCGTATGATAGAGCTGGTCCCCGTACTCACGAGCCGGATCACCAAAATGCGCGGGGGCCCTGAAGTATTCTCCGTAAAGCTCTTCAAGTTTCTGAGCGGCTTTTCCCCCGAATTCCTCCGACGACCACTGCCGGTAAAACTCGTCAGCAGGTTCTGCTCCGCCCGGAAGGCCCTTCCACGCCACATCCATCACGGCTCGAATGGACATAGAGACTGGGCGGATGTCGCTGGTGTTCACCAGAAGATACTGCGTAGCTCCAGCGCTGATATAGCGGCCAAGTTCAGAGAAACTGCGTTGAACCGGAACCATTTCCGTGAGCTGGTTCGCGCGCCCATTCATCATGGCGACGTGATCGTAAGCGCCTTGCCCAGCTGCCACTTCGCCGTGGTCTTGCAGGTAGCCATAGCCGTCATCCGCCCACACGGTCGAAACTTCGGGGGGAATTTTGAGATCACCTTGCTGGGCGAGTCGGGCACCCTCCTGCCACAGATTAGTCACAAACTTCGCATCTGGACGGACGGAGCGCACGATGCGCAACTGGTTGGCGATCGCGCGACCGATTAACTGGCCTAAGGCCCTGTTATTGTCTCTGACACTTGAATCCATGGAGGAGTAGGTCACATCCGATAAGCCGCGCAGACCCACAGACCAGAGCACCTCCTGATCGGGCAGATAGGAATTCACTGCGTTCTTCCAAGCGCGTTCAAGAATTTCAGGATTCGTGGTGTAGTTATAGGGCACGTCCTTTGGCCAGCGCGCAACGTTCAGTCCCAGCGGAATAGCGTGGTGCTGTGTCACGATAAGGCCGCGTTTGGCCGCCAGCCGGACTTGCGGATCATCCGGGAAAATCCAGGTTCCCGGGGCAACCATGTTTCCTTTCAACCGTAGAATGGTTTCGTAAATCTTGTTCCACACTTCTAGGGAAATTCCCGTCTTGTCTCTCTCTTCTCCAGGCGCCCATCCCGTCAGGAGGTCTTCGTCGTTGATGAAAAAACCGCGATATTTGAAAAGGGGAGACGGAAAGTTCAGGTCCAGCGATGCTGGAATCTCAATCGAGGCGCGACGCGCGGGTTCGCGGTCAGTCCAGTAATATAAGGGGTCGATGCCGAGGTATTTTCGGGAAAATTCATAAATCGCATAGATCGTTCCGCGCATGTCGGCTCCAGCAAGCAACACGACCCTAGTTGGACGCCGCTTGTCCCAATTCGCCGTGCGCACGGAAATTGAGAATGACTCGGCCGCAGTCAAACTGGTGGGGCGGATCGCTTCGGGAAGTTTCGCTTGCTCGCCGACCAATATCGTAACCGCTCCAGCATCTTCCGCACGGTTGACGATCCTCGGCCGCTTTCCCATCACTGTTTGGAGATCAGTCGCCAGATCCTCGGCCGCTTGCTGAACCGGCTGTGGCTGATCCGGACGCTGAAGGATGGTAACCGTGGCGTCGAGAACGACAGACCTTTGACTCGTATTATTCGTACCGGTTTGGTCGCTACGACTTTTCGCAGGAGCTTGTGAGCCCGCGAGTGCAGATAGCCCGCATCCGCCGACGAGCACAACAAACGCCAGGACTCTTATGGCCAGTTGCGCGATGCATTGGCGCGAGAGGATCATCTCGTTGCCCATCTCTTCCTCACCTCCTCGGGAGCGGTTCAGAATCATGACATTAGGGAACTTAGATCAGGCGTCATCTTCGCAGTCCCTTGCTGTTGCGTGAAGATATGTCGACCCCTGGATCGTCGGCAACCCGGAAGTTATCCTCGGACCCGATTTGCCCGCTGCGCGTTACGTCCGGGGCTTCCCGCGTCGTGCAATTGCGCATAGACATATGTTTGGTAACCGCGCTTACACTCCGCATGCGCGTGCGATTCGCACCATCGCCTCGAGGCTGCGATCCACGTCCTCTTCGGTTGTCGCCCACGACGACACACTGATTCGCATTGCCGTCTTTCCCTGCCACTCCGTGGCGCCGCACCAGCACGTGCCGTCCTCCTGGATGCGGCGTATGATTTCGCGCGTGGTCGCGTCGTCGCCAAACGACACCAACACCTGATTGATCACCACTTCATTCAGCACCTGAAATCCTGCCGAGCGCAGGCCGCTCTCGAATCGCTTTGCCAGCATGCAGGTGCGTTCGATCAACGCGCACAATCCCGATCGTCCCAGGGATTTCAGCGCTGCCCACAGCTCCACTCCGCGCGCACGGCGTGACGCTTCCGGCGTGTGGTGCGCCGGTTCGCGGCGCGTTCCCGGAGCAAGGTAGGCCGCGCTCATCGTCATGGCCGCTCGCAACGCCGCGCCGTCCCGCACGAGCACGATCCCGCTGTCGTAGTTCACGTTCGGCCATTTGTGCGCGTCGGTTGCCCAAGAATCCGCCAGCTCAAAACCTAGCGTAAGGTGCCTGTATCTGGGCGAAACTGCCGCCCACAATCCAAAGGCTCCGTCGACGTGCACCCACGCGCCTTGCTCCTTGGCGCGGCGGCAGATTTCTGCGGCAGGATCGAACGAGCCAGAGTTCACGTTGCCGGCCTGAACGCACACGATGGCGCGCTCGCTTAACTTCGGCAGCCTATCCGCCCGCATGCGACCCTGTGCGTCCGATTCGACGATCGTGACGCGCCGCTTGCCGAATCCGGCGAGGCTCAGCGCTTTCAGAATCGACGCATGCATTTCCGCCCCCACAACTACTTCGATCGGAGGCGCGCCGAACATTCCATCTTCCGCAACATCCCAGCCGGCCTTAAGCAGCAACGCATAGCGCGCCGCGGCCAGGGCCGTAAAATTAGCCGCGGTCGCGCAGGTGACAAGCCCACCCTGGCAATCCGCCGGCAAATTCAGCGCTTCGCAAATCCAGCGCAGAACGACTTCTTCGAGTTCAGCGGCGACGGGAGACATCACGCGCAAGCAAGCATTCTGATCCCATGCGCCGGCAAGCCAATTTGCTCCCATCACCACCGGGAGCACTCCGCCGACCACAAATCCAAAATATCTTCTCCCCGTAGTCGCTACCGTCGCAGGTGAACCCAGTTCATCCAGCATTCTCACAACGTCTCGAGGATCGCTGGCCGTTGTGGGAAATCCCTCGTGAAACATAGCCAATGCCGCGACGTCGTCTGGAGCAGGCGCAACTCGACGCGCGCCGATTTCTCGAACGTAGCGTCGCGCGCGTTCCGCAGCCAGATTCAGCACGTCGTCGCTTGCGCTAAGCGCAATACCTTGTTCTTGCTTTTTCATGAATCCGCCCTCTTGCGCGCCAGCTGGCACAGCCGCGCCATTTTGCAAGGAACACACTAGTAGCATCGCGCGGGCAGGAAAAGAGCCGAATTGTCTGGTATGACCTTACTTCTTCACGGCTTGGTCGGAAGCGATTTTACCATCGCGGATGTAGATGATGCGGTGAGCATGTTGCGCAATTTCGTTTTCATGCGTAACTAAAATGATCGTATTTCCCTGGCGATGGAGATTCTCGAACAGCGCCATGATTTCGTCGCCAGTCTTAGAGTCCAGGTTCCCGGTGGGCTCGTCCGCCAGCACGATGGACGGCGAATTCACCAGCGCTCGCGCGACTGCCACGCGCTGCCGCTGTCCTCCGGAAAGCTCATTGGGTTTGTGATGCATGCGATCCACCAAGTCCACGCGTTCGAGCGCCTTTTTCGCGCGTTCCAGCCGCTCTTCAGCCGGCGTGCCGTTGTAAATCAGCGGCAGCTCGACGTTATGCAGCGCCGTCGCGCGCGGCAACAGGTTAAACGTCTGAAACACAAATCCAATTTCTTTGTTCCGGATGTACGCCAGTTCATCGTCATCCAGCTCGCTGACCAGTCGACCCGCCAGCCAATATCTCCCGGAGCTCGGCGAATCCAGGCATCCAATTAGATTCATCAGTGTCGATTTGCCGGAGCCCGACGGCCCCATGATCGCCACATACTCGCCTTTGCGAATCTCCACGTCCACGCCGCGCAACGCGTGCACCTGCTCCGCTCCCATCTCGTAGACTTTGGCAAGCTCCTCCGTCTTGATCACGATTCCGGAGCTGACCAAGTCCTCGCGATAGGAATCCGTCGACGCTGTCTCCACCGGCATGCGTTTCTCCTGATGCTGCTTGGCCCTAGCTTCAGCTCTGATTCTCGTCCGGTTTCTTCGGTGCGGAGTTATCGATTTTGACGTTCGACTCGGGTTTCAACGTGCGCAGCGCCTTGTAGCTTCCCACCACAATCTCATCACCCTGCTGCAGACCTTTGGTCACTTCAATGTCCGTGACGCCGGTGATCCCCGTTTCCACCGGGCGGAATATCGCTTTCTTGCCCTTGATCACAAACACGCCCTGAACTTCATCTTTCTTGGGTTCGCCGGCGGCCGGCGGCGGAGGCGCAGCCAGCGTTACGCCGGATTCTTTCTTTGCGTTCTTCGCAGCCTCTTCCAGGTCCTTGCGCGTTCTCACCGCCAGCGCCTGAATCGGAATGGCCAGGACGTTTTTCTTCTCGGCGGTCTTGATTTTTGCGGTCGTGGAAAGGCCCGGCCGCACGTTTTCCGGCGGATTCGATATCGTCACCACCACTTTGAAGTCTTTCGCTTCCTGATTGCTGGCCGTCGACTGCGTCGTGGCCAGTCCCGAAGTCCGCAGCACCGCTTGCGAACCGATCTCCGTCACCTTGCCCTTGAATACTTTTCCAGGCACAGCATCAATCGTGACGTCCGCGTCCTGCCCCATCTTCACGCTAACAATATCCGTCTCATCCACCTTGACTTCCGCGGTCACAATAGACATGTCCGAAAGCGTCATGATGAAGCTGCCGTTCGCGTTCTGCATGCCCATTACGACGTAGTCGCCCACGCGCTCCGGCAGATAGCTCACGATTCCATTGATCGGAGATGTGTACGTGGTCTTCTGCAAAATATCCTTCGATCGCACCAGTACCGCGCGACCTTGATTCACCTGCGCCCGCGTTTGGTCCAGGACCGCCTTCAGCGACAGCACCCGCGCACGCGACGAATCCACCTGCGCCACCGCCGCGTCATAGCCGGTTTTTCGCTGGTCAAAATCCTGCTTGGGGATCAAGCCGTCTTTGAAGAGACCCTGGCCGCGCTCCCAGTCCAGCTTGGCCTTCTCCAAGTTCGCCCGCTGTAGCAACAAATCCGCCTGCGCCGCTCGGTAACTCGCTTCCGCCGCCTCAACGCCAGACTCTGCCGAATTGACTGCCGCTGACTGCGCTTGCACGTCCGCATTCGCCTGCACATTTTCCTGCAGGAGCAACTTGTCGCCCTTCTTGACGTGATCGCCTTCCTTGACAAATATCTCGGTGATTCTGCCGTATCCTTGTGCGGTCACGTTCGTATACGTCGTCGGCCTGATTTCTCCGGATGCCGTGACTTGCGACACCAGGGTTTCCTGCGGTGCAATCTTGGCCGTTTGCACCGTCACTACCCCTTTATTGGCTTGATGGACGCTGAACAGCACAATCCCGCCCAGCACGGCTGCCGCACCCACCCCGATTCCCACCTTCTGCCAGGTCTTCATTGGATTCCTCTTTGTTTTTTGCGTCGGACAACCCGCACCACTACATGAAGTGTACGTCCCGCTATTTTACATACGTCCGAACGGCCTAGAATGTTTCGCCTTGCGGACTAAATCCTTCGCGGTCTGACCCTTGGCCGTCGTCCCAAGGGCAGTCTTGCGATGATTGTAGCCGCCGGTTCGGCCCTCATCCCGCCGACATCAACCGAGGCTCAGCCTGCCATATTTTAGTTTCAAATGAGATCAAAGGGAAGGATTCCTCTTCGCGGCAAGGGACGTGCCGAGTCCTCACTGCATGCAGCGAGCAATTCCGCGGCCGTGGAAACGAATTTCTCTGGCGACGACGTCGGCGCTCCTTTCTGTTGTTGGACTGCAAGGCGGCGCAATTTCGGGGGCCATACGAATGCATTCCAGTTTCTGACAGGCTGACAGTGTCCAAGGGATTCGACAGACGACTCTCGCCAGCCGAGTTTGAGTCTCTGTGCTTACTCCTCGTATTCTCCTTGTTATCAACATCTTGTATGAATACTCAGCTCTCTTCGCGAAACGGCACAAGGCGTGCTTTCGACCAATGTGGAAGTTGAAATCGAAATCGCAACTCAGCCTAAGGG
>WNFH01002903.1_pt1 | contig 12057 bp, 5 predicted proteins | sample 5400411 | NCBI WGS metagenome assembly WNFH01 (sample SAMN13153347, study PRJNA577476) | soil metagenome | isolation source: 200 cm saprolite under Douglas fir tree site 2 hole 3 | place: USA:California | collected 2015-04-18
GCATCCGCCGTGTGAGGATGTTGGCGCGAGGCACGCTTGACAGGAGGAGCAGGCGCGGCCGAACTTGGGACACAAGCCGGTTTTCCCTGCTGGGAACCATCTTCGCTGATGGGACGGTGGCGCAAAGCGCTGCGGGGAGTGGTGAATTCGGTGGCTTCTAAAACTGGCATGGCTGCTTCTCTCCTTCGTCTCGTTGCGGATCATCTGGATATCAACAAACACCAACAAGAAATAGGGGTGTGCGAAAGAGAGCGTAGGGCATTGGCCGCTCCAGAGGCGACCCATGCATGAGGGGACGAATACGATGGTTTTTGCCAGAAAGGCGTGCTGAACCGGGTGTCTTGCTCTCTCAACTATACCATATCCATGCGCTTTTTTCCAGGTGGCGAGAGGAGAAACTCTCTGTTTTCCTGACATCCACTCATCATGATTCTGGCGGGCCTGGGGCCGCTTTGAGAAGAGGGAGAGAGCGCGGGGACACCGCGCACCTCGGCAGGGGACTTCGCCCTGCACCCCCCAATGCCGCAACACGTTCCCCCTATTGGCTCTTGTGCCAGGCCACTTCGTCAGGTTACGATAGGCTCTAGAGACCATTCAAAAATGGGTGTTGAGACATAGTTTCAGTATCGTTGGGTCAACCTCAGATCCTTCTCCATCTCAAAACCAGATGTCACATCTCATATTGAGCCTGAGAATGCATGATACTGACCTCAATAATATTGAAACTATGTCTCAACACCCATTTTTGAATGGTCTCAAATCGGGCTGCGTTTAATAAAGCCGAGACAATGGTCCAACCACCCGGCATGTAATTTTCTAAACTGCTGGGATCCCACCAGTTGGCCGGATTATTCCCCAGATATACATCAACATTGGGCTGACCGCCTGTGAACAAGAGAGGATCCTTTGCGGTCTTCTTTCCAGGCTCGGTGTCATAGTCCCGAGCACCAAAGCGAACGAGCATGGTATCGTGGTCGTAGAGGCCACCGGCGAAACCGAACGGTTGAAAACCGGGGTTGGGCCCGTTGGTGACGATGCCGAAGGCACCATAGTCCAGGCACTGACAATCTAGCCGGTCAGTGTGTCAATGCCTAGACACTCCAGTTAGAGATGGAAGCGTTCAAGAGATGTGGCATCAAAACCACTGCCCTCCAGTCCCTCCTTCATGATTACCAGAACCAGGTTTGCCTCCTCTCGGTGGCTGCGGCTCCAAAGTTACAGGTTCATCATAGCCCTCTCCTTTCAGACCGTTGTTTTGCAATTCTTCTATGTAGCGTTCAGCTTCACTATTTAACTCGTCGTATTCTGCTTGTACTGCAGGCGTACTTCCACCCCCTGCAAAAAAATTTGCTGAGACTGCTATTAGTAGGACTAAAAGTGTTAGGTCACTTGTCGAAGGTGTCCAAAGTGAAGCTAGCGATCCCATAAAATCGTCAAAGGCTGTTTGGTACCACCGATTGCTTGGATCAATACTTCTATCAGCCCAATACTGTGCGGCATTTGCTCCATAGGATTCGCCAGCATCGAAGCATCCACCCAATAGCAGCCCTGAAGGATCGATAAAGTTCACCGAATCGTTGGCTGCATACCCATACAAGTTCGTATCCCCGCCCTTGAACCTAATTGGATCCTTTGCCATCCACCTTCCCGTTGCGGCGTCATAGTCCCGAGCACCAAAGCGGACGAGCATTGTGTCGCGGTCGTAGAGGCCACCTGCAAAGCCGAAGGGCTGAAAGCCGGGATTGGTGTCGTTAATAATGGTGCCGAAGGCGTCGTAGTCCAGGCGCTGCACAATTTGTCCCGTCGGGTCTACAATCAAGCGTGGACTACCCAGATGGTCGGCGAGGATGCGGTAGGTCGTGCCACCTTTGATCAGGTAGTCGGGCACGTTGCTCCGGCTGGCGTAGACGAAGAGGCTCACCAGATTGTTGGAGCCGTCCAGCTCCGCGATGGGCCGCAGCCCATCCTGGTAGAGGAAGCCCTGCACGAGGGTGCCGTTGATCTGCTTGCCGATGCGGCGGTTTCGGCCATCGATTAGGTAGGTGATCTGCATGCCACTCGGCAGAGTGACAGCCGTGAGGTTGCCGAGCGCGTCGTACTGGTAGGTCGCCGTCTGCCCACCCACGGTCTTGCTCTGCAGTTCGCCGTTGGCGCTGTAGGCATACGTCGCGGTGCCATACTGCGTCAGGCGGTCCTGGGCGTCGTAGCTGCCGTTGACTGTGCCATTTGCGTCAGTGGCGCTCAGTCGATTGCCGTTGCCGTCGTAGGTATAGCTGGCGGTGGTGGCCCCATTCGTCGTCACCCCGGTGAGGCGACCCACCTGGTCGTAGCTGTAGCCGAAGGTCGTCGTCACGCCGCCGATCATCTCCGTTTTCTGCGTGATGCGCCCCAAGGCGTCGCGCGTGTACTGGACCAAGTACAGAGTCGTGCCGCTGGAAGCCGCGCTGTAACTGACCGGTTCGCAGAAGCCATTGTAGCTCCAGCTGTCCGTGATACTGCCAAGCGAGGTACCCGTGAGCAGACCGTTGTGGGAATTCCGGCTCAAGGTGAGGTTGCCCCCCTGGGTGAGCAGGCCGTCATTGTCATACTGATAACTGACGGTATTTCCTCCGTTGAGGCTACGGGATGTGACGCGGAAGTTATTGTCGTAAGTGCGGCTCACGCTGCCTGCAACCGTCCCGGCCCAGGTCTCCTTGAGCGGCAGCATCCCATCATAGCTGTAGGAGAGGCCGAGTCCACCTGGGGCCGTGATGGTTGTCAGAACCCCCTTCGTCGCATCGTAGCTGTAACTGACCTGGCCGCGTGCTATGGACAGGGTGCTCAGCCGACCGGAGCTATCGTAGCTGAAGCTCACGGTCTGCCCATCGGGACAGCTGATCTGGGTCAGGTGCCGATCGGCGTCGTAGGTGTACTGCGTCTGACTGTTCTGGCTGCCCACCGTCGGGGCCGTGTAGCTCGCCTTCAGATTTACCGCTGTATAGGTAAAGGTGTGGGAGGGCCTTCCTGGCGGGGTGAGAGCTGTGAGGTTGCCAGAGGCGTCGTAGGCGTAGCCGATCACACTCCCGTCGCCCTGGGTCTGGCTGAGTATGCGACCGACTCCATCACGGGTATAACTCGTGGTATATCCCAGGGGGTCGGTGACCTTCCCCAGGTAGCCGTCACTGCTGTAGCCCAGACTGAGGGTGCGTGTGTTGGTCCCGCTGCCCACGGTGATGGTGCTAATTCGACCCTGAGGGTCGTAGACCACGCTGACAGGCAGCAAGCCGGCTACCTGGCGCTGTACCACGCGGCCCTGGGTGTCCAGCGTGCTCGTCACCTGTGGCCGGTCGGGGTAGTGCTGACGACCGTCTTCGTTGCAGCGGTATAGGTCCGCGTGTACGTCTGGCCGTTGAGGCTCATTGTATCGGTCTGTCCACTCAGACTGAAGAGGTTCGTGGGATCGGTCAAGGTCACCGTCCGTGTAGTGGTGACGGTCGAAGTGAGCCCCCCAGGTGTAGTGATGCTCCTACTCGCGGCGAGGGGGTGCCAGCATACCCCAGCGCGGGTCCGGGCCGAGCACCTGGGTCGTCACGGTGCCGTCGGCAGCGGTGACGGTCGTGGTGCCGTTAGTTTGCTGGAGCACCTGCGTCTGCAGCCCGCCGCAGCAGGCGTTCACGCGCCGCTCGTCGCCGGTCGAGAGCTGCTGCACCTGGTAGCTCGACTGCTGGAGCAGGGCGGTAACCACGCTCACCGTATAGCCGTTGCTCTGGTCGCTGCGGACCAGGTCCTTCGCGCCACCTGCTGGGTCAGCGTCCTTGACCAGCCGTCCCTGGGCATCGTAGCTGAATGTGTAGACATTGCCGCGTGGATCGGTCAGGCTGGTGAGCAGGCCGTCAGTTGTGGAGGTGAGTTGCATCGACTCGCCAGCAGGATCGGTGATACTGGCGAGATACCCGTTGGCATCCAGGGCGAGGGCGGTGCGCTGACCGTAGGGACCGACGATGGCCGTGGGGTTGCCACTTCCATCATGCTCGATGGTCGTGACCTTGCCGTCGCCGTCGGTCACGCTCGCCAGGTGACCAGCGCTGTCGTAGGTGAACTGGTAGCGCACGGCTCCTGTGAGGGCATCCAGCGTGCGCAGGTGCCGACCGGCGCCGTTGAAGAAGTAGACTTCAGAGCCGTCCTCCGATGGTATGAGAAAATCGACGAGCGACATCCCAGGGAAGGCTGGGGCCACGCGGCGGACCCGGTAGAGTTCCCCGATGTAGAGGCTGCCGTCGGTCGCCACAGCGACCGACAGGGGTTCATAGAGCCGTGCTGCGGTGGCCGGGCCACCTTCGCCGCTATAGGCCTGGTCGCCCTGGCCCGCGACAGTAGTGATGATGCCATCGGGTCCCACCCGGCGCACACGGAAATTGCCCATGTCGGCGATGTAGAGGCTGCCGTCGGGCCCCAGGGCCACCCCTTGAGGGCTATTGAGTTGGGCAGTGCTGGCGGGGCCGCCATCCCCGCTGTAGCCCCACGTGCCAGTGCCCGCTACGGTAGTAAGGCTGCCGTCGCTCCCCAGGCGGCGGATGCGGTGACCGCCTGTTTCGGCGATGTAGAGGCTGCCGTCGGGCCCTAGGGCAAGCCCATGAGGATAAGCGAGTCCAGATACGACAGTGCTGATGATGCCGTCAGACCCTACCCGACGGATGCGATGATTGGCGTCGTCGGCGATGTAGAAGCTCCCATCGGGCCCCAGGGCAAGCCCTTGAGCATCCCAGATTTGGGCAGCGGCCGCCGGTCCGCCATCGCCGCTGGCGCCAGGTGGGAGCACGCCGTTGCCCGCGATGGTAGTGATGATGGGCCGCAGCTTCTGTGCATGGCGTCGCTCTCCGGTGCCAAGATAGAGCACCTGACTGAGCGGATCGTAGGCGTGATGGACATCGAGCGTCCAGCTTCCCATACCCGCGGCGCGAGCATCCCACGCGCCAATACCGCTCTGCCACTCCTTCCACAGGATAGTCTCAGCGCGGGCCACGCTGCCGCTCAACGGGATGCCTAAGCAGACAGCAAAGGCCCGGAGACGTTGGGCGGGCGATTGGTAGGCAACATTGGCATAGGCATAGCCGATGCGCACGGTGATCGGCTGCGCGCCCTGCAGCCTGCGTCCGTAGGCATCATTGCCATCCCAGACAAAGGCCGTGCTCTGGTTGGGGGCGGCGGGAAAGCTCTGTGTGAAGCGTTGGCCAGCTACGTACACCTCGAGATCGATGCGCTTGAGGTTATGAGGAATGCTGGCACCACTCAGGGGGATCTTCAAGGAGAAAGCCGCCTTACGATCAGGCACCCGGTAACTGCGATAATGCAAACGGAAAGGGGTGCCGGTGATGATGGCTGTCTCGCCCAGTACCTGGGATTGGGTCTCGATGAGCGATCCAGGAGTCGTGCATTGATCATCCGGTGGATCGTCCGGCGTGGGATCTGGCTGATTGGGTGGAACCGCATCTGGAGGTGGACTGTAAGCCCAGTTGAAGTCCCAGGCGGAGAAGTGGGTGAGCGGCACGCGCCAGAGAACCTGGTTGGCGGAGTAGAGCACCGCCAGGCTCTGCCGCTCGGCAGTGGTGATCCCGAGCGCGGTTCCGTTGTCCGCCGTGCCGTTGCCGGTGGTATCCAGGTCGGCCAGGCCGTTGGTGATGCTCAGAATCTTGAGCACCTGTCCATTGTCGGAAGGAATCCAGGCGGCCTTCCCCTTGTCATAGGAACCGACTGGCACCGCCATGCCAACGGAGAAGTTCAGGAAGTTCTCGCTGTAGTGGATGAGCGGCTGGCTAAAGGTTACGCTGGTGGCTCCCGCCGCCAGGGCCTCGTCGGCACTGTACTCGACTGCATAGGTGTAGCCACTGGTCGGGGGAAGCTCCGCAGGCATAGTTGCAGGCCCACTGGCCCCAACCGTGTATTCGGTCGCCCGCATGCTCAGCTTTTGTATCGCTTGCGTCGAGCTGTTGGGCAGTACGAGGGTGGCTTGCGTTCCCTGCGGGACGAGCAGGGTCGCCTGCCGGCTGCCATCGCTATCGGAGACCGCACTACCGCGCGCCACCTGTATGGGTACAGACGCCGTCAGGTCCAGGGGGGTCACCGCGCTGTCCAGGGGAATGAGCACCACATCTGGCAGCCAAGCGTAGTCCTGCCAGGGAACCTGGATATGCCGTTGGGCTGGAAGGGAGCCGTCTTTGGTATAGCTGACCGTCAGGAGCCCTCCGCCGTTGACGGCCAGGTCAAACATGCCATCGCTGCGGGTCAGCGTGCTGCCGAACTCGGAGTGAGTGAGGATGCTGATGGTGACGCCTGCAAGCGGCGCTCCACTGCGGTCGGTGACCTTGCCGCGCAGCACCGCCACCCGCTTGAGATCGATCTTCCCGGCGGCCACTCCCGTTTGAATGGGGTTCGGACCCGTGTAGAGGAACGCCGTGGCGTCCAACAAGCGTGTGGCGACCGTCGGATCCACTGGGGGCGCCACCTTGGAGGGGTCGGGCGGCGGTCCCCCGCTGCTGACGCTGAGGGTATGGCTGATGGAACCGGTCAAGCCGCCGCTATCGGTGACAGTGAGTGTGAGCGTGTAACTACCCGCTGTACTGTAGGTGTGGGTCACGTTCACGCCACTGCCGTGCTGGCCGTCGCCGAAGTCCCATGCGTAGCCCACGATGCTGTCGTCGGGATCGCTGGAGGCTGAGGCGTCACAGGTGACGTGCAAGGGGACGATCCCGGTGGTGGGCGTGAGCGTGAACACGGCGGTGGGCGGCTGGTTGACTTTGGCGGTAAGGGTCTGGGTGGTCGAATTCATATCCCCATCGTTATCGGTGACGTTGAGGGTCACGGTATAGGTCCCCGGGGTGGAGTACGTGTGGCTCACTTTGGCGCCGCTGCCCTGTTGCCCATCACCGAAGTCCCAGCTGTAGCCGACGATGGTGCCATCGGGGTCGCTGGAGGCCGAGCCATCGAACGCGACGTGCAGGGGAACCACCCCGGTCGCGGGCGTGAAGGTGAAGGAAGCGATGGGCGCCTTGTGGGGTTTCTCCACCTGCACATTCACACTGGTGGAACCGGTAGCCCCACTGCTGTCCGTGACGGTGAGCTTGACGGGGTAGGTGCGTGCCGTTAGGAAGGTGTGGGTCACCTTGACGCCCGTCCCCGTCTGCCCGTCGGCGAAATCCCAGGCGTAGCTGGTGATGGTGCCCCCTGGGTCGCTGGACGAGGAGGCGTCGAACGTCACGGCGAGGGGCGCCACTCCTGTGAGAGGCGTGAAGGTAAACGAAGCGATGGGTGAGGTCTGTTTGGACATATGCTTCCTCCTTGCCTGTGTAGTAGAAGCTACCACGACGGTCTGTGTCAACGCGCGCCCTTGTAGTAGTCGGTTGCTACCTGCTTCTGCTGTCTGTTTGTCCCGCTCTGCCGTTCGGCGTCTGTCCGCCGTTGGAGGGCTTGGGCTTGCTGCTGGTAGGCTTGCACCCGTTACTCGTCAATACATGCTGGTCGCACGGTGCACGCTATTCGAGGTTATCACAATTGTGTTCTGCAATCTTACTCTCCTAGACTTCACGGGAGAAACTATTTACCCGTTAAGTCGGTGCTGTTTGCAGAAGTCGATGGCCCTGGCGAAGTCTGCGTCCGACCATGTGTAGGACTCGATGCCGATAAACAGAATAGCATTCACACTCATTGCTATGTTTCCTCTGGCTTGAGCCAATACGTTGCACATCTGGTTAACTACTATGGTTTCACCTGTTCACCTCATGGATGAGGCGTTACTGTCCCTTCTATCTTCACAAGGCAACGAGACTATTCCAGAACGGGGGCAAACCGGGCGCTTGCTGAGAAGAGTATCCGTTCCCGTTTGTTTCTACACCGCAATGCTCTATTTACCAAACAAGCGGTTTGCCCCCGTTCTGGAATGGTCTCCTAGGCAATCGAACAAGTACATCAGGCTGATGAGGCAAAAAGTGTCCTTGCTTGCATTGTTGTAGAGAGAAGCAAGGACAGAAGCATCTCAAGCAGGAAGTGGCGTCATTTTTTCGAGTGCGCACCTCATATGAGGCGAGGGAGAAGTGTAACGTGCTTACGTATAAACCGTTGTGGGAGGGTTTACTCTCTCTCACGACAAGGAAGGAGAAGCCACTGAAACACTTTGCTGTGCGCTTCGGTACGGTCAGATCGCTTCTCACTTAAACGGCAAAGAAAGGAGGGCGTGTCGATTCTATTTTGTCACCGAGTAGTTCCCTTTATTTTGTAGTGCTACATGTGCTATGCAGATGAACCCCAGGAGGGCAACGATCATGTACAAGAAAGTTATTGCACCCGCTGTTACCGGATTGCTGGTTATCACCATCATTGTAGCAGCGGTCGCATTTAGTTCCCGTGTGGCTCTAGCAAAGCCAGCACCATCTAACGTCCAGGTAAATCAAGTATTTCCCGGCCCTTTCCCAACGAACAAGCAGAATGAACCCAGCCTGGCTCAGAATCCGACCAACCCCCTGAACCTGATTTCAGGCTCCAACGACGAGATCGGCGAACCAGCATGCACGAACACCACGCCTTCGTCGTGCCCGTTCGTAGCAGGCGTCCAGAGTTCCGGGTTCTATGCCTCCTTCGATGGTGGCCAGACCTGGCCATGCCAGGGGCTGATTGATCTCTCCGCATTCAACGAGTACAGCTTTGGCGACCCGGCGCAGGCTTTCGACAGCAAGGGGAACGCTTACTATGGTACGCTTGCATTCCCTTTCCCTCCAACAACGGAGGAGCTAGCCACGGGCCTGCAAGCGGACTTCTTTATCGCCAAGTCGAGCGATGGCGGCTGCCACTACACTTCAGCAGCCAGGGTCAGTGGTTCATCTCCCGCTCAGTTCGATGATAAGGATGCCATCACAGCCGATGCCAACCCCAGCAGCCCGTTCCACGACAACGTCTACGCCTCCTGGACGAAGTTTGCCAAGCCGGGCGGCAATGGTTTTGGTGGCGACCAGATCTTCTTCTCGCGCTCGACGGACGGCGGGGCGAGCTTCAGCAATCCACAGCCTATCAGCCCTGGGTACAACAATAACCATGTTGGCGGGCGACAAGGCTCGGCGGTGAAGGTTGGACCAGACGGTACGGTCTACGTGGTCTGGCTCGATACGGTCGGTAAGCAGGCGGTCGAGCGCCTATCGATTTCCCACGATGGTGGCAAGACCTTCCCGATGCAAAACGTCACCGTTGCCACGGTAACCGATGATTTCGTCAGCCCGGTGCCTGGGTCGAGCTTCCGCCAGGATGCACGCACGTTCCCCTCGTTCTCGATCGCTCCAGATGGCACGTTGTACGTGGCGTGGAGCAACCGCACTGGTGATCCCAGCAGTGGGCATGCTGTCGTCCTGCTCACGAAGTCTAAGGACGGCGGGCTGACCTGGTCTACGCCAATCGTGGCAGGGAATGTGAGTGGTCGCAGCGCCTTCTTCGCATCCGTGACGACCGATCCGAGTGGCAACGTGGATGTGGTCTTCCAGGCTCTGGATGATGTAGCAACAGGCACGGCACCGGGAGCGGGCGTAGTGCATTATGACACCTACCTGACGCGGTCTACCAATGGCGGGGCGAGTTTCAGCGGCCCAACGGTAATCAGCACGGCTACCTCCGACCCCGACGGCTCCAGCACGAACAGTCTGGGGGCGCAGTTTCTTGGGGACTACATTACTGCTGTGGCAGATGCTTCGCATGTCTACGCAGTATGGACGGACTCGCGCAATGCCACACCGTGTGCGGCGGTGGATGCCTTCCGCGCGGGGACAGCGGGCAAGCCCGATGTGATTACCCAGTGCCCAACCACATTCGGCAACACAGACATCTTCCTGGGCATAGTGTCACCGTAGTTTAGAGAGCAGGGTGTGCCGAGCCGTATGCTCTGCTGAATTGGAACGTCCCTGAGCTATGCTTAGGGACGTTCTCCTCAGGCAGTTCCTCAGGCTGCTGCTTGATAATCTCGCTCAGTCCCTGGCTCAACTGTTCTTTGAGCCAGGGATGTAGGACCGCATTGACAGACGAGACCACGGAGTGGTCTCGGACTTCTCAATACCCTGAAATTGACGCATCGGGTACACTTCCTTTCTAATGCTCAGTTCGTGAAATCCGCTTGGAACATAAACGGCGCATAAAACTGCATAAGCTGCCTCTGGAGGCCGATCCGTTTTATTACCGTATTTAACGAACGCAGCACTACCGGTAGTTTGTTGAATGAGGATAAATCGGCCCTTTGCTATTGCATTCATGGCCGATCCCGTGTGGACTCTGTATGTATGAATCAAAAGAGACAGGTTGCTCTCGTTTGAAGAAAAATCAGGATTCAACAAAATAGCGGTATGCAAAGGCGAAATTGCATTGAGCCCTCAGGTACCCAGGATCCCACGATCCGCTTGGCCATGGATGCTGACTACGTTTTACCTGTTGCTTGAGTAATTCCTTGCCTGCTCGCTTGCCTACAACTATTTCATGACTCTGCTGGGAAATTTTGATAGCATGTCCGTACATCTAAGAAACAAGTCGAACAGTGGGGCAGCAGAACAGAATATACGAGAGTATTCACAGAAAAGGTGTAGAAGCGGATAGTCTATTTTCCCTTCAACGCCCATTCCAATGAAGGGTAAAAGATGCATAAACGTCTTTACCATTCCTTCGATCACCTTTCTGGCCTTGTCCACTTGTCCGGACAAAATTTCCCAGCAGAGTCTTTCATACACCCGGCAGCCCAGGGCTTATGCGTTCTAAAAAAGGCGATGGAAAGGAGACAAACCCCCTCTTCTCTGGTAGGATTGTGTTCTAAACAAAAACCGATCTATCCAGAAAAGAAGAGGCATATGCAGTATACAGAGTCCGTCGTGGATTGTGCAAAGGGAATGGATCAGGAACCCTCAACGCCAGTAGATTGGCAGACCGCTTTCGCGCAAGTGAAAGATCCCCGGAGAAAACAAGGGCAACGGTACACTATCCTCTCGATCTTGTTAGTAGCCAGAGCCTCGATCCTGTCAAATCATGTCTCCGAATTGGCCATAGCCCAGTGGGGGGACACCCAAAGTCAGGAGGTGAAAAAGGCTTTAGGATTTCAGAAAGGCGTCACACCCCATCAAAGCACCATTCAACGTCTCTTTCGCAGATTGAGTGCTGAAGAGGTAGAAGCCGCTTTTCGCAGTATGTTTCTTCAAATCTTTGAGAAGGACAAGGAGGAACGAGGAGCCTGTGCGGTCTCGATTGATGGAAAAGCACAACGAGGAAGATTGAAGTTTGAACAGGAAGAAGCCTATCCGATACATGCGGTCAGTATAGTAGAACATCAGACGGGAATCGTTCTCACTCAAGGGCATGTTGAGCAGACAGGCAACGAGACGAAAAACGTGCTTGCTGATACCAAGACGAAGAATGAGCGTCAGTTGTCTTGATGGTGCAACGCCGAACGCTCCACTGCTGTTGTTTCATGTATCTCCTCCTGAGGGGAACACTTGACTTCGCTTACCTCAGAAGGAAAGTTTACCTCTTGCGTGACCAACTTGCGAGCGGATAAGGGCAGCAACTGTCCTATCCGGCTCATGCAAAATTTGTCATTTGTGATTGTACCATTGAAAATTGCTTGCATTACGTCAAAGATGTCACGATGGGAGAAGATCACAGTACCGTCCATAAGGACAATGGACCCAAAATCATGGCGGCTTTACGCAATACCGTCGTCAGTTTGCTTCGTCGTGCTGGATTTCATACGATTGCTGCTCGCATGCGCTACAACAGCGTTCATCCTGAAGCGGCTTTGGAGGTCTTGTCTTTGTCTCTTGTTTAGAACGCATAAACCCTGTGGTGAATCTATCCCTGTTGTCTGTTAGGATTAGGTCATCTTTGTGGGTGTGAATCTCCTGAAAGGCAAACAAAAAACAAGCAATGCATCATCAACGGCGCGGCGTGTCGTCGGCGGTCCCTTCGAAAAGATGTCGGCGACACAAGGCTAAATCTGGAGGTCTATTTGGACATGTGTATTGTAGAGTATGTTACAATGATCGAAGTGTGTTACCCCCTCGGGAAAGG
>WNFH01002906.1_pt1 | contig 12055 bp, 8 predicted proteins | sample 5400411 | NCBI WGS metagenome assembly WNFH01 (sample SAMN13153347, study PRJNA577476) | soil metagenome | isolation source: 200 cm saprolite under Douglas fir tree site 2 hole 3 | place: USA:California | collected 2015-04-18
TCAGCGAACCGGATTTCTTCTCCACTTCGCGGCACCAGAGAGCCAAGGTTCCAGGGCAGACACGTATATGATGAAATTGGTTCGACTATCCGAGTCATCCGTCGGTTACGCCCCGTCCCTGAGTAATTACGCTGACCAGTATCCACAAATGCCTCCTCCGGTTGTTCCAAGAACACGAATATGGTCTTGCCCGCGCCCGCAGCAACCTTGAGCTCGCTTCGCCAATGAGCAAAGCACTCTTTCAACCGGAAGGAAGTATTCTCATCGAAGGATTTTTTGCCCTGATATACTTCATATGCATGCAAAGAAAAGAAGGATGGGGCGATAACTATGATGTCTGCGTCCAGAAGAGATTCAGAAGAGTTCCCGGCTACGGCTCTAAAAAGCTTTCGGTCAAGATTTAACCCGACGGCCATGATTATAGGCTTGGCCATTTTTTCCCTAATATCAGGACTTACCTAGAGTGAAATTCTCGAATAATCCGTTGGGAAAAGCAAACGAGAAAGGTTTCCTATGTAAGGAAGGATGGCAAGGTGATGATTTTAAACTTTCCTCGATCCCCTGACCGCGGAGAAAAAGACCGATAGGAGAGTGAGAAAGTTGATCATGTGGACCGCATGGTTGAACGAGCGAACGAAAATCTCCGGCGAGGCGCTCCAGCTCTGCGGCGACTCGATCTGAAGTTGGGTTAAGCCCGCGGCGGTGAGTCCGTAGGTAAAGAGAGTCGCCGAAAGGGAAATCCCCATCGCCCCCCCCGTCCGCGCCGTCGTGGCTGTCATTCCAGAGGCCGTCCCTGCCTTCTCCATCGGGACTGATCCCAGGATGGCGCTTTGGTTCGGTGCATTGAAGAAGGCCCAGCCGAGCCCGGAGAGCGCCAATGGAAAAATCATTCTGGGGATCGAGGAGGTTAGATTCAACGAGGCAATGAAGAATTGACCGACCACAATAAGGGCGGAGCCGGCCGTGCAGAGAAGGCGCGAGCCAAACCGGTCGGAAAGCCAGCCGGCGACGGGCGCCATCAAGACGATCACCACAGAATTGGCGATAATGATCCAGCCCATCTGAAACGGAGAAAAGCCCCGGATGTTTTGGAGATAGAAAGGCATGAGAAAGCCGATCGCCGCCTGGGTGGAGGTGATGAAGAAGAGGCTCAGCATCGAAGCGCTGAAAAGGCGGGAGCGGAACAGGGAGAAGCTTAAGATCGGCGTCTTGGTTCTAAGTTCTGTCATGACGAAGAGTGCAAGCGTTACGACGGAGAGAGAAGTAATCATAAGAACAGTCGGATGGCTCCACCCTAGGTGGGGCAGCTGGTTCATTGCGTAGATGAAAAGGCTGTTGGTAAGTAGAAGCAGAAGAGCTCCCGGGAAGTCGATCGCCCCTTCTTTGGCGTCTCCCCTCGTCTCTTCCATGATTCTCCAAGCTAGATAGGCGCCCCAGATGCCGATCGGAAGATTGATGTAAAAGATCCAGCGCCAGCCTATCGTGTCGATCAGGAAACCCCCAAGGGTTGGACCGGTGAGAAAGCCGATGTGGAAAGCCGTCGAAATGATGCCTAGAGCCTTGCCCCGTTGTTCCGATGGTAGGGAGACGTAGACGATAGCTCTGCCGTTGGCCACGATCATCGAGCCGCCGATCGCCTGCAGGGCTCTGAATAGGATGAGCTGAGCGGGAGACCGGGAGAGTCCGCAGAGGGCCGAGCCTAGAATGAAGAGCAGAAATCCGCCCGTGTATATGCGCCGCCGGCCGAACAGGTCGCCTAAGCGCCCGAGAGTTATCACAAGGCCGACGAGCGTAAGGTCGTAGATCAAAAGAGTCCATTGAATGGTGGTGAGGTTGGTACGGAAAGATTCGGTCAAAGTCGGCAGGGCAACCAAAAGCGCTCTCTGATCGAGGCCGACGATGAACTGCCCGATGCAAACATTCACGAGGATAAGCGTCAAATTTTTTCGTTTTCTCGCCGTGCTATGCGGTAGCTCCATTGTTGCTGAACGCTCTCCTCTGGGCGATCTCGTTACATAAACTTTCCATTTCTATAACATAAAGAAGGCAAAGAAACTTGAGGAACGTAGGAAGCGGAGGAACTATCGGGACGATTTGCCTGTGCGGGGCGGAGAGGATTCCCGGATGATCCGCGCAAGCTGTTCCCTGGCTTTTTTGCGGTTGTATTTCTTCTTGTCTTGAAGAACCTGCTGCGGCGGAGGGAGCGGTTTGCGGAGCCGTTTCAGAGGTAAGGGAATTTTTTTCGTTGTTTTTCTCAAGACAGAAGTCAGTGGAGAACCCCTTCAGCCCAAGTTCCCTCGCTGTAAGCCGGACCGCCGTGGCTGAAGCTCACCCCCTCTCCATCGGAATCGACTCTGATCTTCTCTCCTTCGCGGAACCCTCCTTGCAGAATCTTCAAGGCCAAAGGATCCTGAATCAATCTCTGGATGGTCCGCTTCAACGGGCGCGCCCCGTAAACCGGATCGTAACCTTTTTCCGCGACAAGCTTTTTGGCCCGATCCGTGACCTCGAGGCTCATCTTTCTCTCCCCCAGCATCCGTTTCAGCCGCCTGAGCTGGATCTCGACGATCTCTTTGATCTCGTTCCGACCCAGGCTGTTGAAGATGATGATTTCGTCAACGCGGTTGAGAAACTCGGGCTTGAAGGCCTCTCGCAAGGCTGCGGTCACTCTGCGCTCCATCTCCTTACGATCCATTTCTCCCAGGTCTTGGATATACTGGCTGCCGAGGTTGGAGGTCATGATGATCACCGTATTCTTAAAATCGACCGTTCTTCCCTGGCCGTCGGTCATGCGGCCGTCATCGAGAATCTGTAAGAGGGCGTTGAAAACCTCAGGATGGGCCTTCTCGATCTCATCGAACAAAACCACGGAATAGGGTCGGCGGCGCACAGCCTCGGTGAGATAGCCGCCCTCCTCGTAGCCCACATACCCCGGCGGGGCCCCGATCAACCGCGCCACTGAGTGCCTTTCCATGAACTCCGACATATCCAATCGGACCATCGCCTGCTCATCGTCGAAGAGAAACTCCGCCAGGGCGCGGCAGAGCTCGGTCTTACCCACTCCGGTGGGGCCGAGGAAAATAAACGAGCCGATGGGGCGATTGAGATCCTGCAGCCCGGCGCGCGCGCGGCGCACCGCATTGGATACGACCTGAATGGCCTGGTCTTGCCCGATGACTCTGGCCTTCAGCCGATCTTCCATCTTCAGCAGCTTTTGGATCTCTCCCTCCAACATCTTCGTGACGGGGATTCCGGTCCACTTCGCTACCACTTCCGCGACATCTTCCGCGTCCACTTCTTCCTTCAGCATCTTTCTGTCCTTCTGGAACGCCACGAGTTGCTGGTTCTCTGCCTCGAGCTCCTTGTTGAGCTGCGTCAGCACCCCGTAGCGCAACTCGGCCGCACGGTTTAAATCGCCGCGGCGCTGGGCCTGTTGCTCTTCGACCTTGGTGGCCTCGATTTTTTCTTTAAGGGAGCGAATTTTTTTGATCGCCTCCTTTTCTTTCTTCCAATGCGCCTTAAGCTCGTCCGACGTGGCGCGCAGCTCCGCGATTTCTCGCTCGAGGCGGCCGAGCCTTTCCTTGGAGGTCTTGTCCTTCTCGCGCTTTAGCGCCTGGCGCTCGATCTCTAACTGCATCATCTTCCGCTCGACCTCGTCGATCTCCGTGGGCATGCTGTCGATCTCGATCCTGAGACGGGAGGCCGCTTCGTCGATCAGGTCGATGGCCTTGTCGGGGAGGAATCGGTCGCTGATGTAGCGGTGCGACAGCGTGGCGGCGGCCACAATCGCTCCATCGGTAATCCGCACGCCGTGATGCACCTCGTATCTCTCTTTGAGGCCCCTCAGGATGGCGATGGTGTCCTCCACCGAAGGCTCGCCGACAATAATCGGCTGGAACCTTCTTTCGAGCGCCGGATCTTTCTCCACTCGCTTGCGGTACTCATCCAGAGTCGTCGCGCCCACGCAGCGGAGTTCCCCGCGCGCCAGGGCGGGCTTCAACATGTTGGAGGCATCCATCGCCCCTTCCGCCGCGCCGGCGCCGACCAGCGTATGAAGCTCGTCGATGAAGAGGATGATCTGGCCGCTGGCCTCGGTCACTTCCTTGAGAACTGCTTTGAGCCTCTCTTCAAACTCGCCGCGGTACTTGGCGCCGGCTACCAGAGCCCCCATGTCGAGGGCTACCAGCCTCTTGTCTTTCAGACTTTCAGGAACGTCTCCATTGACGATTCTCAGCGCCAGCCCTTCCACAATCGCGGTTTTTCCAACTCCGGGCTCTCCGATCAAGACGGGATTATTCTTCGTGCGCCGGGAGAGGACCTGCATCACTCGGCGGATTTCGTCATCCCTGCCGATCACGGGGTCCAATTTTCCCTTGCGCGCAAGATCGGTGAGATCTCGGCTGTACTTTTCCAGAGCTTGGTATTTCTCCTCGGGATTCGGGTCCGTGATCCTCTGCGCCCCGCGAATATCCACGAGGGCCTTAAGAATGGCATCTTTCGACACGCCCGATTCTCGGAGGATTCTTCCGGCTTCGCCTTCGTCGTCCACGGCGGACAACAAGAGATGCTCGGCGGAGACATACTCGTCTTTGAGGCTGTCGCCTGCGGCTTCAGCCCCTTCGATGACTCTCTTTAAGCGGGGCGCGATAAAGGTCTGCCCCGCCGCTGCGCCGGTGACCTGGGGGAGGCGGTCCAAGACCCTTTGAAGTTTTTCGAAGAGTGCGGCGGTGGGAATTCCCAGCTTCTGCAGCAACGAGAGAACGACGCCCTCTTTGTGGCCCAAAAGCGCCATCAAGAGGTGCTCCACATCGACAGCCTGGTGGTTTCGTTTCTCCGCCAGAGCCTGAGCGCTCTGTAAAGCCTCTTGTGATTTGATCGTTAACTTATCAAGACGCATAGATGTCTCCGCACAACTAGAGAAAAGTTAATCACCGTTGTAGGGGGTGTCAAGGAAGAGTTCCGAAGGGTTGGCGGTTGCTTTTTTGCGGAGGACGAGAGGATCGGCTCGGTATCACAAGGCCTGGGTGATATCGGTCCACGCAGTTGTCGCGGCGGCCCATTTTGTCGCTTGGACCCGTCCAAGATATCTATTTTTTTCCGCCTTGAATTCGACGACGGTGTCCATGATCTCTTTGGTGTTGTTTAGCACCTGCTCATCGCAGAAACCCTGGTCAAGCAGAAAAGTCGTTGAGGTTCCGGCAAAATGGCCGGAGCGAACCAAAAACGCGATGAAGCGCTGTACATGGGCAAGTTCAAAATTAAGAAAGAGACTGGAGAGCGAGTCGATCACTCTTCGTCCTCCCAATTTCTGTCGCTCGGTTTGTCCCAGCTCAATGGCGGCTTGGCTGATCAAAAGAGAGAGGTCCGAGAGGTCCAAGGCCTCCGTGATAGCGAACCGCTCGGGTGAAATAGTTTTCCCGGCGCTCCAAGAATAGGCATCCACAAATCGCAACTGGTCCCGGTCTTCATAGGCGCAAACATCCAGATGGTGCTTGGAAGTCAGTTCATCCCGCACTAGCGAGGGGTCGTTGTCGAGACAAGCGAGCATCGACTTATATCCGTCTCGGAGGCCTTGGGCGATGAAGGAGTGCGCGAACGAGGATTTCCCGCTTCCGAAAGGGCCGAGAACGAGGATGTTCGATCCGGATGGAATAGATGCGCCGAGGAGTTCTTGCAGAGCGTTCTCTCTAAGGCTGAGCCTTCTTGAGTCCACGATCGCTCCTGTCACAATCCCTTCTCCGTGTTGGCTTGAAGGAACGGATGTATCCCTCCTTGCGCTGCTTCTCTCAAGGATGCTTCGCACGCGTGCCTTAAGCACCCTGATAGAAACGGGTTTCGTGATGTAATCGTCGGCGCCAACATCATAGCCTTTGATCTTGTCTTCGTCTGCGGTGAGAGCGGTCAACATAATGACCGGAGTCAAGACCAAGTTGGGCAGTTCTCGTAGCCTGCGACAGACTTCGAATCCGTCTATTTCCGGCATCATCACGTCCAGGATCACCAGATCGGGTCTCTCGGTCGAGATCTTTTCCAGGGCTTCTCTCCCCGTATGGGCAAAGTAGACCTGGTATCCCTCTGCTCCTAGGATCGTTTGATAGAGCTCGCAGAACTCGCGATCATCCTCAGCGATAAGAATTTTTCTTCCTTGGGTCGTCATTTCTACTTTAAAGCCTCGGGATTATGACAATTCCTTTTTCTCTAACAATGCTGAATTGATGCTGCGTGAGTTCGAATCCCGTTGAGCGCATCTTTTCCACCAGCAACGTGCGGACCAGCTGGTTGCTGTTCCATGCCATGTCCAAGAGAATCGTCCCGCTGACCAAATATTCTTCCACTCCATGCGGACCCACTTCCCCAACCCGCGGAACGGCATAGCAGGTCAGAAGATTGGTGGTTCGCATTTGAGATTGGAGCGAAAGAACGAGCAAACGCGCTTGGTCCTGGATGCGCGCGGTCGAGTCACGCAAGAGGATGAGCGGTCCGACGGGATCGATCACGACCCGTGTCGCCTCCATTCTCTGAACGTAGGCGCCAAGGTCCGCCACGACCTTTGAGACATCCACTTGTTTTTCCTTGCCTGCCCCCACGCGAGAGCCGAAGTAAGGAGAGGCGTCTAAGATGATAAGCTGTTTGTCTTCGATATATTTTGCCAAGTCCCAGCCCAGCGAGGCCGCTTGTTCGATGATCTCGGCAGGCTTCTGATCGATGGAGACATAAACAGCCTTTTCTCCCTGCGTGAGTCCTTTATAGATGTATTGAGTGCAGAGGACTGTCTTTCCCGTGCCAGGCGCTCCCGTAACAAGGTAGGACTTGCCGTCGGGCAACCCACCTCCGAGTTGGGCGTCCAGTTCAGGGATTCCCGTGGAGACTCGTTTTTCCGACATAAAGCCGCATTGTGCCAGAAAAGATCGCCGTTTTAAAGCTTTGCAATGGGTGGTAAAAGAAAGTAAGAATACGGCCTATGTCCGGCTTTTTTAGGAAAAACATCGCTGCCATGGAGGGTTATGTCCCGGGAGAGCAGCCGCAAAATGGCGCGATCATTAAACTCAACACAAATGAGAATCCCTACCCTCCCTCGCCCCGCGTTCTTTCGGCTCTGCGTAAGGCAGTCAATGCAACCCTGCGGCTCTATCCGGAACCCCTCAGCGATACTTTGAGATCCTTGGCCGCTCAAACCTATGGAGTTCAGCCCCGGAACATCCTTGCGGGGAACGGCTCGGATGAGTTGCTCTCCATTCTGGTCCGTTGTTTTGTCGGACCCGGGGATCGAGTCGTCTATCCGGTGCCGACCTACACTCTCTATGATACCCTGATCGCTGTTCAGGAGGGGGAAAGGGTCGGTTTGAACTATCAAGCGGATTTTTCTCTGCCGGAGGCGCTTGACTCACAGCAGGCTGCCTTGACTTTTATCTGTAATCCCAACTCTCCCTCCGGGACTCTGGTCTCTCTCGAAGAGATCGAGAAGCTGGCCCGGTCGGTCTCCGGCGTTCTGCTGGTGGATGAGGCCTATATCGATTTTGCCGAGGGGGATGGAAAATCTGCTATTCCTCTGATTCAAAATTTTCCCAATCTGGCGGTGCTGCGGAGCTTTTCGAAATCCTTCTCGCTCGCGGGCATGCGCATCGGTCTCGCCTTTGCGGCCGAGGAGATCATCGCGGGCATGATCAAGGTTAAGGACTCCTACAATTTGAGCCGCTTAAGCTTAGTCGCTGCGACTGCGGCGCTCCAGGATCTTCCCTGGATGGCGCGCAACGTTCGTCGGATTCAGAGGAGCCGCAGAGGATTAACCCGCGGGCTCAAGAGGCTTGGCTTTCAAATTTATCCTTCTCAGGCGAACTTTGTAATGGCGCGGAGAGAAGGGCAAAATCTTAGAGGCTTGTACGAGGAACTCAAGCGGCGGAAGATTCTCGTGCGTTATTTTGATACACCAGGTCTTGAAGACAGCCTGAGAATCACCGTTGGGACAGCGCAAGAAATCAAGGCGCTCTTGCAAGAGATGGAAGCGATTTGCCGAAACGGCTAAGAGATCGTCTTTGTGCCACAGAGAGAGGTGGAATTCGATGAACCGAACTTGGAGGTGAAGTATGGGAGTCATAAAAGTTACCGAACTCGACCACATCGTTCTCAACGTCCGGGACATCGACCGGTCGCTCGCTTTTTATGCCCAGGTGCTGGGGCTCAAAGCAGAGCGAGTGCAGGAGTTCAAGGAGGGCAAGATCGGCTTCCCCTCGGTGCGCATCAATGGGAACACAATCATTGACCTCTTCCCGTTGAAGGACAAAAGTATGCCGCCCCAGAGCGGAAAGAACGCTCAGGGAAACCTGAATCACTTCTGCCTGGTCGTGGAAAAGGAAGATTTCTCCGGCATCGTGGACTATCTTAAGGGTCACGCTGTTTCGATCTTGCAAGGCCCTATCTCTCGTTGGGGCGCCAGAGGCCAGGCCACCTCGGTCTACTTTCTCGATCCGGATGGGAACGAAGTTGAGATCCGCTGCTACTGAAGCTTCTACTTTGTCCCGTCAGCGCAAAGTGGTGAGGAAAATGGTGAGAATCAGCGCGGAGGAGGTAAGGCACCAGTTGCAGATTCCCTTGAGGACGAAGAGCTGAATGTATGTGAGATAGAGAGAGACCAGGGTGCCGATGAAAGCGAGCAGGCTGATGGTTGAAGATGCCAGAGTTGGCCAGGGTTCTAAGCCCAGGTGTCGAAGCGAGTTCACCAGGAGAATCGAGAGATAGAGCCAGAAGCCGATGGTGCTGTTATGGACTCCGAGAAGCCTGGAGTAGGAACTGCGGATGACTCGGTCGCAGTCCCGGGTCCAGCACGCTATCGGCTTGCCGTAGCTCTGACTGTACCAGACATAGGCGCTGATGCAGAGGCCGAGCGAGCTAAGAGGATATAACCAAAAATCCCGGGAGATCACCGAAGTTTTCCTAACTCTTCTTTGTCTCTTCAAGCTTTATCTTAAGGATGCGCCGTCCTTCCATGTCCACGATCGTGAGCCTGTAACCGTTGTGCTCTACCCTCTCACCTCCTCGTGGAATGCGTTTAAGCTTGGCTAGAACAAATCCCGCGAGGGTGAGGTAGTCGGGTGATTCCTCGAAGGGAAGCCCGTAGTCCGACTTGAGATCTTTGAGCAGGGCGGCGCCTTGAATCACCAAGGAGCCGTCTGGGAGGCGGTCGACCGGCCCGCGCTCCTCGCGGTCATACTCGTCGCGGATCTCTCCCACGATCTCTTCCAAGAGATCTTCGATGGTGACCAGCCCTTCGACCTCTCCGAACTCATTGACCACAATTGCGATGGCGCTCCTTCTTCTCTGCAGCTCTTTGAGCAGTTGGCTGATGGGAAGAGTGCTGGGGACGAAGAAGGGCGGGTGCAAATGGTTTCGGACTTGAAAGTCTCCCTTTTCCTGGAGGACGCGGAAGATGTCTTTATGGTAAAGAATCCCAACGACCCGGTCCAAATCCTCTTCGTATACCGGAATGCGCGAGAAGCCGCTCTCGACAAAGCTCTTGACCGCTTCTTTGCTGGGCGTACGGACCTCGATGGCATGGATCTGGGTTCTAGGCACCATGACTGCCTTTACCGGGGTGTCCACGAATTCGAACACGCTGTGGATCAGCTCTTTTTCGGCCTCGCCGAAGATCCCCTTGGCCGTGCCCTCCCGGATCAGCGATTTCACTTCCTCTTCGGAGATGAAGCTGGCGCCGCCGGCGTCTTTCCCACCGAAGAGCCAGAGCACCCAATTGCTTGAGGCCGTCAAGATCTTGACGAAAGAGCTGGTTAGACGAGAAAAGAGCCCGATCGGCGGCGCGACCCAAAATGCGATTCGCTCGGAAAAGCGGAGCGCCAGAGACTTAGGGACGAGTTCGCCGAAGACAAGAGTAAGATAGGCGATCGGTAGGACGACTAGAATGATGGCCAAGGATTCTGCCCACTGTTGGGAAACCGGCAGCGGCAGAGATTGGATCAATGGCTTAACGAATGAGATGGCGGCTGCCCCACCGATGGCTGATGCCAGGGTTCCGACAAGCGTAACTCCGATTTGGACGGTGGCCAGGAATCGATCAGGATCGTTCTTCAACCGGGCCACAGCGGCGGCGGAGCGGACTCCCTTCTCCAGCAAGGTATCGATTCGGCTCTTGCGTGTGGCGATGATGGCGATTTCAGAGGCGGCGAAGAAGCCATTGGCCAAGATCAGAAAGAAAACCAGTGTGCCCTCAAGCCAAAAACTTTCAAAAAACATAGGGGTGTCTCCTGTCTTATTCTGCCTATCCGAGTTTGGGGAGAACGGGCGTGACGGGTTGACAGCTCACCAAGGCGTTGTGGCCAGTGGGACCTTAGCTCTTGGGAAGGAGTTGATCATCACCGTAAAATTTATGTCTTGCTTGAGGAAAAGGCAAGGCCCCTTTTGCGCCTTCGTCCCTCTGAGGTAGGATGGCCGGGAGGGTGAGCCTTGGCTGAGAAGAGAGAAGGGAGATCGGTTTTACAAGGTACGGTGACCAGGATTACCTACCAGGACCCGGATGGCCGCTATACCGTCGCCCGGCTGGAGACGCGCGAGTCTCAGCAGATCACCGTCGTGGGCGAAATTTATCCCGTAGATGAAGGTGAAGAGATCAAGGTCAGCGGCCTTTGGAAGGTCCATCCCCGCTACGGACTGCAGTTTCAAGTGGAGCGGTGGGAAAAGGTGGAGCCGGCTACGCTCGAAGGGATTGAGAAATACCTCGGCTCAGGCTTGATCCAGGGAATCGGACCAACCTATGCCCGGCGTCTTGTAGCCTCCTTTGGTCTCGATACGTTGAGGGTTCTCTCCGAAGAGCCCCACCGAGTGCTGGAGGTGCAGGGCATCGGAGAGATTCGCGCGCAGAGGATCCTCAAGGCCTGGGAAGATCAAAGGGGCATCCGAGAGGCGATGATCTTTCTTCAGGGGCATGGAGTTTCCAGCTCCCTCGCCCTCAAGATCTATCGCGCCTTCGGCTCGGAGACGGTCGCGCGGGTCAAGGAGAATCCTTATAGCCTGGCGCGCGAAGTCTACGGCGTCGGTTTCGTGCTGGCCGATCGCATCGCCGCGAGCATGGGGATCAGCGGCGATTTTCCGCTCCGCATTCAGGCCGGGCTCCTTCATGTTCTTGGAAAATCGACTGACGAAGGACATTGCTTCGTGCCGCTTGGGCTTTTAATGCGCAGCGTCTGTTCGATCCTCGCCATCGGCGAAGACGCGGTTCAGAGCGCTGTCGAGAAGCTCGCCGCCCAGGGGGAAATCTTTTTGGAGCAAGTCGCCGCCGGCGACGCCCGGGTCTATGCGGCGGAACTTTACGGGGCCGAAAAAAGAGTGGCGTCGGCGCTCCGCGTGCTTCTTGCGACTCCGTCGACGCTCTCCCTGCCCAACCGGATTCAGGCGCTCGATCAGGCGCAAGCGCAGATGGAGCTGCTGCTCGAAGCCGAGCAGCGCGAAGCGGTGCTGCAAGCGCTGCAGCAGAAGGTGCTCGTCATCACCGGCGGGCCGGGCACGGGGAAAACGACGCTGCTCAATTCGCTGTTGGTTTTGCTGCGGCGCTCCGAAATTTCGTTCGCTCTGGCGGCCCCGACCGGCAGGGCGGCCAAGCGCATGGCCGAGATGGCGGGCGAGGAGGCGAAAACCATCCATCGCTTGCTCGAGTACAATCCGCGCGAGGGAGGATTTCAACGCGGCGAGGAAAATCGCCTCGAGGCCGATGTGGTCATCATCGATGAGGCGTCTATGGTCGATCTGCCCCTGATGGACCATTTGCTTCAAGCGGTGGCGCCGCGCAGCCATCTCATTCTCGTCGGCGATGTCGATCAGCTCCCCTCAGTCGGACCGGGCAGCGTGCTCAGAGATCTGATCGACTCAGGCGTCGTGCCGGTTGTCGTTTTACGGCGCATCTTCCGCCAGGGGAGCGAGAGCCTGATCACGGTCAACGCGCACCGGATTCTTCAAGGGCAGTCTTTGCTCTTCGGCGAGGCGCAGACGAAGCGCGACTTTACTTTTATCGCCCGCGAGAACGAAGAGGAGATTCTCGAAACGGTCAAGA
>WNFH01010895.1_pt1 | contig 12055 bp, 13 predicted proteins | sample 5400411 | NCBI WGS metagenome assembly WNFH01 (sample SAMN13153347, study PRJNA577476) | soil metagenome | isolation source: 200 cm saprolite under Douglas fir tree site 2 hole 3 | place: USA:California | collected 2015-04-18
GCGGCTATCTTCCCGGCTATTCCGGCCGGATCGATCACGCCTGGGGCGCGCGGCAGGATTGCCATGGCGAATTGCCGTTGCCGCCGACGACTTACCTTAGACAAGTCTATCTCGACACCGTGGTTTTCAGCTATCACCAGCTGGCGTATTTGATTGATGTGTTCGGCCCCGACCGTATCGTGATGGGCACCGACTACCCGTTCGACATGGCCGAATATAATCCGATCGGACATGTCGCGGGGGTGCACGGGATGGACGAGGCAACGTTAGCCCAGATCGCCGGTGGCAATGCGGCAAGGGTGCTCGGCCTCGACGTCTGAAAGCGCCCGTCAGTGCGCCGCGCCGGCCGCCTTATATCCCGGCTGCTCGAACGGATGCGACGTCGCAAACGCCGGCATAGCAAAGCAGCGTTCGGCGAGACGTGCCACGGCGGGAAAAGCGCCCAGTTCAAGCTTAAGATACTGCGCGCCGACCACCTGGCCAGCGATGCAGATATCGGCGAGGCCCGGTTCGCTGCCCAATGCAAAGGGAGCCGGCGCGCGGCTCGCGAGCAGCCGTTCATAGGTCGCGAGTCCTTCCGTCGTCCAATGTGTGCCCCAGTCCGCGATCGCCTTGGCATCAGCGCCAAACGCCTTAGCGAGATGATTGCGGACGCGGGGCGTCGTCAGCGGATGAGCATCGGCAATCGTCATCAGCGCCAGAGAGCGCGCATAGGCCCGCTCTTTCGCATCTTGCGGTATCAGCCGCGGTGTGGGCTGAATCTCGTCGAGATATTCGATGATCGCCAGCGACTGAAACACCGAATGGCCGTCATGAATGAAGGTCGGCACCACACGCTCGGCGTTGACGGCCGCGTAACCCGGCTCGAACTGTTCGCCGGATAGAATGTCGATGGGAATTTCCTCGAACGGAAGTCCCTTGAGCCGAAGGGCAACCCTGACACGAAATGAAGCAATCGACCGCCAAAATCCATAGACCGTTATGCTCATCGGGAGATCCTCTTACTTACCCAATCTTCGGGTTTCACCCTACTCCACCATATTGTGTTGCTGCCAGCGTAACAGATAGGCCTGCAATCGCCAGATCATGGCGGAGAGCGCTACGCCTACCAGCATCAGGACGATCACCGCAACCATCATCCCCGATGCTTCCGCCCGCGCCTCTGACTCGATGATCAACCGGCCGATCCCTCGTTCCGCGCCGATGAATTCGCCGACGATGACGCCAATCAGTGCAAAGGAGATCGCGGGTGAAAGCGAGGCAAACACCCAGGCCATCGTAGAGGGAATCACGACCGTGCGGGTGATCTGCCATTCGTTGGCGCCAAGCAGCCGCGCAACATTAACAAAGCCTTCGTCGATTGAACGCGCACCCTCGAACGTATTGAAGAACACCAGGAACACCACCACGATCCACGATGTCACGACCTTCGATGTGTCTCCGATCCCGAACGCCAGCACGATGATCGGCGCCAGAGCAATCCTGGGAATGGAGTTAACTGCGGTGATGAAGGGCTGGAAAATGGCACTGAGGCGATCCGAGCGTCCGAGAATCAGCCCGACGACGAAGCCGCTGGATACGCCGGTCACGAAACCGAAGAAGGTATTCTTCAGCGTGATCGCCGTCGCAATCCATAGATTGTTTTCATTACGGGCCATGCATTTGGCAAAATCGTCGTTGAACCAGCCATTGACCGCGCCCAGCTTGGATTTGAAGCAGCTCAGAATGAGAAAGTGCTGGAATATCTCGGAGGGCTTCGACACGAAATAAGGATCGAACAGATCGGGCACCAGCCAGGGAACGATGGCATGCAGATCATATCCCCACTGCCAGATCGAAAGGACGGCGACACAAATCAGAGCCTGCCAGGCCCATGTACTCACGCGTCGGCCCGACCTCCTCATGAGCTGCGGCCCTTGACGAATTCTTCGCCGAGCGAGTGCCAGATATGTTGGAACAATTCGGCATAGCGCGGCGTCTCCCGTACCTTTACGGCGTCGCGCGGCCGCGCAAAGTCCACCTCGAACGTATCCTTGATCATGCCCGGCCGCGCCGAGAACAGGATGATACGGTCGGCCAGCGTCAAAGCTTCACCGAGATCATGCGTCACGAACAAAACCGTTTGTTGCTCGCGCTCCCAGATCCGGAGCAGGACGTCGTGCATATCGATCTTGGTGTGGGTATCAAGCGCACCAAACGGCTCGTCCATCAGCAAGATCTGCGGCTCGACAACCAGTGTTCGCATCAGCGCAGCGCGCTGACGCATTCCGCCCGATAAGGCCGACGGGTAAGCCTGTTCGAAGCCCTGCAGGCCAGCTTGCGCCACGCTGGCCGAAATGCGTTCCTTCCGAACAACTTCGGGAACGCCGGCCAATTGTAGACCGTAGCCGATGTTGTCAGCGACCGTGCGCCAGGGAAACAACGTGTCGCGCTGGAACACGTAGCCGACATTCGGGGTCGCCTTGCCGGGAATGACCGGCGCACCATCGATCAGGATCTGGCCGCTGCTCGGCTTTATCAGCGTCGCGATCATGTTAAGGATGGTGCTCTTGCCGGAGCCGGACGGCCCCAGCAACGCAACGAATTCACCGCGGTGGACGCTGAAGGACACGTCGCGCACGGCCTCGATGGCCGTGCCCGCCAGCTGGAATGATTTGCTTAATCCCCTGACGTCGATACGCTGTACATCCTGCCGATGCGGGGGCGTCAACATGTCCACCGCTTTCAACCCGGATACGCCTTTCGTGCCACTTCGATGAACGTGGGGCTGACGACATCGGCGATAGTAAGCGGCTTGATGCCGGTCATTTCCCGAAACCAGACTTTCTCGCCGCGCGCAAAACCTGCCGCATCGATGGTGGCTTCATAGTCGGCGACTTTTTGCAGCGCCGTGATCTCGAGGATGTTGGCGGCCCGCGACGTGCTGCCAACATAGGGCTCAATAGAATCGTAAATTTCATCGGGTGAATGCATCTTGATCCACTGCGTGGCCCGCCACAAAGCGGTGACGAACGCCTGCATCTTCGGCGGGTCCTTGTCGATCGTCGACTGCAGGGTGAAATGAGACGTTACCGGGACCTTGCCGCCGATATATTTGTTCCAGATCGCTTCGTCGGTGCCATCGAACAACAGGGCTCCCCAGCCCTGCTCGGCCGATTCATTCAGCAACGACAACGAACTCACGAGAACATCGACTTGCTTGGTCTTCAGCGAACCCAGCATTGTATCGACGTTGCCGGTTCCGATCCAGGTGACCTTCTGGTCGAGCCCCATCGTCTCCATGTAGTAGGAAGCCCAGACATGGTTTGTACCTCCTAACGAGGATACCGAGATGATCGGCTTGCGCCCGTCCGGTCTCTTCCACTCCGTCAACGCCTCCAGCGTCGTGATGCCCTGGTCTTTGAGATCCTTGCGGATGATGAACATCACCGAACTGCTTCGGGTGTCGACCGGCATCAGGACCCGACCGTTGCGGCCGTGATTGCTGAGCTGCATCGGATGGGTGATGTCGCCGATGCCGATGTCGCCTTGCGAAGACGCGATGATCTCGCGCGTTTTGACGCCGCTGCCGCCCTGAATCAATTTGCAGTCGAGGCCCGCTTCCTTGAAGTATCCGATACGGTCGGCCACGAACTGTGTCTGGTAGACCGGCACGGCCACCGGATAGATCACCCGGCCGGACTTGTCCTCGGCCCACGCTCGGCCTGCTGCGACAGACGCGCCACCGCCGGCGACGATCGTCAGCGCCGAACGTCTTGTGAAATGTCTTGTCATCACGCGGGCTCCGTCTGCTTGCTGACGACTTGTTCGAGGGCGTCCAGCACCGCGTCGCCCATTTCCCGGGTCGATAGTTTTGTTGCGCCCGGTTCGGCAATATCGGCCGTTCTCGCGCCCGCCGCCAAGGCGATATCTACGGCCTTTTCGAGCAGATCGGCATCGTCGGGCCGATTAAGCGTCATGCGCAGCATCATGGCAACGCTGAGAATGGAGCCGAGCGGATTGGCGATGCCCTTGCCGGCGATGTCAGGCGCGCTGCCATGGACCGGTTCATAAAGCGCCTTGCGACGACCAAACCGGTCGACCGGTCCAAGCGAGGCCGACGGCAGCATGCCGAGCGAACCCGACGCCATCGCCGCACAATCGGAAAGAATGTCGCCGAAAATATTGCCGGTCACCATCACATCGAACTGCGACGGCTGCCGGACGATCTGCATTGCCGCGTTGTCGACATAGAGATGGCTGAGCTCGATATCAGAAAATCCCGCAGCGTGCAGCGTGATAACTTCCTCGCGCCATAACGCGCTGGTCTCCAGGACATTCGCCTTGTCCACCGAACAAACGTGTCCCTTTCGGGTGCGCGCCAGTTCGAAGGCGGCTCGCGCCACGCGGCGAATTTGGTTCGTCGTGTATTGCTCGGTGTTGAAGCCGCGGCGTTGCCCATCGGCGAGCGTTTCAATGCCGCGCGGCTCTCCGAAATAGATGCCACTGGTCAGCTCACGGATGATCACGAAATCGACTCCCTTCAGCACACTTGCCTTGAGAGGCGCCGACTCCGCCAGCGCCGGATTGGCGACGATAGGCCTGAGGTTGGCATAAAGATCGTATTTGCTGCGCAGCGACAGCAGGCTTCCCGCCTTGCGAGCCGCCGCAGGAACCTCTTTCGTCTCGGGCCCGCCGGTTGCTCCCCATACAATGGCGTCGGCTTCGTCCATCGCCTCGGCGGTATCTTCTGGCGACACTCTGCCGGTCGCCAGGTAAGGTATGAGCCCATATTGCGCTTCACGCAGGATCATCGGAACGCCGCGTCTGCCGGTGAACCAATTAAGAATTCGGTGTGACTGCGCCGTCACCTCGGGACCGATGCCCTCGCCGCCAACCACCGCCACTTTGATCATGTTGGATAGGTTGTTCATGCCGATTTCCTTGCAAAGTGTATCCAGGGTCGCTCCACGCGATCCGACACCTGAAAGGCCCGGATTTCGTCGTCGCGCTGCAATGTCAATGAGACTTCGTCGAGACCTTCGAGCAGTCCAGTGCGCCGGCGCGGATCGATTTCGAAACTGTGACGCTTTCCCGAGGGCGCAGTGATCGTCTGTTCCCGCAGATCGACGCTGACACGTCCCGCCCCCTGGGTGGCCTCAACCTCCACAGCGAGACCATCGACAATCTCCTTGTCGACAACGATAGGCAGGATTCCGTTCTGAAAGCAGTTGGCGAAAAAAATATCGCCGAAGCCAGAGCCGATGATGGCGCGGATGCCCATCTCCTGCAGCGACCACACCGCCCCTTCGCGGGAAGAGCCGCAGCCGAAATTCGGACCGGTGACGAGGATTTCCGCCTGACGATAGGGCTCGCGGTTCAGGATGAACTCGGGATTCTCCGAACCGTCAGGTAGATATCGGAGCGCGCCGAACGCCCACTTGCCGAGAGTGCCGCGAACAGAATCGCGGCGATTGCCGCCAGTTTGGTAAAGGGTTTTGCCATGCTAGTGTTCCATCATCCGCACGTCGGCAATTGCGCCTGATATCGCCGTCGCCGCCGCTGTGGCCGGGCTTGCCAGATGGGTGCGGGCGCGCGGCCCCTGGCGGCCGATGAAATTGCGATTGGAGGTCGAGACCGAGCGCTGGCCCGGAGATACCGTTTCACCATTGGCGGCCAGACACATCGAGCATCCCGGTTCGCGCCATTCGAATCCGGCATCGGTGAAAAGCTTGTCTAACCCTTCGGCCACAGCATCCCGCTTGACCGTCTCCGAACCCGGCACGACCCAGGCGCGCACGCCGGGCGCGACCTTGCGGCCACGCGCGACCTCGGCAGCGGCGCGCAAATCGCTCAACCGGCTATTGGCGCATGATCCGATAAAGACCCAATCGACGGGCGTGCCGATGATCGGCGCTCCGGGTTGGAGACCCATGTAGTCGAGCGCGGTTTCGACCGCGGCACGACGCGCTGGATCCGCGATTTGCTGGGGATCAGGAACATGACCGTCGACGCCGATGACGTGTTCCGGGCTGATGCCCCAGGTCACCTGTGGAATAATGGCCTCGACATCGATGACAACTTCCCGATCGAACACAGCATCAGCATCGCTCGGAAGCTGACGCCACGCCTCGACGGCGCGCTGCCACATCTCGCCTTGCGGCGCATAGGTTCGCCCACGCAGATACTCATACGTTTTCTCGTCCGGCGCGATCAGACCCATCTTGGCACCGAGTTCGATCGAAAGATTACATATCGTCAACCGCCCTTCGATCGGCAGGTCGCGGATAGCACTGCCGGCATATTCGACTGCGTAACCGGTGCCTCCGGCAGCCCCGATGTGGCCGATCAGCGCGAGAATCAGATCCTTGGCTGTCACGCCGAATGGCAGCCGACCCTCGAAGCTCACCCGCATTGTTTTTGGCCGACGCTGGATGATCGCTTGTGTTGCCAGCACATGCGTTAGTTCGCTCGACCCGATGCCGAACGCCAGGGCACCCAATCCGCCATGCGTGCAGGTATGGCTGTCTCCGCAAACGATCAGGCAACCGGGAAGGCTAAGGCCAAGTTCCGGTCCGATGACATGGACGATGCCCTGCCCTGGCTCGTCGATATCGAACATTTCGATGCCAACGGCTGATGTCTCGGTCCTCAAGCCCGCCAGCAGTTCCTGCCCTATCTTGCTCGTGCCGGCCCTTCCGCGCGCTGTCGAAATCGCGTGATCCGGCGTCGCGAAGGTCAATTCCGGATTGTGAACACTAAGCTTGCGGCTCTTGAGGTCGAGCAGGCCGCGCGACCCGCCAAGATCGTGCAGCAAATGACGATCGACGTGGAGCAGATCGGTGTCATCACCGATATGCGCAATAACGCGCTGGTCCCAAATTTTGGAGAGCAGCGTACGGCCGGGTTTTTCCATTGGCCTATCCTCCCTTGTCTTTTATGGCCGACAACTTCCGCCGCCGACCACCGTTTTTGTACGGCTCGCTATTTCAGGCCCCGGCCTGCCCCTATCAAAGCACAGCAGGCTGCCGGTCGGCTAGAGCCTGCGCCAAGATAGCAGCCAAGCAGAACGCGGCGGCCGCTTGAGGTAAGCGCCAAGCTCTATCTCACAAAGACCTGGCGGCGCGGGTTCACGATGTCCCTGAACTCACCCGCCAGAACCAGACCGCAAGCGAGCCCGAACGGCCGCGAAGTCGCGTCTCAATCGGCCCGGTGAGAACACCGACGTCAAACAGTGAACTATTGCGACCTGCGGCATGGAGCAATTCGTCGCTGACGGCAAGTTCGACTTCGTGACCGGCCGCCACTTCCATCAGCCTGTTCGCCACGTTCACCGTGTCGCCAGTCGCGGTAATGTGGTGATAACTTCCGCCGCCAAGTCTCGAGGCAACGATGGTACCGAAATGAGCTCCAACCTTGAACCCAAGACACGAGTTGATTGGTTGCGGCAACGAAGCAAGCCACCGCTCCGCGCTGACGCAGAGTCCTGTCGCACATTGAGCTGCCCTGAGAGCGTCGTCCGGCGTAGCCTGCGGCAGCCCAAACAGGATCATCGCGCCGTCACCCAGAAAGCTGGGGATCATTCCTCCCGAGCTCACTGCCTCCTTGTCGACCAGGGCATGAAACTCCTTCAGCAAATCGCGGATCGGGTCCGGTCCAAGCCTCTCGCTGAGCGAGGTGAAGCCGGACAGGTCGATAAAAATCACCGCCGCATTCTGGCGTATCGGCTCCTTGAGGAAACCAGGATCTCGGGTCAGCCACTCCTGAATGTCAGGCGCCTGAAATTGTCCGAGCAGTTTGCTTCGCGTGGCGAAATACTGCGCGCGCCGCCTGCCCGACCAGAGCTGCACGGCGGCGAATAAAATCGCCGGTGGCGCGGTCGCGGCGATCGGCAGCGCCGCGCTCAGCCAGATCCCTTGCGAAAACACCAAGACGTTTGCTGTCGCGAATGTCAGAACGACAATGAGCGTCGCTATGGGGCCAATCGCGCTTCGGCGCCATGCGAGCAGCGTGACGAGGATCATCGGCAGCATTACGGCAATGATACCGTCAACGAGGCGCACCGACTGGTTCCGCAATATCCCATCCCCGGCCAAAAGATGCGTGATCGCCGTTGAGGTGACTTCCACCCCCGGCATCACTGGATCGAACGGGGTCGGAAAAAAATCTCCACCGCCGGTGACCGTTGCCCCGACAACGACAACTCGATCATGGATGGCGTCCGCCGCGATCTCACCGGCAAGCACCGAGGCTGCACTGATCGTTCGGATGGTCCGGCGCGGGCCATAGAAAGTGACCGGCAGCGTATGATCAACGTCGGTGGCAACAGATCGCTCGCCGAACACCACACGGTCCGGCTTGATAGTGGGCTCCTTACCAATCGCCAACGCTGCAGCGCGGAGCGAAAACGATATTTCGATCCTGTCGTGTGTTCGGAACAGCATTGGAATCGAGCTTGGAGTACCGCTCCGACCGGTCGTCACATTGACGATGCCGATTTCCGCATGATCGGAAAATCTCTTGAGCGGCAGCAAAAACTTCTCGGCCTTCGGCAGACCGGAAAGCGGTTCGTCCTTTTCCGCCGCGATCGATTGGCTGGCTTGCGCGAACACAGCAGCCGCGGCAAGCACGCTCGCACGTCCCATGAGCGACTTTTCAAGCGCCTCGTCACCATCGTTGGTTCCTCGATCAACCAACAGGAGATCGACCGCGATGACTTTCGGCTCCAGTCGCACGATCGCGTCGATAATCCTGGCAAGATCGGTTCGCGCTAGCGGATAGACCATGGCATCGTCGATCGCGACGATGGTAACGAAGTCAGGCGGAAACCGTACGCCGCGAGCCAACGTTCGAAGATCGGTCATGGCGGTCTCGATGCGATCGAGAAAGCCCAGGCGACCACGCTCGTGTACGAAATACACGGCCGCGCCCCAAAGGCCGCTCATGAACACAGCAATCACTATCTGGAGATGTCGACTACCCATTCGCTGTATTATCGTGCAAGCCGCGCCAGCAATGCGGCGACGCGGGCGGGTGGCCAGCGCTTCACGGTCAGGGCACCTGTCGCTTCCACATCGACGCCCTCGCCGGGCCCGAGTACGACACGATTGGCACCGACGCGCCGCGCCACGCTCACCCGTCCGTTGACCACAAAAACCGACGTCTTGCCTTCCGCGGCATCCACCGCCCATTTCGTGCCGCGCACCGCAGCAATCGCTTGCGGCGTCATCACCTCGAAGTGATTACCGCCTGGCTTTTCTGGAACCTCGAGTAGCAAAGCCTTGCCGCTCAGTTCGACCGAATCCACGCGGCCATTCCCATCGCGGTCCAGAAGGGTAAATCGTGCGCCATTTTCGACGACGATGGTGAAGCCACCTTCACATCGCAGGGTCTGCGATGTGCTCGCTGAATTGTCCGGCGAACACCCCATACTGGCGGGCTGCGCCGTGGCGATGCCGGTGACAACAAATAAAGAGGCGAATATCGCGAATCCCGCGCCAACAATCGCCTTCATGGCAACTCCTCTTGATCCCGATTTCGAAGATGCAGATTTGGGATCGTCTAGCGCGGCTATTCTGCCAGTTTGCGGTGCTGAAAGTAACAAAAAATAATAGCGGCGCCGCCGACGCCGCTATCTGCGCATCGCTCAATGGCTGCGGCACCTTGCAGCAGGCTGCCCGTAACGCCCGAGCGTGCGTCACAGGTGGGTAAGCAACCTGTGGGGAGATGCCAGACCGCGGACGGGGCCTCACGCCGCCTTTCGTCCGGCCGCGAGATCCTTGACCCCCTAGGTGGTCAGAGGCTGGCCGCCGATGCTCCATTCGCCGCTCGCGACTTCCGGAATCTTGACCCGCCGCGCATGTTCTCGCCTTCGATCGACACTATTGCGTCGATCACTAGTTGAATCATTTGATGCTTTTGCTCGGGATTAAACACGTTCTCGATGGGAACTTTTATCAATGGCATTGCCGTTCTCCTAAATGGTAGCCTCGCCTCAGCGATATGTCAGCAGCATACCCGTTGCGGTTGGCCAAGACCTTGAGAGAATTGTGATTTATTCTTCGGACCGGCTTGAGCCGCGCTTCGGATGACCCTGCTTTCAGCGCTCGTCGCACCCGGGGGCTAGCTGGAAATGCTAAGCCTTTTGCGGGTAGCAGCTGACTTTGGCCGTTGCCGAATGCTCTGGAACCACGAATGACCCTCGACTTTGGCGACTGCGAGATCGATCTTGAACGGCGCGAATTGTGGCGCGCAGAGTGCGCGGTTCACGTTGCACCGCAGGTGTTCGACCCTTCGGTCTACCTGGTACAAAACCGCGACCGTGTCGTCAGCAAGGATGATGTGATCGCTTCGGTCTGGGGCGGTCGAATTGTGTCGGAATCGACGCTGACCAGCCGTATCAACGCGGCACGAAATGCGGTAGGCGACAGCGGCCGGAAGTAGCTGCTGATCCGCACCATCTCGCGCAAGGGTCTACGCTTCATCGGTGCCGTGCACACGCAAGTTGACGACAACACGCCGACTCAAGCCACCGATCCGCCGCCGGACGAAATCCGCGACGTGTCGCGGCCAGCGTTGCTGCTGCCAGACCGACCCGCCATTGCAGTGCTCCCCTTCACCAACATGAGCGGTGATCCGGAACAGGAATATTTCTCCGATGGGATCAGCGAGGACATCATCACGGCGCTGTCCAAGCTGCGCTGGTTCTTCGTGATCGCTCGCAACTCTTCATTCATCTGCAAGGGCAAGGCCGTGCACATGGAGCAGGTCGCCGAGGAGCTTGGGATCGGCTATATGGTCGAGGACAGCGTGCGCAAAAGCGGTGATCGCGTGCGGATCACGGCGCAGCTCAACGATGTTTCGACCGGAAGCCACATCTGGGGCGGAACGTTACGACCGCGACCTTGCCGACGTTTTCGCTGTTCAGGACGAGATCACCGAATCTATCGTCGCAGCAATTGAGCCACAGCTGTACGCTGCCGAAAATTTTCGCGCTCGACGCAAGCCGCCCGGCAGTCTCGATGCCTGGGATCTGGTGATGCGGGCGCTGTCGCATTACTGGCGGGTGACCAGGCAAGACAATATGGTCGCACAGGCGCTGCTGGAAAAGGCGATTACGATCGATCCGAACTACGGCCAGGCGCTCGGCGTTCTCGCCACAAGCCATACCTTCGGCGCCCATAGGGGCTGGGCGGATATGTCAACGGTGGCGCCGATCGCCCAGCGCGCGGCGCTATCGGCGGTTCGAGCCGATGGGGAAGACCCCTGGGCCCATCATGGGCTCGCTTACGTCTATTTATTCGCGCGGCGCTTCGACGACTCGCTTGCCGAGTTCGAGCTGGCGTTGCAGCTAAATCCGAACTTCTCGCTGGCCCAGGCCTTTTACGGTGTGGCGCTATGCTATTGCGGACGTTGGGAAGACGGCGACCTGGCCGTGCGCCGGGCGCTGCGGCTCAGCCCACGAGATCCATTCTCTGCGCTTTATTATGGCATAGCCGCCTACGCCCAGTTCATTGGTCACCACTACGACGAGGCCATCCGTCTGTCGCACGAGGCTATCAGGCAACGCGGCGATTTCGTCGGTGGGCATCGTGTGCTGACTGCCGCCGCGGGTATGGCTGGAAGGCGCGATGTCGCCAAGGCTGCACTCGTGGAGCTACGCAGGGCGCAGCCCAATATCAAGCTCGCCTGGATCGCAAAAGATTTACCAATGAGACAAGACGCCGACCGCGAGCACTATCTGGAAGGGTTTCGTCGGGCCGAGCTGGACTAGGCTTCGCTGCGATTCAATCGCTTCGTTTGCCTTGAACCCGAGTTTGTTTCAGGGCGACACATTCCCGGATGCCGGTTCGCCGGTGTATGTAGCGCGATCATGGAAGGGCCGTTCGAATTCCTGTTCGGCGCCAAGGGGCGCATCAACCGGTCCCAATACTGGCGCTCGCTTGTGATCTTTAGCGTGGCAGGGCTGTCCGCCGCAGTTATCCTGTTCGCCGCGGCCGCCATCGCCGCGCCGATCTTCATCGTTATGGTGATCCTCGTCTTCATCCCATGGCTGATGTGGGGCTTCGCTATCCAC
>WNFH01004531.1_pt1 | contig 12053 bp, 8 predicted proteins | sample 5400411 | NCBI WGS metagenome assembly WNFH01 (sample SAMN13153347, study PRJNA577476) | soil metagenome | isolation source: 200 cm saprolite under Douglas fir tree site 2 hole 3 | place: USA:California | collected 2015-04-18
CTTCATAAATCAGGTGATGCAGCCCGCGTTGATCAGTCGAGCCAACATACATGCCTGGGCGTACACGTACCGCCTCAAGACCTTCGAGAATCTGAATGTTTTGCTCCCCATAATCACCATTCCCATTCCCGTTCACTTTTCCACCGCCTCTCGCATTCCCGCCACCGCCACCCTTATTTTCAGCAGGACTGACTACAGCATTTGCATCGTCGTCCATTGGCTCTGACATAATAGATTCTCTCGTTTTTGCCATAGAAACAGTACATCCCTTTTGTATAGGGCTATTTGTTATGCCCAATATGCCTATCATCGCATTGTCGAGAATAGGGTCATCTCGTACATTTTTTCTAGAGTAGATACGACGTACCATGACCCTCAGCGTCGTTGATACGATTAAGGAGTCAGGTGTTTGACGGAGGAGGCTTCATTATGGTTCCTACCGGGTCGCAACGCATGCATTCCATAACACCCGAAGGTGTAGAGGCGCTGTATCGATCCCCAGGACCCTTTGCTTGCGGCAGGTGGGCTTGGGCAGCCCACCGTCAACCTCACGTTATTGCTACACCTATGAAAGGTATTCCAACTTTGCGAAGAAAATGTGGCAAAACTACCAATTTTCGCGTCACCACATTATACCACCAAACCGCTCGACAAGCAAATTGAGACACAAACAAACGTCAGTACCGGTTACCACTCAATGGGCCGCTCATTGGAATACCTGGCCCTCCCGGCATGCCTTGCATTGCCGGCATTCCAGGCATATTCTGCATTGGTACAGGCATAAGATTTGTTGCGCAAAAAGGACAGAACGCCCAGCGTAGTTCCAGGAGACGTTCGCATTTGGGGCAGGGCCGCTTCAGCTTTTGACCGCAAGAGGGGCAGATCTGGAAATCTGATTCGATACGGGCATGGCAATTGTTACAGGTCTGGCGTTCGGTCATCTCTGCCAGTAGCGATTCTTCCTCTAGCTGGCGCTCGTAGATCTCCGCCAATGTCTGGCGGGGACGCAAAATCAAGTAGATGAAGAGGCCACCAATGAAGAAGATCGCAACCAGTACAGTGGCAGCAATCTGTAACATGAAATCTTGTGTGCGCGAGCGAATATCGCGGAACGTCCAGATGATCAAGCTTATCCAAAATATAACAATAAAAGCTACTATAAAGCCAATACTTATTCCCAATACCCTACTTAAGGTATCCAGTAAGGGATTACCAGTTAAGGCGGCAAACGCCACAAAACTATCCGCAATCACAGGATCAGCGCCCCTTTCAGCATAGACATAGCTCGCTACACTCTATTACAACGAAAAAGCCATCCATTATGGATACATATAGGACTAAGAGGTACTACATACATTCCATACTAAGCAAACATCAAGAATGAGTTGATATGGAGCCTGGCGAGGGCAAGCCTCGTCACTACATTTCGTCTGAAATGCCAGCAATACCTGAGATGTAGTGGTGGGGCTTGCCCTCGCGGTCCCCCTCGCCAGGCTTTCCAACTACCACCCCAGGCTTTTCTGCTTAAAGGTTAGAGCTACACTTAAAAGGTTAGAGTACGCCTATTGAAACAGTATTGTCTTAATCTCCCCTCCACGAAAACCAACATATAAAGGCAGCTCTTCTTCCCCGCTCCAGAAGAGTTGCTCTTGCTGCTGCTCCTGTAAGTTTGTCACAAAAGCTTTTGTACAGGCAAACCCTGGTCGTAGGCTGGCCTCAACCGCGTGGCTCAGAGGATTGTAGACACGCACAATCACGCCCTGTCCAGCTTCACTCTGCTTGATCGCGCTAACTACAAGTGTACGTGGTTCGATCTCGACCAGCGTGGCTCGCGAAGAAAGCTGGCCATCGTGCTGTTCGGACACCAATATGCGTACAGGCGTGTTAAAGGCCTGTGCCTCGCGCAATACCAGAGCTTCCTCTGCCTCCCAATCCCCGCTATGTGGCACCAGTGCATAATCAAATACGTGGTGCCCCAGGCATTGGCCCTCTGGCGTAAATTCCATTGGCCCGGCAGGTCCTCGTCGTGTTGAGAGATCAGAGCGCGAAAGCCATTCTATACAACGCAAGAGTGTCACCGCCACAGCCATCTGGCCCGATTCATCCTGTACGATCTCGTACTCTGGTAAGCCGCGGTTGAGTACTCCCAAACCTATAGTCCCGTTGCTCACGTCAACAAAGCGTTTTTGCGGGAAGGTATTCACCGGTTCTTCCATCCATTCATTGACATTTGCAGGTCGAGGCGCCGCAGCAGGTCGCGAACGAACCTCGAATGTACCTTCCGCCGCAGCGATCTCTACAGTATATGATACAGGAAACGTCACACGTAATCTGTGATCTTTTACCGTATTTTCCACGCTCGTGTGAATATCGACGCGTCGCACCCCAGGTGTCAGCGATATTTCGCTGACAATGGAGCAGATTGTCCTGTGACCGCTGCGTTCAGCGCGGGTGGAGGAGCAGGCGCTTGGCAGCGACCAGCGTCCACTGACACGCAGAATAGAGCGTACAGGCCCCGGACTAACCAGCTCGATCTTCGGCGGCTCCACGGGCTTGCTGATGAGCATATCGTTCGCAGGAGGGCAGTAAGTATACAGGTCTCCTACATCTCCACCATCCACGAAGCGATTAAGCCCCGTAAAGACCGCCCCCGTCTGCTTGTCAGTAGCTGGCAGCGTTCCATCTTGCCGGTTCACTTCAACCGTATAAAATTCATTTTCTATACGTGGATGCGTTGAGACCTTACCCTGTTCGTGCTCTGCCGAAGATCCCTTTGATGACGGCTGTCCTTTGTCTTGCAAACCGCGTGGGTATATCCAGTAAGTTTTGAATCCGTAAGCAGGTAAATCGGCAGCAAGAAAATCGATTGTCTGGCGCGCCTGGTCTATTAGGGTGAACTCCAGGGTGGAGATGTCTTCACGTTGTAAAAGTTCCAGTACCTGGCGTTCGGCAGCAAGAAGTTCCTGCTTATTAACAGTGACCTGGTCCCGGCGTGCGAGCATCACTTCGATGGATGCCACTCCCGATTGCGGTCCCTCCTCAACGTGAACGTGCGAAACCACGTAGGCGTCCGCCGATTTTCCAAGCATTGTTATTATCGTTGTTTCTGCCATATTTATGAAATCGCCTGGAGCCTGTTCTCCCTCCAAAGCTACCGCAGTGGCTACTATCTCGCGAGGGACTGGCATTGAGCCGAGTTCCTGTCTCCAGCGATTGACAACGTGATGGGGCAAGTGCGTCCCGCTCTCGTCAACTATCACGGCATTCTTTAATGACCCTGGAAGCTGTGCCACGATCTGTACTGCCTCCGTCCGTGGCCCCGGCGCCGGGTTAAATACGACAATGGGAAGTGCTTCGTGATCTGCATGTGGCCTATTGCCCTGTGCATGGAAAGGTGTGTGAGTATCTGTGACAGATGCAAGATACTGCATGGCCTGCGTAATGAGGTTCTCGCTGATCTGCTGGCTCTGGGCAAAGCGCACACTATTTTCTCGATGTACTTGATCAATACTACAGCCGCAAATGCTATCGTGTGGATGATTTTGTAAAAGATACTTCCAGGCCAGTTTCGCTAAACCCTTCGGATATGGCGCACCCAGCTTCCATGCCCAGGCAGTCAGTGGTTCCATCCACCGCTCAAGCATGTGTTCCGTCGCTGTATTTTGCTGCTTAATCCACATACGCGTTGACAGGACCGCCGGTAACAAGTGCGAGTATTGGCTACTACGCATCTCGCCGCTGAGCGTCTGTAAAGGAGTGCCCGGTGAGCGCTCGATCTGCTGCCGAACAGCCTCAATATATTGAGGCAACGTACCGATACGCACATTGATGTTGTCAAAATGGCTCACCTTTCCATTTTGTTCATGGTGCCCAAATCGTGTGAGTATCTTCTCATGCTCAGGGTTGATATGGGCCAGTAGTTTGTTAGCCGCTTCAATCGTCTCTGGGAGGCCATCTTGCGGTTCCAGGTGATCTGAGCCATTCATGAAAAGCAGCGTATTAGTGGTGGCCTTGGACAAAAGAGGGGCAGTGAGGATTTCAACGCGCGTAACAAACTCTTCCGGGTTCAACGGCATAAGGCTGGCATTGGAGTAACCAACAGTATCGGCAAGATGAATGACCAGAACCTGGGTGCCATCGGGCGCCGCCCAGTAGAATTCGCTCTTGTGTGCTTCCTCGCCAACGCCCCGCCAGAAAACAGCGTTATCGATACCAAAGCCGCGCAGAATCTGCGGTAACTGCGCGATATGACCAAAGCAATCGGGAACATAGCCCACTCGCATTGGTTCTCCGTACTCGGCGGCCTGTCGTAAACCAATCTGCAGGTTACGCACAAGTGACTCGCCACTCACCAGGAACTCATCGGGCTGCAGGTACCACGGTCCTACCAGTATCCGGCCAGAACGAGTATATTTCTTCAGCCGCTCCTCCTGCTCAGGTCGCACCTCCAGGTAGTCTTCCAGCACTATTGTCTGACCGTCAAGCATGAAGTAGTTGAACTTAGGATCACGATTTAGTATATTAAGCAGCTTATCAACTGTGCGCACTAGACGAATACGAAACTGTTGAAATGTCTGGTACCATTCACGATCCCAGTGTGTGTGGGGAACGAGGATGATGTTAAGTCGCTCGGTCATAAAACCCCTTCAAAGGACGGCGGGAGTGAATTCGAAGACAAAAAGCCATATCTTGTGCTTTCTGAAAACGAGAAACCTTCCGTCTCACATTCTAGCTAGTTAAACTGCGTACGATAGCACAAGATACTACTGTGCGGTTGACATATTATAGCGAATCGCCGCTGATGAAACAAGCCTGTTTCGAGTGGAACAGGAATATGTTATACTTCATGCAAATACCAGCATTTGACCAGTTAATTTGACAGCCCAAAATATTCCTGGTACTATTTCAAAACACATAATTCTGTATCAAAATGTCCATAGTGGAACTCAAAAACTAGTGGCAATACCTACTTGCGTGGGGTCAGGGTAGTGTGCTACACTTAGTGGCGACAGTGATTAGAAAATTTGTTCTACAGGGAGGTTACCAATGGCCCGAGGCAGTAGCTATGGCGAGGATTCCCCCTTGCCCCCACGACCGGTTACTCCTCAAACGAATATTCCCCGGCGTGCTACACGAGAACTTCCAGCAGTCAATGACCAGGAAGAGCGGGAAACCCACGTTGCGCCTGCAAGACAAACAGGTAGCGTGACTTATTCTTATGAGGAAGAACATCCGCTGGCACGACATCGCCCATGGCTCCCTCGCATAATAATCTGCATGGTTTGTGTCGTCCTGGGTGCGATAGTACTGATTACCGCTGGGGTGTACCAGAGGGCGCCTGATAATACACAGGTCGTGAACGATCCAAATGTACAATCCTTCGCCATTCAAGTCGGCGGCTCCTGGGGCGCATTCAATACATGGCAAAACAGCAATGGGCCGGTAGTTATTAAGAAACCTGTAGCAATACCCACCGGCCCCTATACCGTGCTAGGCAAACCCACAATCTCAGCGGATTTTATCAATCAGGTGCTCGCCAGCTATAACTCACCGGCAGCAGGCAAGGGGCAGACGCTCTACGATTTAGGTGTGAAGTATGGCATTGACCCTGTTTATGCCCTGGCCTTCTTTATGCATGAAAGTCTTTTTGGCACAACTGGTGAGGCCCGAACCACGCTCTCGCTGGGTAACCTTCGCTGTATACCTACTCGTCCCTGCATTGACCAGAACCGGGGAGGGTATGCCCAAATGTACAGTTGGGAAGATGGTTTTGAACAGTGGTACAGGTTGATTCGCAATCTGTACGTGGCGCAGTGGGGCCTTGCCACTGTCGATCGTATCATACCAACCTATGCACCTAATAGCGATCATAATGACGAGGCAGGGTATATCGCGTCGTTGAAGCACGAGATTGATAGCTGGCACGCAGGTATAATCAGGCCGTAATCAACCCCTGCTCCAACGCTTTGCTCAATGCTCCGGTGCGACCTGAAACGTTGAGCTTTTGATAAATGTTGGCAAGATGAAAGTTAACCGTGCGCTCGCTCACAAACAGGCGCGCCGCTATTTCTTTATTGCGCAATCCCCGCGCCAGCAATCGCAGCACTTCCTGTTCCCTGGCAGTCAAAGCTTCATGCCCATAGTTTCCTCGCGCCTGCTGACCGAAGCGCGAGATCAAGCGTCCCGCGATTTGTGGCTGAACCAGTACCTCGCCACGCGCCACCGTTCGCACTGCCTGGGCTAACTCGTCGGCCGCAATGTCTTTGAGCACATAGCCGCCGGCGCCTGTCCGTAGCGCTTCATACAGGTAGTCCTCTCTATCCGATGATGAAAGGAACAGGACACGTGTATCTGGATTGAGTTGTTTTATCTGGCGCAGCGCTTCCAGGCTCTGCCCATTTGGAAGTTGTGCATCCATGATTACGACCTGCGGGCCTAACTCCATAGTCTCGCTGACTGCCTGCACACCATCCGTTGCTTCCCCAACAATTTCGAAATCGGGATAGCCTTCCAACAAACGTCGTAGACCCGCCCTTGTTACCGCCTGAGTATCGACAACCAGTACGCGTATGGGAGTATTCCCTGCTATATGAAGCGCTTCCCGCTCTTGTGTCCTTACAGACCTCTGAACAGGAGGTGTTGTTGTCTCTATACGCGTATCTTGCACATACGGAATGCGAGCCCGTACCTGTGTTCCTAGTTCGACACTGCTATTGATCTCCAGTGAACCGCCCAGCTGCTCGATACGCCTGCGCAAAGGTGTAAAGAGATCACCAGGCATGCTAAATCTAGTTTCTGCATCCGTCAGAGTAAATGGAGGTGCCGGAACCTGGTTATCGGTTAAAATGACAGTATCGTTTTGCTCTGACGGAACCCCGTCATCTTCTATGCTCATCTGGACTTCGTCGCGTCCATAGTTCAGCACAAAGCGCAATCGGCGTATATTTGTATGCTGCTGTACCTGCTCGAGCGCTTCCTGGGCTATGCGATAGAGTAAACGCTCGCTGTAACTGGATAATGGCCGTTCCTCTCCAGAGAACACAACACGGCTCGAGAACCCCTGCGATTCTGCGGTCTCTTCGACAGCCCGCGAAAGTGCCTCTGCCAGTGGTACCCCGGATAGTTCCGCCAGAGGCATATCATCGCTGACGGTACGTACCTCGAACAACATCTCTCTCGTCATCTGCTCCAGAGTTGCTAACCCGTTGCGGATGGCGTTCATATCTGGAATGTGGGGAACCTGAGATTCACCAGCACTATCCGCTATATCGTCACGCGCAATAATCTGCAGCCCATTGAGTTGTACCAGCATTGCGCTCAGTGTCCGTATCAAGTGGGCATGATCGGTTTGCTTTAAAGGATCATCAAGGCCCATATGTTTTCTCCAGGCTATTTCTTGATTAATCAATAATGAACTATATTATGCCACATTGTGGGAGTACAGTTTCCCGTCCTTGACGTCAAGGTCTACCGTATCCCCATCTCGCACAGATCCATCCAGGATCGCACGGGCAATGCGATTTTCAATCTCCCTCTGGATAACGCGCTTGAGTGGTCGCGCACCAAACTGTGGGTCGTAGCCCATGTTTGCCAGGTATTCTCTTGCTTGACCGCTTAAATGCAGTGTAATATGGCGCTCGGCCAGGCGAGGACGCAAACGATTGACCTGTATGTCAACAATGTTCATCATCTGGCTGCGGGTGATCTGATGGAAAACGATCACTTCATCAATACGGTTGATAAACTCCGGGCGGAAACCTTCTTCACGCAGTTTCTGGCGAACCTTGCGCTCAATATCGTCCTCATCCATGCCATCAAACTCGTGCAGCCATGTAGTACCCACGTTGCTTGTCATGATGATCACGGTATTTTTAAAGTCGACTGTGCGACCCTGCCCATCCGTCAGTCGACCATCGTCGAGTATTTGTAGTAAGACATTGAAGACTTCTGGTGCAGCTTTTTCGATCTCATCGAAGAGTAGGACACTGTATGGGCGACGGCGGATAGCCTCGGTGAGCTGGCCTCCTTCTTCGTAGCCTACATAGCCCGGAGGCGCACCAATCAGACGGGAGACGCTGTGTTTCTCCATGTACTCGGACATGTCGATACGCACAATCGCACGCTCGTCATCAAACAGGAATTCTGCCAGCGCACGTGCCAGCTCGGTCTTACCAACACCCGTTGGCCCCAGGAAGATGAAGCTTGCCAGTGGACGATTTGGATCTTGTAGACCGGCCCGCGAACGACGTATAGCGTCAGAGACATCCTGCAATGCCAATTCCTGTCCAACGACACGTTCACGCAGGCGATCCTCCATTGTGAGCAATTTCTGTACTTCAGCCTCCATCAACTTGGAGACAGGAATATGCGTCCATTTTGAGACGATCTCTGCGATATCTTCCGCATCTACCTCTTCTTTGAGCATACGCGCGCCCTTAATACTGGTTAGCTTCGATTCCATTTCTTGGATACGACGCTCCAGGTCAGGTATAGTGCCGTAACGTAATTGTGCCTGTAAGTCCAGGTTGGTCTCACGTTCAGCCTTCTCCTCATCGACCTGTGCCTGCTCCAGTTCTTTCTTCAGCACGCGAATCGCCTCCACCGGCTCGCGTTCGCTCTCCAGTGACAGGCGCAAGCTATGTAATTGCTCGTTCAGGTTGGCAATCTCTTGCTCTACTTTGGCACGCCGCTCGCGGCTTGCCGCGTCGGTCTCCTTCTTGAGTGCCTCCTGCTCCACCTGCAACTGTCGAATGCGACGATCCAATGCATCAAGCTCACTGGGAGTGCTATCCAGTTCTACGCGTCGACGACTGGCGGCTTCGTCAACCAGGTCGATAGCCTTATCTGGCAGGAAGCGGTCGGTAATATAGCGATTGGAAAGGACCGCAGCCGCTACCAACGCGCTGTCCTGAATACGCACGCCATGATGCACCTCGTAGCGTTGTTTCAGCCCGCGCAGAATGCTGATGGTGTCTTCGACCGTTGGTTGATCGACAAACACGGGTTGGAAACGGCGTTCCAGGGCTGCATCCTTCTCGATATGCTTGCGGTACTCATCCAGTGTAGTTGCGCCTATGCAGTGCAGTTCGCCTCGCGCCAGCATTGGTTTCAGCATGTTGGAGGCATCCATCGCCCCCTCCGCGGCGCCAGCGCCAACCAGGGTGTGCAGTTCATCAATAAAGAGGATGATATTTCCTTCCGAACTCGTGACTTCTTTCAGTACTGCTTTCAGACGCTCCTCAAACTCACCGCGATACTTGGCTCCTGCGACTAACGCACCAAGGTCGAGGGTCACAACCTGTTTGTCGGCCAGGGTCTTTGGTACATCGCCACGCATAATACGTTGGGCCAATCCCTCCACAATGGCAGTTTTACCTACACCTGGCTCACCAATCAGAACCGGATTATTTTTAGTGCGGCGGCTTAGCACCTGTATGACACGCCGGATCTCCTCGTCCCGGCCAATCACCGGGTCGAGCTTGCCTTGCTCCGCAAGTTCCGTAAGGTTACGCCCATATTTTTCTAATGCCTGGTATTTCCCCTCAGGGTTCTGATCAATGACCCGTTGCGCACCGCGAATGGATGTGAGAGCTTTCAACACGTTGTCGCGGGTGAGGCCTACCGCTTTCAATGCACGCTGCGCTGGTCCATCGCCAATGTCGAACATCGCAAGCAGCATGTGCTCGACACTGAGGTATTCATCATGAAAGTTGTGCATCTCCTGCCAGGCCTCTTCGAGCAGCTTACGCAATCGTGGCGAGATAGACGGCTCGCTGCCACCAAAAGCACGCGGCAAACGCTCAATATCGGCATTGATCATGCGCTGTGCCGTTGTCACGTTGCCTCCCACCTTTTGGATAACCTGCTGAACAACGCCACCTTCCTGGGAAAGAAGAGCATCCAATAAGTGCTCAACTTCGATCTGGCTATTATTGTATTGCTTGGCTAGTTCATTAGCTTCGCTGACCGCCTGGCGAGCTTTTTCTGTGAACTGCTCAATTTTCATTCAAACATCCTCCTCTGGTGTTTGGTTTTAATTGGTTGTTATCAAGTTTTCGAATCTTGCCAACTTGTATCCCTGCAGGGGGACCGCAAGGACCCTTGCGGTCCCCCTGCAGGGACTCGCCGCTCCCTGCATCCATGAACTTTTAAGCTGCCCTATACAGAAGAATTGTATCCTCGACAGTATATGCCTAATATGTTACACTTTGACAAGTAAAAAGCCGATTTTTCTTCTTTAGGATCACATGACACAACAGCAACTACAGGAAATACAGACGATAACACAAATTGCAGCAGCTATTGAGAGTCTGCTCTTCGTCTCAGGCCGTCCGCTGGAATATGCCGAGCTGCGCAAACTGCTCGATATTGACGATACGAGCCTGACCAATAGCCTGCAGGAACTGGCCCATCACTTAGAGAGCCAGGGAAGAGGTATACGGCTGCAGCGGCTTGGTGGGCAGGTACAGCTTGTGACAGCACCTGAGAACGCTCGCTACGTTGCAGCTCTCCTCGGCCTACCGATGACAGCTAAACTAACAACCGCTGCTATGGAAACGCTGGCCGTTGTTTCCTATCGCCAACCCATCACTCGCGCTCAGATCGAAGCTGTGCGTGGCGTCAATAGTGATAGAGCCCTGGTTAGCCTCATCCAGCATGGCCTGGTAGCTGAAATAGGCCGGGCACCAACCGTTGGTCGCCCGGCGCTCTTTGCCACGACTCCCGAGTTTTTACAGCAGTTTGGCTTGACCAGCCTGGAACAATTGCCGCGCAGCGATATCGAAACTCCATTAGTCGAGACCAGGGGAGAGTAATGCAATGCGCCTTGGTCGTCACATGCCCACGCATTCCAATGCTGTCAAAGCAGCGGAGATAGCCCGCCAGCTTGGGTGTACAGCAATTCAAATCTTTGCCAGTAATCCTACTGGCTGGCGTCCAACAGCAGGCGATCCGGCCAGTTTTGTGGCCTTTGCCCAGGCAACTTGCAAGCTCGACCTTGATCCCGTCGTTATTCACGCACCCTATCTAATCAACCTGGCTTCACCCGATGAAGTGATCTGGGGAAAATCTGCTTACCTGTTGCGCTGGACATTGCAACGCGGCGCTCTTCTGGGCGCTAAATCTGTCATCTTTCATACGGGCAGCCATCGTGGTTCCGGCATTGATGCTGGCATTGCACGTATTGCCGAGGCGATTACAAACATTCTTCCAGAGACACCGCCCGAGGTGATGTTGTTGTTGGAGAACGATGTCGGAGCGGGCAACTCGCTTGGGGGCAGCTTTGAACAAATCGGTGCAGCGCTAAACTTGTTGCCACAGTACCAGGAACGCCTTGGCGTCTGTCTCGATACTGCACATCTATGGGGAGCAGGATACGATATCTCCACCACTGCTTCCACACGACAGGCACTTCAGCATTTTGACGAGATCATTGGCTTGAATCGCCTGAAAGTCATCCACTTGAACGATACAGAGATGGCTTTAGGTAGTCATCGAGATGTTCATACCCGCCTGGGTGAGGGCATCATTGGCGAAGAGGGGCTACGTGCCTTGCTCACCGATCCCCGGCTCGACCATGTCACGGTTTTATTGGAAACACCCATCAAAACTGATGAGCAAGGTAAAGAGGACTGGGAACACGATAAGCGGCAATTGGAGAAAGCGAAGGAGTTGATGAGTGATGAAGTTTGGCAAGCAGCAGATACATGATTTGCCTATCAATGACATCACCATCCTGGGTGCCTACGCTTACAAGTTGCAGCGAGAGGCGGAGTCGCGAGGAGAGATTTTGCTAGCAGCTTCATAACTACATATTTCATCCCCGCAGGGCGACCGCAAGGGTCCCCACCCCGCTCCACACCTCCCCCGCCCTTACAATGATACCTGGCGGTTAACACCCCTTTCGTCTTCATTGTGTCATCATTACCCATATCTTTTGGAGCATTTCTGTGAACAGAGGTGACAAGGCATTTCGCATGGTAGCGTTTGTGCACAAGCTCTGCCCTGTAATTCCGCTCCACAAGCGACCCCAAAAAGATATGGGTAATGATGAC
>WNFH01002910.1_pt1 | contig 12046 bp, 9 predicted proteins | sample 5400411 | NCBI WGS metagenome assembly WNFH01 (sample SAMN13153347, study PRJNA577476) | soil metagenome | isolation source: 200 cm saprolite under Douglas fir tree site 2 hole 3 | place: USA:California | collected 2015-04-18
CGGCGATGTTTTGCTCTTTTGGAAAGGGCTCGCGCGTGAGTTTGTCTTTGACGAGCTCCACGCCGAGAAGCAGCCCAAGACCACGAACATCGCCTACGTGGGGATGCCCTTGCAGGGGGACGAGAGCACCGCGCAATTTCTGCCCGGCGGAATTCACGCGCTCAAAAAGATGGTGCGCTTCAAGATAATCGAGAACCGCGTTTCCCGCGGCGGTGGTGACGGGATGCGCCTGGTAGGTGAATCCATGCATAAAGGAGCCCGAGCCGCATGCGAACGCTTCGACAACGCGCGCGGAAACGAGCACCGCGCCCAGCGGCGCGTAACCGCTGGCGATGCCTTTGCCCACAAGAATCATGTCCGGCTCGAGGCCCCAGTGCTGAACCGCGAACGGTTTTCCGGTGCGGCCCATGCCGGTCATGACTTCGTCGGCGATCAGGAGAATGCCGTTGTCGCAGCAAATTTCCGCGATGCGAGCAGCGTAGCCTTCCGGCGGCACAGCAGCACCGAGAGTCGCCCCGGCGACGGGCTCGAAGATAAAAGCGGCGGCGTCCTCCTTTTGGCTTTGGGCCAGGAGGGTTTGCAGATCATCGGCGCACGCGAGTTCGCATTGCGGAAAAGTTTCTTCGAACGGGCAGTGATGGCAGAAACAAGGAGCGATGTGTCCCCATTCGGCGAGGAGCGGTCCATAGGGCGCGCGGCGAGCGACATTTCCGCTGACGGACATCGCGCCGAGAGTGCTGCCGTGATAGCTCCGGCGGCGGGAGAGAACGCGGTAGCGATCCTTCTGGCCGCGCTCGAGGTGAAAGTGGCGCGCGAGTTTTATGGCAGTTTCGGTGGCTTCGGAACCGCCGGAAGTGAAGTAGACGCGGCCGCCGTTGCGAAAATTCGGCGGAGCCATCGCCAGCAGCCGCGCGGCCAGTTTTTCCGCGGGGGCGGAGTGAAATTGCGAAGTGTGTGCGAAAGCAATCCGCGACGATTGTTCGGCCATGGCGCGGCCGATTTCTGCGACGCCGTGGCCGATATTTACCACCGCGGCTTGCCCGGAAGCGTCAAGGAACCGGCGGCCGTCGTCAGCGATAATCCAGCAACCTTCTCCGCGAGAGGCTAAAGGAAAGTTCTTGTGGAAATGGCGGGGGAAAAGTCCGCTGCTTGTGGGCATGAGAAGTCCGGGAGGTAAGTGTATCAGAATCACGAGCAGCGTCCGCGCCCCGGGATGAAACATTCGCGCTGCGGATTGCGCCGGCCGCTGACCGGACTATTGGATTCGCAGGGAAAACGTGACATCATCCGTGTTCTTGCGTGCCGGACTCCGTGGGGACTGATTCCGCCGGTAATGTTGCAGCGCATCGTGTTTCACAGGAGAAGAATCGAATGAACGGCACTATTTTGCGGCGCGTTTTCGCGACCGCGCTGCTGCTGGTAGCGGGACTGCGCGTTTCCGCGCAAGAAGCGGCGAAACATCCCATTACTTTTGACGACATGATCAAGCTGCACCGCATTGCGGAGCCGCAGGTGTCGGCGGACGGCAAGTGGGTGGCGTACACGGTGGCGACGCCGGACATGGAAGCGAACCGCAACGCCAGCAACATTTGGATAGTGCCGACGGCGGGCGGGGCGGCAATGCAATTGACGCAGAGCGGGCACGATACTTCACCCGTGTGGTCGCCGGACGGAAAAGCGCTCGCGTTTCTTTCCTCGCGCGGCGGTGAATCGCAAGTGTATTTGCTCTCGATGGAAGGCGGTGAATCGCATGCGCTGACAAAATTATCGACGGGCGCGGACATCGTGAAGTGGTCGCCGGACGGAAAGGCGATTGCGTTTACGTCTTTAGTTTATCCGGATTGCAAAGACGATGAATGCGACAAGAAGCGCGACGAAGAGAAAGACAAAAATAAGGTGAAAGCTCACGTGGCCGAGCATCTTCTCTATCGCCACTGGACGCACTGGAACGACGGGAAGCGCGGCCATATGTTCGTGATTCCGGCGGATGGAAGCGCGCCGCCCCGTGACCTCACGCCGGGAGCGAATTTCGATGTTCCGCCGGATGAGCGCGGCGGGCCGGGAGACATTAATTTTTCGCCGGATGGAAAAGAAATTTGCTTCACGGCGGTGACCGACAAGATGGAAGCGATCAGCACGAACGGCGATCTATTCATCGTCCCGGTGGCCGGCGGCGAAGCGAAGCGCATCACCACGCAGCCGGGATTCGACGGAAATCCGGTGTATTCGCCGGACGGTAAATTCATCGCCTATCATGCGCAACTCACGCCGGAATACGAAGCAGACCGCTGGCGCGTGATGCTTTATGACCGCGCGGCAGGAAGAATCGAAAACCTCACGGAAACGTTTGACCGCAGCGCGGAGGAACTGGCGTGGTCGCCGGACAGCAAGACGATTTATTTCACGGCGGAGAACGAAACACAGAAGCCGGTATACGCGATGGCGGCGCGCTTTGGCGCGGCGCCGAAGAAAATCATCACCGACACTTACAATACCGCCATTTCCTTCAGCGCGGACGGCAAGACGCTGGTTTTTGAACGAACGAGCCTGACGATGCCTGCGGAAATATTCGCAGCGTCGAGCGATGGCTCCAACGTCCGGCAATTGACGCATCAGAATGATTCCATTCTTTCGTCAGTCGAGATGAATGCGCCGGAGACATTCTGGTTCGACGGCGCGGAAGGCATGAAAGTGCAGGCGATGCTGATCCGGCCGCCGAGATTCGACGCCGCGAAAAAATATCCCTTGCTGGTGCTGCTGCATGGTGGGCCGCAGACGATGTGGTCGAACGCTTGGGGCTACCGGTGGAACGCGCAGGTTTTTTCCGCGGCGGGATACGTAACGCTGATGATCAACCGGCGCGGGTCGACCGGTTACGGGCAAAAATTCACGGATGAAATCACGAACGACTGGGGCGGAAAAGCCTACGTCGACGTGATGAACGGCGTGGATTACACGCTGAAAAAATATCCTTTCGTCGATGAGGCGCGCATGGCCGCGGCTGGCGGATCTTATGGCGGCTATATGGCTGACTGGATCGCCACGCACACCGGACGGTTCAAGGCCATCGTGAGCCACGCAAGCGTGTACGACAAAGTGGCGATGTACGCGACCGAAGAGCTGTGGTTTGAAGAGCACGACATGCAGGGCACGCCGTGGTCCAATCCGGAAAGCTATAAGAAGTGGGCGCCAGTGACCTACGCGGGCGAATTGGGGAAATTCAAGACGCCGACGCTGGTGATCTGTGGAGAAAGAGATTACCGTGTGCCGTACACGCAGTCGCTGGAATTTTTCAGCGCACTGCAGCGGCAGGGAGTCCCGTCAAAGCTGGTGGTTTTCCCCGACGAGGGGCACTGGATCCTGAAACCGCAGAACGCACAGTTTTGGTACAAGACGTTTTTGGATTGGCTTGCAGCGTACGTGAAATAAGGCGATAGCCCGGGGAGGGCGGCACTCGAACCGACCTTCCCCGCTGAAATTTCATATCCTCACTTCACTGTCGCAGTGAATACTTCCTCCATCAAAAGATTCGTCCGGCACCCAGAGGATGATTCAAGCTGCCGGCGACTGTCCGTCCAAATCGGATGAGAGACGCCTCCGCGAGAGGCCAGACCCTCGTAATCGCCCTGTTGGTTGCCGTAGTCAATCGCGGAGCACGGAAATACGCCGTTGCAATCGTGCTCGTTGGAGCTGACGGAACTGACGCGCACATTGGGAGAGAGGAACGTCACGGCGCCATCGACCGATTGAGTGAAATAGGTGTCGGTCATGAAACGGAAGCTAGTCGTGTCATTGCGGGTGTCGTAAAAAGAGAGATTGACGTCGCCTGTAACCGGATCAACGGCAAGCCAGTGATTGAAGCGGTCCACGAGTTGGGGGAGTTGATCGGTAACTGGATGCGCGGTGGTCCAAGTGGATCCACGATCGTCGGAGAAAGAAACAAGAATGTCGGTCACGCCGGCAGGAGTGAGATCCATCCAGGAGCAATAGAGACGCCCGCGGTGAGGTCCGGTTGACCGATCGGCGTCGCATGCGGGGTAAACGAGCGCGCGGCGAAACAACTCTGAAGGAATGCCCACATCAAAAGCGGCTGTTTTCTGCGAGACCGTGCGTTGCGCATCCCACGTGGCGCCGCCGTCGAAAGAGCGATTGAAGGCGATGAGATTATTTCCGTAATCGTTCCAGGCTGCATAAACTTCGCCGTTGGGGCCGACAAACGGGACAGCGCCAATGCCCCGACCCGGGCCGGAAGGATTGTCAACACGGGCGAGAGCGAAAGTAGCTCCAGCATCGGAAGAACGAGCGAGGTGGATGCCACCGTCTGTGGCATTCCCTCCACTGGCGGCATCCCAAGCCACATAAACATGATCGCGGAAGGGGCTCGCCGGATTGGTATCGGCCGTAATCATCGGCTTGTCATTGAAGTGGTTCGAGCCACTCTGAAACCCAAACAGGGTGTGGTGCGGATAGCTCTTGCCGCCGTCGATGGAACGCGCCACGGCCATTTGCGTGCCGTCAATGCCGTTGCCCCCGCCGAAATACACGACAATGTAGCTGTAAAAAAGATTTCCGTGCGAGTCGAAGACCAGCGAAGGATCCGAGCCAAAACGGGTGTCGTTGGTGCCCTGAAGCGGCGGAGGAAGTGGCAGGTCCACACCACTCCAAGTGGAGCCGTTGTCGTTGGAAGAATAACCGCGCATGGGGTCACGAAAGATTTCGTTCGAGCCAGCGGCGATCGACTTGGAAGACGCGGGATTCAGTGTAATGTAAGTTTCGCTCTGAGGACCGCACTCATTGGAGACGTCCACATTGCTGCCAACCGTAAGAGATGAAGTCAGACTGCCGCCCTGCGAAGGTGCGTTTCGCGAGAGATACTGGTATTTTGCCCACCAGGTTGGGTTGTGGGCGCCGCTGTTCTGTGCAAATGTTTGCGACGAAAAAAACAGACAAGATGCAGTCAGCAGGGCAATCTTGAGAAAGCGGTTCATCGACGGTCTCCTTTACAGGACGGCTGGAGCTCAGCGGGGAGTACACTTTTTACTTCCGGCGAGGAGAGAAGTCAAGCAGCTTTGGCGTTGAATGGAAGACCCCACACCTCACATTGCGCCGCTTGTGGCGGGGAAGCGGCGCCGCTGCCCTAGCCGGTGGAAAAGAGCTGCCGGAAGGCGCGGCGGGCGAAGCGGAAGAGATGATAGAGCAGGAAGGCGGAAAGCGCGACTAGCGCGGCGACGATGATGGTTGTAGCAACTGGATGAACTGTGGCCATCCAGGTGAGCCAAACTGCGAGAACGTCTTCCCCGAAACTTAGCGCCCAATTGCTGAACGGCTCGGGACTGGTGTTGACGGCGGCTCGGGTGCTGGCTTTTGCGCCGTGCGAAGTGAGAGCGACTCCAGCAGCGAGCAACGCGGCGCCCCAACGCCACTCTGGTGCAGCTGTTCCAACGGCGGCAAAGGCCAGCAGGGCGGCAGCGGGCGGACGAATGAAGGTGTGGATGGCGTCCCAGAGCGTGTCAAAGTAAGGGATTTTGTCCGCGAAGAATTCCAGCAGATAGAGCGCGATGGCGATTCCCAGAACCCAGGGATGCGCCAGAGCTTGCAATCCAGGCGGGAGACGAAGCACGCCAAAGCGCTGGAGCAGTCCCAATGTTGCGACGGTGGCATAGAGATTGAGGCCGGAGGAAAATCCGGCGCCCAACGCCAGACCGAGCGTTTCGATGGGGTTCATGCGCGACCATCATAGCAGGCGGGAAACGGCCCAACAGGCAGTAACTTCCGCATGCACGGAGCAGAGTTTCCGTTTGACCTGTTTCTGAGAGCAAGCGATTCTTGTTACCGGACGGTCATCCATGTTTGGTCTCGGCCATCTCTTTTATCCCTGGGGCTTTCTCCTGCAGGGCCTGGCGATTGTGCACTTCATCAGGCGGCGGCCGGAGAACTATTGGTTTTACGTTATCTTTTTTCTCGGACCGCCTGGCGCAGCCGTGTACATCCTCGCGGAAGTGCTGCCGGACATGGGGCTGCTTCGGGGATTCTTTCAGGGATTTGGGAGACGCTCGCGCGTCAAGATTGTGGAGACGCAAATCCTGGACAACCCTTCGCCGGCTAATTACGAAGAGCTCGGCGAACTCTATAAGGATCTGGGGCAATTCGAGAAGGCGCGAGAAGCATTTACGAAAGCGATTGACGCACGCAGCCCTTCTCCCTACACATTTTATTCACGAGCGCAGTGTTCGCTAGGACTGAACGATCTAGCGGCGGCGATTCCGGACCTGGAGCGCGTGGTTGCGGCAGACAGAAAATTCGACTATCACCGGGCCGGCGGCTTGCTGGCGGACGCTTACGCGAGGACGGGTCAACTGGAACGCGCGGATCAGCTTTTTGCGGAAGTGACGCAGATTTCGACGACTCCGGAGACGCTGTACAACTACGCGAGCTTCCTGAAGACGACGAACCGGCGCGAGGAGTCGCGCGAGTGGGCGCAGAAACTGCTGGCGAAGAAGCGCACTTTGCCACGGTACATGCAAAGGCGCGAGCGGCCGTGGTTCCGCAAGGGCAAAGCACTGATGAAGGAGTTGGCCACGGCGTAGAGTTCGCGTCTTTTGTCTCATCCACTTGACAGTATTAATGCTTGCGGCGCGGCTATTGTGTCAGGGATGTGCCCGGTCTGTACCACCCCCACCCGACCCCCTCCCCCCACCAATTTGGATGAATATCAAAGGAAAGGACTTGCAAAATTTGCATTTCGTAATTGATTGATTCTAAAGGATGCGATCTTGGTCGTTTTGGACTGGCAAATCCGAGAGTGGCTGCCTGGAAAAGAAAAGCAGGAGCAAGCTCCCGCACTCCAAAACATAGTTATCTACAAGATACAGTATATCACAAATTAGAGAAATGTCAAGAGCCTTTTTCATTTTTTGTCGAGCGATGCGGGAAGATTGTGAACTCTGACGTGTGGATCAGTTGAGATCCTTTCCGACAGGGTCGAAACTTCGGTCGCTGCGCTCAGGATGACACTGGCCCATGAGGGATGACGCTGGCTATGGGAGCGGGATCTCGATAGAGCGCCGCGTATAGTTGAGGCGCGGGAGGTTTCGGATGCGGCGTCCTTTTCGATGCAGACGATTCATGAAACGGATATGATGACGGGCGTAAAATTTGATTTCACAGGATGGTTGCAAAAAATGAACAGGCCTCGCCGCTGGATTTTTATGGTTGCAGTAATGCTCGCGGTTGGCGTGATCGTGGCGCCGAGATTTGCGCGGTTCCATGCGTACGGGCAGGAAGAGGAGCAGAAGCAAAAGGGTCCGTGGAATGAACACGAGTCTTTCGCCGGACGAGCGCGCTGAAATGGTACTGAAGGAAATGACGCTGGACGAGAAGATCGATCTGGTGCATGGCAACGGCATGCCGGGCTGGGGCAAGCCAAAGCCGAACGCGTACCTGGGCAATGGCGGGGCCGGTTTTGTGCTGGGCGTACCGCGGCTGGGAATTCCGATGATCCAGATGAGCGATGCGGCGTATGGAGTGCGAAGCAGCGGTGAGAACGGGCGTTACTCGACGGCGCTGCCGTCAAATCTTGCTTCGGCGGCAACCTGGGATATCCACGCGGCTTGCGAATACGGCGAGCTGATTGGGCGGGAGTTGCGCGCGCAAGGCTACAACATGACGCTGGGCGGGGGCGTGAATATCACTCGGGAGCCGCGCAACGGGCGAACGTTTGAATACATGGGCGAGGACCCGATACTGGCCGGCACGCTTGTGGGCAACCGCATGAAATGCGAGCAAGCGCAGCATGTGATCGGCGACATCAAGCACTTCGCTGTGAACGACCAGGAGAGCGGCCGCAATGAAGTGGATTCCATCATCGGCAAGCGGGCGCTGCGCGCGAGCGACCTGCTGGCGTTTGAGATTGGCATCGGGATCGCCAAACCCGGAGCGGTGATGTGCTCGTACAATGCGGTGAATGGCGACTTCGCGTGCGAAAACAAGTATCTGCTGACGGAGGTGCTCAAGAAAGGTTGGGGCTTCAAGGGATTCGTGGTGTCCGACTGGGGCGGAACGCACAGTACGGTGAAAGCCTCGGCCGCTGGATTGGATAATGAAGAACCAATGGACGAATTTTTCGGAGAAAAGCTGAAAGAAGCGGTACAGGCGGGCAAGGTCCCGATGGCCGAACTCGACGACCACGTGCGCCGCATGCTGCGTTCCGAGTTTGCCTGTGGAATTATCGACTACCCCGTGAAGAAAGGGGTCGTGGACGTGGAGGGCGGCTTTGAAACGGCGCGCCGCCTGGCCGAGCAAAGCACGGTGCTGCTCAAAAATAAAAACGGTGTGCTCCCGCTGGATCGCGCGAAAGTGCATTCCATCGCGATTATCGGCGCGCATGCAGATACCAGCATGATTTCCGGCGGTGGATCGGCGCAGGTCGATCCACCGGGACGCCCGGGGGCGAAGTGGCAGGAACACATTTGGTTCCCGACTTCGCCTTTGAAGGCGGTGAGTGCAAAGGTTCCCGGCGCGAGAGTGCAATTTGATTCCGGCGCGAATCGCGAATCCGCGGTGGAACTGGCAAAGAAATCGGAAGTGGCCATCGTGTTTGCGCATCAATGGGCGAGCGAGGGGATGGATTTGCCGAACCTGTCGCTGCCGGAAAACCAGGACGGATTGATCGAGCAGGTGGCGGCGGCAAATCCGCAAACGATCGTGGTGCTGGAAACCGGCACGGCGGTAACTATGCCGTGGCTCGACAGAGTGAGCGGCGTAGTGGAAGCGTGGTACGCCGGGAGCAAAGGAGCGGACGCGGTAACCGGCATTCTTTTTGGCGATGTGAACCCCAGCGCGAAACTCCCGATGACTTTCCCGCGCGGCGAGGACGATCTGCCGCATCCTCAGCTCGTGGCACCGCCGCCGGGAGCAAAGGAGGTCGGCGAAGGCATGAAGACCGGGGACGCCAAGCCGCTCTTTAGCGCTACCTACGACGAAGGCGTCAAGACCGGCTATAAATGGTACGACGCGGAGAAGAAGACGGTGCTGTTTCCGTTCGGTTTCGGCCTGTCCTATACGGCGTACAGCTACTCCGGGCTGAGGGTCGTTCCCGGCAAGGAAATGAATGTCAGCTTCATGGTGAAAAACACGGGCAGCCGCGTCGGAGTGGAAATTGCGGAAGTCTACGCGGCACTGCCTGCCAGCGCCGGTGAGCCACCCAAGCGATTGGTGGGTTGGAGCAGGGTGAAGTTGAATCCTGGCGAGAGCAGGGAAGTCAGCGTGAGCGTTGATCCCAAGTATCTGTCGATCTTCGACGAGGCTGCGGATGGATGGAAGCTTGTGCCGGGCGACTATTCGTTCATGGTTGGCGGATCGTCACAAGCTTTGCCGCTGACGGCAAAGGTCGCGTTGAAGTAGTTTTTCGTTGCGGAAGAAAATTCAACATCCCCACCCTCAAAAAGCCGAGGGTGGGCACCCCGCTTACATGATAGATGGGGACATGATAGAATCCCGCGCAACGCGCGGGAAACGATGGAAGAGGCTCTGATAATCGTTGCCGTAATCGAGGGCGTTGCGCTTGCGGGCGTTAAGGTGTGGGAGCACTACCGTTTCAAGAACCGTCTGAAGGACATTCTGCGGGAGCACCTAACTGACCCACGTTGGAATTGGCGAACATTTGAAGGCTTGAAACGGGCAATTCACGCAGACGACGACACAACCACTCAACTGCTTTTCGAGATTAAGGCAAAACGGAACCAAAAAGATAAAGACGTGTGGATGTTGGACTGAAGTAGTCGTAGGTGTTCCCCATGCATGTGCTCGAATGGGTTGTGCTTATAGCCGCTTCTCTGTGGGCGTTGACGACAAACATCATCGTCAGGCAGCATTACAAGGAGAGCAAGGTACCCGCGATTCCCGCAAACACGTTTGCGTTGGTGCAACTTCTTTCCGTGGTCGGAGTGCTAGTTTTGCACCGCTCGCCGCTCCATCTTCTTTGGCTATTTCCGCTTAGCTACCTTGCGGGATTCATCGCGCTTCGCTTCAAACCGCTCGCGTTCTTTTCTTGGCTCTATGGATATGTTCTGGCGTACACAATTCCCGCAAGCTGGTAGCCGGTGATGCGTGTAGTAAATCACTTCAACAACAGAGTGTATTTCGTCTCCGTCGCGAGCGTCCAATGACGAATAAAGATTCGTACGGATGTTAGTCTGATTGAAGATGTTGGTTTGGATGCGAATGTTAGACTTGAGTTCACTCCAATAGAATTCCAGACCAGACTGCAAGCTGCGGTGTACGAATACAAACCAAACTTTTTCCGACAAATCCTATCCAAACCAGCCTTAGTAGTGAATTTAAGTGATGTGAGCGAGCGAGTCCCCGACGAAGAATTCTCAAATCCACGGGTGGACGCTGAGAAGGTGTAGCGAGACTCTGCCGGGCCTCCTTCAAGGCTTGGGAAAGATTTGGGAAAGAGGGCTAAAAGTGGACGACGAAGCCGGCGGAGACGCGGGTGCAATTGGTGCGCGCGCCGGAGGTGTTGAGGCCGACGTAGTCCACCTGGGGGCGGAAGGCCAAGTGCGGAAGCAGGCCAATGTCCACGCCGCCACCAATACTATAGGCAAACTGGTTGAAAGTGGGGCCGCCCGATCCAGTCGTGAGGCGCGAGCCGCCAAAGAGGGCCTGCGCAAAGGGATTGATTTTGGAGGGGTTGCGAAGCGTCACGCGGGGACCAAAGAGATAGGTGTAGGTGTTCAGTGAAACGCCGAGAGGGGAGGCGTGATACACGCCGAAATCGCCGACGGCGCCGAGCCATCTCCAGCTTTTGAGATTATAGGCGAGTGAGCCGCTGACGCCGTTTTGGTTGAGGCCGCCGGAGCCTCCCAGGCGAAAGTAGGAGTAGCTCACGGAGGCGTCGACGGACTGGGCGCGCGAGGGGATGGCAAAAACGGACAGCGCCAGGAACAGGAAGATGAGCTTTTTCATAGGATTGAGTCCTTTCGGGCTGTTGAGAGCGTTCCGATTGGAGCCCAAGGCGAAGATGACGGGCATGGGGGTCCGTTCGCGGGGCTCGTCCCATTGTTGAACGGTTACGGGAGGCGATGGCAGGGAAAACACTCTCAGGACGTTCCATATGAGCAACAGGGGACAAGGAAGAGCCATGAGAAGAAAATTGGAGGCGCGAGGCGGAATCGAACCGCCGATAATGGTTTTGCAGACCATTGCCTTACCACTTGGCGACCGCGCCGTCGGACTGATAAGGTTGTCAGTATTCAGTGAACAGTTGTCAGTCAGAAAAGAAAATGCGCTGATGCTTCTTTGCTGTTGGTATCTACTCTCTCTTCCTTAGCGAAATGCCCTCCTCATTAAAGTTTTGCGCCAGTAGGGGCGCAGCATGCTGCGCCCCTACAAGTGGCAGCAGCGGCGGCCCTTAGCGGGCCGTGGCTGCTAGTTCGGCGGTGGCGGCGCGGGTTTCGTTGACGATGGGGGCGCCGATGAGGTTACCCCATTCGGTCCAGGAGCCGTCGTAGTTGCGGACCTGGTCGAAGCCCAGCAGGTACTTGAGGACGAACCAGGTGTGGGAGCTGCGCTCGCCGATGCGGCAGTAGGCGATGACTTCGTCTTTGCCGGTGATGCCCTTGGACTCGTAGAGTTTTTTCAGGTCGTCGTAGGACTTAAAGGTGCCGTCTTCGTTGGAGGCCTGCGCCCAGGGGATATTCGCGGCCTGGGGGATGTGGCCGGCGCGCTGGGCGGTTTCGGTCATGCCCGGAGGGGCGATGATTTTGCCGGTGAATTCGTCGACGGAGCGAACGTCAACCAGCTGGCCGGACTTGCGGCCGTCGACGATGGCGGCTACTTCTTCCTTGCGGGCGCGAATGGAATCGTCGGTGCCGGTAACGTGATAAGAGGCCGGGGTGACGTTTGCGGGATCCTTGGTGATCGGGCGCTTTTCCTCGAGCCATTTCTTGCGGCCGCCGTTGATGAGGCGGACGTCCCTGTGGCCGTAGAGTTTCAGTTGCCAGAGGGCGTAGGCGGCGAACCAGTTGTTGTTGTCGCCGTAGAG
>WNFH01002913.1_pt1 | contig 12039 bp, 11 predicted proteins | sample 5400411 | NCBI WGS metagenome assembly WNFH01 (sample SAMN13153347, study PRJNA577476) | soil metagenome | isolation source: 200 cm saprolite under Douglas fir tree site 2 hole 3 | place: USA:California | collected 2015-04-18
GCGACCGCAAGGGATCGCCCCTACTATAGACGGCCTGGCAAGCCGACCCACCCGTGTATAGTAGGGGCTGGGCTTGCCCCTGCCCTGCCGCGTTGCACTCGTTCTTTCATTCGCCAGCAACGTCCTTTATGGTCGCCCGCCGTCCCCCTAAAGCATGGAGATCCAAACCCCTTGTGAGGACGAAGTCGATACGGGGCTTGAATAAGTCAATCGCGATAACATGCTCACTTCGCGATGGAAGTGCTGGCAGCTTCGGCCACTGCCCCTGGACTCGCCTCCTTCATGCGCTAAACGAATCGCTCGAACCAGGCTGCTGTGCGGCGCAGTCGATCAGTGCGCTGCCCGGGAGTGCCGAATTCCGGCCAGTCGATCAGATGGCTCACGCCTGGGTAGCGCACAAGCTCTACCATGTGCTTGCGCTTGCGCAAGGTGACGAAGAGCTGGAGAGATTCGCTAAACGGGCAGCGCAAATCGTTATCAGCATGCAACAGCAGCAGTGGTGTCGTGATGCGATCAGCAAAGGTGAGGGCAGAGCGATTTTGCTGTAAAGCTGCATTGTCCGATCCCGCTTCATCCATCACATAATCGAACGAGAGGGACTCGTCTGACAGCAGGCGTACACCTGGGAGGTAGCTGATCCCGTTGCGACTCACCGCTGCTTTGAAGCGGTTGGTTTGTGTGATGGCCCAGTTGGTCATGTAACCGCCGTAGCTGAGGCCGCCAATGCCCAGGCGCGTTCCATCAACCGGCTCGGTGGTAATAACATGGTCTATACCAGCCATCAGGTCGCGGAAATCGTTGCCGCCCCAATCATGCAGGCTCTTCTGGCAGAATGCCTCGCCATAGCCTGTACTTCCGCGTGGATTGGCCGCAAGTACCGCGTAGCCCTTGCCCGCCAGAACCTGGAACTCGTGGACATAGCTGTCGCCCCATGCCAGTGACGGCCCTCCATGAATCTCCAGGATCAGCGGAGCCTTTGCGCCCTCTACCACTGGAGGAAGATAGAGCCATCCCTCGATTTCCAGGCCATCGAAACTTTGCCAGGTAATACGTTTGGGGCGTACCAGTTGGCGGCTGCGTAAGAGCCCATCGTTCACCCCGGTCAGCTTGCGCCGGTTCTCGCCGTTGCTGTCCATGCTCCAGATATCCCCCGGGGTGAACCAATCTGTACGGACCATTGCAATTGTCTGCCCATCCTGGCTAAGCTGGGGGGCAATATAGCAGCCGTTGCCGCTGGTCAATTGCACGACCTGGTCGTGCTCGATGTCGACGCGGTAAAGGTGAACCTGGCCTCGCTCCTGGACGGTGATGAGCAATGACTGGCTATCCGGAAACCAGAGAGGCCGGCCAAGGAAGATAGTGTGTAACTCATCGATAACAAATCTCAGGCAGGTAAAATCCCGCGTGCTGGATGCAGCCGGGCGTGGCGCACTATTGCCGTGAGCATTGATTACCCAGGGCGATGTATTGCTAGTCCCGGTCTGATCTGCGGAATAATAGTATGCGATGGTCTGCCCATCGGGCGACCACGCGGGCATTTGAGCCGCGCCCTCTTCAGGTGTCAGGCGGCGCATCTGGCCCGTTGCGAGGGTGAGCACCCAGAGCGCCATGCTCGTGCTCAGGTCGGGATCAGGTCGCCTGTTAGCGCAGAAAGCGATTTCATCCCCGTCAGGCGACCAGCATGATTGGACCAGGTCCACAGGCTCCGAGGTGAGGCGAGTGGTTGTGCCATCATCGAGGGAAATCAGCCAGAGCTGTTGGTGCCGCCCATGTTTGTATCCCAGGCCATCAAATTGCTCATCCAATCGCGTGTAAACGAGCGAGGTCGTGCTGGTGTCCGGTACATTCTGGTCATCGGCGGGCTTCCACGCGCTGTGCGCCAGCAGTGCCGTGCTATCCGGTCGCCAGCTGTACTCTGTGATGCCCTGGCTGAGGTCGCTCACCTGTCGAGCTTCTCCCCCTTGCAAAGGCAGCAAATACAGCTGCATCGAACCGCTGCGATCGCTCAAAAATGCGAGAAACTGTCCATCAGGCGACCAGCGTGGGGCTACGTCATGATGTTTTCCCGGCTCTGCACTCGTCAACTGTCGCGGTGCCTGGGTTTTCCCTGCTTTACTCTCTACCAGCCAGGTAGCGCTGCTTGTTATATTAGTTTCGGCATTGCATTGATGAACGGTGAAGGCGATGAGCGAGCCATCGGGTGAAAGCTGGGGGTCGCCGGCGATGTGTAATGCCAGCAGGTCGTCAACAGTGACGTAAGGGTTTGCAGGTGCGGCTGTCACTGTTTGTACAGCGGGTACCTGGATTGTGGCAGGGGAGGTGGCAACATCGTCGAGTGTAACAGGACGTGGCACAGTGGCATTGTCTTCGTTCTCGATCATACTACAACTCCAATCGCTAACATGGTGGACGTACAGAAGTTCTTTACCTTTGAGTATATATTACATCCACAAATACGTTGTGAGGGCTATGTAGTTGCAAAGAGGTAATGAGTCAGGCTGGTATTGCCCGCAAAGTAGCTATGCTGTTACTTCTCAACAATGCAGGCGAATAGCCTGTAGAGGCCTCTAGACTTTGTCAGAGAAACTCCAGCGAGTTGCCCCTGTACTGAGTAACAGGGCACTCAGGGTATCATTCTGTAAACTAACATAGATGAGATCATCAACAAGGAGTGGCTGCTCCATGATATCGGGGGTGTACCAAAGTAAAGAGCCTGTCTTCTCAAGAAGTGCATAAAGCGTCCCATCTTGAGCCATCACATAGACATCATGTTTGGCCACCTGGACAGTTGTTTGACTCGAGGAGAGAGGGCCCACATGATAGCGCCAGAGGAGTAAGCCAATCTGAACCTGATTATCAAGTCGATCATCCCGTCGCTCAAAATCATTCATGTGTATTTTCCCACGTAAAACTACTTTTACAGGAGCAGGGAATCGCTGTTTTGCCACAAAGGGGAAGCTAGGCCTGAACGACTTCCGCTGTATCCTTCTGCTGCCCTCTTAAGATTGACACCTACTTTTCCTTTCACAAACCGCATGACGAATGTGACTGCTCTGATCTCCAGCACATCTGCATCCAGGGTGCGAGCAGGACCATCCACTGTTCCTGCTCACTAAGAACCTACCCTTTTATCTATTCGGCTTCTGGCCCTGTAGGAGTTTCCTGCTCCTTATTTGAGTTATGCCATGCCCGCGAAAATGTCACTTGTGGGCTTGACCGTCACACCAACCACCTCGCTGTGTTCATCTGACCAGACCATTTGCAGGATATGGTTGTGATAGGCGATGGTTTGTTGCGCTGTCAGGACGGGGTTGTCCGTGGTCGAATGCGCATCGCTGACCAGCGTCACATTGTAGCCCAGGTTGGTCGCCCTGCGGCAGGTCGCATCGACGCACACCTCTGACTTACACCCTGCAACGATGAGATGCGCAATGCCGCGCGCCTCCATCTCCTGCTGCAGGGTGGTGCCATAGAATGCATCCGCTTCAGGCTTGCGAATGACCAGGTCTCCTTCTTCGGGCGCAATAGCCGGGTGAATCTGCCATCCAGGCGAGCCGATCTCATCCACATCGTTATCCTGAATATAGATGATCGGCGTCCCTGTCACGCGTGCCTGGGCGATGAGGGTGGCAATGTTCTCCAGCAGTTCGTCGAGCCGGTAGACCGGTTTCGTTCCAGCCATCAGTCCCGATTGCACGTCAACAATCAATAACGCGGTATCTGTCCTCATGGGAGGTACTCCTATCTTTTGGCTGTAAAACACTGTTCGGGGAAACACGGGTGTTGTTCATAGAGCACCTCCTTTCCTGCTATCTATGCAATTCAGTACAAGGCAAGTATATCACAGCTGATGAGAGTTAGGAGACGTTCCCTATAATGGCTCTCTCTTAGTGCCAGTGGTCGCCCGCCGTCGCCTTAATGTAAGTGGGAAAGATCATCGTATGAGGCTGACCAGGATCAGGATCCCAAACAACGCCAGGATGACACCCGAGACTCTATTGATCCACAGTAACCAGCGGGGCGTAAATCTCCCGCGCAGCAAGCTGATGCCGCCGGTCAGGACAAACCACCACAGGGCTGAACCGGTGAACACTCCCAGTACGACAGTGGCTGCTGAGATGGAGTTTCTATTCGCACCTAGACCTATTCCGGCAAAGATCACCGCGAACGAGAGTATAGTCAGGGGGTTAGTCAGGGTCAGCAGGAACGTAGAGACATACGCGCCGGAGAAGTTGTTAGCTTTGGCTTTAGCTATGGCCGCACGTTCAGCGGGCCTGGTAAGCACGGTCTTGAGGCCAAGGTAGATGAGAAACAGGCCGCCAATCAAACGAATCCATGCCAGTTGGCTGACCAGGAAGTTGGCAATCAAGGTCAACCCAAAGGCGGCAACGGAGCCGTAGACAGCGTCGGCTGTTGCAATGCCCAGGCCTGAGACCATGCCATAGGTATAGCCCTTGGATAGCGTGCGTTGGATGCACAGGACGCTCATTGGACCGATAGTGGCAGCAATGGAAAGGCCAATCAGTAGGCCGCGAATAAAGAAACTGGGATCCATCTTTTCCTCCTTATAAAAGAGTAGCCTGCATTGACGCACAAAAAAGTCGCCAGACCTCCGAGAGGCCTGGCGACTGTGGCGTCTGCTTCTTACTTACTCAGGTAGCGAAAGACAAGCAAGGCGAACCAAACCAAACCTCCTGGCTTGCTTGGCCTGCTGGTTTTGAGTCAATATGCCTGGAAGATGATTGAGCATAGTGACTGACGCTTTCCCCTTTGACTTTCAGCTACGACTACTTGCAAACGCACCTGGGTGCTATCCATCGATCATAGCGGTGATGCGTACAATGTGCTATCGAACAAGATGAGCCAAGTATAGCAATTATTTCCCTTGAGGGCAATACCAGGATGCTAAATCTGCAGCCCCGTTTTGTGCTATCATACCCATAAGAGTGAAAGAGAGCTGGGATGCCACTACATTGCACGCATCAACCGGACATTGCACAGAACGGTAGACCTCTAAGGGGAAGTATCCTATGATCGTTAGCGAAATAATGACGACTAAACTTGTCACGGTTACACCGGACGATACACTCAGCCACGCCGCCAACTTATTAAGGCAATACCAATTTCATCACCTACCTGTCGTAAGAGCTACGACTACAGTCGAAACATTGGAGTCAGACCAGAAGTCTCGTAAAACCCTGCCGGTACTTGAGGGGCTGCTCACCTCACAAGATATCGACATGGCAGCTAGCTTAGGAACATGGAGTTCCAGCGATCTATTGCACCAGCCCTGGCAGGAAAGGCGCGTCCTGGAGATGATGCATCGCGCTACCGTGCGTGTGTCGCCGACTACCAGCGTGGCGGCGGCTGCGCAGATTCTGGTAGAGCGTGGCCTGAACTGCTTGCCCGTCGTCGAGTATGAGCGTACGGGGCAGGCATCGCAGGAGGACGAGGGCGGAACACGAGCGGTGCTGGTGGGCCTGATTACGCGCAGCGATCTGCTCATGGCGCTGGCACGCTCCCTGGGTGCATTCGAGCCGGGCATGCAATTAACTATTCCGCTGCCGATGGGTGACCTGACTCCACTGGCACAGATGCTCTTACTTGCCTCAGAACTGCGTATCCAGGTGCGCAGCATCATAGCTGCACCGCTAGAGGCCGGTATACCCCTTGCTGCAACGGTGCGCCTGGGCACTATTCATCCCGCTCCCCTGCTGGTTCGATTACAGGAGGCAAACATCCAGTATACGTTTGCAGATTTCCCAGGAGAAGGGGACAGCCATGTCTGAGGTAAAAGCCAACTCCAGAGCGCGACTTGTCTATGACCCTGCCGAGCTTGATTATAACTTTGGACCGGAGCATCCAATGCAGCCTGGGCGCATCAATGCTCTGATAGACTTGTTGGAAACCTGCGGCTTGTGGCGCAGTACCGGCGAGGATAGCCGATTACCCTTGCGTGCTGCGACGATAGAAGAATTAAGCCTGGCTCACACAAGCGATTACATTGCTGCGGTGCAAACACTCAGCTCCCCCGGCAGCAGTAAAGCCGAATCGGATGAGCGCCAGCTGCTCGCCATCAAATATGGTTTTGCCGACGGCGACACTCCAGCGCTGCCCCGCATGCACGATGTATGCGCGCATATTGCGGGTGGTTCACTGGTAGCATTGAGCGCGGTCATGGGACTTCCTGCGGGTGGCGCATTCTCGTCAGAGGATGCGCGGCCCCTGCATGTATTTCACCCGGGCGGTGGGCTGCATCACGCCTGGGCCGAGCGGGCTTCCGGCTTCTGTGTCTATAACGACATTTCGGTTGCGATTGCCAATGTGCTGCGTGCCAGCGAGGCAAAGATACTGTATATCGACTTCGACGCCCATCATGGTGATGGGGTGCAGCGTGCATTTTATGACGATCCGCGCGTTATGACCGTTTCTCTTCACGAAACGGGGCGTTATCTCTTCCCCGGGACGGGAGATGTGCTTGAGCTGGGCAATGGATTAGGGCGCGGTTACTCTGTAAATGTGCCCCTGGAACCTTTTACCGAGGATGATTCATATACCGAGGCGATCGAGTCGCTGCTCTCCCCGCTCGTTATTTCATTTGCTCCCGATGTCATCGTGACCGAGCATGGATGCGATACACATGCCTGGGACCCGTTAACACATCTTAGCCTGACGCTGCGCGGTATCCAGGCGCAGATTACACTGGCCCATCAACTGGCTCATACCTATTGCCAGGGCCGCTGGGTGGCGCTGGGTGGAGGTGGATATGACCTGTATCGAGTTGTTCCGCGCGCCTGGAGCATGGTATGGGCCGAGATGTCGGATCAGGCGCTGCCTGAGCATCTGCCGGATGCGTGGGTAGAACGCTGGCGACCGGTATGGAGCAGTGTGGAGGATCAGGAGGCAGCAGCGCAGCAGGTGATGGGCAAGGTACCGGCACCAACGAATTTCCCAACAAGCTTTCAAGACCGGCCAGAAGATTTTCCGGCGCAGCCGCGCCGCTGGTCTATCAGTCGCGCAAATCGTCATACCGTGTCACTCGTGCGTCATCTCCTGGTGCCTTCTTCTGTGCGCCAGGCATTTCCAGCGGCGCGGAGTCAATCGCCACTGGCAGGACTTTTCGATTTGCTGCACCTGCGCGGCAGCGCCACTCCTTCGCGCAGCAAAACCTTGGAAACGCCTGCCGGCGCGTTGTTATTGCGCGACTTTTGTCCGCCCTCGCTGGTCGAACGCCTGACTGTTGATGAAGGCCTGCATGCTTTCGCGCGTCTTCCGGCGCGTGAGCATCAACTCCTTCTCAGCATCGCCAGGCGTCCAGACTGCGCGCTTACCCTGGCACATACGCCCGCGGGCCGCATCGCTGGTGAAGTGACGCTAGCTCCTGGCGACGAGTGGTGGGAAGGCCTGGAGAATGTGTACGAGGTAGCCATCGAAGTAAGCTCAAACTGGCGCGGGTTCGGCGTTGGACGTAATTTATTAGCCTTTGCCCTCGAGCTTGATGCCTTAGAGGATATCATACTCTATGCGATGGGGTTATCATGGCATTGGGACACCGAAGGCCTGGGATTGAATTCCTACCGCTATCGCGAACTGATTGCACACCTGTTTGCGTCGCAAGGCTTTGTCGAATATCCAACGACTGAGCCAAATGTCAAAATGGAGCCCGCGAATATCTTTTTGGCGCGGGTTGGTAAACGTGTTGACCAGCGCGTGGTGAGCCAGTTCTTCAACCATTTACTTAGTACGCCGAACCTGGCGCGGTTATAGAGGTAAGAGCATCGATCTGGGGACTACCTTTCGAGCCTGCTGACGCGAAGCGTAGCACGAAGTACTTCCTTTGGTCTTGCCTGACGGACGCAGTCCGTAGCGACGCAGTCGCGTTGGCAAGACCCATTTCAAGGCACGTTGCAGGCGCGCATTTCAAGGGACTGTGAACCCGCAGGAGGAATGATGGACCTGGGTCTGAATGGCAAAGTAGCGATTGTCACCGGCGCGAGCCGGGGAGTAGGGAAGGCGATAGCCTTTGCTTTAGCGGCTGAGGGATGTCGTCTTTCAATCGTGGCGCGAGGCCGCAAAGCACTCGAAGAAACAGCCGGCGTATTGTGGAGTGGGGGTACTGAAACACTTGCAGTTGTCGCAGATCTGACGGTTGCGCATGATATCGATCGCGTGGTGCAGTCAACTTTGGAGCACTTTGGGCGGATCGATATCCTTGTGCATAACGCGGGTGGAGCGAAAGGCCAGAACATCTTCGATACGAGCGATGAAGATTGGGAGGAGGCGCTGGCGCTAAATGTGCTGGCACTGGCGCGCCTGGCTAAGCTGGTAGCACCGGTAATGAGCCAGCAGGGAGAAGGGCGCATCATAACTATTTCATCCGTCTTTGGCCGTGAATCGGGCGGACGCACAGCGTATAACTCGCTCAAAGCAGCCCTCATCAGCCTGACCAAGTCCCTGGCATGCCAGTTTGCCCCAAATAACATTCTGGTGAACAGTGTTGCTCCAGGCTCCCTGCTTTTCCCTGGTAGTTCCTGGGATCGCCGCCTGCAGGCCGATCCTGAGCGCATCGCGGCCTTTGTGAAAAGTGATTTGCCCCTTGGACGCTTCGGTAAGCCCGAAGAGGTGGCCGCAGTGGTAGTTTTTCTTGCTTCACAACAAGCTTCGCTCATAAGCGGCGCGTGCATTCCGGTGGATGGAGCGCAGTCTCACTCCAACATCTGACCTCGTCTGGGCAGATAACACCTAAGGTTTATCCCCCCTGTATTTTCTTTGCCAGAAGGACTACTATCGCGGCGCCTTGTGTGCCGCTCACAGGGAACGTCACAACGGCAAGGGCCTGCTTACGCCACTGCCCATTGAGGGGAGCAAGAGCTGTCAGGAAAAGTACCATCTGGCTTGTCCCGGTCAGGCGGCTCCACCACGGGCCTCCTCCCTTTGGGAGCTTGCCCCTATACAAATCGACGAGCGGGTCCAGGTACCGGAGAATGGGGGGCAGCAGACACCAGCGTGGTAGATCGCCCCAGGCTACAGCGCTAGCGGCAGACCACAGCGTGACCCAGGAATCGGCTTCGATATCAAGCGCGCCGCCTAACCGTGTAGCACCGGCGCGGCGGGCAAGTGGCCCATCGAGCCAGTCTAATCCTGTCGCCCCCAGCAGAATCATCGACCAGCTCAGTCGGCCAGCCATACCCGTGCGATCTCGGATGCCTGAAGCAACGAGCCCTGCAAGTACTGCTCCTATTGCCGCTCGACTCAATGTCAGTACATCGGCCAACGATGCCTGTCGAGCGCTGGTCTTGCGCATCATTGCCGACAAGAAGGAGCGTTGGGCCGTCAATGCCAGCGTGAGACCGGCCAGGTAGCGGATCGTCGCCCGCAACCCGTAGATGCGCCCTATGACGATAGCTGTAGACACTGCGGTGGCCAGTTCGATCTTCTGCATAACCCGCCCGAGATCGCCTGCAGAAGAGGTACTGCGCTGAGCAACAAATGGGATCTTATCCATTATGCGTACGTATACTTTCTCCAGATCGATGAATCTCACCTGGAAGCCTTGGGAAAAATCGGTATTGAAACAAGTTTCAAAAAATATAGCGTTTTATTGCAGATTATCAGCGGTCGTAGAACCTACTCATAAGTTTTCCATAAACAGACATACAGTGAGGATATGCTTTATTATAGCACATATTTTCACTGGATGCCGTGTATCGAGGCTATTCACATAACACAATTACTTGACAAAACATTAGACATTACATATACTTTATGAGGTGAATGAAAAAACGATAGTGAGTTTTAGCAAACGTGTAGTTTTCTTGAAGTGTGTCCCTCAGAGCATTTTCAGCACTCTCTCTTGTGCTTTGTTGTCCAGGCTTGTCTCGACAGGAACGACACGTTCAGATTGAGCTTAGGCGACGAACGTAGCAAGAAAACCAAATGTACGCAGGGTACGGGAACTGATTCTGCTATTGGTTGTTGAGGAGGGTAGCTCTATGTCTCCTCGTACATCACCCCCTGGCGCATCTATTCCACCGGTAGCGAACAAGTCGACCAAGGCAGGCCGAGGCTTTCGCAGACTTGTGGCTGCCTTGCTCACCCTTTCGGTCGTACTCACCGGCAGCTATGTGGCGCTCTCGATCTACATCGCGACACAGTTGGTCTACCCTCCGCAGGTTCCCCTGTACGCGACACCAGCCTCGCTCGGCCTACAGTACAAGGATGTCACCTTCCCTAGCCGGGAAGATCATCTCCAATTGCAGGGGTGGTTTATCCCCGGCGTTCTCCCAAACGGCAGCTTGACGGCTCAGCGCACGATCATTGTGGTGCATGGCAATGCCGCCAACCGGGCCGATCAAAGCGTCGGACTGCTCAAGCTCAGCGGGGCCTTCGCTCGACGTGGCTTCGCTGTCCTCGCCTTCGATGTGCGCGGCAATGGGGAATCGCCACCAGCACCTCGATCCTTTGGTTACTTTGAGCAGCGCGATGTGCTGGGCGCCGTTGATTTCTTGCGCGCTGGCACACTTCCCTATCCAGAACTGGGTCGTCCCCGTGTGATTGCTGGATGGGGTCTCTCGATGGGTGGCTCCGCGCTCATCCTGGCAGCAGCGCATGAGCCGGCCATAAGCGCCATTGTGGCGGACTCTGTCGCTACCGATTACCTTCCCATCCTGGAGCGTGAAATTCCAAAGCAAGGGCATCTCCCAGCGCTTTTCACTCCTGGCACGCTGCTGGCAGCACGTGCCATCTACGGTATGGACTTCTATGACGTTCGCCCGGTAGATGTGGTGGCACAGCTTGCGCCACGGCCGCTTTTCTTCATCCACGGCGGCGCTGATCGGTATGTCCCTCCATCCAATCTGGGCGAGTTAGCCACAGCCGCCAGGACTGCGCCTGATGCCCACGTGCAGACCTGGCTCGTGCCTGGCGCCGATCACTCGAAGTCCTACAACACTCGGCCGCAAGAGTACGTTAGTCGTGTGATCGCTTTTTATACGACAGTGCTCGGCCCGGATACTGGAGCGACATAATGCAGATGGGTTAGTAAGGAGGATACTATGTCTACCGTTTCTTCGAACGCAAAAGGACCAGTGCGAGGTCGCTCGTCTCTCTGGAAAAGCAAGACGTTTCGCGGCGCTCTTGTGGGCCTGATTCCGCTGGGACTTCTGGCAGGCGTCGTCGTACTCACGCTCGTCATCACCGTGCTCGCTCGCCAATTGGTCGCTGCATCGGGTTTTTTCGCACAACAGCAAGCCGCTTTGATTACCCTGATCGCCGGATTGGTGGTGGCCATCGTCGTCTATGCAGTGGCTCTCTGGAGTAGATTGCGGCGCGTGACTGCCTGGCAGCACGATGGGGAGCAAGCGCAGGCTAGCGCGGCGTTGTGGGCACTGGGCGCCACTGCCCTGGTTGTCATAGTACCAGTCCTGCTGGTGCTTCTTTTGCCCCAGCATCCGGCTCCCTGATCTTGGTTCGGAAACTGCATCACACCCCATAGAGCCCCGCGTCCGCAGTGTGATAGAATAGGGCAGTCATGGAGCAATAGACGAAGGAGCTTCTCCTCATGATGCAGGTACTTTTCAAACGCAAAGCGCATCATTCTCCAGGACCCCACCAGGTCAAACAGGGTCCCTGGCCTGCACTTATTGCCATCGCTGGCATCATGTATTTCGTCGTGGCTGTTGTGGCCTTGCATGCACTTCGCCCTGAGTTAAACCCCATCAGGCATGCTGTGAGCAATTATGCTATTGGCCCCTTTGGTTTTCTCATGACCTCTGCTTTCTTCACACTCGCTCTGAGCGAGTTTGCCCTGGCTTTGGGACTTGCTCGATCTCTTACAACCTCAAGGGGAGCACTCGTCAGCGTACTGCTGCTGAACCTGGCAGGGGCTGGAATGGTGGTGACGGGCATCTTCCCAGGTGATGTCAAATCGCTTCACCCGCCCGCGACGACAACAGCCGTGATCCACTGGACCGGCGCCAGTATTTCCTTCCTGAGTCTCATGATCGCCACATTCCTCTTGTCAAGTTGCTACAAAAGCCA
>WNFH01002917.1_pt1 | contig 12032 bp, 10 predicted proteins | sample 5400411 | NCBI WGS metagenome assembly WNFH01 (sample SAMN13153347, study PRJNA577476) | soil metagenome | isolation source: 200 cm saprolite under Douglas fir tree site 2 hole 3 | place: USA:California | collected 2015-04-18
GCCAACAACCTCGCCGAGAAGATCTCCGAGAAGCGCGGCGAGAAGATCAAGGGCTACTTCCTCAACATCAAGGGCCCCGAGCTCCTCAACAAGTACGTCGGCGAGACCGAGCGGAAGATCCGCGAGATCTTCCAGAAGGCCAAGGAGAAGGCGAACGAGGACGTCCCGGTCGTCATCTTCTTCGACGAGATGGACGCCCTCTTCCGCACGCGCGGCACCGGGATCTCGTCCGACGTGGAGACCACGCTCGTGCCCCAGCTCCTTGCCGAGATCGACGGCGTCGAGGGCCTCAAGAACGTCATCGTCATCGGTGCCTCGAACCGCCAGGATCTCATCGACCCGGCGATCCTCCGCCCCGGCCGGCTCGACGTGAAGATCAAGATCGAGCGGCCGGACCGCGTCGCCGCCACCGACATCTTCAGGAAGTACCTCACCGCGGACGTGCCGATCGCCGCGTCGGAGCTGCGGGGTGACATCGCCGCCACGCTCGACGCGATGATCACCGCCGCCGGGGAGGCCATGTACGCCCTGAGCGAGGAGAACCGCTTCCTCGAGGTCACGTACGCCAACGGCGACAAGGAAGTCCTCTACTTCAAGGATTTCGCCTCCGGCGCGATGATCGAGTCCATCGTCCGCCGGGCCAAGAAACTCGCGCTCAAGCGCCTCATCGGCGGCGGCCCCAAGGGCATCACCACCGAGGATCTCAAGACGGCCGTCCGCGAGGAGTTCAAGGAGAACGAGGACCTCCCCAACACCACGAACCCCGACGACTGGGCGAAGATCGCGGGCAAGAAGGGCGAGCGGATCGTCTACGTGAAGCCGCTCATGGGCGAGTCCAAAGAGAAGCAGCGGAACGTCGAGCGAGTCGTCAACACCGGACAGTATCTGTAGGCACGGTCCAGAGGGGGGCGTCGAGCCCCCCTCGTCCTTCCCCTGGCCCCCGGCCGGGGGGTTCTCTTCTCGGCGAGCGAGGGACGAATGGCCATCCCGAAAGTCATGGGCATCGAGACCGAATACGGGATCACGGTCAAGAACCAGCCTGACTTCAACCCGATCCTCTCCTCGCTCCTGCTCATCAACTCGTACGAAACGTACCGGTCCTCGCGTGTGCGCTGGGACTACGAGGCCGAAAGTCCGCTGCGCGACGCGCGCGGCTTCGAGTACATGGAGGAGAAGGAGGGCACGTCGAAGGAGGAGTCGCGCCTCATCAACCTCATCCTGTCCAACGGCGCGCGCTTTTACGTCGACCACGCCCACCCCGAGTACTCGAGCCCCGAGACGACTAACCCGCGCGACCTGGTGATCTGGGACCGCGCCGGCGAGCGGATTCTCAATCTCTCGCGCCAGCGGGCGGAGGCCGTCTCGCCGCCCGAACAGCGGATCCTGATCTACAAGAACAACACCGACAACAAGGGCAACTCGTACGGCACCCACGAGAACTACCTCATGGACCGGAAGGTGCCGTTCGCGCGGATCGTGCAGCACATGATGCCGTTCTTCGTCACGCGCCAGATCTTCACGGGCGCGGGCAAGGTCGGGGCGGAGAACAACGCCGACCCGTGCGACTACCAGATCTCGCAGCGCGCCGATTTCCTCGAGACCGAGGTGGGCCTGGAGACGATGCACTCGCGCCCGATCATCAACACGCGCGACGAGCCCCACGCCGATCCCGAGAAGTACCGTCGGCTCCACGTCATCGTCGGCGACGCCAACATGAGCGAGGTCGCCAACTACCTGAAGGTCGGCACGATGGCAATCGTTCTCAGCATGGTCGAGGACGACTTCATTGACCGCGACTTCTCGCTCGACAGCCCGGTCCTCGCGCTCCGCAAGGTGTCGCGTGACCTCGCTTGCCGCGAGCCCATCCGGCTCAAGGACGGCCGGACCGTCACCGCCATCGACGTCCAGCGGGAGTTCCTCGAGCTCGCGCAGCGCTATTACCGCGAGCGAGAGAAAGAGAGCTGGGTCGGCGACGTCCTCGCGCGCTGGACCCACACGCTCGACCGCCTCGCCGAGGACCCGATGCAGCTCGGGCGCGAGCTCGACTGGGTGATCAAGCACCAGCTCCTCGTGAACTACATGGCGAAGCACGAGCTGGGCTGGGAGGACTCGCGCGTGCAGATGATCGACCTCCAGTATCACGACATTCGCCCGGGCAAGGGTCTCTACTCCAAGCTGGAGGAAGCGGAGGCCGTCGAGCGGCTCGTCACCGACGACGAGATCGCCAAGGCGATCTACGACCCGCCCAAGGACACGCGCGCGTACTTCCGCGGCATGTGCCTGCAGCGCTACGCGGACGAGATCGTGTCGGCAAGCTGGGACTCGGTGATCTTCGACCTCAAGGAGGGGCCCCTGAAGAAGATCTTCATGCTCGAGCCGCTCCGTGGCACCGAGGCGCACGTCCGCCAGCTCCTGACCGAATCGCCGACCGCGGCCGACCTGCTCCGCAACATCTCGCGGTCGAGCGGCGGAATGTGACCGCGATGATGGACGCGGGCGACCGCTGGCGCGGCTTCAGCGACTCTTCGAACCCGAGCTTCGTGGACCTGCTCCGGCGCGAGGCGCCACACCTGATGCCGGGCGCGTCGCCCGCGCCGACGGACGCGCCGCGGGAGCCTCCGCACGGGACGACGGTGCTGTCCGTGCGGTACCGCGACGGCGTCATCATGGCCGGCGACCGGCAGGCGACCGCCGGCTTCCAGGTCGCGAGCCGGCGTATCGAGAAGATCTTCAAGGCCGACGAGCTCAGCGGCATCGGCATCGCCGGGGCGGCCGGGCCCGCGACGGAGATGGCCAGGCTCTTCCAGACCGAGCTCGAGCACTACGAGAAGGTCGAGGGTGAGAACCTCTCGCTCGAGGGGAAGGCCAACCGGCTCAGCCAGATGATCCGCATGAACCTGCCTGCCGCGATGCAGGGTCTCGTGGTCGTGCCGATCTTCGCGGGCTACGACGAGAAGGCGGGCGTCGGGCGGCTCTTCAAGTACGACATCACCGGCGGCCGCTACGAGGAGACCAACTACGACGCGCAGGGGTCCGGCGCCAACTACGCCCGCGACTCGCTCAAGAAGCTCTGGAAGCGCGACATGGCGCGCGAGGAGGCGCTCCGGGCCGCGCTCGAGGCGATCTTCGACGCCGCCGACGAGGACGTGGGCACCGGCGGCGCCGACCTCGTGCGCGGGATCTTCCCCACCGTGAAGCTGATCACCCGCTCCGGCTTCGCCGAGGTGCCCGAGGACGAGGCGCGCCGAGTGTGGGAGGCGATCCTCGCCGACCGGGCCCGCAACTCGCCGGGCGCCTGACGTCATGCCGCTGCCCTACTACGTCAGCCCCGAGCAGATGATGAAGGACAAGGCGGAGTACGCCCGCAAGGGCATCGCGCGCGGGCGCTCCATCGTCACCCTCGAGTACGCCGACGGCATCCTGCTGGTCGCCGAGAACCCCTCGACCCTGCTCCACAAGATCTCGGAGATCTACGACCGGATCGCCTTCGCGGGCGTCGGCAAATACAACGAGTTCGAAAATCTGCGAATCGCCGGCATCCGTCACGCGGACGTCAAGGGATACTCGTACAGCCGCGGCGACGTGACCGCCAAGGCGCTCGCCAACGCCTACTCGCAGGCGCTCGGGAACATCTTCACGCAGGACATCAAGCCGTTCGAGATCGAGGTGCTCGTGGCCGAGGTGGCCGAGTCGAACGGCTCGAAGAACGAGATCTACCACATCCTCTACGACGGCACGATCGAGGACGAGCACAACTATGCGGCGATGGGCGGCCAGGCCGACGAGATCCGGCGGTTCCTCAAGGACCACTACCGCGAGGGGCTGCCGCTCGGCGAGGCGCTCGGGCTCGGCGTGCGGGCGCTGACGGTCACGCAGAACAAGACGCTCAGCGAGCGCGACCTCGAGGTCGCCGTCCTCGACCGCACGAAGGTCCAGCGCAAGTTCCGGCGCATTCCCGTGGAGGCGCTCGGCCAACTCCTGGTCGCGGCGAGGTAAGTCGTGCTAGTCTGAGGGCAGGAATGGAGCCCGCGGTCCCGTGAAGCGCCGAATTTTTGGCCTCGAGAACGAGTACGGTCTCACCTGCACCCTGAACGGCCAGCGGCGCCTCAGCCCCGACAACGTCGCGCGGTATCTGTTCGAGAAGGTGATCCCGGGCGCGCGGAACGCCAACGTGTTCCTCGAGAATGGCGCACGGCTGTACCTCGATACAGGATTCCACCCCGAGTACGCGACCCCTGAATGCGACGACGTCACCGAGCTCGTCATCCACGACAAGGCGGGCGAGCGGATCGTCGAGGACCTCCTGCACCAGGCGGAGAAGCGCCTGCGGGAGGACGGGATCTCGGGCAACATCCTGTTGTTCAAGAACAACACCGATTCGGCGGGCAACTCGTACGGCTGCCACGAGAACTATCTCGTGAGCCGCGACGTGAGCTTCCAGCGACTGGCCGAGGCGCTCATCCCCTTCTTCGTCACCCGGCAGATCGTGGCGGGCGCCGGCAAGGTGCTCCAGACCCCGCGCGGCTTTCACTACTGCCTCTCCCAGCGCGCCCAGCACATCTGCCAGGAGATCTCCGGCGCGACCACGTCCTCGCGCTCAATCATCAACACGCGCGACGAGCCCCACGCCGACGCGGAGCGCTACCGGCGTCTCCACGTCATCGTGGGCGATTCGAATATGTCCGAGGTCGCCACGTACCTCAAGATCGGCACGACCGCGCTCGTGCTCGACATGATCGAGGACGGCTTCTTCGACCGCGACTACTCGCTGCAGTCGCCGGTCCAGGCCATCCGCGACATCTCGCACGACCCGACGCTGAAGGAGGCCATCAAGCTCAAGGACGGGCGCACGATCACCGCGCTCCAGATGCAGCTCGAGTACCTCGAGTACGCGACGCGCTACGTGGACTCGATCGGCCCCGATCCCGCGACGAAGGACGTCCTGGCGCGCTGGACCGACGTGCTCACCAAGCTCGAGACGGACCCCATGCAACTCAGCCGCGAGCTCGACTGGGTCATCAAGCGCCAGCTCATCGAGAACTACATGAACCGCCACCGGCTCACGTGGCGCGACCCCAAGGTCTCGCTCCTCGACCTTCAGTACCACGACATCCGGCCCGACAAGGGCGTCTACTACCGCCTGGTTGCCAACGACCACGTGGACCGGATCACCGATGACGAGACCATCGAGCAGGCCAAGCACGTGCCGCCCCAGACCACGCGCGCGCGGCTCCGCGGTGAGTTCATCCGGCAGGCCAACCTCAAGGGCAAGGACTACCGGGTAGACTGGGTGTACCTCAAGCTCAACGACCCCGAGCGCGAGACGATCCTCTGCAAGGACCCGTTCCAGTCCCACGACGAACGGGTCGAGCGCCTGATCCGCTCGTTCTAGCCAATCGGAGGGGGCCTCGGCGGCCAGGCCCGGTCTATCGTCGACGGAAGCGGGGGTCCAAGTCCGGCGGGTCCTCGGCGGGCGTGGTCGAGTAGGCCCCGCGCATGTGGTACCTCGGAACAGTCTTTCCAGTCCCGCCGCATGAACGGGTGTCGGCCTGGCTACGCGGATGGGTCTCGTAGTACGCGACCGCATTCTCGAGATAATCCCTGAGAACCAAGGGCAACCTCTCGAAGACCGGCCGGGTGATCCCCGTCTCCTGTTCGCACTCGTAGCATTTGGCGCGCCACGGCATGGCGGGATAGTACCCGAACAGCGGTTACTGAGCCACGCTTCTAGCGCGCCGCCGTCGTCCGCTGGCCGCCCCACAGCGTGAAGGTGCGCCGGTTCCGTGACCGCCCCACCCAATGTATGCCCGCCAATGTTGACATCCCCCCCGGCAACCGCCCTATTCTGGTTTCACGGCAACGTGACGACGACGAACGACCAGCAGAGCGCGCAGCGATAATCCGCGGCGCACGGGAGCGGCGACTATGTTCGGGAGAAAGAGCGGGAAGCCGGCCGTCAAGGGGAACGACCTCACCGCGTTCATCGACGAGGGCTCCGAGATCGAGGGGAAGTACACCTTCAACGGCACCGTCATGCTGAACGGACGCTTCCGAGGCGAGATCGTCTCGAACGACACCCTCATCGTCGGCGAGAAGGGCGTGATCAACGCCTCGATCCGTGCCGGGGTCGTGCTGATCAACGGCGAGGTCGTGGGCAACGTCATGGCCTCCGAGCGCGTCGAGATCCGGGGCTCGGCGCGCGTCTTCGGTGACGTCGAGGCGCCCGTGGTGGTGATCGAGGAGGGCGTGCTCTTCGAGGGTCACTGCCGCATGACCAAGGCCCGCCCCGTCGAGGCGGCGCCCTCGGCGCGCGACACCGTCGTCTCCCTGAAGCGCCAGCTCTGAACCACTAGGCCCCACGCATCACGTCGCTCCGTACTCGAACCGCTCGAACTCCGTCACGCTGTCCGCCTTCGACCAGCACCCCACCGCGCCCGGGCCCGCGAGCGCGCCGTCGCGCACCGTGAAGAGTCGTCGGCCGTCGAGCGACACCCGGAACTCGGCGCCCGCAAAGTCGACGCGTAGCGTGCGCCAGTCCCGCGACTTGACGCCACGGATCTCGAAGTCGGTGGCCCCGCCGTCGGGAGCGAGGTCGTCGCGCCGGCCATCCACGACCTTGAAGGCGAGGACGTTGCCGGCCAGCGCGTGGGCGCGGGCAACGTAGTAGTTGCCCGGGTCGCGCCAGCGCCAGATGACGCCGCCCGCGCGGTCCTCGCGGCCGCCGATGGAGCGGAAGCGCACCTGGACGAACCCGTCGCGGAGCGGCGCGTCCTTGACGAGCGCCCACCCGACGGTAGCGCCGCCCCGGTAAATCAGCCTGCCCTGACGCTCCGACCACTGGGCGCCGCCTCTGCCCGTCGGGCCGAGCGACCATTCGGGCGGGGTCTCCGCCTGGACGGCAGAGGCCACGAGCAACGTCGCCAGGACGAGCCGGGTGACGACCGTCCTCACTCGAGCGGCCCGATCGCGGCCTCCACCGCCGCGAGCACGCTCCCATCTTCGGCGAGGGCGCGCGCCGCGTCGAGATCGGCCTTGAGGTAGCGGTCGCCGGCGAGCGGCGGGATGCGCCGGCGGACGGCCATGCGGGCCGCTGCGCTGCCGCGTCCGGGCTCGAGGGGCGCGCGCAGGTCGAGCGCCTGCGCGGCGAGCACCAGCTCGATCGCGAGCACCTGGCGGACGAGGGCGAGCGCCCGGCGGAGCTTGAGCGCCGCGCCGGCGCCCATCGAGTTGTAGTCCTCCTGAAGCCCGGAAGTCGGAATGGAATCGACGCTCGCGGGATGGGCGAGCGTCCGGAGCTCGGCGACGAGCGCCGCGGCCACGTACTGGGCGAGCATGTAGCCCGAGTGCACGCCGCCGTGAGGCGAGAGGAACGGCGGCAACCCCTCCGAGGTCAACGGGTTCACGAGGCGGTCGACGCGGCGCTCGGCGATGCCGCCGAGCTGGGCAAGCCCGATCGCGAGCGTGTCGAGCACCAGGCCCAGCACCTGGCCGTGGAAGTTGCCGCCGCTCAGCACGGCGCCGTCCGCCGGGAAGACGAGCGGATTGTCCGAGACGCTCCCCAGCTCGCGCGCGACGACGGCGCCCGCGAAGGCGAGCGCCTCGCGCGCCGCTCCGTGGACCTGCGGCATACAGCGCAAGCTGTACGCGTCCTGGACGCGCGTGCAGTCACGGTGCGAGGCGATGATCCCGCTTTCGGCCGTCAGGCGGCGCAGGTTCGCCGCGGACGCGAGCTGGCCCGGATGCGGCCGGAGACGGTGGATCCGCTCGTCGAACGCCGCGTTGGTCCCCATCAGCGCCTCGAGCGACATCGCCCCCGCGACGTCGGCGAGGCGCACCAGACGGACCGTGTCGGTGACGGCGAACGCCGCGAGCGCGGTCATCAGGTGAGTCCCGTTCAGGAGCGCCAGGCCCTCCTTCGCCTCGAGGACGAGCGGGGCGAGCCCGGCGCGTGCGAGCGCCTCCCGCGCGGGGGCGCGCCGCCCGTCGAGCCAGGCGTCGCCCTCGCCGATGAGACACGCGGCGACGTGTGCGAGCGGTACCAGGTCCCCCGACGAGCCCACCGATCCCTGCTCGGGCACGACCGGGTGGACCCGCCGGTTCAGGCAGGCGATCAGCGTCTCGACGACCGCCGGCCTCACGCCCGAGGCACCCCGCGCGAGCGACGCCGCGAGCAGGAGCACGACGGCGCGAACTTCCTCCTCGGGGAGGGGCGCGCCGACGCCTCCGGCGTGGCTCAGCACGAGGTTCCGCTGGAGCTCGGCGCGCTCGGCGGGCGGGATGACGACGTCCTTGAGCTTGCCGACGCCGGTCGTGATGCCGTAGATCGGCGCTGCGCTCTCGGCGAGCCGGTCCACGAACCGCCGCGCCGTCGCAAGCGCACGCGCAGCTCCGGGCGCCAGGCGGGCTTCCTCGCCGCGGCGGGCGACGGCCTCGACCGCCTCGAGACTCAGCGGGCCGCCGTCGAGATCGACCATCCCTTGGTCAACTCCCCGACGCGCGCCAGAAGCTCGCGCTGGTCCACGGTCGTCAGGCGTCCCGACGCGACGACCTGTCGCCCGTGCACCCAGACGTCGCTCACGGCCCGGGGCGACATGGCGTAGACGACGGACTTGAGGAGGTCGGCGCGCGGGTGGAGCGAGGCGTCGTCGAGGTCCACGGCGACCAGGTCGGCGAGCTTGCCGTGCTCGATGACGCCGGCGTCGAGACCGAGGATCGAGGCGCCCACACGCGTCCCCATCGCGAACGTGCGCGCGGCGTCGAGTGCCGAGCCGTCGAGGCGGCGGACACGCTGGAGCAGCGAGGCCATACGCATCTCCTCGAACACGGAGAGCCGGCTGTTGGTGCAGCCGCCGTCGGTCCCGAGGCCGATCCGCACGCCGCCCTGCAGCAGCTCCAGGATGGGCGAGATGCCGTCACCGAGGAACATGTTGGAGCTCGGGCAGTGGGCGAGCGCCGCGCCGCGCGCGCCCATCAGCGCGATCTCGTCGTCGTCGAGCCACACGCCGTGCACGCCGATCATCCGCGGCCCGAGCACGCCGAGCCGGTCGAGGTAGTGGATGGGCGTGGCGCCGTGCTCGCGCGCCGTCCGCTCGCCCTCGTAGGGCGCCTCGGCGACGTGGATGTGGAACGGGACCTGCTCCGCCTCCGCCACCTCCCATCCCGCCCGGATCATCGCGGGCGAGGCGCCGTGAGGGCTGTGGGGCGCGGGATGGACGAGCGTCGTCGCGTCTTTCCGGTGGGCGGTGATCAGCTCCCGCGTCCGCCGTGTGGCGTCGGCGACCGTCTCGCGGTAGCGCCGGGGCGCGCCCTCCCAGTCGTACATCGAGCGCGCGAGGACGAGGCGGATTCCTACCCGGCGGGCAGCCTCGACCACCGCCTCGGCGTTCTCGTTGCCCTCGTCCTGGAGGTAGAAGAAGTCGACGCACGTCGTGACGCCGTGCAGGAGCATCTCCGCGAACGCGAAGGCGGCGCCGAGCGCGATTGCGGCGCGGTCGAGCCTCTCCGAGAACGGATAGAGCACGCGGTCGCGCCAGCCCATGAAGTCGAGGTCGTCACCGAGGCCGCGCAGGAGCGACTGGAAGGTATGGCAGTGGGCGTTGACCGTACCGGGCAGGAGCGCCTTGCCCGCGAGCATCACGTCGCTCGGCCAGTGGCGGTGCACGTGCTCGACCGCGGCGACGCGGCCACCCTCGACCACCACCACGCGATCCGACTGCCAGCCCGCGTCCGTGAGGACGAGGTCCGGGACAAGCCTCATTGTAGCGAGGTCCCCGGGGCCGGGACACTCGGTGGATGGCCTGAGACAGGTGCGGACCGGCTCCGACCGTCCTGCCACGTTCCATCCCAAACCAATCGCCCGCGCTTGACGACGCGGGTCACATGGTTCACGCCGTAGACGTACGAGAGGTAGCGCCAGTTCGGGGCGTCCGCGAGGAGCAGGTCGCACTGCTTGCCGGGTCGGAGCGACCCGACCTCCTGCTCGAGTCCCATCGCGCAGGCCCCATGGAGCGTCACGCCGAGCAGGGCCTCCTCGGGGCTCATCTTCATCTGGCTCACCGCCATCGTCATGACGAGCTGGAGGTTCGGCCCCATCGAGGAGCCGGGGTTGAAGTCGGAGGCGAGCGCCACGCGCACGCCGGTCTCGAGGAACTTCCGGGCGGGCGCGTACGGGAGCCCGAGGAAGAAGGCGGTTCCGGGGAGGAGCGCGGCGGTCACCCCCGCCTCCTTCATCTTCGCCACATCCTCGACGCGCGCCTTCAGCAGGTGATCGGCCGAGAGCGCGTGCAGCTCGGCGGCGAGCTCGGCGCCGCCGAGCGTGACGAACTCGTCGGCGTGGAACTTCGCCCTGAGCCCATACGACGCTCCCGCGTCGAGGATGCGCCGGGCCTGGGTGATGGAGAACACGCCCTCCTCGCAGAACACGTCCACGTACTCGGCGAGCGTCCGCTCGGCGACCGCGGGCAGCATCTCGTCCACGACGAGATCGACGTACGCGTCGGTCCGCCCCTTGAACTCGGGCGGGACCTCGTGCGCGCCGCAGAAGGTCGAATGGACCTCGACGGGCTGGAGCTCGGCGAGCCGCCGCGCGGCCGCGAGCATCTTGAGCTCGTCCGCCGTCGTGAGCCCGTAGCCCGACTTGATCTCGATCGTCGTCGTGCCGTGCGCGAGCACGGTCGCGAGCCGTGGCAGCGCCAGCTCGACCAGGTCGTCGCGGCTCGCCGCCCGTGTGGCCCGCACGGTCGAGAGGATCCCGCCGCCCGCCGCGGCGATCTCCTGGTACGAGGCGCCGCGCGCGCGGAGCGCGTACTCCTCCTCGCGCGAGCCCGCGAAGATCGCGTGGGTGTGGGAGTCGACGAAGCCGGGAAGCCCGACCGCCCCGCGGCCGTCGATGCGCTGCGCGCCGGGCGCGGCTGTGACCTCGGCGGCAAGCCGCGACTCCGGGCCGACCCACACGATCCGACCGCCGGCCGCCGCGATCGCGCCTCGCGTGATCACGCCGAGCGGCCCCTCGCCGAGCGCCGGCTCGCACGTGATCAGCTCGGCGAGGTTCGTGACGACGAGGTCAGCGGTGCTCATCGGCCCGCGGCCGCGCTCACGTCGTGACGCCCGGCAGGTCGAGGCGGTGACGCCGGGCCGCGGCGATCGCGTCGTCATAGCCTGCGTCGGCATGGCGCATGATGCCGGTGCCCGGATCGGTCGTCAGCACGCGCTCGAGCCGGCGTGCCGCGTCGGGGGTGCCGTCGGCGACCACGACCATGCCCGCGTGGATCGAATAGCCGATGCCGACGCCTCCGCCGTGGTGGACCGAGACCCACGTGGCGCCCGCCGCCGTGTTCACGAGCGCGTTGAGGATCGGCCAATCGGCGATCGCGTCCGAGCCGTCGCGCATCGATTCCGTCTCGCGGTGGGGCGAGGCGACCGAGCCCGAGTCCAGGTGGTCGCGGCCGATCACGAGCGGCGCCTTCACCCGCCCGGACGCCACCAGGTCGTTGAAGATCCGCCCCGCCTTCGCCCGATCGCCGTGGCCGAGCCAGCAGATCCGCGCCGGCAGCCCCTGGAAGTGAACCCGCTCGCGCGCGAGACGGAGCCAGCGGACCAGGTGCGCGTTGTCGCCGAAGGCCCGGATCAGCGCGGCGTCGGTCTCATAGATGTCCTGGGGATCGCCCGAGAGCGCGACCCAGCGGAACGGCCCCTGCCCCTCGCAGAAGAGCGGGCGGATGAAGGCGGGCACGAAGCCGGGATAGGCGAAGTCGGTGACGCCGGCGTTCTCGGCCGCCTTCCTGATGTTGTTGCCGTAGTCGAAGAGAATCGCGCCGCTCTTCTGGAGCTCGAGCATCGCGCGCATCTGCTCGGCGAGCGAGGCATGGGAGCGCGCGAGGTACTCCTTGGGATCGCGCGCGCGGAGCCGCGTCGCCGCCTGCACCGAAAGGCCCGCGGGGATGTAGCCGTTCAGCATGTCGTGGGCCGAGGTCTGGTCGGTCACGACGTCGAACCGGATCCCGCGGCTCGCCAGTTCGGGGTGCACCTCCGCG
>WNFH01008146.1_pt1 | contig 12029 bp, 7 predicted proteins | sample 5400411 | NCBI WGS metagenome assembly WNFH01 (sample SAMN13153347, study PRJNA577476) | soil metagenome | isolation source: 200 cm saprolite under Douglas fir tree site 2 hole 3 | place: USA:California | collected 2015-04-18
CAGCTCATCTTCAGCGACGTGAAGGTGAGCTCCGGGCTGCCCGACTCCCTGTTCCGCTTCGATCCGCCCAAGGACGCCCACGTGCAGGTGCTGCAATGAAGCGCATCCTCCTCCTCGCCGCCCTGCTCGCCGCCTGCGGGCCCGCCCGGACGGTGGTGATCAACGGCCGCGAGGTGAACTACGACGACGCCGCGAACGACGTCCTCGGCCGCGGCAAGCGCGCGCTCGCCGCGGGCCGCACCGAGGAGGCCTTGAAGGCCTTCCGCGAGGTGATCGAGCGTTTCGGGCAGAGCGCCGCCGCCGACGAGGCGCGCTTCCTCGAGGGCCAGACGCTGGCGCGCGCCGGGAGGCTGCAGGAGGCGCAGGCGAAGCTCACCGAGCTGCTCGAGAAGCACCCGAACACCTCGTTCAAGAAGGAAGCGGCGCTCGAGCTGTCGGCGGTCCAGACGAAGCTCGGCAACACGCAGGAGGCGGCCGAGGCGATGAAGACCGCCGTCTCGCAGATGTCGGAGGCGGAGAAGCAGCAGGCAGCGCGGAGCATCGCCGAGGCCTACGCGAAGACAGGCGAACCAGCCGAGGCGGTGCGATTCGCCGCGCGCGCCGTCGACGCGGCGCAGACGCCCGAGGAGCGCGCCGCGCGCCTCGTGGACTACGAGAAGGCGCTGCACGCCGCTCCGGGGCCGGTGGTCGCGCAGCTCGTCGCCGATCTCGACCGCCGCAGCGCCGCCTGGCCGCCGGCGGCGCTGAAGCTGGCGCGGCTGCAGCTCCACGCCGGCGACCGCGCGCATGCCGACGAGCTGGCGCGGCAGATCCTCTCCGAGGTGAACACGGGCCCCGTGGCGCAGGGCGCCCAGGCCATCCAGCTCTCCCTCTCCTCGGCAGGGAACGTGAAGCCGAACCTGATCGGCATCGTGCTGCCGCTCACCGGCGAGTACAAAGCGCTCTCCGACCTCATGCTGAACGCGATCGCGCTCGCGGTCGATCTGCAGAACCGGGGCGGCGTGCAGGTCTCGATCAAGGACTCGAAGGGCGAGGCGGACGCCGCCGCGCAGGCGGTGGAGGACCTGGTGCGCGACGGCGCCATCGCCATCCTCGGCCCCATCGCGCTGGCCGAGGGGCAGGCCGCCGCGGTGCGCGCGCAGCAGCTCGGAGTGCCCATCGTTTCGCTCTCCCGCGCCGAGGGGCTGACGCAGATCGGCGAGTACGTCTTCCGCGACATGCCGACCAACAGCGCGCAGGCGCGCGCCATCGCGCAGTACGCGCAGAAGAAGCTGGGCGCGCGCAGCTTCGGCATCCTGCAGCCCGACTCCAGCTACGGCGACGAGGTCACGCGCTTCTTCTGGGACGCGCTCGACTCGGGGGGAGCCGCGGTGACGGCGTACGACCACTACCCGCAGCGCACCACCACCTTCAAGCCGTTCGTGCAGCGCCTGGTGGGGCGGACGCAGGAGGACCTGGAGGGACGCAAGGAGTTCAGCGACGAGGTGGAGAAGATCAAGCAGCAGATCACCAACCCCTACCAGCAGCGCAGGGCGCTCACCGCCCTGCGCAACCAGAGCGCTCCGGTGGTGGACTTCGACGCGCTCTTCATTCCCGACAGCGCCCGCACCGTCCGGCTGATCGCGCCCGCCATCGCCGCCGAGGACGTGATCACCTCCGGCTGCGATCAGCGCGAGCTGGAGGTGGTGCGCAAGACCACCCGCAGCGAGAAGAACCTGCGGACCGTGCAGCTCCTCGGGACCAACCTGTGGAACAACCAGGACCTGGTGGACGAGCGCATGGGCGCCGCCAAGTACGTGCAGTGCTCGATCTTCGCCGACAGCTTCTTCTTGCAGAGCCAGCGGCGCGCCACCCGCAAGTTCGTCGAGGACTACGACGCCGCCTACCACAGGTCCCCCGGGTTCCTCGAGGCGCACGCGTATGACGGCGCGGCTATCTTGAGGAAGATCGTCGAGGAGCGCCGGCCGCAGTCGCGCGACGACATGCGCAACGCACTGGCCGGGATGGGGAGGCCGTTCGACGGGGCCACGGGCGACACGGTCTTCGGCCGCGACCGCGAGGCGCAGAAGCCGCTGTTCTGGCTGTGGATCAACCGCGGGACCATCCAGGAATTCGACCCCGAGGGACCGCCGCCCGTCCCGCCGGCGCCGGACACCCGGACGGGCTCGCGCTGAACGTTTCCTGCCTGACAGCGGGAGTCGGCGCCAGGGCCCGAGTACGTTCCATTACGTCCGCGCCGTGAAAGGCGTAGCGCCGCCCAATACGGCGGCGACTACACTCCCCGCAAATGGGCGCCAAGCAGGTGATGGTGTTCCCGTTCACCGTTCCCATGGACGGCGGGGGGCAGATGCGCGACGCGGCGCAGGGCGTGTACGCCCGCTCCCTCGCCCGCACGCTCGCCGAGCGGCTGTCGGTGGGTCCCGGCGTCTCCGCGACCGCGGCCACGCTCACCGCCGACGGCCTCGAGGGCCGGGCGCAGGACCACGGCTGGGTGGTCGCGAGCCATCCCTGGACGCTGGAGGAGGCCTGCGCGGTGGGCCTCCCGGAAGGCACCGAGTACCTCCTGCACGGCGCGGCCGAGCTGACCGACCGGGTGCGGCTGCGCCTCATCCTGGTCGACCAGAAGGAGCGGCGGACGGCGCTGGACCACGTGGTGCTGCGGCCCCGCTCGGAGCTGTTCGGCGCGCTCGAGGAAGCGGCGGGTGCGGTCGCGCAGGGGCTGGGGCTCGAGCTGCCCGCCGCGGAGTGGCCCACCGAGGACGTCGAGGCGTACGTCGCGTACCTGCGCGGGCGCGACCTCTCCGCCGCGCACGAGGTGGGCGTGCGCGTCATCGATCCGGCGAAGAGCTTCGATCCGTACCTGGAGGCCGCGCAGCGGGACCCCACCTTCGCCGACGCGCAGGACCGGCTGCTCTCGCTGGCGCTGGACTTCGCGCTGGGCGGCGCCGGGCCGTCGTCCGCGGCGCGCGCCGGCTGCGAGAAGCTGTTGCAGCTCGATCCCACCGCGGTGAAGGCGCACGCGGCGCTGGCCGAGATGGACCTCGCCGAGGGCCGGCCCGGCGAGGCGGCGGACCGGCTGCAGGAGGCCTTGCGCATCCGGCCCGACTGGTGGCCTGCCTTCGAGCGCCTCGGCACCGCGCTGGTGCGCCTCGGGCAGCACGCCGAGGCGATCCCCTGGTTCGAGAAGGCCCTGGCCGAGAAGCCGGAGGACGCCGACGCGCTCACCGGCCTGGGCGTCGCGCTGGCCGAGACGGGGCGGCTGGAGGAGGCCGTCCAGGCGTGGGGACGCGCCCTCCGCTCGGGCGACGGCGGCGCGCACCTGCACGAGAACCTCGCCCGGGCGCTCCGGCGGCTGGGCAGGCGCGCGGAGGCCCGCCGCCACGGGGCCATCGCGCGAAGACTCCTGGGCCGGGGCGGCGTCTTCGGTTACCTTCAGGACGCATGGGAACGGCTGACGGGAGCTCGGAGTGAGTGAAGCTCCTCTGGAGGTCCCGCGGCCGCTGCCGGGCACGCTCGGCAGCCTGCGCCCGCCGCTGCTCAACCTCCTGCTCTTCGTACTGACCGCGGCGTCGGCCTTCGTCACCGGGAGGCTCTGGACAGACACGCGGCTCCCGCCGCCCACCCAGGCCGAGGCGATCCGCCACGGGCTCGCCTTCTCCGCCGCGCTGCTCGCCATCCTGCTGGCGCACGAGATGGGGCACTTCGTCCTGGCCCGCCGGCACGGAGTCGACGCCACCTGGCCGTTCTTCATCCCGGCTCCCGTGCTCTCGCTCATCGGGACGCTCGGAGCGGTCATCCGGCTGCGCAGCGCCCCGCGGACCCGCCGCGCGCTGGTGGACATCGGCGCGTCGGGCCCGATCGCGGGCTTCCTGGTGACGATTCCCGTGCTGGTGATCGGGCTGCGGCTCTCCACCATCGTGCCCGAGGAGGGGCCTTTCCTGCACTGGACGCTGTGGGAATCGCTGCTGACGTGGGTGCGCGAGGGCCACTTCCTGCGCCTGCGCGAGGGGCTCGAGCTCGGGGCCCCCCTCGGAATGACGCTTCTCGAAAAGCTCGCCGTCGACGTTCCGGCGGGCCACTCGATCGCGCTGCACCCCGTCGCCGTGGCGGGCTGGTTCGGCCTGCTCCTCACCGCCTTGAACCTCCTCCCGCTCGGGCAGCTCGACGGCGGGCATTGCCTCTACGCCGCCTCGCCGCGCCTGCACCGATGGGCTTCCGCGCCGCTCTCCGCGTTCCTCCTCGCCCTGGGCGTGTTCACGCCTTTCCTCGGCTGGGCCGTCTGGGGCCTCATCACCGGGATCTTCCTCAACCACCACCCGCCGGTCGCCGAGTCGGAGCCGCGCCTGTCCGCCGGCCGGCGCGCGGTGCTGGTCGTCAGCGTGATCATCTTCGTGCTCTCCTTCGCGCCCGTGCCCCTTTGGGTAGAACGCGGGCGTGCCGTCGCTTTCCGATCTCCTCCAGGGCGAGCTCCGGCGCGCGCTGCCGGTCTTCGAGCCGCGGCCCTCGCAGCTCGCCATGGCCGAGCACGTCGAGCGCGCGCTCTCGCAGGGCCGGGCGCTGGTGGTCGAAGCGGGCACCGGGACCGGCAAGACGCTCGCGTACCTCCTGCCCGCGGCGCGCAGCGGACTCAAGGTCGTCATCTCCACCGCCACCAAGACCCTGCAGGAGCAACTCGCCGACAAGGACGTGCCGCTGGTGCAGGCGCTCGGGGTGAAGGCTCGGTTCGCCTTCCTCAAGGGCCGGCAGAACTACCTGTGCCTCTTGCGGAAGGAGCACTTCGACCGCCAGCCGACCTTCGCCGCGCGCGAGGAAGCGGGGATGTACGGCCAGCTGCACGCCTGGGCGCAGGAGACGCGCACCGGCGACCGCGCCGAGCTCGCCGGCCTGCCGGAGAGCTTCGCCACCTGGCGCGAGGTCAACTCGACCGCCGATACCTGCACCGGCCAGAAGTGCCCGCACTACGACCGCTGCTTCGTCTTCTCCATGCGGCGGCAGGCGGCGGACGCGGACGTGGTCATCGTCAACCACCACCTCTTCTTCGCCGACCTCGCGCTGCGCAGCTCGAGCGCGGGCGACGCCGGCGCGGCGGTGCTCCCCCGCTACGACGCCGTGATCTTCGACGAGGCGCACACCGCGCCGGAGGTCGCCACCGAGAACTTCGGGGCGCAGCTCTCCAGCTTCCGGGTCGCGGAGCTCGCGCGCGACGTGCTCCGCGTCCCGGCCGCGCCGCAGCACGCGAAGGACCTGGCGGGGCGGCTCCTGCGCGAGGGGTCGGCCTTCTTCGAAGCGGCGGCGCGCTGCCGGCCGCCGTCGGGCAAGTTCTCTCGCGACGCCGACCGGTGGTCGCTGCCGCCCGGCTCGCTTTTGCCGGCCGAGCGCGAGCGGGAGGGCCTCACCGAGCTGTTGCGCGGGCTCGGCGCCGCTCTGTCCGGCAGCGGGAGCGACGAGGCGCAGTTGCTCGAGCGGCGCTGCCTCGCGCTCTCGGCCGACCTGCTTCTCTTCGGCGCCTCCCAGGCGGTGAGCGGGCGGGGGGACATCGAGTACGACGAACCGCGCCCGCCCGATCCGCTCGTGCAGTGGGCCGAGCAGCGCTCCGGGCACCTCTTCCTGAACGCCTCGCCGATCGACGTCGCCGGGATCTTCCAGGACCACCTCTACGACCGGGTGGGGCCCGTGGTGTTCACCTCGGCGACCCTGGCCGTCGGCGGGTCGCTCGACTACTTCGCGCGCCGGGTGGGGCTCAAGGACGCGCGCGGGCCGCTGTTCCCGCTGGACGAGGCGGTGCTCCCGTCTCCGTTCGACTATGAGGCCAACGCGGCCATCTACCTGCCGCAGCGCATGCCGGACCCGCAGGACGACCGCTTCGCGGACGCGGTGGCCGACGAGCTGCGGCGGCTCCTGCCCATCACGGGCGGGCGCGCCTTCGCCCTCTTCACCTCGCTGCGCAACATGCGCCGCGTGCACGAGCTGCTCGCGCCCGAGCTGCCCTGGCAGGTCCTGCTGCAAGGCGAGCGCCCGAAGGCGCAGCTCCTGAAGGCGTTCCGCGACAGGCCCAGCGTCCTCTTCGCCAGCCAGAGCTTCTGGGAAGGCGTCGACGTGCAAGGCGACGCGCTCAGCCTGGTAGTGATCGACAAGCTGCCCTTCGCCTCGCCGGGCGAGCCGCTGGTGCAGGCGCGCATCGAGCAGCTGCGCGCGGCCGGCGAGGATCCGTTCTCCGCCTTCCAGGTGCCCGAGGCCGCTCTCGCCCTGAAACAGGGCTTCGGCAGGCTGATCCGCTCCGCGCAGGACCGCGGCATCGTGGCCCTGCTCGATCCGCGCATCGCGGGCCGCGGCTACGGCCGGCGCTTCCTCTCGAGCCTCCCGCGCTGCCGCGTGGTCCGATCGCCCGACGAGGCGCGAGGCTTCTGGACTGGCCTTCCGAAGCGGTAGAGTCCCCCCATGGCGGGGGCAGAAGACGCGGTCGAGCGCGAGCTCGACATCCCCGACGTGCTGCCGCTGTTGCCGGTGCGCGACGTGGTGGTGTTCCCGGCGATGGTGGTGCCGCTCTTCGTCTCGCGCGAGATCTCGCTCAACGCCGTCGAGCAGGCGCTGAAGGCCGCCCAGCGGGTGGTGTTCGCCGTCGCGCAGCGGGACGGGAACGACGACGCGCCGCGCGCGCCCGACGGCGTGTACCGGCTGGGCACCATCTGCCAGATCATCCGCCAGCGGAAGCTGCCCGACGGCCGGGTGAAGGTTCTCGTCCAGGGGCTCCTGAAAGCCACGCTGGAAGAGATCGTCGGCGACGAGCCCTGCACGCGCGCGCGGGTGACGAAGATCCACGAGCTACCCTTCGCGGACGGCGGCGATCGCGCGCTGGAGGGCGAGGCGCTGGCGCGGAGCGTGAAGGGCCACCTGGAGAAGCTGATCGCCACCGGCAAGGGCATCTCGCCCGAGCAGCTGCTCCTGCTCAGCAGCGTGCAGGACCCCGGACGGCTGGCGGACCTCGTCGCCGCCAACCTCTCCATGAAGGTGCAGGACGCCCAGGAGCTGCTCGAGCTGATGGATCCCTTGCAGCGCCTGAAAGCGATCCACGAGCGGCTGGCGAAGGAGGCCCAGCTCCTGGCCATGCAGGCGCGCATCCAGAGCCAGGCCAAGGAGGAGATCAGCAAGACCCAGCGCGAGTACTACCTGCGCGAGCAGCTCCGCCAGATCCAGCACGAGCTGGGCGAGCGCGACGAGAAGGCCGAGCTGGCCGCCGAGCTGAAGCGGCGGATCGACTCGGCCCAGCTCCCTCGTGCCGCCCAGGACGAGGCGGACAAGGCGCTGCGCCGCCTCTCCGCCATGACGCTCGAGTCGGCCGAGGCCGCCGTGGTGCGCGCCCATCTTGAGTCCATCTGCGAGCTGCCCTGGACCCGGCGCAGCCCGGACTCGCTCGACATCTCTCGCGCGCGGCAGGCCCTGGAGGAGGACCACCACGGGCTCGCCAAGGCGAAGCAGCGCATCCTCGAAGCGCTCGGGGTGCGCAAGCTCAAGCCGGACGGCCGCGGCCCGATCCTCCTCTTCGTGGGTCCGCCCGGAGTGGGGAAGACCTCGCTGGCGCGGAGCATCGCGCGCGCCATGGGCCGGCAGCTGGTCCGCGTCTCGCTCGGCGGAGTCCGCGACGAGGCCGAGATCCGCGGGCACCGGCGCAGCTACGTGGGCGCGCTCCCGGGGAGGATCCTGCAAGGGATGAAGCACGCCGGGACCCTCAACCCCGTGTTCGTGCTGGACGAGATCGACAAGCTCGGCGCCGACTTCCGCGGCGACCCGTCCTCGGCGCTCCTGGAGGTGCTGGATCCCGAGCAGAACCACGCCTTCCGCGACCACTACCTGGACCTGGAGTTCGACCTGAGCAACGTCCTCTTCATCGCCACCGCGAACGCGCTGGACCCCATCCCGCCGGCGCTGCGCGATCGCATGGAGCCGATCGGGATCCCGGGCTATTCGGAGGAGGAGAAGCTGCACATCGCCGAGCGCCACCTGCTCCCGCGCCTGCTCGCGGAGCACGGGCTGCGCGAGGGCCAGCTCGAGCTCCCCCGCCCGACGCTGCTCGCCGTCGTCCGCGGCTACACGCGCGAGGCCGGCCTGCGCGAGCTGACGCGCGAGCTGGCCTCGGTGTGCCGGAAGACCGCGTTGCGAGTGGCCGAAGGAGGGCCGCAGAAAACCCGCATCCGCGTGCGCGAGCTGCACGCGCTGCTCGGGGCGCCGCGCTACGTTCCCTACGCCGAGCAGGAACCGGAGACCATCGGCTGCGCGACGGGCCTCGCCTGGACGCCGTACGGCGGGGAGATCCTCCGCGTGGAGGTGGCCGCAATGGCCGGCCGCGGGCAGCGGGCCGGCGGTCTGATCCTTACCGGGCAGCTGGGGAGCGTCATGCAGGAGTCCGCCCAGGCGGCGCTCTCCTACCTCCGCAGCCGCGCACCCGACCTCGGCGTACCCGCGGACTGGTTCGAGACGCACGAGATCCACCTGCACGTCCCCGCCGGGGCAATCCCCAAGGACGGGCCGAGCGCCGGAGCGACCATGGCGTGCGCCCTCGCCTCGCTCCTGTGCAGGCGACCATGTAGGGCCGAGGTCGCCATGACCGGCGAGGTGACGCTGCGGGGCAGAGTCTTGGCGGTGGGCGGGCTTCGGGAGAAACTGTTGGCGGCTGCACGCGCGGGGGTGAGAATCGTCTGTATCCCGGAGGCAAACCGTCGGGACCTGCTCGAGCTGCCGCGGCCGCTGCGCCGCCGCATGCAGGTGGTGACGGTGAGCACGCTGGACGAATTGTTCGCGCACGCGCTCTCGGGCGGCGCGCCGCAGTCAGGCCGGCAGGCGCCGGTCGCGAAGGCATGAGGTGAGGAGACGGTGCAGTTCAACACGGCCCAGCGGGAGCTGACGCTCAAGATCGTCTATTACGGCCCCGGGCTTTCCGGGAAGACGACCAACTTGCGCGCGCTCTACCAGCGAATCCAGCCGGCGCTGCGCGGGCACCTCATGACGCTCGACACGGCCGACGACCGCACCTTGTTCTTCGACACGCTGCCGCTGGTGTTCAAGAGCGGCAACCTGAAGGTGAAGCTGAAGCTGTTCACGGTCCCGGGCCAGGTGATGCACAACTCCACGCGCCGCATCGTGCTCCAGGGCGCGGACGCGATCGCCTTCGTCGCCGACAGCCAGCCCGCCAAGCGGCAGGAGAACTACAAGTACTGGATGAACATGGTCGAAAATCTCAAGATGAACGGTCTCTCCATCGACTCGCTGCCCTGCGTGGTGCAGTGGAACAAGAAGGACCTGGGCGACGCGACCACCGCGGAGTCGGTGGCGAAGATGCGCGGGGAGAACAAGCAGCCCGTCTTCGAGGCGGTGGCGGTGCGGGGCGAGGGAGTGGTGGAGACGTTCCTCGCGCTCGTCGACCTGACCTTCGAAGCGATCGACAAGACCTACCTGCTCCGCGACAAGATCGGCCTCGACCGGCAGGCGTTCATCGAGGAGGTTCGTCGCTGCCTGGTCGACCCACCGCGCATCGAGGACATCCTGCCGCCGCGCGGCGGCGGGAAGAACGGAAGCGGCGCAGGCGGTTCCGGTGTGGGGGGCGATCCGTCGTCGATGGCCGGCGGAGCGTAGGAAAAGGTGGCGGAGAGCATCCTCCAGAAGAAGCTCGTCCTCGGCGAGCTGCTCGACCTGCCTACGTTCACGCAGGTGTGCAAGACGTTCGTCGATCTCTACAAGATCGGCCTCAAGGTCTTCGACGCGAACGGCACCAAGCTGGTGGACATCAAGATCGCCAGCGGCGATTTCTGCGCCTACATGTTCACCGAACCCAACGGGCGGCGGCTGTGCACCGAGACGGTGACGCACATCAAGGTGCGGCCGCTGGAGGAGCCGCAGATCGCGGTGCGCAACTGCTTCAGCGGGCTGCGCTACCTCATGCTGCCCATCCTCTACGAAGGAGACATGCTGGGCCGCATCATCTTCGGGCCGTTCTTCCCCGAGGACGTGGGCGACCTGGGCCAGGACCTCAAGTCGCTCGAGGGGGAGTTCGACCTCGCCAAGGCGCGCGACCTGATCGGCCGCATCCGCCGCGCTCCCGAGAGCACGGTGCGCAAGGTGCTGGACCACTTCGCCCGGCTGGTCGACGTGCTGGTCTTCACCTCCCACAAGGCGCTCATCACCTCGCAGCTGCACATCGAGAGCGTGACCGAGAGCTACCGGGAAGTGCAGGAAAAGAACAAGAAGCTCTCCGAGGCCTTGGAGCGGCTACAGGAATTGAGCCGCCTCAAGTCGAACTTCCTCGCCACCGTCTCGCACGAGCTGCGCACGCCGCTGACCAGCGTGATCGGCTACAGCGAGATGCTGCTCGCGGGACTCGCGGGCGAGCTGAACGACGAGCAGAAGGACTACCTCAAGACCATCCTCGACAAGGGCGAGTCGCTCCTGCGGCTGATCTCCTCCATCCTCGACCTCTCGCGCATCGAGGCGCGCGGCGTGCAGCTCCAGCGCAACGTGGTGGACGTGAACGACATCCTCCAGGCGGCGGTCGAGTCGGTGCTGCCGCAGAGCTTCAAGAAGAAGCTCACCGTCTCCACCGAGGTCTCGCCCAGCATCCAGAGGGTGCACGTCGACCCGGACAAGATCCGGCAGTGCGTGATCAACCTGCTCTCCAACTCGGTGAAGTTCACCCCCGCCGGAGGGCACATCGCGGTGCGCGCCGGGCCGGCGCAGCACGCGCCGCAGAACGCGGGGCCGTTCGGGGGCGCGGGCTACTTCCAGATCCAGGTCGAGGACAACGGCATCGGGATCCCGAAGGAGCTGCAGTCGAAGGTGTTCGACACCTTTTTCCAGGCCGACTCGTCCGCCTCGCGGGAGTACGGCGGCGCCGGGCTGGGGCTGTCGATCGTGAAGAGCTACGTCGAGGCGCACGGCGGCGGGATCTCGGTGCGCAGCGAGCCGGGCAAGGGCAGCGTCTTCACCCTGGTGGTGCCCATCGAGCCGCCCGGCGCTCCGCTCGAGTCGTCGCTCCGCGGCGTGCAGTGAACGAGCTGCGGCTCATCGACGCCTTCCTCGCTCCCTTCGGACTCTCCCGCGACGCCCGCGCCGCCGGCCCGGGCGTGCTGTCCGGGCCTGGCGACGACTGCGCCGTGGTGCGCCCGTCCGCCGGACGGAAGCTGGTCCTGAAGGTCGACGAACTGGTGGAGGGCGTGCACTTCGACTGGCGCTGGTTCGAACCAGAGGACGTAGGCCACAAGGCGCTCGCCGTGGCGCTGAGCGACCTCGCGGCCGCGGGGGCGCGCCCGCGCTGGTTCCTCTGCGCACTCGGCGTGCGTCGGAAGGCCGATGCGCTGCGTACCGCGCGCGGCATGGCGCGCGGCATGGCCGCCCTCGCACGCCGGCAAGGATGCGCGCTGGTCGGAGGAAACGTCACCCGCGCGGCAGGCTGGTCCGTCTCGCTGACGGCGCTCGGGGAAGCGGCGCGGCCGCGCGGCCGCGGCGGAGCGCGCCCCGGGGACACGCTGGTGGTGGCCGGCGAGCTCGGGCGGGCCGCTCTGGGGCTCCGGTTGCTGCGCGCTGGTCGCCGGAAGCGCTCCGGCGGGGAGCGGACGGCGGTGACCGCCCACTTGCGACCCGAGCCGCTGGTGGGGGCAGGCCTCGCCGCGGGTGGGCTCGCGGCGGCGGCGGTGGACGTGAGTGACGGGTTCCTTCGCGATCTCGGCCACCTCTGCGCCGCCAGCGGCTGCGGCGCCGAAGTGGAGCTGTCCTCGCTGCCGGTCGATCCTGCGGTCCGGGCAGCCGGAATCGAGCTCGCGCTCTCCGGCGGCGAGGACTACGCCCTCCTTTTCGCGGTCCGCGCGCGCAACCTGCGGCGCCTTCTTGCGGCGATTCGGCGGACGGGCTCGCCCGCGACCGCCGTCGGCCGGTTCGTCGCCGGACGCGGCATCCGCTTGCTCGAGCACGGCCGGCCGCGGCCCCTGCCGACCCGGCTCGGCTGGGACCACCTCGCATGAGCGCGCCGCAGCTCGCCGGCGTCG
>WNFH01002920.1_pt1 | contig 12022 bp, 13 predicted proteins | sample 5400411 | NCBI WGS metagenome assembly WNFH01 (sample SAMN13153347, study PRJNA577476) | soil metagenome | isolation source: 200 cm saprolite under Douglas fir tree site 2 hole 3 | place: USA:California | collected 2015-04-18
AAACCAATTCGATCCAAAGAAGGCGACGGAGGCACAATCGAGATCTTACGCGACTCGATTTGCAGCGCCACAGCAAACGTGACTGCGGAGTTCTTCTTGAGGCGATACAGCATTCGTCAGTTTTCCGACGAGGAGGTCAGCACGGACGATATCGATGGGGCGATCGTAATGGCTCAAAAGTCCCCTGCGGTTTGCAATCGGCAGGAATGCCGCGTGTACGTTGTCCACGACAAGAAACTGATGCTGAAGATGCTCGCGATTCAGGGGTCGCAGGGCTTTAACCATCAGGTTAACAAGCTTCTCGTCGTCACAAATAGGTTGACGGCCTTTTATGGTATGGGCGAGCGAAATCAGTGCTGGATCGATGGCGGCATGTTTGCGATGAGCCTCGTCCTGGGCCTGCACTCGAAAGGCTTGGGCACTTGCTGCCTCAACTGGTCGAAGAGTGCGCCACCGGATAGAGCGATGAGGAGGCTTCTAAAACTTCCGGCGTCAGAGGTAATTATCATGCTTATCGCAGTTGGTCATATTCCGGCCAAATTGTCGGTTGCGCGGTCGCTCCGACAACCTTTGGAGCTTGCTCGTCGACACATAATCAACGCGTCCGAGATCCAGAGCGGCGGCGGGGTTGTCCAAGTCGATGCCCCCGAGGCGTCATCTACTTAGCGCTGCGCCACGACGATGATACGGTCGAGATCGTCGGTTTCACTTATGGATATGATGCGTCCGCTCGGCCATCCATACAGCGTGACGGACGTGAATCCAGCCCGCTTCAACCCATCCACCAGCACCTTCGGTGGGTACGCGCGAACGTGGTGCTCCTCCCGCCACGGCGTCCATTCCGGTACGCGCGACGCACCCAGCAACTCTTTCGTCCCGATGTGTTGGCGCTGATCGACCCACGAGGCCGTAAGTACGATGTGATCTCGGGTCCGCGTGTGCAACTCCAATCCGTCATAAGCCCGGTGAAGCCCCCCGACGGTAAAAGCATCGAACACGAACCGCCCGCCAGGTAAGAGAAGACGATAACCGTTGCGAAAGGTGGCGAACAGATCTTCCACTCGCAAGTTGCAGTTGATCGCGTCGTACATGCACGTCACGAGATTGAAGCGCGATCCTAGTTTCGCGCTCTCCTGCATCCTTGCTTGAAGAAATGTCGCGCCACGTTCGTTGCGCGTGCGCGCGACTTGAAGCATCGCCTCAGACCTGTCGAGCCCGAGTGCTTGCCATCCCGCGGCGCGAAAGACACGCACCGCTTCGCCCCCGCCGCACGCCATGTCGAGCATTCTGCCGACCTCGCCGCGGCATATCGTCTTCAAGATCCAGCGCGACATGCGCCGCGAAAACCACAGTTCACCGCCGGCCACATATGCAGCCGCCAAGCCTGCGCTGTAAGGAGGTGAATCAACCCGCATGACGTACACCGTGCACCAGCATCGCAGTGTGGGTCAAGTGACTTGTCCTATCATGCACCCGGTTCGCGTTCACGAGGCCTAGCAGGCTACAGTGCTCTGCCTGCATCTTGCGTAACGGCGTCACGCGGCGTGGAAACCGTCGGGATGGCGCGTCTTACCATGGTCGTCCTTGACGACGTCGCCGCGCGACAGGCACTCTGACACCAGTGGCGATGTGAATCGAGACCTCTTTTTCTTGAGGGACGATTTAGTCGGCGACAGGGGCACATTTTCTCCATTGAACGTTGCGACCGTTTGGACGACAATGCGCCGATGCTGCACCGAGCATCGGCGACGATACCTCACGTTCGACCACTATTGAGGCGCGACATCATGATTATCAATCAGCGCATACCGCGCTTCTCGTTCTCCACAATTGCTGTCGGCCATAGCATCCGCGAGGGCAGCCGAGAATGGTCTGATCCGGGCGGAAGCCTCGCAGCGCGAATCTTCATGAACGCTTTCCCGGCCCGCGAGCGGCTGCGAGCATTGGAGGGCGAGGTATGACGAACGCTGCTATCGGCACAATTGCAACCGCGGGCATGGGGCCGGTGGGATCTTCGGTCCGTGTCGTCGGTGTGGTCGTCGCCGTGCGGCAACTGGGCAAAGTCAGCTTCATCGTAATCAAGGACGCCTTCTCTGAGATCCAGGTCGTGGTCTCCGGCGAGCTCCAGAAGCTGCTTCAGAACACGCCGCCCCCGTTTTACGCGACTGTGTCGGGTGTCGTAAAACAAAGGCCCCCAGCAGACGTGCGCTCGGACTCGGTTAACGGATCGGTCGAGATCGAAGCCAACGCCTTGCACATCCACCGAAAAGGTGGGCGGACGGTCGGTCATCCGCTCGACGGACTCCTGCGGCTTACGACGTTTCTGCAGTCGCGGGGATTCCTGGACGTCAACACGCTCGCAAGAACATTTGCTCCATCGTATTCCGACCTGATGTCGTCGGCGGAGGAACTCGGTGCGGCGAAGCACCTTACCTACCTACTCGGCCCTTGCCGTTGGTACCTGTTGACGAACGAATGCCTTTATTTCGGCCTGAGCCCGGGATTCATCGTGGATCTGAAGGGCTTGCTCGACGTGGACGACCAGCCTGCAGGGGTGACCGCTCGGGCTCTGGATCAGGCCTCCTGGCACGAAGAGTACGCGGACGCGTTTGCGGCTCATCCGCCAATCGCTTATGGAGCGATCGCTATCCGTACCGACGAAAACGACGCAGGTCGGATCGACGGAAGCGGATATTGGCGCAACCGCCATTCGATTGCTCATCTCAGTGACGGGCTTGTGGCTACGGCAGTGAACTATCCCAAGCTCGATGATGCCGCCGTCCGAACGCTGGAAGAGGGGCTCGCCCGCGGCGAAGCGCTGCTGGAGGCGATATCTGGCTCCGCCGGGAGGCAGAGCACGGCGATCATCCTCCGAGACTTGAACGAGTTCGATCTGCACGCTCGGCATACGGAGGAGATGCTCGCTCTCTTTCCCTCATTGGAAAAGCGGCTGGCGCATTCCGATGGGGAGCAGCAATTCGAGTTACTGTGGTCGATCCTGGGACATGATCACGTCAAGGCCGTGTTCTCTTCGCCGGAGGCCTTAGGTCTGCTGTCGGCCTGCGTACGCGCCGGCATGTTCTCCGACTACAACGTCTTGCGCTGCCTGGATCCAGGAACGCTCAAGTCGATATGCAGGCTGACTCGCAACTTTACCCGGCCAGAATCGGTCGAGCTCATCGACAAAATGTTCGGCTCCAACCCCGGTGCCTCCGCATCCGCATGTTACTTAATGGAAGAGCTCGACAGATCCGGTCTGAAATGGGAGCAGTGCGTGCCGACGGCGAAGCGCGGAGTCATCTCTCGGCTCGCCTTTACCGCGGCGGCGTTGGATCTGGCCAGCGCCGATGATATAGCCTCCTGGCGTAGCGACCTCGCCTTGAGGCTCAGGCACCTCTTCGCCAACGACCCGGTCGACGAGGCCTCCTGTCGGTCGGCGCTCACCGCAGTGGCGGAGCGGTTTCCTTGGTTAGAGCGCGCGGTGCAAGAATGCTGCGGCACCGACCTGATATTCGACTTGGTCCATCTGACGTTCGGCAGCGGCCTCGTGGCTTACGAGGAGGCCGCACGGATGCATTCGGAGGCGCCCGACTGCTCACAGCATTGGGCTTCGGCTGGAATCGACTTCGGCGGCGAGCGATGGAACCGCGCGGAGCGGAGGTTCGACCTCTCGCACTTCTGGCTGTATCCATCGAAGAACCGGCCAGCGATTCTCGCGCGATCTTGCAGCGGGATATGCTCGGCGCGCAACGTGTATCACTTCAAGCGAAAGGACTATTTTCAATTCACGCTGGTCGACCCCGCGGGGCTTTCCGCCGCTGGGACCGTGCAGATGTACAGCCACCGAGACGAGGAAGGACGCAGGATCTGGGTGGTTCGGGGGCTGAACCCGAGCGAGCGTGTCGTGATCGAGCCGCTCGGCTTCACGCTCGAGGTGCTGGACACGGTGGCATCTCTGGCCCGCCATAATGGCTTGAGCGCGCTGGTCTGCGCCGACGGGCACGGTCTCTTCAGCGCCGACTCCTCAAGGGTTTCGATCCGAGCGATCCTGCGGCGGTCCGCGGCAACGGCGAAGAGGATATTCTTCAAGGAGCCTCTTCATATTTTCGATTATCACGACCGCCCGATCTCGATCAAATTCGGCTGGCAGGTATGGCCCTAAGGCCAATGCCGTTTGCCGGTCCAGCGGAACCTGCGGATCGCGGCGCGCCGTCTCTCCTTTTACTTTTAGACGAGATCGTTCACGCTGATCCCGCGACCGTGGGAGAGCAAGCCCTCGAGCGCGACTCTGTTCTTCGCTCGGGACCCACGTACCTGCCTGAACGTTGAGTCGTACCTGGTCTGCGGTGACGGCGGCCAGATCTTCGGCGAAGATTCTTTCGTGCTGGCGTAAATGTTCGCCCCACAATTCAGTCACAAGAAGCTCGACGTATCGTTGCGGATCGGAAACAGGAAATAATACACGACTAGAATTGTCACGCGTCCAAAGCCACGAGCCACCGGCCTAACGCCTCGGCTGGTTAGCAGCAGTGCGACATCGAGCGTGATCAATATCTTCAGCGAGAGAACGGCTTTTCGAGTTCAGAGATCGGACGTACTCAAACATATCTTCGGTGGCCAATGATTGCCTACATATTAAGGAGATTCAGAAGCAAGAGGAATGCGGAGTTACGATCATTTACCAAGCCCCTTTGTTATCATCCAGAAGAGGTCAATAAGTCGCCAACGCGTTTTCCGAGCGGCTGTAAACATAAGAAAAGGCGACCCTTACGAGCGTCGCCTCTACCACTGAGCTAAACGGGCGCCGCCTGCCGATAACTTCCCATATTACAACAACTTACTCTTGAGTCAACAAGTTAAGTGACCCGTTTTCTTTTCTCTAGAGTCTCTCCTTTCTCCCATTTCTCTACAAAGGCGTCAATAAGCCGTCAACGTGAATTGAGGTTTTTCGGCGGTTTCTGAGATAGCCAGATCCACTCTGGTCATTGTTGAATTGTTGAAATCACTAGATTTCCTTAAGAATCCGAATTTATTTGGGAGAGCAGCTAAGTTTCGTTAGCGGACCACGGATTTTAAGTCCGTTGGAACCGTCATTACCTAGTCTTACCAAACGATACGTACCAGTATTTACGGGCCTAGCGGTCGTCAAGGTATCACTTAGTCTGGTTACGTATCAACACGTCCCGCCACCAGCTTAGCCCCATCTTCTTCGATTCGCCGAGCTGCGAAATTGACTACTTATCATTCGGCCTCAAGTCAACTTTTCACTTGCATACAAGGCAAATCGTGCAGGCAGATACGCGTCATGGCGTGCCCGGCGGAATTGAAGGCGGTAATGGTTGATCCACCCTTCTTACCACCCACTAGATCGCGAATCAGATAAAGGCCCGTAGCATTTGCAATGTGGGAAGGCAATTAGTCGATATGTCTGCGACATTGTCAGGGACGATGAGAAAATGGTGGCGCAGGTCACCAGCACAATCATGACTCCCAAAGGTGAGAAAGCGTCAGGAAGGTAGCAGTCAACAAAAGGCCCCCATTTTGACAGCTTCTCTGGATCCGGCCTGGAGATGGTTAGGATCTTGATCAAGATTCTTTATCCCGATGACCTCATAAAGAACGTGCTCGCCGCTCTTGCCCCGTAGCGTAACCCGTTCGCATTTTTTGCCTGTCACTATTTCATTCTTCACCATATGGTAAGTCTCCTCCGAGATGAGAAAGCTCGTCCCTTGGTCTTTGTTCGCGGCTTCGATGCGACTGGCATAGTTAACTGCGTCACCGATAGCAGTTATCCTCTTCGAATGTGTGGGTCCGGCAATACCGATCACTGCGCCGACCACTGCCTCGCCGTAGTGAACACCGATGCGGATTCCAAAGCTGACGTCGTCAACCGTTTCAACGTAGTGCTTCATACGCTCGACCTCTTCAAGCATTTCAAGTCCGGCCTTCACCGCTTGCAATGCTGCTCCTTCCGCTTGTTCAACTCCGAAGAGCGCCATCAGCCCGTCGCCCATGTAGTTGTCTATGTATCCGCCGTGACGTGATACCACCTGACTCATCTTATGAAAGTAACGGTTGAGACCATAGATCACATCATAGGGCGGGAGTTTCTCGGACAGAGTCGTGAACCCGCGAATATCCGCGAAGAGAATAGCGACACACTTCTCTTCGCCGAATGAGAGCGCGCTCGTGCCAGCGGTCAATTGGCGCGTCAGCTCTATATCTTCAGCATCAAGAACAAACCGGCGAAGGCTTACGTCTCCATCAACTGTGGTCTGACAGGCGAGACGTACCGAGGGGCTGAGGCTCAGCCGCTTCGCCATTTTCCGCTCAAGCTGATTCGGCGGCGCGCAATGCTCCAATCCCTCCTGTATAACACCGCGACAGGTCGAGCAGCGAGCATTTCCTCCACATGCGTGAGCGTGTTGAATACCTGCTTTCAAAGAGGCCTGGAGAATTGTCTCTGGAGCATTTATCTCAACTAGCGTCCTGTCTGGTTCGACGTGAATGTGTGGCATAGCTCAAGTCCCCAAGCCACTTAATAAACTCCGATTAGTAAACTGCGCTTAGTTCCCGCATAGACTTCAACGCGCCGCCTCAGGCGATGACCTGGTCAAGCATGGTGTTCACCGTCTGCTCTTGCTGGCGAGCCGGCTTGAAGACGCTGAAGTTCTCGAAGTCGGTGCGGAGGGAAAGTCCGACCTGCGCTTTCACGTCGGCGACCTGCAGTTCCCCCATCACTAATCGCAGATTCTCCACCGCGCGTATCCCGTAGGCGCCGCCGTAGCCGACGAATCCAGCCGCCTTGTTGACCCACTCGTGGTAGAGGAAATCAATGGCATTCTTGAGCGCAGCCGATGTCGCATGGTTGTATTCGGGCGTCACGAAGACGTAAGCGTCGAAGGACGCGATCTTCGCGGACCAATCCTTCGTGTGTTGATGGGTGTACTGGCCCATCATCGGCGACATCGGCTCATCGAGGAGCGGTAGGTTGAAATCTTTGAGGTCCACCAGTTCAAACTCGGCATCGCCACGCCTTTGCGCGATTTCGTAAACCCAATTGGCGACGGCCTCGCCATTGCGACCAGGCCGCGTATTTCCGATGATGATGGCAATCTTAAGCATAAATTCCCCCTGTGCGGTTCCTAACACCAATTCTCTAAGATAAAAGATTCAAGCTGATTAGCTTTTGCGCCGAGAAGAGCGAACTCATTCGGTGGTGTCTTCCCCAAGCGATGATGCCCGTGACGATCAATAGAATAACCGCCGGCTGTGGGCTTCCGCCGACGATGAAGACGTGCGTCGCAACAGCGCAAATCATGATCCAGGCGAGCATCAACGCGCCTAATCCGCTCGTCCGTGGGATCAAAAGCAGAATCGCGCCCGCGACTTCCAGCGATCCTGTCAGGTAGCGGAACCATTGCCCGAGTCCGATGGCCTGAAACAACCCGATCAATCGCGCATCTCCCGACAGTTTCAAGAAGCCAACCATCAAGAACATCCCGGCGGCGGCGATCTGCAAAACCCAAAGTGTGATGTTTATGATCTTCCCGGTCGAACCCGAAGCCGGCTGCGTGCCGTCTGTTAATACCTGTGCCATACCTTTACCACTCCTTCCACCTTCGATCATTCCACTGAATTTTTCTGCTCTCACTGCACGCATGTTAGTTTCTCCTTGTCACGACGATGGTCTGATTACAAACGGCCTTCTTGAACGAGGCGCGTCCGAATCGCCGAAAGGTGCGCTTGAGCATCGTGCAACGCGGCGGGCGTTGTATGGACTGAGTGCGAGCCGAGAACGAGGTCGTATTTGTGCGGGACGGCCGAGCCGAGAACGAATTCAGCGTCGGTCCGCGCCTCGAACTCGACCGCTTCGTTCGACGGCTCGAAAGCCGCCAAGTCGCCGCGCCGCAACTCGTCGGGAACTAACACGGTGCCGGATGCGACCGCGGTCCAGAGGACGGTGTGGTCCGGCGGTGGCTCGTAGCGCCAGCGCTCGCCGGCCTTCAAGCGTAGCGCGAGATAGTTGATCGGCGACGGAGACGTGATCGCGCTCGATGCGGACCCGTAGTTGCCGAGGAGAATGCGCGCTGGACCGTCTTCCGGCACAGCTTCCGGGGCCAGATAGATGCTTGTGGCCGGACCTAATTCGAGCTTCGGCGGCAGCGCGATCCAGAGCTGGAAGCCGCGCGTCCGGCCCGCGTTAATCCCGCCGCCGTGCCACATGCCGCGTCCAGCCTGCATCCATTCGACGCCGCCGACCGGAACTGTGCCCTTGACGTTGTCCGGGTCGATATAATTCACAGAGCCTTCGAGGATGTAGCTCAGAGTGGCGATACCCGAATGAGGGTGGAGTCCCGCGGTGAAAGCCGCGCCTTGATAGTCGAAAAAATCGAGAAACACGAACGGCTTCAGGATCTCGCCGAAATCGGACGGACTCATCAGACGTGTGGTGGAGCCCAGCGTTCGGCCACGGGTACGCTGCATGATCGCCCGCGCCAGGCTCGGCACTGGTGAACTAGCTGAGGTAGGGGTCATTGGGGTTCCTCCTTTGAATCACTCTCACCTAACTTTGTGCCGTCGACGCGGAGCGTAACGTCGATATTGCCACGCGTGGCGTTCGAGTAAGGGCAAAGCTCGTGCGCTCGTCGCATGAGATCCTCGGCGTCGGCACGTGACAGATTCGGCGCATGTAAGTCGAGGGCGACTTCCAGACCAAAACCGCCGTGGCCCGTGGGACCGATTCCCACTTGGGAAGTGATTGTCGAATTGGAGGCATCGAGCTTTCGACCCTGGGCCACCGCCAGCACCGAGGACTGGAAGCAGGCGGCGTACCCGATCGAGAAAAGCTCCTCTGGATTAGTTCCGGGTCCGCTCTCACCGCCCAATTCTTTCGGGACAGACAGAGTGACAGCTAACCGTCCGTCCGAGGTCCGTCCATGACCTGCTCGCCCTCCTTCGACGACTGCCTCGGTTGTGTACAGGATCTTCATGTCTGCTCCCTTACCTAGAAGACACTCGGTTTCTCTGCGGCTCAGGCCACGACCGCGGTCTCGGCGCGCTCGTGGTGCGGCACCGGGCCGAGCAGAAGGCCGCCGTCAGCGATGAACTCGGAGCCGGTCGAGAAGCTGGCCAGGTCGGAGGCGACAAACAGCACCATCTGGGTGATCTCTTCAGGCTCGGCGATGCGCGGAATAGCCGATAACCCCACCCCTGCTCCCTCCATCGTCGCCGCCATCGCAGCGGCGTCCGGCGCATCATTGGCGAGGATTGGCGTGCGAATAGCACCGGGATGAATCGAGTTGACGCGAATGTTGTCGTGTCCGAGCTCCAGCGCCGCCGTCTTGGTCAGTCCGCGCACTGCCCACTTGCTGGACACATACGCGGCGAGCCCGAACGTGGCAGTAAAACCGGCGCCCGAGGAGATATTGACGATCGCGCCGCCGCCTGCCTTGCGCATCGAGGACACCACCGCGCGGATCCCCAGATACGCGCCGGTCACATTGATTTCCAGCACTTGGCGCCAGACTGCCGGCTCGGTCTCTTCGATCCGCCCGAAGCGCACGATGCCCGCGTTGTTGATCAGCACGGAGACCGGGCCGAAGGCGTCCTCAGCCGCGGCCACCGTCGCCGCCCAGTCCCTGTCGTTTGTGACGTCGAGGCGGGAGAAGATCGCGCGATCGCCGAGTTCGTCGGCGAGCGTCTGCCCCTCCTGTTCGAGTATGTCTGCGATCACGACGTTCGCGCCCTCGGCGACGAAGCCGCGCGCGTGGCTGGCACCCATTCCGCGGGCACCGCCTGTGATGATCACTGTTCGATTATTGAAACGTTTCATGACTTCCTCTCCCTTCATTGTTTGCCTCCTTAAGTGGTGGGCGAGGTGGTCACCGCGATCCGCGCGCTGGCAACCGACCGCGGGCACCTCCCTTACCACTCGATGCGACGTCAACCGGAAACCTGGTTCGCTGGTGCGGCGCTGATAAAGCTTGGTGGCGCCACGACACCGGCTGCGATTTGGTCTAGCACGTAGTCGACAAGGAAGTTCGTGCCGCCGCCTCCATACTTCGTGTAGATGGGGGTCATCAGGGCTCGTTCCTTCGAAGTGTAGTCCGGGGCCCACTGGCCGGACGCGTTCATCCAGGTGATCGGATGGGCCCCCGCCTGTGTCATGAGGGCCTTGGCGTCCTCGTGTGCCTCTGTCGTCACATCGCCTGAGCAATCGCTGACGAAGTAGACCTCGAACCCGTCCTTGACGGCCGCTAGTACCGACTGAGAGAGACAGGTTCCGGTAACGATGCCAGCCATGATCAGTTTCTTGCGACCCGTCGCGTCGATGGCAGCCCGGAACTTCGGGTCTGTCCACGCATGCGTCGTTGTGCGATCGATTGGCTTGATTTCGGGGAAGATGGCCTGGATCTCCTTGAAGATGGGATCGACGAGAACGCTCCCCTTCGCGCCGATCGTGGTCAGCACTGTCGGCACGCCCAAAGCCTTCGCTGCCGCTGCGAGACCACTGACGTTGTTGACCAGCATGGTCCTGTCAATGGAATTCACGGCCAAGCCGACCGCCGGCTGGTGATCGATAAGCACCACAGCCGAGTTCTCGATGGTTAGTTCGTTCGGATTATTCATGATGATTCTGTTCTCCTTTTCAAATTGGTCGAAGTGGCCCGTGCCTCTTCGCTGTTGTTTAAAGTCACGGTCGCGCGCATGGCCGACCTCGATCGTTTAGAGAGCGCTCTTACTCCTTCTCTTGAGGTGGAAACTTCTCGAACATCTTTTTCATCACCTCATTGATTGCTTTCGCATTCTTTTCAGGTTTGCTACTGATCGTCCCAGTTGCGGTCCCGCGCCAGATGTAATTCCTGGTAGATGAATCGCCGATATCGACGATAAGAGTCCCAACAGGAATTTGCTCCACTTGAGTGATCGCAGTTCCGCCGCCTCCCCAACGTCTCCAGCCTGGTCCCCAACCCCAACCCGGCCCCCAACCCCAGCCGTCCAGACTCCTGGTGCTGAACTGGGTTCGTTCAGTGACGGAGCAGTGGAAGACCACGGTTAAGTCTGCATTGCTTTCAACTCTCGTCAGGCCTTTAGCGGCAAGCTGAGCCTCGATGGCCCTTTCGATTCGTTGGTTAGTGAGCGTGACGGGCGTCGGCGTGCCTTCCGTAAACGCGTAGGTCTTGTACTTTGAGAAATCGATCTCCTTATCGAAGTCCACACTTACTTTCTGTGCGACCGATTGGCCGGCAGCGAGCAATAAGAACAGAACGACCTGCATATCGATTCTCATGTACCGAGTTGATTTGATTGATTTCATTCCGAGTTACCTTTCTTCCGTGTCGTTCCGTATTCACGTGCTGTGCCAGCAACGTAAGAGCGCAATTTTATTTGGGAAACAGAGTATCCGCGGTTTTGAGATGAAGTGGCCGGGTGACGATTTTCCGTTTGGGTTACTGATTCTCGTAACGCCGCTTACGATTTCTCGTCTTCTTGCCGGAAACGTAATAAGATCCGCTCATAAATCAGTCGACTGCCTGGTCTTGTTGTGGATGATGATGTCTCAGTACGTGAGGCGCTGGAGGGATTAATAAAATCAGCAGCGTGATCGAACAGTTTGATCTCGATACAGCCATCAAACTCTCGCAAGCGGTCTCACGCGAGATCGTCCGGGAGAAAGTGATCGACGCTCTCATGCGGACGGCGGTCGAACACACGGGGGCTCAACGAGGTCTTTTGGTTCTCACGCAAGGTGTTGACCAGCGCATCGAGGCGGAAGCCACCACCGGCAACGAGACAACCACGGTCCGTCTCCGACAGGGGAGCGTGACCGCCGCGGATTTACCAGAGTCCCTCTTCCACCACGTCGTCCGGACCCAGGAGAGTGTGATTCTGGACGATGCCTCAGCCCCAAATCCGTTCTCCGCCGATGACTACATCTGTCAGAATCACGCCCGCTCTGTTCTCTGCTTACCGCTAGTCAGGCAGGCCGAGCTGATCGGTGTGCTGTACCTCGAAAATA
>WNFH01005068.1_pt1 | contig 12018 bp, 8 predicted proteins | sample 5400411 | NCBI WGS metagenome assembly WNFH01 (sample SAMN13153347, study PRJNA577476) | soil metagenome | isolation source: 200 cm saprolite under Douglas fir tree site 2 hole 3 | place: USA:California | collected 2015-04-18
AGCTCGAGGCCCTCATCCTCGAGTCGAACCTCGTCAAGAAGCACCGGCCCCGGTACAACATCATCCTGCGGGACGACAAGCACTATCCGTTCCTCAAGCTCACCACCAACGAGGAGTACCCGCGGCTGGTGGTGGCGCGACGCGTGCAGCAGGACGGCGCCGCCTACTTCGGCCCGTTCTACCCCGCCACGGCCATGCGCGAGACCCTCCGGCTCGTCCGCCAGCTCTTTCCCCTCCGGACCTGCCGGATCAAGATCGACGGCAAGCGATCGCGGCCGTGCCTGCAGTACTACATCCATCGCTGCAACGCCCCCTGCACGGGGTGGGAGAGCCGGGAAGGCTACGCGGGGACGGTGGCCGACGTCGAGCGCTTCCTCGAGGGGAAGAACGACGGCCTCGCCCAGGAGCTGACCACGCAGATGGAGTCGGCGGCCGAGGAGCTCAAGTTCGAGCAGGCCGCGCGGCTGCGCGACCGCGTCCAGGCGCTGAACACGGTGAGGGAGCGGCAGAAGATCATCTCGACCGAGGACAGCGACCTGGACATCGTGGGCTGCGTGCGTCAGGGGGCCGATGCCTGCGTCCAGCTCTTCTTCGTCCGCCGGGGCCGCCTCCTCGGGCGCGAGTCCTTCTTCTTCGAGCGGCTGGGCGGGGAAGGGGAGGGCGAGCTCCTCTCCGCGTTCCTCCGCCAGTTCTACGCCCGCGAGGTCACGCCGCCGCCCGAGATCCTCCTCTCCGCCGATATCCCGGAGGCGGATCTGGTCATCGAGTGGCTGGCCAAGCGACGGGCCGGTCGCGTCGAGCTCCTGGCCCCCCAGCGCGGGCGGAAGCGCGAGCTCGTGGGGATGGCGGAGGAGAACGCGGCGCTGGCGCTGCAGACGCACCTGCTCTCGCGCGGCAACCGGGTGCAGGCCGTGCTCGACGAGCTGCAGCGGGCCCTCAATCTGCCCGAGGCACCGCACCGGATCGAGGCCTTCGACATCTCGACCTTCCAGGGCGGGGAGACCGTGGCCTCCATGGTGGTCTGGCAGGACGGCGAGATGAAGAAGGACGACTACAAGCGCTACCGTATCCGGACGGTGACGGGGACGGACGACTTCGCCGCCATGCACGAGGTGGTGACACGTCGGTACGGCAAGGCCTTGGAGACCGACGGCGTGCTTCCGGATCTGGTCCTTCTCGATGGCGGTCGCGGCCAGCTGGGCGCGGGGCTCAAGGCGCTCGAGGCGCTGGGTCTCGACTACCTGCCCATGGCCTCGCTGGCCAAGAGAGCCGAGGAGGTGTACACGCCGGACCGGCTCGAGCCCCTCGTCCTCGAGCTGACCTCGCCCGCCCTCCAGGCGCTGCAGAAGGTCCGCGACGAGGCGCATCGCTTCGCGATCACGTATCACAAGAAGCTGCGGACGCGGCGCACCATCAGCTCGGTGCTGGACCAGATCCCCGGGGTGGGGCCGACACTGAGAACGAGCCTGCTTCGCAGCCTGGGCTCGGCCCGCGCGGTGCGCGAGGCCTCGGTCGCGCAGCTCGCCGCGGTGCCGAAGGTCTCGCCCAAGCTCGCCGAGCGCATCCACGACTTCTTCCACCCCGCCTCTGGGCAGCCGGCGGCCCCCGAAGGGGAATCGCTCAGATCGGGCGAGGAACCCGCCGGTCCAGGAACGAGTTAGAATGCCGACAGTCACGGAAAGGGGGTGAACACATGAGGAAAGTCCTGATGGCTCTTGCCTTGGTGGTGGCGACCGCCGGGGCGGCGCTGGCCAACCAGTGCCCGCTCCTGATCAAGCAGATCGAGGACGCTACCGCTGGCAAGATGGATGATGCTTCGAAGAAGGCTCAGGCCCTTGCCAAGGAAGCCAAGGCCCTGCATGACTCGGGCAAGCACGCCGAGTCCATAGCCAAGGCCGACGAGGCCGCCGCGGCGATCAACCTGACCCTGAAGAAGAAGTAGCCCTCTCCATCCCCGGGGGCCGCTGGCCCCCGGGGGCATTCTTGCGTCCCCCCAGCTAAGTGTGGTAAAAATCAGCCAGAATATGGCCACCGACGATCGCCAGGACCGCTATCCCTTCCGTGACATCGAGCCCAAGTGGCAGGGGGTCTGGGAGAAGGGCAAGCAGTTCCGGGTCACCGAGGATCCGGGCCGGCCCAAGTACTACTGCCTCGAAATGTTCCCGTATCCCTCGGGCCGGATTCACATGGGCCATGTCCGCGTCTACACCATCGGCGACCTCTTGGCCCGCTTCAAGCTCATGCGGGGCTTCAATGTCCTTCACCCCATGGGATGGGACGCCTTCGGTCTCCCGGCCGAGAATGCCGCCATCGACAACGGGGTCCAGCCGGCCGTGTGGACCCTCGAGAACATCGCCAACATGAAGACGCAGCTCGGGCGTCTCGGCATGTCCTATGACTGGGACCGCGAGCTCGCCACCTGCGATCCCGCCTACTACCGGTGGGAGCAGCTCATCTTCATCCGGATGTTCGAGCGCGGTCTCGCTTACAAGCAGCGCTCCAAGGTCAACTGGTGTCCGTCGTGCCAGACCATCCTCGCCAACGAGCAGGTGGAGGCGGGCCGCTGCTGGCGCTGCGATTCCGAGGTCGAGGCCAAGGAGATCGAGGGCTGGTTCTTCAAGATCAGCGACCGGCTCCCCGGCTGGCCGGAGCGGGTCCTCACCATGCAGCGCAACTGGATAGGCCGGAGCGAGGGCGCCGAGTTCGACCTGCCCGTCGTGGGACGCCCGGGCCTCGCCATCACGATCTTCACGACGCGGCCAGACACGGCCTTCGGGATGACGTACGCAGTGCTCGCTCCCGAGCATCCCCTCGTGGACGCCCTCGCGTCCGATGCGGAGGAGCGCGCGCGCATCGCCGCCTTCAAGCAGGAGGTGGCCCGGGAGTCCGAGATCGAGCGCCTCGCCGCCGACCGGCCGAAGCGCGGGATGCGGCTCGCCGCGCGCGCGATCAACCCGTTCACGGGCGCGGAGATTCCGCTCTTTCTTGCCGACTATGTCCTGATGGGTTATGGCACCGGCGCCATCATGGCCGTGCCGGGAGAAGATCAGCGGGACTGGGAATTCGCCAAGCAGCACGGGCTCGGTATCATCGCCACCGTCAAGCGCCCGGAGGGCTGGCAGGACAGCCAGGCCTATACGGGCGACGGCGTCAAGATCAACTCGGGCTTCCTCGATGGCATGACCGTGGAGGAGGCCAAGCGCGCGGCCATCGACTGGCTCGTGGGCCAGGGCATCGGGCGCTCCAAGATCAACTACCGTCTCCGCGACTGGGGCATCAGCCGGCAGCGGTACTGGGGCGCTCCCATCCCCATCCTCTACTGCGAGAAATGCGGCATGGTGCCCGAGCGTGAGGAGAACCTGCCCGTGCTGCTGCCCCTGAACGTCCAGATCAGCGGAAAGGGCGGCTCCCCCCTCGCGGGAGTGGCGTCCTTCGTCAACGCCACCTGCCCGCGCTGCGGCGGCAAGGCCCGGCGCGACACCGACACCATGGACACCTTCGTGGAGTCGTCCTGGTATTTCCTTCGTTACTGCTCGCCGCATTACGAGCAGGGGATGTTCGAGCGCGCCGCCGCCGAGTACTGGATGCCCGTGGACCAGTACATCGGGGGCATCGAGCACGCCGTGCTCCACCTCCTCTACGCGCGCTTCTTCACGAAGGTCCTCCGAGACCTCGACCTGGTCGCGCTCGACGAGCCGTTCCGCGCCCTCCTGTCCCAGGGCATGGTCATCAAGGACGGCGCGAAGATGTCCAAGTCCAAGGGCAATGTCGTCGATCCCGACGACATGATCCGACGCTTCGGCGCCGACGCCACCCGGCTCTTCACGCTCTTCGCCGCTCCGCCCGAGCGGGATCTCGAGTGGACGGAGAGCGGCGTGGAGGGCGCCTCGCGCTTCCTCAACCGTTTCTGGCGCTTCGTCCACACGCATCGCGAGGAGATCAGCGCGGCGGGGCCTCCCGGGCCGGGCCCGCTCTCCGAGGCGGGCCGGGCCTTCCGCCGGGTCATCCACCAGACGGTCGAGCGCGTCACCTTTGATATCGAGCGGGACTTCCACTTCAATACCGCCATCAGCGCCGTCATGGAGCTGGTCAACGCCCTCCACGACTTCGAGCGGGACTCGCTGGACCGCGTGGCCCGCAAGGAGCGGGCGGCCCTGCTGCGCGAGGCCGTCGACACCACGGTCCTCCTGCTGGGGCCGGTCTGCCCCCATGTCGGCGAGGAGCTCTGGACCCTTCTCGGCCGCTCGGGCAGCCTGTTCACGCAGCGGTGGCCGACGGCCGACCCCGAGGTGCTTCGCCGCGAGGCGGTGGAGATCGTCGTCCAGGTCGATGGCCGGGTGCGGACGCGTCTCACCGTCGAGGTCGGAGCGCCCGAGCAGAGCATCCGCGAGGCGGCGCTGGCCGAGGCCAAGGTGCGTCCGTGGATAGACGGCCGGCAGGTCGCCAAGGTCGTGGTCGTGCCCGGGAGGCTGGTCAATATCGTGACCAGCTCATGACTGATCTGACCGGATCTGGGGGGGAGCGGCGCCGCTCCTCCCCCAGGCCCCCCCACCGCTTTTTTCTGTTCGTGATACGCGGGCTGGTCGCCACGCTCTGTTTCGGCGGCTGCGGCTATTCCCTGCAGGGCAATCTGCCGGATCACATCAAGAGCGTGGCCGTGCCGGTCTTCAGGAATCGGACCACCGAGCCCGGCGTGGAGAGCGCCATCAGCAGCGCCGTGGTCAATGCCTTCACCACCAACGGCAAGCTCCGCGTGGTCTCTCTCGACGCGGCGGACTCCCTGCTCGAGGGGGAGATCACCGGCTTCGAAGTGCAGTCGCTGGCCTTCGACAGCCGCCTGAACCTGCGCTCCTACCGGCTCGCCGTGACCATGAATGTCCGGTTCCGCGATCTCAAGAAGAGCGCCATGCTCTGGGAGCAGCAGGGGCTGCGCGAGGTCGTGGACTTCCAGGTCGCGGGCCAGGTCTCCGACACCGTCAGCCGCGAGGAAGGGGCGGTCAAACAGGCCGCCGTGGAGATAGGGCGGAAAGTGGTCAATCACGCGGTCGACCGCTTCTAGTGCAGTACGGGAGCTGGCTCCGGGCGGCCGAGGCAGGGCAGGTCGCCCCGGTGACGCTGCTCCATGGAGCCGAGCCCTTCCTGATCGACGAGGCCATCGGACGGGTCACGCGCGCGCTCATTCCGGACGCGGCCGAGCTCGTGATGTCGCGCGATGTCCTCGAGGCGAGGGAGGCGGGTCCCGAAGGCATAGTCCGCGCGGCCCAGACCTTCCCGTGGGGAGCGGCGCGGCGGGTCGTGGTGGCCCGCGGCGTGGAGGCCCTCGGTCCCAAGCAGGCGGAGCCGCTCGTCGAGTACCTCGGCCAGCCGAATCCGACGACGGCACTTCTTCTCCCCGTCCCGCAGCCCCTGGCCTCCTCGCACTGGCTGCTCAAAGCCGTCGCCGCGGCCGCCGCGCCGGCGTCGGGCAAGCCCGCGTCGGGCGAACCCGCGTCGAGCGAACCCGCGTCGATCTCAATAGTCGAGGTGCCGCGCCTCTCGGGTCGCTCCCTCATCGGATGGCTCCGGGCTCATGCCGCGAGCGAGGGGCTCGAGCTCGCCGAGGACGCCGCCCAGCTCCTCGTCACCTTCGTCGGCGAGGAGCCCGCCGCGCTCGCCGCCGAGCTCGGCAAGGCGGCCCTCGCGGGAGGTGCCGACAACAGGCGGGTGGGCGTCGTAGAGATCCGCGCCGTGGTCGGCGAGCATCGCTCGCGCGAGATCTTCGAGCTCACGCGCGCCGTCGAGCTCCGCGACACGGGATCTGCGCTGCCGCTCCTGGACCGCCTCTTGTCAGCCGGCGAGGAGCCGCTGCGCATCCTGGCCATCCTGGCCGGGCAGGCGCGGCGCGCCACGCCGGCCGCCGCGCGTCTCGCCCGCTGCTGGAAGGTGGAACGCCGGCTGAAGCTGGGTGGCCTCGCGCGCCCCGAGCTCTGTCTGCTCGTCGCCGACTTGTGCGCCGACTGACGGCGGCCACCCTTCTGCTCGCGATGGCCGCGTCCCCGCCGGCCGCGGCGGCGCTCGAGGCGGGCGCGGCCTCGGCGGTGATCGCGCTGCCCGCGGGCACGCCGCTCGCGGGCTATGGAGGATTTCCGCGGCGCGCCTGGGTGCCCGACCTTCTCGGCAGGCAGCCCTACGCTTTCTGGTTCAGGCCCTCGACGGGCGTCCACGATCCCATTCGAGTCCGCGCGCTCTTGCTGGCATCGGGCGCCACCCGCATCCTGTGGCTCGCCGTGGACGCGGTCGGCGTCGACCCCGCCCTCGTGGCCGAGCTGCGCCAACGCCTGGCCGCGAGGGGCTCGGCGCCCATCATGGTGCTGTCGGCCTCCCACACGCATTCCGGCCCCGGCGCCTATAGCGAATCGGCGCTCTTCGGCTTCCTGGCCCTCGACCGCCTCGTTCCCGAGGTGCGAGACCGTCTCCTCGACGGCATGGAAGCCGCCGCGCGAGAGGCGGAGCGGCGCCGCGAGCCGGCGCGCGCGAACACGGGGCTCGCCACCGTGGGAGGCATTGGACGGAGCCGCCTGGGACAGCCGCTCGACCCCGAGCTCGGAGTGCTCAAGATCACCGGCGCGCGCGGCCGTCCCATCGCCCTCGTCTGGAGCTATGCCGTGCACGGGACTGCCCTCGGCCGTGGCAATCTCCTTCTCTCCGGAGACCTCATGGCCGAGGCCTCGGCCCGTCTCGAGCGGGAGACGGGGGCGCCTGCCCTCTTCGTCAATGGCGCGGCGGGGGACGTGAGTCCGCTCCGACACGGATGGGGAGGCGTCGAAGGGGCAGGCGCGGCGCTCGCGGACGGCGCGCTCGCGCTCTGGCGCGGCATGGGCGAGGGAGAAGAGGTGCCCCTGGCCTCTCAAGCGATTCGCGTGAGGCTGCCCAAGCCGGCTCTGTCCCTGCACAACTGTCTCGGCGGATGGGCGCCGCGCTTTGCCCGCATCGGGCTCGGATCAGCCCTGCCATCATCATCCGAGCTCCTCGCCCTGCGTATCGGCGCCGGGGCGTGGGTGACCGTGCCCGGCGAGCTTCAGACGCGGCTCGGTCTCGACATCAAGAAGGCAGGGCGACGGCACTTTGCCCAGGTCTTCGTGGCGGGCTACAGCAATGACTACCTGGGCTACTTCCTCACCCGCCAGGACTATGCGAAGCCGAGCTATATCGCCTGCGGGAGCTTGTACGGAGAGCGGGGCGGGGAGATCCTGCGCGATGCCGCCACCGAGCTGCTCGAGCGGCTGGCCGCTCCCGTGTCCCGCAGCTGATGCGCGCGCTAGGGGGCGAGGGAGCGGGCGAGCGCCGACTTCTTGCGGGCGGCCGTGTTGCGGTGGATGATGCCGCGGGTCACCGCGCGGTCGAGGACACGGATGGCCTCGAGCACGATCTCCTTCGATGGCGGGCTCTTCTCCGCGGCGGCCGTGCGCGCGGACTTCATGGACGAGCGGATCGTGCTGCGGGCGGCGCGGTTGCGCAGGCGACGCTTCTCGTTCTGCTTGATCCGCTTCATGGCGGATCGCGTATTGGCCACGGATGCTGCCCTCCCCTGATGGGACTTCGATGACGTGGACGTCGGATGCTCGAGCGTCGAGCGACAGTAGACCCTACCGTCCACCTCCGCGACTGTCAAGGACTATGTCCGCGTGAGCGACGCCCACGAGGACGTGCGGCACGGCGTGGTGCGGGCCGTGGGCTCGATCGGACTGGCCACGCTCCTCAGCCGGATCCTGGGCTTCGTCCGCGACATGGTGGTGGCGCGCGCCTTCGGCGCGGGCCCGGTGACGGACGCCTTCTTCGTGGCCTTCCGCATTCCGAATCTCCTGCGGCGGCTCCTCGCCGAGGGCGCGCTGTCGACCGCCTTCATCCCCGTGTTCACCTCGTCGCTGACGAATGACGGCCGGGCGGGGTTTCGGAGAATGCTCCGCGCCGTGACGGGCGCAACCGGTCTTGCCCTCTGCGCGGTCTCCGCCCTCGGCATGATCGCCGCGCCGTGGATCGTGCGCATCATGGCCCCGGGCTGGAGCTCGGATCCGTCGCAGATCGGGCTCGCCTCGGATCTCACGCGGCTCATGTTTCCCTACCTCATCCTGGTAGGACTGGCCTCCCTGGGCATGGCGGCCCTGAACGCGCATCACCGATTCTTCACCGCCGCCCTCGGGCCGGCCGTGCTGAACGTGGCCATGATCCTGGCCGTGCTCGTCCTGGCCGCCCGAGTGGCCCCGCCCATCCTCTCGCTGGCCATCGGCGTCCTCGTGGGCGGGGCGGGGCAGTTTCTCGTCCAGCTCCCGGAGCTTCGCCGGCTCGGCGTGCCGCTCTGGCCCTCCGTCGAGTGGAGACACCCCGCCGTCCGCATGATCGCGGGGCGCATGTGGCCCGCCGTCTTCGCGCTGGCCGCCGTGCAGGTGACCGTCCTCCTCAATACGTTGCTGGCCTCGCTGCTGCCGCCGGGCACCGTCTCCTATCTCTACTATGCCGACCGGGTCATGGAGTTCCCGCTGGGCGTCTTCGGCATTGCCCTGGCCACGGCCGCCCTGCCGAGCATGGCCGCGCAGGCCGCGCGCGGCGAGCACGCCGCGCTTCGCGATACCGTGAGCTTCTCGCTGCGGCTCTCCGCCTTCATCGCCGTGCCCGCCGCCGTCGGCCTCCTGGCCCTCGGGCATCCGATCGTGAGGCTTCTCTTCCAGCGCGGCGAATTCACGGCCGCCGATGCGATCTACACGGCGCAGGCCCTGGCCGGCTACGCGGTGGGGCTGCCGGCCTTCTCGACCACCCGACTCGCCGCTCAAACCTTCTACGCTCTCGGCGATACGCGGACGCCGGTGTGGGCCGGACTCATGTCGGTGGCGGTGAATATCGTGCTAGCCTTCGCGCTCATGTGGCCGCTCCAGCATGCCGGGCTTGCCCTCGCCTCCTCGCTCTCCGCCTATGTCAACCTCGCGCTGCTGTACTGGCTCTTGCGTCGTCGTCTCGGCGGGCTCGGCAGCCGCGGAACGGCACGGTCGCTCGCCCGGACCGCCCTCGCCTCGAGCGCGCTCTTGGCGTGGTGCCTGTGGGCGGGACCCAGACTGGACGCGGGCGGGCACGGCGTCGCGTGGACGGCCGGCGCGCTCATCGTCGGCGTCTTGATCTTTGGCGGCGTTTCCGCCGCGCTCAGGGCGCCAGAGCTCCATGCGCTTCGTCAGATCTTGCGCCGTCGTGGGCAATCCTTGCCCGCGACTGGTGACGGGTGATAAACTTCGACATGCCTCAGTGGTGGGCTGGGTGCGCCCCGGTCATGGCCCAGGTGGTTCGGAGGGGCCGGTGCCGGGGCGTCGCTGTGTCTCGGCCCCTTCGAGCGTGCCCACGCTCCTGCCGAAGGCCCTGAATGGACCCGGTTCACGACTTCCTCGCCGCCCTGCAGACAGAGCGGGGCGCCTCACCTCATACGCTGGCCGCCTATCGGCGGGACCTGACGGGCTTTGTCGGCTTTCTCGAGCGTGAGGGCCGCGCGGTGGCCTCGGCCCGCGTGGGCGATCTGACAGAGTACCTGGCCGTGCTCAGACGGCGAGGGCTGGGGGCGCGCAGCACGGCCCGCCACCTTTCCGCCGTGCGCGGGCTCTACCGCTTCCTCCTCGGCAGCGGTGGGATACGGCGCGACCCCACCGAGCACCTCGAGGCGCCCAGGCCACCGCGGCGGTTGCCGCGCACGCTGTCGGTGGAGGACGCCGCGGCACTGGTCGAAGCCCCTGATCTCTCCGGTCCCGAGGGTCTGAGGGACCGGGCCATGCTCGAGCTCATGTATGCCGCGGGGCTTCGCGCTTCCGAATGCTTGACCCTCCGCATGGAAGATCTCAATCTCGCCGCGGGGTATGTGACGGCGACGGGCAAGGGCAGCCGCCAGCGGCTCGTGCCGGTGGGAGGGCAAGCCCTCCGCTGGGTCAATCGATATGTCGCCACGTCGCGTCCCGGCTTCGTCAAGCGCGGCGATCCCGGGCTCCTGTTCCTCAACCGGTACGGGCGGGCCCTCTCGCGCCAGGGGCTCTGGGCCATGACGAAGCGGGCCGCGCGGCGGGCCGGCCTCCGCGCCTCCGTGTCGCCGCATACCTTGCGCCATTCCTTCGCGAGCCACCTGCTCGAGCGGGGAGCCGACCTGCGCTCCGTTCAGGCCATGCTCGGCCATGCCGACATCTCGACCACGCAGATCTATACGCATCTGCCGTCGGCCGCCGTGCGCGCCATGTACCGCAAGTTCCACCCGCGGGCCGTGGGCAAGGCGAGCTGAGGCGATGGCCAGATCGCGGCATGCCTATCCGCAGGTCGACGCGCGGGCGAACGGGCTCATGGATGGTCGCGTGGTGAGCCTTCCGCGCTCATGGACCGTCTCTCGCGCGCTGGAGGCGACGCGCTCGGCGGGGGCCCAGGTCGCCCTGGCCAAGCCGTCCGCGGCGGCCTCGAGGAAAGATCTGGAGCGCGCGGCCTCGTGGCAGCTCGGGCGTCTTCGCTGGATGGACCTGGCCTATCCGCGGCTGCCCGTCATGGCCGCGGGCGCGCCGGAGATCGCGGTCCGCCGACGCGTGGACGGCGGCGCGCCCATCGTGCTGATCCGAGAAGGCCGCCGCATCATCGGCGCGGTGGAGGCGTCGACCATCTCGAGGCCGACGCCCTCGCTGGCCGCCCGACTCGACCGTCTTCCCCGCTTCGATAGTCCGGACGATCCGGCGGAGAGCAGGCTCTGGGTCCTGCGCATGGCCGGAAAGCTCGGCGAGGACCAGGGGCAGGCCGTCTTCGTGGTGGGCGGCTTCGTCCGCGATCTTCTCCTGGGCGGCGGGTCCTTCATGCCCGATCTCGATCTCGTGGTGGAAGGAGACGGAGTGGCGTTCGGGCGTCGGCTGGCCGACGAGACGGGCGGGCACCTCGTGGTGCACACCGCCTTCGGCACCGCCTCGCTCGAGGGCGGCGTCACCCCTGACGGCACGCGACTCGGGCGGGTCGACATCGCGAGCGCAAGGCGCGAGCGATACGGCTGGCCTGGCGCGTTGCCCGAGGTCAGCCCCGCATCCATCGAGGAGGACCTGAGCCGGCGCGACTTCTCGGTCAACGCCATGGCCGTGGCTCTCTCGCCGTCGGCCTGGGGAAGACTCCACGATCCTCACGGCGGTGAGCGCGATGTCCGGGAGCGGCGCCTCCGCGTCCTTCGCCCCCTGTCCTTCGTCGAGGACCCGACGCGAATCTTTCGCGCCGCACGATATGCCACCCGGCTTGGACTCAGACCCGATCAGGCCTTTCGCCGTGCCCTGGCCCTGGCCCTTCGGCTCGACGCGTATCCGGCGATGTCGGGCCAGCGTCTCGTCGCCGAGATCGGGCTCATCATGGAAGAGCCCGACCCGTGGCGGGCCCTCCGCCTGCTCCTCGGCTGGGGCGCCTTCCGCCTCTGGGACGCAGGCTATCGGCCCACCCGCACGAGCGCGGCGAGACTCGGCGCCGCGGGGGCGCTCATGCGCTGGGCGCGCGGCGCCGGGGTGGCGCTGGACGCGACGGAGCTGGCCATCCTCACCTTGCTCTTCGATCAGCTGAAGCCGGTGGCGGACCGCTGTCTCAGGAGACTCGCGGTCCGGGATCCCGGGGCGCGCCTGCTCGATGCGGGACCGGCCCGCCAGCTGGCGCGACGCCTCGATCGGGCCCGGCGGTTGCGTCCGAGCCAGGTCGCCGAGGCCTTGCGACCCGCCGCCCCACCGGTTGTCCTGGGCGCCTGGCTCTGTGGTGGCCCTCTGGCCCGGCGGCGCATCGAGTGGTTTCTCCAAACGGGCCGGGGCGCGCGGCCCCTATCCTCGGGAGACGACGTGATGGCGGCGGGCGTGCCGCGCGGGCCGCTGGTCGCGCAGGCCCTGGCCATGCTGAGAGACCGGAAGCTCGACGGGCGGGTGCGGACCTGGGATGACGAGCGGGCGGCCACCGACGAGTGGCAACGGAGGAGGCGAGACGCGGGCGGCAGGGCGAGGGTGAGCGCGAAGCCGCGAG
>WNFH01006040.1_pt1 | contig 12015 bp, 9 predicted proteins | sample 5400411 | NCBI WGS metagenome assembly WNFH01 (sample SAMN13153347, study PRJNA577476) | soil metagenome | isolation source: 200 cm saprolite under Douglas fir tree site 2 hole 3 | place: USA:California | collected 2015-04-18
GGCGCGAGTCGATGCGAAGGCTCACCGAGGAGATCGACTCGCTCTGGCGAACCGGGCAGCTGCGCACCTCGCAGGTGACACCCCTGGACGAGGTCCGTTCGACGATGGCGGTCTTCGACGAAACGCTGTTTCGCGTCGTGCCCGAGATCTATCGCGCGCTGGACTGGGCGCTCGGCCCCGCGGACAGCGGCCTGCGGCCGCCGCTCGCGCCCGCGTTCCTCCGCTTCGGCAGCTGGGTCGGAGGCGATCGCGACGGCAACGACGCGGTCACGGCGAAAGTGACTTACGACGCGATGCTGATCCAGGCTGAGCACGCGCTGCTCGCGCTCGAGGCCGCGACCACTCGCATCGGGCGCGCGCTGACGGCCGATGCCGCCACCACGCCGCCACGGACGGACCTTCGACGGCGCATCGCCGACCTGCGGGCGGCCGACCCGCAGGGCTGGGCCGAGCTCGAGAAACGCTCGCCCTCCGAGCAGCACCGCCAGTTCCTTCTCCATGTGGCCGAGCGCCTTCGGGCCACGCGCATGCGCGCGCGGGCGGTCAGGAAGATCGAGACACCCATCGCGTATCCCTGCGCCGCCGACCTCGTATCGGACCTGCGCCTGGTCCAGGGCTCGCTCGCCGCCGCGGGCGCGCCGCGACAGGCCTACGGAGAGCTGCAGCACCTCGTCTGGCAGGCGCAGACGTTTGGCTTTCACCTGGCCGAGCTCGAGGTGCGGCAGCACAGCCACGTGCACGCGCAGGCTCTCGCCGCCGTGCGCCACCCAGGCAAGTTGCCGCCGCAGGCAAGAGAGGTGCTCGACACGCTCGGCGCGATCGCACGGCTTCAAGAGCGATTCGGGCCTGACGCGTGCCGGCGCTACGTCGTGAGCTTCACGCGCAACGTCGGCGATATCGAGGCGGTGTACGAGCTGGCCCAGCACGCCACCGGCGGCACTCCTCCAGTGCTGGACGTGATTCCGTTGTTCGAGACGGTCGGCGACCTGAACGGCGCGCCGGCGGTCATGGAGGAGATCCTCGGGCTGGAGCCCGTGAAACGCCGGCTCGCAGCCACGGGCCGCGCCCTGGAGGTGATGCTCGGATATTCGGATTCGACCAAAGAGGTCGGACCCCTGTCGGCGACACTTGCGCTGTACCAGGCGCAGTCGGAGCTGACGGCGTGGGCGGAGCGGCGCCACGTCCGCCTCACGATGTTCCATGGGCGCGGCGGAGCGCTCGGGCGCGGCGGCGGCCCGGCCAATCGCGCGGTCCGCGCCCAGGCCCCAGGATCGGTGGCCGGTCGATTCAAAGTGACCGAGCAGGGCGAGGTCATCTTTGCCCGCTACGGCAACGCGGCGATCGCCAGACGCCATCTCGAGCAGGTGGCGTCGGCCGTGCTCGAGGCTTCGATGGCGACCGCTCGGGCGGAGCCGGCCCACCGTTTCAAGCGTCTCGCGGTCGACGTGGACGCCGCCGCGCGCAGCGCCTATCGCGCCCTTGTGGAGACCAAAGGGTTCGCGGAATGGTTCGAGCATGTCAGCCCGATCGAAGAGCTGAGCCGGATGCGGATCGCATCCAGGCCGACCCGTCGCGGCAGCGGCAAGGATCTCGAGGATCTCCGGGCGATCCCCTGGGTGTTCGCGTGGTCGCAGATGCGCCTCAACCTGCCGGGTTGGTATGGGCTGGGCAGTGGTCTGGCGGCTGCCCGGCTCGAAGACCTTCGCCGGGCCTATGCATCATGGCCGCTGTTCAACGTCCTTCTCGACAACGCCGAGATGAGCCTGGCCAAGACCGACCGGCGGATCGCTTCGCGATACCTTGCGCTCGGCGGCCGGCCCGACCTCGCGGAACGTGTCCTCGGCGAGTACGACCTGACGAAGAAAATCGTGCTGGCAGTGACGGGGCACGCGCGGTTGCTCGAGAAGCACCGCGTGCTGTCATGGGCGGTGGAGCTTCGCAACCCTTACGTGGATGCTCTCTCTCATCTTCAGTTGCGGGCGTTGCGCGCACTGCGCGCAAAAGGCAGCTCGGCGCCGGAGCGAGCCCGAGCCGAGCGCCTCTTCTTGCTTACGGTCAACGGGGTCGCGGCCGGCCTTCAAAACACAGGCTGAGCCGCGTCGCTCAAAAGTCGAAGCGGCCGTCGAAGTGCTTGGCCACGTCGGGCCGGGTCAGCTCGTAGATGGCGATGCGATGGCCCGCCGGGAGGGTGAACGAGCAGCACGGCCCGATCGGTATCTCCAATGTCGATTTCTTTTTCCAGCCTCGCTTATTCAGCTCCCGCATCGCCTCTTCGAGGTCGGCCACGCGATAGATGAAGACCGGGCGGTCGCCTTTCAGGTGATCCGTCAGCAAGATGTGAGGCGGACCGTCGGTGAGCTCGACCTTCGCCACCCGCGCGCCCATGCCTTCGATCGCGAACGCCACCCGTCCGCCAAGAACGTCGCTGAAGTAGCGCGCGTCGGCGGCGACGTCTTGGCTTGGCGTGTACAGGTAATCGAGCTGCTCGAACGGTGACGCCGTGGCTCGAGGCTTGGGCCGGGGGGCCATCCCCGCCCAGGTTAGACCCCTTCCTATTGGAGGACGGGCGCCGGCCGCGAGGCCTCTTCGTCGAGTGATCTCAGGAGCGCGCTGACCACCACCGGATCAAGGTGTGGTCCGGCTGCGTCTTCGAGAACGCGACGCGCCTCCCGCTCGTTTTGAGCCCGATGGTAAGGGCGGTCGGACGTGAGCACGTCGTACATGTCGGCGACGGCGACCACGCGCGCCTCGATCGGAATCGCGTCGGCCACCAACCCGTGCGGATAGCCGGTGCCGTCCATGCGCTCGTGGTGGTACAGCACCGCGAGCAGAGCGCGCTCGACGTGGCCGGCCCACTGAAGGATCTTCAGGCCGACCTCGGGATGAGTCTTCATGAGCTTCCACTCAGAGTCGTCGAGCGGATCGTGCTTGTGGAGGATGGAGCCCGGGATCCCGAGCTTGCCGATGTCGTGGAGGAGCCCGGACCGGGCAAGGATTCGCTGCTCCGCCGCCGTCATGCCCAGCTGCCGTCCGATCCGGACGCATAGGTGGCCGACCCGGCCGTTGTGAGCTCGGATCTCACGGTCGGAGATATGCACGATCCGTGCGCGTCCGGGTCTGCTCTGGAATGCCCCCGACAGCGGGCCCGGGATCACGATTGCCAACCCGTTACCCCCTCTGGCTACTACTGGCTATTCAGACCAACAACGAAGCAGTCGAGGGGGTTGGTCGCTCAATCGGGGCTGGAAAGGCAGGCCACCACCGCGCTGCATGCGGTCTGCACCGGGATCCCGAGCGAGAGGGCCTCGACGCCAGACCCTTCGAACTTGGCCGATGCGACCGCCACCACGCGGCCTCGGGCGTCGACGACCGGGCCGCCGCTGTTGCCGGGACTGATAGCCAGGACGGGCCGGACGGGCGCAGTCCGCAGGATTGGCAGCATCTGGGCGACGTGGATGACCGCGAGGTCGTCATTGGGATCCACCCGAGCGATCGTGCCTTTGAGGTTCCGATCGCCCTGGCGAATGTCGACGGTGACCGTGCCGGCGTTCCATGCATCGGCGATGACGTGAAAGTTCGTCACCAGCTCGGAGCCGGCCGGCCCGGCGCGGGCGACCCAGCCGGACCCGAGGCCGTAGCTGGTCTCTATGGTGAAAACGGAGGGCTCGACCTTCCGCGCGATCGCGGTCCAGTCGGGCTGGGCGTCGACCTTGGCCTGAAGTGCCTGGACCTGAGTCCGAAATCCATCGACGGAACGCTGTTGCGAGCTCATCGCGCGCAGTGCCAATCCGAGTCCCACCACCGGCGCGACCACGATCAGCAGCACGATGGCAACGGCCAAGACCCTCCACCGCCACAGGTCGCGCAGCGGCGCGCGGCCCGGCGCGGCCGGCCGGATCCGGTTTTCAGCCCGGATTCCAGCCGGCGCTTCGCGGTCGCCCGCGATCGTTTCCATTTCCGACTAGGTGAGCGGCGCCGCGATCGCCGACTCCGCCTTGGCAAAGCTGAGCATGGCCGCGTCGACCTTCTTGAAGCCTTCTTTGATCTTGGCGTCGTCGTTGGTGTCCATGCCGGTAATCAGCTCCTGGTCTGCCGCCATGCCGGCGCTGAGCGAGTCGCCGAGCAAGGTGTCGGCGTTTGCGAGCGCCGCTGGGACCACAGCACTCGAGCGGGCCGCCTGAAATGCCTTCATGTCGGTCAGCAGGTCCTGCGCAGAGGTACGGCAGGTGACATAGGAGTCGCAGGCGGTTACGTTCTCGTAGTCGGTCGTGACTTTCCCGCTGTACAGCAAGTAGAGCCTTACGTAGGCATCAGTGGTCTGACGAGCAGCGAGCTGTTTCTGCGTGTCGCTCAGCGTGGCTTGCGTCGACGCCAGCTCATGCCTCGCGGTATCGCGCTGGCCGATGGTCGTGTAGAGAAAACCACCCAGGGTGCCCGCCGCGATGAGGCCGATGACGGCGATTCCCGTCGGCACGATCCATCGGGGGCGCCTGCGCGGCGCGGCCGACGCGTGTGCCGGAGCAACCGCGACCTGCGCTCCCCATGGGGGCGTTGGCGGCGAAGGGGGCAGCTCATACGTGGGCTGGACGGCGACCATTGGCGCCGGCTCCGCGATCGCAACCGTGGTCCCGATCTCCCCATCGCCCCCGACAGGCGGGATACCGAAGGATCCATTTTCCGGGTTGATAGACATCGTCTTGATCTCCTGCTAACGCGTGGCCTGCAATGTGGACCACCGTAGGCAGGGGGCGGCCTGGTGTCGTCAGCGGATGTACTGAGCTTTAGCGACCTAAAGGGGTGCCTGGGCGATCCTGGCCCTGGCGGCGGCGCCCGGAAGCGCGATGAAGCTCACCAACCAGCCGACCACGCCGGTCACGGGCACGGCACCCGACCAGACCGTGGGCTCCCACCAGACACCGGTGGTCGCCCCCAGGACGACGAGGTAGGCGACTGTGAGGAGGGCGGGCACGCCGAACATGAAGGCGTGAAAGGCGTACGGCCGAGCCGGCGATGGGCGCAGGACGTACAAGAGCAGGTCGCCGGCGACGCCGGCCAACAGCGCCACAATGACCAGCTCGACATGGTTGGCGACCGGACTGACGAGGAGCGCGTTGATTGTGAGGATCACAGTCACGGTGCCGATCGGAAGCTCGAACCTGCGCAGGAGGATCACCAGCAGCCCGGCCACAATCGCGGCGTACAGGATGAGACCGATCATCCCGAGCTCCTCCTCCATCCACATCGGACCGCGCGGATCCGCCACTGTGCCGGCCGCCCACCTATCGATGAACGGCTGGTCGAACTGCAAGAAGAAGGTGAGCATCGACAGCGTGAGTGCGCCGGAGATGATCGCCGGCCACGTCGCCCACTTCCCTCCCCGGCGTGTAGCCGCACGGAGCGGACCGCTCACGATGAGCCCGCCGGTGAGCATCAGGAACAGGTGCGGTGGGCTGAACAGGAGACCCATGCTGACCTCGAAGCCGAAACGGCTGTGCCACAGGAAGTCGAAGCCGCCGCCGACAGCGAAGAGCACGGTGCCGAGGAGCGATACGCCGTAGCCATCGGGAAGCAGCTCATCCCACGTTCCGTAGCGCCGGTAGTTGCGAATGACGTTGAGGCCGAGAAAGATCCCGATCGCGGCCATGCCGGAGTAGAGCACGTAGTGGTAGGGGTTGAGGAAGTTGGTTTCGGGACGAGCGAGGTTGTGATGGTGCCAGGAGTCCAGGTATGCGCCGGCCATCAACCAGACACACAGCACCACAAACGCCCACGTGAAACGGCTGCTGGCCACTCCAGGCTGCCGCGACTGGCGCGGCGGTGTCGAGATTTGGGTCGCCATCACGATCCTCCTTCCTGCTCCTCACCAACTGCGCTCGGCCAGGTTTCGATTCGCAGCTCCGCCCGAAGGCGCTGAAGATCTGATTGCACAGCGGGGTCCAGGTCGAGTACGACCGGGTCGCGCGGCTGTGGCTGGCTCGTACGCGATGCCTCGGACAGGCTCGCGTCCAGCAGCCGGTCGGCGGCCTCGATTCGCGAGAGCACACCAGACCGGGGGGCTTTCGATGCAATCAGATGCGTCAGGGTGTCGAGCTCTCGAAGGAGGACCTGGCGACGCCGCAGGGCCAGGCCCGCCAGATGGTCCTGGCCATTGGCCAGGGCTGAGGCCGCCCGATCCCACAGCGCCGGCAGCCTGTGGCGAATCGAAGCCAGCCTGAGCTCCACTCCACCGAGCGCTCTATCGGCTTTCAAATCGACTGAATACTAGGTGCGGCGTGGGCGCGGGTCATCAGTAAGGCCACGGAGACTTAAGATTCGCGCGGGCACGCGGTGTTCGAACGGGAAGGGGTACTGGCGGCTATCGCCCTCGTCCTCGAAGGCGCGCGCGCCGGGCAAGGGCAGGCTCTGTTCGTGATCGGCGAAGCCGGGCTCGGCAAAACGAGCGTGCTCGAACGGGCTCGCGAGCAGGCTGCCGGGTTCGTGGTTGGAGTAGGCCGCGGACAGGCCATCGAGGCGACGCTCCACTTCGGCATCGTCAGCGAAGCCCTACGAGGGGTTGGAGCCGGGACCCCGCTCGACGTCCCCAGGAGCGCCGCCTCGGCCGGGCTCGACGCTCGAGCCGCCTATTTCTACGCCACGTTGCGCCACCTCGAGTCGATCAAGCAGCCGGCCCTCATCCTGCTCGACGACCTTCATTGGGCGGACCCCGACTCGCTGGCACTGGTCTCCTTTCTCAGCCACCGGCTGGGCTCTGTGCCGGTCGCCGTGGTGGCGACTCTCCGGCCCTGGCCGCGGGGCGCCCTCGACCTCGCCCGCCACCTCGCCCAGCAGGGACAGGCTCAGCTGGAGCAGCTGATGCCGCTCAGCCCGCCGGCGGCGACGGCTTTGCTCACCGAGCAGACAGGGGCCGACCTGCCGGAAGACACCATCGACCGGGCCTGGGCAGCGAGCGGCGGCAACCCGCTATTTCTGGAGGAGATCGCACGCCACCTGCGAGGCGGACGCAGCCTCGAGGAGCTCGATGAACGCGGGAACGAGGCCACGATCCTGCTGTCGCGAATCGCCGGCCCAGGCGCTGACCTTCGCTACGCACACGCCGCGAGCGTGTTCGGCATCGAGTTCCGGCCCGTGCTCGCGGCACGAGTGGCCGGCCTCGATGAAGGCGAGGCGACGGAGGCGCTGGGGGTTCTGGTCGACACCGGGCTGGTCCGACCCGGGCTCGCGGGCTGGGCGCAGTTCACCCACCCGCTGTTTCAGCAGGCGCTTTACGAAGACATGGCCCCACCGGTGCGAGAGCGCTGGCACGCATCGGCCTTCCGCCACCTGCTTGCTCACGGCGCCGAGCCCGCGGAGGCCGCCGAGCACGCGGTGAGCGGGCAGCTCCTTGGCGATGCGCAGGCAATCGCCGTGCTGCAGCGAGCGGGACGGGCCGCGATGGCAGACGGAGCGGTTGCGACTGCGCGCCACCGCTTGCAATCCGCGGTCACGCTCGCCGGTGAGAGCCCCTCCGCACAGCTCTTGATCGGGCTGGCCGAGACGCTGCTGTCGACGGGTGAGCCGGCCAAGGCAGTCGCCATCTACAACCGGATCCTCGAGAGCTCCGCGTTGGATGGCGAAGCCCAGGCCCACCTCCACCGCATGCTCGGTCGCGCCCTCTTCGCCAGCGGCGACGCCCGAGCCGCGGAGGGGCAGTTCGCTGCCGCGACCGAGCTAGGGCTCGCCGGTCCGGATCCAACGCCCGCCATCGAGGCGCTCCTCGACCATTCCACCGCCTCCTGGATCGCCGGCGGAATCGCGCGCGCGGTCGAGTACGCGACCCGTGCGAGGGAGCTCGCGCTGGGTGCAAACCCGGACGTCAGACGGCGAGCCGACTCGACCTGGGCGCTGGTCACCTTCATCTCGGGGTCGGCCGAGGGCTTGCCGGCCGCCGCAGCCGCGGCCGCAGAAGCGGAGCTCAACCCGCTGTTGGAAACTGTCGATCCCACCTGGAGCTGGGGATCGCTCGGCAACTACATGTTCATGTCAGAGTTCGCGGAAGCATACGACGAGGCCCATCGCGTGCTCGACATCGCCTATCACGCGGCCGAGCAGCTGGGCGCGCCCATGGCGATCGGCCTCCTCGACACTGTGCGTGCGAACGCCCTGATCCGGCGCGGGCGGCTGGGCGAGGCAATGGTCCATGCGGAGCACGCACTGACGATGGTGGATCTCGTCCCATCCTTGGCCGGCTACGCCTGGATCGCGAACGCCGCCACCGTCCTCGAGATGGGACGCATCGACGAGGCGGCCGCTTGGTGCGACCGATTGGAAAAGCTTCCGCAGGCCTTGATCCTGCGGCTGTGGGTTCAACGCATGCGGGGCATCATCGCCGGCCGCCGCGGCCAGCAACAGCAGGCGAGCGACCTCTTCCTGGTCGCGGAGGCAATCGCGAACCAGGCGGGGCTGTTGGAGCCCTGCGTGGTGCCATGGTCGCGAGACGCCATCACCGCGCACGTGGCCTGCGGGCGTCTCGATGACGCCGAGCGGGTAGTCGCCTGGCTCGAGGCGAGACGCACGGACCTGCCATGCCGCTGGCCGCTTGCCACCGCTGTGTTCGGGCGCGCCCAACTGGCAGAGAAGACGGGCAAGAACGATGCCGCTGAGACCCTGTACCGCGAGGCGCTCGAGATCTATTCGGAGATCAAGCAGCCGCTCTCTGAAATCCGCACCATGATCTATTTCGGGCGTTTTCTTCGCCAGGTCGGTAAGTCCGTCGAGGCGCGGCCGTATCTGAACCGAGCGGTTGACGTCGCGACTGAGGCCGGCGCCATGTGGCTGGCCCAGCAGGCCATGGACGAGCTGCACGCGGCGGGCGGCCGCCAGCGAAAGCACCTGGGCCCTGATGACCTCACGCCCCAAGAGCGGCGGATCGCGAAACTCGCCGTCGACGGACTCAAGGTCCGGCAGATCGCCGAGTCGCTGTCACTGTCGCCACGCACGGTGGAGACCCACTTACAGAAGGTCTACCAAAAGCTCAACGTCTCCTCGCAGATCGAGCTGATGAGGGTCGGCATCCCGGCCGCCAACGGCGACTAGCGCTCCCCTCACCCCCGCTTTGCGGGGGAGCTCCCCGCGTAGCGGGGAGCCCAGACACAGCCGGCGCAGGCGGCGACCAACGCCCATTAAGGGTCCCGCGAAACACACGGCGAAGCCGTGGTGTTCGTGGGGTTAGTACACGGGGTTCACGGGACCATGGCCTTTTCCCAGCTCGAGCGAGTGCTCGATGGCGCCGTTGATGAAAGCTTTGGCCGTGCGCACGGCCTCGAGCGGTGACTGGCCTTTGGCCAGACCCGCGGTGATGGCGGCCGAGAAAACGCACCCGCTGCCGTGGGTGTTCTTCGTTCCGATGCGGCGGCCGGCCAGCTCGACCAGGTCTCTTCCGTCCCAATAGATGTCAATGGCTTCTGCGTCAGCCGCGTGGCCGCCCTTGATCACCGCAGCCCGCGGGCCCAGGGCGACGAGGTCGCGCGCCGCCTGGCGCCGATCGTCGAGGGTGGGCAGCGACCGCCCCAGTAGCACCTCCGCTTCGGGGATGTTGGGCGTCACGACCGCCGCCAGCGGGAGCAGACACCTGTACAGAGACGCGATGGCATCGCTGTGCAGCAGCCTCGCGCCACCTTTGGCGACCATGACCGGGTCGACCACGAGGTTGATGATCCCGTGCTGCCTGATCGCCGCTGCGACCGCCTCGATGATCTTCGCGCTCGCCAGCATCCCTGTCTTGGCCGCCAGCACCCCGAAGTCCTCGACGACGGCGTCGATCTGGGCGCGGATGACGCGAATCGGCACCTCGTGAATCTCAGAGACCGTGACCGTGTTCTGGGCCGTGACGGCGGTGATCGCCGAGGTCCCGTGCACACCGAAGGCGGCAAACGTCTTGAGGTCGGCCTGGATGCCGGCTCCTCCGCCGGAGTCGGAGCCGGCGATCGTGAGCGCGACCGGGACTTTCATGCCGGCCGCACGCGGCGAGAGCCCACGTAGACCGCGGCGGCGACTGCAATGCTCACCAGCCCGCTGGTGTCGGCTCCATGGAGGCTCGAGATGAGACCGTCGTTGAAGAAGTGGGGCGAGGAGATCAGGTTGCCGAAAAGGTTGTCGTAGTTGACGAAAAGCAGGCTGGCCACGGTGCCGGCGAGCCACGCGACGATGGCAAGCCGCGGCCGCGCTTTGCCCTCGAAGACGAAGAAGCTGAGGAGCACCACCGCGGCCCAGGCCGGCGCCCACAGATAGGTGAGGATGAGGAAGTCCTCATAGGCGACGTGTAGGTCGCTCACCAGCACCGCGTACGCGGCCAGCGAGGTGCCGAGGATGCCGCAGCCCAAAGCGGTCTGCCATCGAGGAAGGCGGATGCCCATGGCCAGCGTGACCAGCCCCGCGGTGTAGACGTCGAGGTAATTGGCCCAGATCTCACCCACGACGACAAATACGAAGAACGGGATCGCGACCCAGCCTGGCGCGTGTTCGCTGATCACGGCCAGGACGCCACCCGGGCCGGCGGCAAGTCCCGCGTCGATGGTCGGCAGCAGGAGGCCGAAAAGGCCGAGGAGGATCATCGGCAGCGCCACACCGGCGAGAGGCCAGAACGTGACGGATCGGGTCGGGCTGGATGCCGGCAGGTAGCGCGAGTAGTCGCTCGCGAACGGATACCAGGACGCGACCAGCGCGAAGCAGGTCATGAAGCCGAGCACGAACGCGCCCGGGTAGTCTGCGCCGGAAACGGATGGGCCCTGTCCCCAGTGGAACTGTGGCGCCAGGAGAAGGAACAGGACCGCAGCCAGCGCGGCGAAGATGACCGCGCCATAGGTCTCCAGGACCTTGATCGTTCCGTGTCCGTAGACGGCGACGCCGACGCTGATGGCGGCGATCAGGATCACGAGCGCGAATGTGATGACTCGGTTGCCGCCGCCAAGGAGTTGCGCGCCGGCGTTGGCGGCGATGACGCAGTCGACCGCAAACCAGCCCACCGCCAGGAACAGGGTGAGCGCGGCTCCGACATAGGAACCTCGACGTCCGAAGATGCCGCGCGTGAAGACGATCTGCGGCAACCCGCTCCTCGGCCCGGTGTTGCTGAGCAGGCCGAGGATGAGAGCGGCGGCGACCGTGCCCATCACCGTGGCGGCGAGGCCGTCCCAAACGCCGAGCCCGTAGTACGTAGTCAGCAGGCTCGCGGTGAACAGGCTCGCGTAGTTCGTGAAAGCGCCGGCCCACAGAAAGCCGAGCTCGCGCGGGCGGCCGTAGCGCTCCCCGGCCGGGATCGCATCGATGCCGTGCGTCTCGACCTTTCCGAAAGCGTCGGCGTCGACGTTCTGAACGGTTGACATACTCTCCCTCCGCTGGCATTACCCAGTTCAGGTTCTTGCGGTCGGCGCCATGCGCCCTCTCAGCCTCTTTTGGGCTCCCGCTGGTTCGATTCTACTGGGGTCGCGTCCTTCTCTATGTGTGGGGCCAGAACAGCAACCCGACTCCGGAAAACGATGTGTGCCAGATCGCTCCGGGCCAAATGGACCGGGTGCGGTAGAAGACGTACCCGAGCAAGAGGCCGGGGAGGAGCCCGAAGAGAGCGATTCCGAGCGCCAGCCCGAGCGAGTCTCCAGCGGCCAAATAGGAAGGGACATGCCACAGACCGAAGACCATCGAGGATATGGCCAGGCTGTTGCCGGGCCGCCCAAGCCAAGGCATGAGCCGGCTGAATATGACGCCGCGGTACGCGAGCTCCTCCGGGATGCCGTTGATCAAAGACTGGATGAGGATTGCGGCCGTCACCGCTGGAACTGACGCCGACTCCCACATCAGCCCAGGATGCCCGCCTGTCGCAATCGCGCCCAGGCCAAGGGCGATCCCGATCACGGCCAGCGCGACGCCGAGGAGCAGATCTCGCCGAGTCGCGGTCAGGCCCACATCACCGGCTCGGAAGCGGAAAGCAGCTACCGCGACCAGGGTCGGAAGCAGCAAGAGTGGGACGGCGATCGCGGCGTTTGC